>Ga0129302_1003174_pt1 | contig 11422 bp, 8 predicted proteins | sample BlaSprsedimmetaG_FD_94476 | JGI IMG/M metagenome (GOLD analysis project Ga0129302, IMG submission 94476) | Hot spring sediment bacterial and archeal communities from California, USA to study Microbial Dark Matter (Phase II) - Blank Spring... | ecosystem: Environmental > Aquatic > Thermal springs... | reverse complement strand
GATGTGTAATGATGCGTAAGTGCCACATGAATACATGCCCGGTTGGTGTAGCCACTCAGGATCCTGAACTGAGAAAACGGTTTCACGGGAATCCGGAGCATGTGATAAATTACTTTCGTTTCATCGCTGAAGAAGTAAGGGAGCATATGGCCAGGATGGGATTCTCAATATTTGAAGAAATGGTTGGGAGGGCTGATATGCTTGAGCGTGATCCCGCAATAGTTCACTGGAAGACCACAAATCTTGATCTGAGTGATCTGACTACTTTCCTGCCCGCTGCAAAAAAGCTTCCCTTACACAAAACTGAAGAACAACACCATAAGATTGAGGATGTACTCGACCTGCAGATCATCGAAAAATCAGATCCAGCGTTAAATCATAACGAACGTGTTATAATCCACCTGCCTATTAAAAACACAGATCGCGCTACCGGGGCCATGTTATCAGGTAAAATAGCCCGGATCTGTGGATCTGAAGGACTGCCCGACAGTACAATTCAATGCAGATTTGCAGGATCCGCCGGGCAGAGCTTCGGCGCATTTCTGGTTAAAGGTGTTGAATTTTATCTTGAAGGTGACGCTAACGATTACCTTGGGAAAGGTTTATCAGGAGGCCGTATTATCGTTGTACCCCCTCCAGGATCAACCTTTGACCCTCACGAAAATATAATAATAGGAAACACGGTTCTCTATGGTGCCACAGGCGGAGAAATATTTATTTCGGGTGTTGCCGGGGAACGTTTTGCAGTTAGAAACAGTGGTGCCATAGCAGTGGTCGAAGGCGTGGGAGATCACTGCTGTGAATATATGACCGGAGGAAGAGTGGTTGTGCTTGGTAAAACAGGCCGTAACTTCGCCGCGGGTATGAGTGGAGGGATCGCCTATGTGCTCGACCATGAAGGGAAATTTGACTATTACTGTAATATGGGAATGGTTGAGCTATCACTTGTAGAAGATATGAACGATCAGAAAGAATTGATAAACTTGCTTTCCAGACACTTTGAGTTCACAGGAAGCAAGATTGCTAAAAATATTATTGATAATCTGCAGGAATATCTTCCAAGATTTATTAAGGTTATACCTTATGAGTATAAAAAAGTATTGCAGGAGATAAAACTTGAAGAGATACGTCAGAAAATTGCTGAGTTTGAAACAGATGTCGAAATAAGCGGGGGTTATTAATAGAAATTTAGATGTAATAAAGAAACCGGATTGTTTTATGGGAGATCCCAAAGGATTTATGAAAATAAAAATGAAACTGGCAGGAAACAGACCGGTTCATGAACGTATTACAGACTATAGTGAAATTGAGCAAACCTTGAATAGTGAGGACAGGATGTTGCAGGCCTCAAGATGCATGGATTGTGGTGTGCCTTTTTGTCACTGGGGTTGTCCTGTCGATAACCTTATTCCCGAATGGAATGAATTGTTGTATAAAGGTGACTGGAAAGGGGCCGTCGACAGGCTGCAAGCCACCAATAACTTTCCTGAGTTTACGGGTAGAATCTGCCCTGCTCCCTGTGAACATTCATGTGTACTGAGTATTGAAGAAGAACCTGTGACCATCAGGGAAAATGAGGTTGCCATTATTGAAAAAGCATTCGCAGAAGGTTATATTCAACCAAATCCTCCCTGAAAAAGAACCGGGAAGAAGATTGCTGTAATCGGAAGCGGGCCTGCCGGTCTGGCTGCTGCCGATCAACTCAATAAAGCCGGCCATTTCGTCACCCTCTTTGAAAAGGATGAACATGTCGGAGGACTCTTAAGATATGGCATTCCAGATTTTAAATTAAACAAAAAAACAATCGACAGGAGAATCAATATGATACTGCAGGAGGGCATAGAGATTAAATCCAATTGTGAAATCGGGGTAACAATCAGTGGAAAAGAGGTAATGGACCAGTTCGATGCCATCTGCCTCGCTATCGGCTCCATGCAACCCCGCGATCTCAAGGTTGAGGGCCGTGAACTGGACGGTATCCACTTCGCGATGGATTTCCTGACACAGCAAAACAGGATTAATCAAGGCACTTATATTTCATACTATAACAGGATAACAGCCAAAGGACGTAATGTGCTGGTGATCGGAGGCGGAGATACAGGATCCGATTGTGTCGGAACGGCCATCAGGCAGGGTGCAAGAAGTGTGATGCAGATTGAAATCCTGCCTGAACCACCAGAAAAAAGAAGCTTAGATAATCCCTGGCCATATTTTGCCAGAACTTTAAAAACCACAACCTCCCACGAAGAAGGATGTATACGAAAATGGAATCTATCTGCCATAAAGTTCACAGGAATGCAAAAAAGAATTATGACTGCAGTGGTTGAAGAAGTAAAATGGGAAATGAGAAATGGGAATTATACCATGCAGACCATACCAGGAACTGTACATCATATTGATACCGATCTTGTCCTCCTGGCAATGGGATTTCTTCATCCTGTACATGAAGGATTGCTGGCTGAACTGGGTGTCGAACTGAATGAAAGAGAAAATATAAAAACCAACGACAATATGTGTACCAATATTCATAAGGTATTCGCAGCAGGTGATGCCATCAGCGGAGCAAGCCTCGTGGTTAATGCGATTGCTTCGGGAAGAAAAGTTGCCAAACAAATTGAACGGTTTCTGAAAACAAAATAATGAGATAGCGAAAGTTCAGGAGAAGAAGCGTTGATGATGTTTACTTCTCTCGGGCATTGAAAGCGTTTAAAAGAATTGTCTTAAGGTCTCTCTTTATCTGTTCAAAATCCTGTTTTTCCCCCAATTCCTTCTCCATCGATGTAACACCTTTACTATCAAAGCCACATGGATTTATATAGCTGAAGTAATTAAGATCGGTATTCACATTCAGCGCAAAGCCATGCATTGTGACAAACCGGCTTGACCGTACTCCAATAGCACAGATTTTCCTTGCTTTCACAGGATGATTGGAATCCAGCCACACGCCTGTGGCCCCCTCCATGATGGATGCTTCAATGTTATATAACCCGAGCAATGTAATTATTGAGGATTCAAGCAGTATAATATAATTCTTTAAACCCAAATTGAGATTCTCAAGGTCAATGATCGGGTATCCTACTATCTGACCGGGGCCATGATATGTAATATCTCCACCCCTGTTGGTTTTATAATAAGTGGCATTAATTTTTCTCAGGAAATCTTTCCTTATCAGCAGATTATTTTCATTCCCGCTCTTGCCCAGTGTATATACATGGGGATGTTCACAGAAAATAAGATGATTCTTTATCTCATTAATTCTATTTTCTCTTTTGCGTTCAAGAATTTGATTAAAAATATCCTCCTGATAGTTCCATGCTTTCTTATAATCAATCATTCCCAGGTCAATATATGCTATTCCCATTGTTTAACAGTTTTCCGTGATTAACCTGTATGCTTCTCTGCATGATACGAAGAACGAACCAGCGGTCCGGATTCTACAAACTTAAATCCTTTCTGCAAACCTGTTTCTCTGTACTGATCGAATTTTTCAGGATGAATATATTCTTCAACAGGCATATGTTTAAGGGTAGGCTGAAGGTATTGTCCTATTGTAAATATCCTGCATCCCGCTTCAATCAAATCATCCATGGTCTCCAGCACTTCTTCCTCCTTCTCTCCCAAACCCAGCATGATTCCTGATTTTGAAGTAATACCTGATTCCGAAATAAACCTGATAACTTTCAGGCTGATGTCATATTTTGCCCGGGTCCGGATGAGAGGTGTAAGCCTTCTAACCGTTTCCATATTATGCGAGATGACATCAGGTTGCTTATCAATCACCTTTTTCAAAAGATCCGGATTTCCATCAAAATCAGGTATTAACGTCTCCATAGTAATTCCGGGAACCTCTTTTTTCAGTACCTCAATAGTTTTCGACCATAAACCTGCCCCTTTGTCTTCCAGATCATCTCTGTCAACGGATGTGATTACAGCATGCCTGATACCCATAACACGAATTGATTCTGCCAGCCGCTTTGGTTCGTTCCAGTCCACCGGACCGGGACGACCTGTCTTAACCGCACAAAATTTACAGGCCCTTGTGCATACGTCGCCAAGAATCATGAAGGTTGCTGTACCCGATGCCCAGCATTCTCCAATATTCGGACAATTCCCGCTCAAACAAATGGTATGCAGATGGTGACTATCCACGACCTCCTTTACATGCATATAACGATCGCCTCCCGGCATCTTCATTCTCATCCATGACGGCAATCTCTTTCTTTCAAATGCTTTCTTCACTTTTAATAAATTTAATGCTAAGATAGTCAGAAATAAGCTGTGAACCACAAAGTACCTGTCTTCTTAATAAGATCTGCAATTCTGCTGAACGAGAATCCTTTAAGACCTAAAAAGAACTGTACTGATCGTAAAGCCCTCTTAAGTCTCTTTGCTGGTATCTGCTTTTGAGAAAAGGGCTATGAACAACAGGTAAAGTGCACATGCAAGCAAAACAAAGATTCCCCCGTTAAAATGCAGATTCATGGCATATCCCACCAGGAATGGAACTACGGCACCGCCTGAAACAGCCATTATCATCAAACCTGATATTTCATTTGACCTGGAGGGCAACGATCTCACAGTAATGGAAAAAATCAGCGGGAAAATGTTTGAAATGCCAAGGCTGATGATAAAAATTATAATCCATGCAGCAAGGACACTTGGTGTAAAAGCCAGTATAAGTATAGCCAAAGAGGCAAGGAGAGATGAGCCTATCAGGAAATATCGGGACGACCATCTGGTTAAAAGAATAGATCCTGTTAAGGTACCAGTCATCTTTGCCAGGAAATATAATGATTTTGCATATTTGGCCGACGCTTCTCCCACTCCCAGTTTGACTGAAAGAAAAGTGCCGATATTCGAATTGATGGCAACATCGATTCCTACAACCACAAAAATGCCAATAACCATCATCAGCACAAACCTGTTCCTTAACAACATGAAACACGATTTGACTGAAGCCCGCTCTTTCGTGGAAAGTGTTTCTTCAATCTTAACTGATGAAAGCCATATCCAGGAAATAATGGAAATCAAGGCAAAAAAATAGAGGCCATACCTCCAGGATCCGGCCGACTCATCACCAAGCAGTCTGGCCAGCCACGGTCCCATCATTCCCGCAACAAAAGGACCCACCATAGATCCAAGCGATTTCACGAACTGGGATAGACTCAGAAAGCTGGAAGCCCTGTTTTCCGGCACCACATCCACCATTAGAGGATTCGCTGAAACCTGCAGTATGGTGTTCCCAATACCCAGCAAAGCAAAAGCTGTCAGAATAACCGGCAAAGTATTGCCAAGCACCGGGAATATCAATCCAATAGCGGTTATCAGTATCCCAATATTCAACGCACGCTTTTTGCCTATCTTGTCCTGTAGTACCCCTATCGGAACGGAAAGCAGGAAGAACCAGATAAAAGCTACAAAAGGAATGAGCTGAAGAATGTATACAGGTATCTCAGAATCCTGTTTTAATTCATCAACGCCGGTCCCTACCAGATCGATGAAGCTCATCACAAAAAAAGAGAGCAATACAGGTGTTACAACAGCAATGCTTATTTTATTTCTGCTCACGATTACATATATTTTAAAAGATTTCTGACTTTATCCCAAAAAGCAGGTTCTGCCAAACGGGCACTTCCAATGATGGCTGCACGTTCCATTAATTCAGATAATTCAACACAAATATTGAGCCCGTATTTTTTCATCGTCTCTTCAAAGGCTGTCCCATATAACGAATAAGCAGCAGAAATATTCCCGCCAATAACTACTGCTTCAACGCCAAACTTTGAGAGCCATGGTGACAGTATCGTACCCAGGTTGGTTCCATACGTTTTAAATAATCCACATACAAAAGGATCCTCAGATGCCCTCTCAGCAAGGTCCCTGACACCTGAAACGGTTTTTCCGGTCTGCTCCTTATAACTCTTTATAAACCACCGGGTAGAAATATAATCATCCGATATGCCTTTTTTGAAAGGCAAATGCCAGACACACCCATGTTCCGGCACAGTTGAACCTTTCACGACCGGAATACCCTCATTAATAAATGCCGAACCAAAACCGGTTCCGAGAGTAATTGCAAGTGACCTGCTAAAGCCGGCTGATTTACCCATCCATGCCTCACCTACAGCAAATGCAGTGGCATCGTTCATAAATCTTACCGGTATATCATCCTCCAGGTTCAATGAATTTCTAATTGCAGTGCTTACATCTACGCCATAAAGACTTTCATACTTTTCCACTTTCTCGAACATGGCGATCCCCTTATCATATTGAAAAGGTCCCGGCATGGCAAATCCGATACCCGCCAGGTGATCAGTCTTGACAGAATCGATGGTCTCTTCCAGGGAAGAAAGCCATGATGTAATAATTGCATCACTGGTCCCTTTGTTATCTACATCCGCTTCAGCAAAAGAGTTCTTTAAGATGATTCGTTCATTAATATCGATGGCGGCAGTACTGATATGACTGCCTCCAATATCTGCCCCAATGGCAATGTCTTTCTTAACTCTCATAACTGACTGAAAATTAAATCTTGCTTAATGCGCTCACAATTATTAAAGAAATAAATGAATTTTATTATCGGCCTGAATTAAACTTTTTAAATTTAAAAAATCTTGTAAAGAGACTCTAAATATAATTTAACCGATTAAATATGCATTAATTATTTGTCAATATATCCGAAAAAATATAATTCCCCGGCATACAAGATTCCTGCTCATTGAAGAAATGTGAAGTTTACTGATTATTCATATTGCTAATCCATTCATTGCTTAAGTCATATGGAATATAAAACAAACACCTGTCTCAATTGTTAATCTTGAAGAAGTTTTTTTTTAACAGCAACTTTAACAAACTGAATTACTAATTTTACAGCTTTGAGGAAAGTCGTTTAACCGGCTGTTTAATCACCGGATTATTATTAGAAAAATGATTGAGAACATATTGGAAAAGGAGTTTCTGTCTAAAGATGATATTATATTCCTGCTCAATACTGAAGGAGAAAATAAGCAGAAATTATTTAAAAAAGCACTTGATACCAAGGTTAAAGAGGTAGGTAACAAAGTATATTTCCGTGGTTTAATTGAATTCTCAAACCACTGTGCAAAAAACTGTTATTATTGTGGAATCAGGCTTTCCAATAAGAATATTCAAAGGTATAACCTTACCGATGATGAGATACTGGATGCTGCAAGATATGCCTTTAAAAATAATTACGGATCGGTTGTCCTTCAATCCGGTGAATTATCTTCCTCACATTTTGCTTCAAGGGTTGAGTCGCTTCTCAGATCGATTAAAAAGTTCTCTGGAGGAAAACTTGGGATCACAATTTCCCTCGGCGAACAATCTGATGAAGTATACCGTCGGTGGTTCGATGCAGGGGCGCATCGTTATCTTTTAAGAATAGAGACCTCGAATCCTGAATTATACAGTATGTTACACCCTGATGACCAACTTCACAGATTTGAGAACCGTTATCGTTGTCTTCAGAACTTGCAGCATATAGGCTATCAAACCGGTACGGGAGTGATGATAGGGCTACCCTTTCAGACTGTTGAGCATCTTGCCGATGATTTACTGTTTATGAAAGCATTCAGGGTCGATATGGTGGGGATGGGACCTTATATTGAGCATCCTGACACCCCGCTTTTTCAATACCGGTCAGAACTTTTGCCTGCTGATGCCCGGTTTGATTTGTCGTTGAAAATGATTGCTGTGCTCAGACTGCTCATGCCTGACATCAACATAGCAGCTGCAACAGCCCTTCAGGCTATTGATCCGTTGGGAAGAGAAAAAGCTGTCAGAACAGGTGCCAATATAATTATGCCTAACATCACACCAGGTTTGTATCGCAACGACTATGCCCTTTACCAGAATAAACCGTGCGTAAATGAAGAACCCGAACAGTGCAAGAATTGCCTTGATGTTCGCATACAGCTTGCTGATAGCGTAATTGGATATGGTGAATGGGGAGATTCAAAATATTATATCAGAAGAAATGAATTGAGCCGAAAGAAAACCAGCAATCCATAAATCATATTTCTAGGTAATCTCTTTCTTGCTTTTTGCGTTTACAAAGAGAATATTACCCAGATCATCATACCCTTCGAAAATCTTTTCTCCGTCATGCCGAATCTGGTCGCTATGAAATCCGATAATAATCAATGCGGCAGATTCTGAATATTCTTTAATAATCGACTTTGAGTTCCGGTTCTCATCTTTGATAATAATCTGTATATTTTTTGATGTAATGGGTAACCTGCCATCTTTTACCAGTTTATTCAGCTCCGTCCTTGTTTCGTTTTCACGATCAGCACTGCAGATTTCATAAACCACTATAGGACTTTTTTTCCATGCCGGGTGTCCCTGAATAATGAAGCTCATTAAAATCATCAGGTGGGAATTGTTAAAGTCGGTACTGCGTATCCAGACGTGAATCCCATTCCCGTAATTTATCTGCCTTTTGACACTGCTGAAAATACATACGTCAAAATTACCAGCATTCACAAGGGAGAAATTTTCAACAATGGCATTCAGGTTCGACGGTTCATGCCGGTCGTATTCCAGAACAACCATATTGTTTTCCATTCCTGATATGCCCGGAAGCTGAATAGATTGGGCTATTGCAGAAGTATAAGAGGGAGAGATCAATGTATCAACGTATACCTGACTCGCCTGTCCCTTATAATGCTTTATAAGTTTCTCAAGTTCAATCGCAGATTGTGAATTGGTGGCCTTTGAATAATATCCCTCAATGAGGTGGATGTAGGTTCCGAACCCATACTTATAGCTAATCCAGTTCAACAGTTGAAATGCCCTGTCGCGTTTAAATGAATCCCTCGAGATACAAATTGCACTGGGTCTCCACTCTCTGTCGCCCCGCGATTTCCAGGTTTGTTGCAGGTAAACCTGCAGACTTCTGTTCAGTTGGAAAAGTGCATTGGTGAAAATGGACGACAGACCCTTTCTCCCTTTATGGTAGTTGTTTAAATAGATATAAAGCAAAACCATAATCATGATGGCTGCCAGGGCGTACCAGGTATTAATCCGGAACATGATCCAGACCGATATGATAAATCCCATGAGAGAAAGAAACCATCGGGATTTAAAAGAGGGTCTGTAAGAGGGGGATGATCCGAAATGATGCAGGAATGAGATTAGACAGAGTGAACCATAGGTTACAAGGAAAAACATACTGATGATACCCGCTACCATGTTAACGTTGCCGATTGATACAATAAACAGGGCAATAATTACGGTAACCAGGGTGGCATTGAATGGTTCATTAGTTTCTCCGCGTCCTTTAAATAAGAACCTGTTGATACGCTTTGAAGGAAAAGATGCATCACCGGCAAGAGCCTGCAGGGTTCTTGGAGCAACCATAACAGATCCGATCGCAGATGATAAGGTAGAGGCAGCCAGTCCAAGGGGAATAATAAACCTGCCACCCAACGCAATATCTGCCATGATAAGCTGTTTCTCAACCAAATCAGAAGGTGTGGCTGAAATGGCCAGCTTATAGACGATAAAGAGATACACGACCATGCCCGTCAGTGTTGCCGCAATTGTTCCAATAGGAATAGACTTGCCCGGTTTCTTAAGGTCTCCGGATAATCCCACACCTGCAGTCATACCTGTAAATGCCGGGAATATTATGGCAAATACGATAAAAAAAGAATCCATGTTTCTGCTCTCCGCATTCAATAATGAGAAATTGGAAGCTTCAGCATGTTCGGTATTCCCCAGAAAAAACAGGACAATGGAAAGAAAAAGGATTGCCACCACAAAATAAAGTGCCTTAACTCCCAGGTTAGCGCCCTTGCGTAAAATCAGCACCGATAAACCAAGCATAACCGGAATGCTGATTACCTGTCTTGGCAGAATAATGTTGTATCGACCGGCAACCCAGTTAAAGAAAAATTCAAAGGCTTCCGTGAATGCAATAATATAAAACGCGACACTGATGGCCTGAGATAAAAAGAGTGCAAATCCAATCGTTGCACCAATATTCAGCCCAAATGACCTGGATATGATAAAATACTCTCCCCCACCTTCAACCCTTTTATTGGTTGCTATTTCAGATAGTGCAAGCGCAGTTGGGATGGATACCATGTGCCCCAGCAGAATGAGCAGGATGACGCCCCAGAAACCCAGTGTTCCGACAGCAAATCCAAATCTCAGGAACAAAATTGCACCGAGAATTGTTGAAATTGCTGTAAAAAATACAGGAGCTGTCCCAAATGATTTTTTTAAAGGTACCGGCATTGGAATCAATTTCTCGGCTAAATATATAAGGAAAAAAACAAAATTTCAATAAGGTTGGTAATTACCTCATTGCGTTATCATGACATTGCGCTGTTGCAAGCCTGCCAAAAAGGAGGGGCTATTGGGGTATTGGTCAAAAATAAAGGTCGCGTTCTCCTTTTTTTACCCTCTCAAGCCGTTCGATGAGTTTCTCCTTAAAACCATTGGATTGAAATTCTTTAAGGTTCTTTTCAATAAGCTTATAACCTTTCTTTTTCGTCTCAATATGTGCATAATCCTCAAGATATTCCGCCAGGGTGAGCATGGCGTTGGGTGTACAGTACCGCTTAATGAAACCCGGTACGGAAAACTCCATAAAATGCTCCCCTGTACGGCCAACCCTGTAACAGGCTGTGCAAAATGACGGCAGATAATCCTTTTCAATCAACTCATCAATCACCTCACCAAGAGAGCGGTCATCATTAATCTCAAACTGCTCGGCATGAAGGTCCTGGGTGGGATGGTTACTTGAGTAACCTTTCATTTCAATCTTCGTTCCCCCATCAATCTGTGATACACCGAAAGTTAATACTTCCTGTCTGACGGAAACCGGTTCACGTGCCGTCAGAATAAGGCCGGTATAGGGAACCGACAACCTGAGGATTGCAACCATCCTTGTAAAATCCTCATCGCTCATCATATATTGTTCAGGCAGATGTACATCCGAGGCCTGTTTAACGCGGGGAAAAGATATAGTATGCGGGCCAACATTGTAAACAGCTTCAAAATGATTTACATGCCGTATCAGTCCCAGCACATCAAAACGCCAGTCATATAACCCGAATAGTGCACCAATGCCCACATCGTCAATCCCGGCTTCCTGTGCCCTGTCAAGTGCAGTGAGCCTCCAGTCATAATCTTTTTTAATGCCACCTTCATGATAAAATGCATATGCACCCCTGTGGTAGGTCTCCTGGAATATCTGGTAGGTACCGATACCTGCTTCTTTCACCTTTCTGAAACCCTCAATATCCATTGGTGCGGCATTGATATTTACACGCCTTATTGATCCGTTTCCTTGCTTAACTTTATAAACCGTTTTAACGGTGCTTGCAATAAAATCGGCATTATACTTGGGATGTTCCCCATAAACCAGTATCAACCGTTTTTGACCGGTGTC
>Ga0129302_1003173_pt1 | contig 11422 bp, 10 predicted proteins | sample BlaSprsedimmetaG_FD_94476 | JGI IMG/M metagenome (GOLD analysis project Ga0129302, IMG submission 94476) | Hot spring sediment bacterial and archeal communities from California, USA to study Microbial Dark Matter (Phase II) - Blank Spring... | ecosystem: Environmental > Aquatic > Thermal springs... | reverse complement strand
ATTGTGGTGTTGTTTCAATGCCTCTTTGAACTAACACCATGATTCATCATGGTGGTTACAGCATTAACGAAACATATCCAAAGCCGTTTTAACGGCTTCTTAATAACCCCGTGATCGGTTACAGTTCCTTTTTTATAAATATTCAAAAAAAATATTCGTCATGTCCAAGAGCAAAATTTATTGAAACGAGTGGTTTGGAGCTGTGTAAAAATATTATAAAAAAATTAAATAATTTGCATTTTTTACTTGACAACGTAAAAAAAAAATGGTATATTGTGGTTGAAAAAGGATTTCTGTGGTAGAAAAGGGTGGTGTAAGTGGGGTGATTTGGTATTCAAGTAGTGGAAATAAGTTTTTTTTCAATGAATTACAGTTAAAAATAGTCATCCTATAAGTTAATAAGATTAAAAATGTTTTTTGTTGGCGAATTTAAATACAGTCTCGACCAAAAGGGTAGAGTAAATATCCCGGCTAAGTATCGAAAAGCAACTGCTGACGATGGTTCAGGCAAGTATGTTATTGTTTATGATGAGGAAATTAATTGTCTTTATGTTTATTCGGACGAAGCTTTTGAGAAAAAATTTGTCAGCATTATCGATCAGCTTTCTGAGGCAAAAAAAGAACATCGTGCCTATATGTCGATGATCGGTGAAAATGCAACTGACGCTGTTCTGGACAAGCAGGGAAGAATAACCATTCCCCCGATTTTCTTAAGAAAAGCAGGCATCACCAAGGACGTTTTGATCATCGGCGCATTTACCAAAATTGAGATCTGGGATCCGGCGGCAAGGGAAGCCTTTAAAAAGAAAATAGGCGGCCCAAATGCCAAAGCCAAATTAGAGGAAAAAATATCAGGCGAATTGCACAGTGGCCAAAGTTGAAAACCATATTCCGGTTTTGACTGAGCAAGTGTTGCACTACTTGCTCACAAATCGTTCCGGGATTTACGTTGACGGAAGCATAGGAGGGGCGGGCCACAGTGTTGAAATATTGAAGCAATTGAACCCGGATGGATTATTGGTCGGAATTGATTGGGATGACCAGGCGTTAAATATCGCCGAACAACGATTAAAACCATTCGAAGGCCGTTTCAAAATATTTAAAAATAACTTTACCCGGATTGATGAAATTTTAAGTTCGTTGAACATTGATCAGGTTGACGGTATCCTTCTTGATCTGGGAGTTAGTTCTTTTCAAATTGATAGCGCTGAAAGAGGGTTCAGCTATTTGAATAACGGACCCCTGGATATGCGCATGTCAAATTTTACCAAAAAATCAGCAGCGGATTTAATTGAAACTGAGTCGCTGCAAGGCTTAACCAAAATTTTCCGGGAATACGGTGAAGAGCGCTATTCAGCGGCGATTGCCAGAAAAATTGTAGCAGTGCGCCAGAATCAACCCATAATTACGACGCTGCAACTGGCACGCGTTATCGAATCGGTTGTACCGCACAAATTCAGGTTGAAAACGCTGGCAAGAATTTTTCAAGCCATTCGCATCGCTACGAATTTAGAATTATCCAATTTGCGCACTTTTTTAGCCAAGTCGATTACCTTGCTGCGCTCTAAAAGCCGGCTGGTTATTGTCTCATTTCATTCGCTTGAAGACCGGATGGTAAAGCAATTTTTTCATCAAGCGGCGAATCCCTGCGAATGTCCGGCTCAATTGCCGTACTGTATTTGTGGTAAGCAGCCGTTGCTAAAGATATTAACCCCGAAAGTTGTACGACCGACAGCCGAACAGATCCGCCGCAATCCTCGCTGCCGCAGTTCGCGTCTCAGAGCGGCGGAAATCATTTAGGAGTCTCTATGAGACCGAAGTCAAAAAAACATCAGGTCAGCAAGACAATTTTCAACAGCATTGATCAGGTTAATCAGGAATTGCAGAAGCCGGTGATGAGTCTCCGGGTGTTGGGAACAATTTTTCTGATCGCTGTCATCCTTATCGGGATTGTCTGGCAAAAAGTGCATGTAGCCAAATTGGCGCTGGAGATTGAGCAATTGGAAAAAGAAAAACATCGACTTGAAGAAGAAATCAGCGCGCTCAATGCAAAAGCGCTCAAGCTGTCGGATGGAAAGCGGGTTATTAAAATCGCCGAAGAAAAATTAAATATGATCACGCCCGATTCCGAAATTTTGTCGGTCAAACATATATTCAACAAAAAAGATTTTGAACGCTGATAACCTTGCGGGAATTGTATGGGCAGCAGAAAAAAAATATTCGAAAATAGCATGTTTCAACGGTTGGTTGTCTTTGTTGCGTTGAGCATGCTTTTGTTGTTTTTGCTTTTTCTCCGCTTGTTTCAGATTCAAATTCTTAATCGAAATAAATACATCGAACAAGCAAAAAGACAATATCTGTATGAGGCAGAACTCAAGTCTCAGCGCGGTATTATTTATGATCGAAACATGGAGCCGCTGGCGGTCAGCCGCAACGCTATTTCCGTTGGCGTGGATGTTACAAAAGTTATCAACCCGGACTCAGTTGCGGAGATATTGTCCCAGTATTTAGCTGAGAATCAGCAATCGATTAAAGCAAAGTTTAAAAGGGCAAATTCATTTGTCTGGGTGAAACGTCGAATCGACGATAGGGCCGCGAGCTTTTTAGATACGCTAAGCATCCCGGGCGTTCGCAAAATTAAAGAATCGATTCGCTTCTATCCGAGAAACAACCTTGCTGCGCATTTGGTCGGTTTCACTGATATCGATCAGAAAGGACTGAGCGGAATCGAATTGTCGCAGGATGAAAATTTAACCGGCAATAACGGTCTGGCGCTGTATAAACGGGACGCCTACGGATTTAAAATGATCGATGTGGAACATCCGGTAAAAAGACCGCAAAAGGGACAGGATGTGGTTTTAACCATCAATAATACCTTCCAATGGATTGTGGAAGACGAGCTCAAATATGCGATCAAAAAATATCAAGCCGATGCCGCAGTTGTCATTGTCGCTGATCCGCGAAACGGCGAAATATTATCATTGGGAGTATCTCCGGACTATGATTTAAATCAGGCTGGGGAATATCCGGCAGACTGGCGGCGAAATCGGGCCATCACTGACGTTTATGAGCCGGGTTCAACTTTCAAATCCATTATCATGGCGGCTATTTTAGAAGAGGGCCTGATGAAACCCGATGATATTGTTTTTTGTGAGAACGGCAGATATCAGATTTATGATCGTGAAGTTAAGGACGCCACGCCTTATCAATGGCTAAGCTTGCAAAAGGTCTTAAAAAAATCGAGCAATATCGGCATGGCAAAAATTACCAAAGATCTGGATAAGCGCATCGTTTATAAATATCTCCGCGCTTTTGGGTTCGGTTTGGAATCCGGAATCGATTTGCCGGGAGAGGCATCCGGAGAGTACAAACACTATATCGAATGGTCACAGTATTCGACAATCGCAATGTCTATCGGTTATGAAATTTCAGTGAGCCCTGTTCAGATGGTTATGGCATACGCCGCTATTGCCAACGGCGGTCTGTTGCTCAAGCCAAAAATTATTTTAACAGAACAAGAACGGCAGAGGGGGGGCGCAAAACCGGAAATAATTCGTCGGGTAATAGCGCCGACTACGGCCAAAACATTAACCGGGATGCTGGAAGAGGTGGTATATGATGGCACCGGAAAACGGGCGTTTATTAATGGTTTGAGAATAGCCGGAAAAACTGGAACGGCGATGAAGTATGATCCAGCCAAAAAAAGCTATTCTGAAGACAGTTTCGTCAGTTCATTTATCGGCTTCTTCCCCGCTGAAGCTCCACAGTATCTCATTTATGTGATGATTGATAATCCGCGGATCGATCATTTGGGCGGTAAAGTCGCTGCTCCGACTTTTAAAAGAATTTTGCAGCGAATTCTCAAGTATGTGGATATTCAACCAGAATTTAACCGACAGTTAGTGGAGGGCAGCGTACGCCAATTTCCGGTTGTGCCGGATCTGACCAACAAGCGGATCGATGTCGCCCGAGCTATTGCCCGGCATTTGGGATTTGAATTGCTGATCGAAGATGAGGGTGATTTTGTGCTTTCTCAAAAATTGGTAGTCGAATCTGGTCAACCGACCAAACAAAAGCTAATACTGAAACTGGGCAGGATAAACAGTTCCACCGCTGCTTACGTTGCTGTTCCCGATATCGTGGGTATGGACTTGCGCAGCGCGGTATCTAAATTGGCTCAATATCAGTTGAGGGCTTATATTCATGGCAGCGGTCGCGTTATCGCGCAAAATCCGAAGCCCGGGACAAAAATGCGCGCCGGCGCCCGCTGTGTAATCGAATGTAATCCGGTGACAGAAGTTAGTGGTATCTAAAAACCATTAAAAAGCTAAATGAAAAAATGAATTTATTTCATCGCGAATTGTTGGAAATAGCGGATCAAAAAGTTGAATTTTTCGGCGATTCGGCAATACTCAATGCGGCGGCGGCTGGATTTTCTATCAATTCATTGACCATCCTGCCTGGCGAGATTTTCATTGCCATAAAAGGCGAACGGTTTGATGGGCACCAATTTGTTGCTGACGTAATGAACAAGGGCAATCGAACCGTGGTTGTTACAGCAGAGTGGTATCGCAATCAAGGTAAAGATCTGCCACCGGGCAATTATTTTGTGGTTGCCGATACCTTAGCAGCGCTGCAGAATATCGGCAGCTATTACCGGCGCAAATTTAACATCCCGGTAATAGCGTTGACCGGTAGCAATGGAAAAACAACCACCAAAGAGATGATCGCTGCTGTGCTGCAAAAAAAATATAAAGTGCTGAAAAATTCCGGAAATTTGAATAATCACATCGGAGTGCCGTTGACGCTGTTTAATTTGACAGCGGAACATGAACTGGTGGTGCTGGAAATGGGCACCAATCATTTTGGTGAAATAAAAAAATTGGCAGAGATTGCCGGCCCCGAATATGGGCTTATCACCAACATCGGACCTGCTCATCTGGAATTTTTTGGCTCTCTCAAAGGTGTTTTCAAAGCAAAGCGGGAATTGTGGGATTATCTTGAAGAACATGGAAAAATTGCTTTCATCAATCTTGATGATCCGTATTTAGCCTCGAATTTGCCTGGCGTAAACCGGTTAATTAGTTTTGCCATGGAAAAGACAGCGGATTTCAGGGCGCGGTTGAAAAATATCGACGAGCTGGGCAGAGCTAGCTTTCAGGTCGAGGATACAGAAATACGGTTGAAAATTATCGGGGTTCACAATGTTTATAATGCGCTGGCTGCCTTTGCTGTCGGCAGATTATTCGGAGTGGAAACCGCAGCTATTCAACAGGCATTGCAGGAGTTCGAGCCGGCGGATAAAAGAATGCAAGTTATTGAAACCAAAGGAATTCGAATTGTCAATGACTGTTACAATTCCAACAGCGCTTCGGCGAAAAAGGCGCTGCTTACGCTGAGTCAGATGAAGACCAGGGGAAAGCGCATTTCGGTACTGGGTGATATGTTGGAATTGGGACAATGGTCTGAAAATGAGCATCGTAAAGTGGGGGAGTTTATCGCCTCTTTAAAAACCATAGATTATCTGCTGACCTACGGTGAGAAATCCCGGGAAACAGCAGCGGCAGCAGAAAGCGGCGGCGCCATCAAGGTGAAACATTGCGAGACAAAGGATGAATTAATCTCATTTTTGATATCGATAATTGAACCGGGTGATTTGCTGCTCATCAAAGGGTCGCGGGGGATGGCGATGGAAGAAATAACTAAAGCGCTTACGAAATAAAGGAAAAAGCAATGTTCTATCATCTTTTTTATCCTTTACGAACGTTCGTTTCAGGGCTAAATATCTTTAGCTACATTACTTTTCGCAGTGCTGCGGCGGCGATTCTGGCGTTATTAATCAGTCTGTTTATTGGACCTAAAATAATTCGATTTTTAAAAAACAGGCAAATTGGTGAGGAGATCCGAAAAGACGGACCGCAGACCCATTTGAAAAAGGCAGGAACGCCAACAATGGGTGGACTTATCATATTGATTTCAATTATCTTACCTACATTGCTTTTTGCGCGGCTGGATAATATTTACACGCTTCTCATTTTGTTAGCGACAATCTGGGGCGGAGCCATAGGCCTATGGGACGATTATTTGAAAGTTGTCAAAAAGAAACCCAAAGGTTTAATTGCCAGATATAAACTTATCGGTCAGGTTGGCCTGGGACTCGCTGTCGGTGCAGCGCTGTATTTTCATCCTGCTTTTGAAAGCGTTGTGGGATTGTCCACGGTTCCGTTTTTTAAAAATTTGAACATTGATTTTGGAATTTTTTATATTCCAGTGATCATCTTTGTAATTACCGCCACCTCCAACGGAGTGAATTTGGCGGATGGGCTCGATGGGTTAGCAATTGGGCTGGTCGGCATCTCTGCGATTGCCTGGGCCGGCATCAGCTATATTTCAGGTCGCGTCGATTTTAGCGATTATTTAAATATCATCTATTTGCCGGGCGCAGGCGAAATGACAGTCTATTGCTCTGCGCTGATCGGCGCCAGCCTGGGATTTTTATGGTACAATACCTATCCGAGCCAGGTTTTTATGGGCGATACCGGTTCGCTGGCGTTGGGGTGCTCAATGGGCACGCTGGCGGTATTGTTGCACAAAGAGTTATTTTTAATTATTATTGGCGGGATGTTTGTCGCTGAAACCTTGTCGGTGATCCTTCAGGTTTCGTATTTTAAACGAACCGGGGGAAAGAGGCTGTTCAAAATGGCGCCCATTCATCATCACTTCGAACTCAAAGGATGGCACGAATCTCAGGTGGTAGTGCGCTTTTGGATCATAGCTATACTTTTTGTACTTTTAACGCTTACAATGTTTAAGGTGCGATGATAAAATTTTGATCCAGACGATGTTGTTCAGAGCCGTAAACAGGTGGATTCAATGAAAAACAGGATTCATTTTGATGTGATGTTGCTGCTGGTTGTAATGCTGCTGGTAGTGATCGGTATAGTGGCAGTTTATAGCGCCAGCAGTTATATCGCCCAGGAAGGAAAATCGGCAAACAGCCAGTATTATTTATATCAGCACCTGATTCGAGTTGTTTTGGGAATTGTGTTGATGGCGCTGTTTATTAATATTGATTATCACCTGCTGCAAAAGCTTTCACCGGCGATTTTAGCTTTCGCTTTTCTGCTATTGTTGTATGTGTTGATAAAAGGAGAGGTGATCCTGGGTAGTCGTCGGTCTTTTTCAATAAATGGAATTTCATTTCAACCATCGGAAATGGCGAAATATGCGCTTGTTCTTTTTTTATCGATTTTTTTAATTGAAAAGGACAAGCAGATAAAAGAATTCAATGAAGGTTTACTGCCGGTATTATTGATCGTCGGATTGGTGCTATTTCCGATCCTCTTGGAACCGGATATGGGGAGCGCGGCGATTATTTTCATTATCAGTATTGTAATGATTTTTATCGCCGGCGCCAGTTTGTATCATCTGGCAAGTCTCGGCGCTATTGCAATGGTCACGGTTAGTGTTTTTTTAAAAATTTTTCCCTATCAAAAAAGCCGGGTCGCCTCTTTTTTTAACGCGATTCGGGGAGTTGAGGAACCAGTGTATCAAGTGAAACAGTCGCTGATTTCATTTGGCAATGGCGGGTTCTGGGGAGTGGGACTGGGAAACAGCCGCCAAAAAATGCACTTTTTACCGCACCCGTTTAATGATTTTATCTATAGCATTATTGGTGAAGAAACCGGAATGATAGGGTGTTTGGTTGTGCTGTTATTGTTTATGGTGTTCCTGTGGCGCGGGCTTTGGATTGCTGTCCATGCTCCGGATAAACAGGGGCAATTGTTAGCAATCGGCATTACTGCTTCGATTGTGATTTATGCGCTTATTAATGCAGGTATTGCTTTAAACCTGCTTCCGGTTACCGGAATTACCATGCCGTTTATTAGCTATGGCGGTAGTTCGATGATCATGAATTTTATTGCGCTTGGCGTGCTGTTAAATATTTCGATTCCACATAAGAGAAACGCCAGGTCTGCTCTACTGTTTTCTCAACAAAAAATTGCCGCTTCCAGAGCTAAATATCGAAAAAAGCGGATCGGTTAGTCTCTGTGAGATTTAAACAGGAGAGAATAAGCCATGAGTAAAACGATAATAATTAAAGTGATAACAACCATCGCTTTAATCGCGCTGATGTTAGCTACCATCTTTATCGTCATGCGTAAGAATGGTGTATTTCAACTAAAAGCCGCTAAAATTTATAATAATCACTATGTGACAGCCGATGAAATCGCGGCTGCGGCTGGTTTTGATTTTTCACAAGATATCTTTGAAATTAAGCTCAAGCAACTGGAAAACCGGATTTCCGCTCATCCTTTAATTGACCGGGTAAAAATTAATCGTTCGCTGCCATCAGTATTAAACGTCGAGGTGCTGGAACATAATATTATCGCCGGAGTCGCCGGTTCTGAAATAGCCGCGCTATCCGATGGAGGGATTTTGATTGATGATTATCCTACGGAAACGGTTTATGATGTACCCATTATTACCGGCGTTATTTTTCATACGGATTCCAGCGGTAACAGAATTCTGAAAAATCAACCGGAGCTTGATCAGATTCTGAAAATAATAAAAGCAATCCGCGACATTGATCCGCTATTATATGATGAAATTTCGGAGTGGCATTGCAGTGAAAGTCATGGAGCGATTATCTATTTAAAAAGAAATAATGTGCCGGTCATTTTGGGACAAGCGGATAAAGTTTCACAATTAAACTATCTGGCGACGATCTTCTATCATTTTTATGGCCAAAAAAATTTTGATCAAATTCAGGCAATTGATTTAAGATTTAGGGGCCAGGTCGTCATAAAACAGAAATCATAAAGGAGATACCTGATGGCAGAATATCTAACCGGCCTTGACCTCGGGACGACCAAGATCGGAGTGATTATCGCCGAGGTTTCTGAAGAAAGCCAACCCAAAATAATTGGGGTGGGAACCGCACCCTCCGAGGGATTGAGAAAAGGCGTCGTTGTTAATTTGGAAAAGACAGTACGTTCCATCGAAAAGGCTCTCGAAATAGCGGAACAGATGGCAGGTATCAAAGTGGATGAAGTTTATGTCGGTATTGCCGGAGATCATATCCGAAGTTACAACGGCCGCGGCGTGGTTGCGGTCGCCGGGCAGGATAATGAAGTGACCGAAGACGATGTTCGGCGCGTCATCGATGCCGCCAGGGCAGTGGTGATGCCCATGGACCGGGAAATTATCCATATTATTCCCCAGGAATTCATTGTCGATGATCAACGTGGGATTAAAGATCCGCTGGGGATGACCGGTGTGCGATTGGAAACCGAGGTGCATCTGGTAACCGGCGCTATCACCTCGGCGCAAAATATTTGTCGGAGCGTGGAGCGGGCAGGACTTTTTGTTAAAGATCTGGTTTTAGAACCGCTCGCTTCCAGTTATTCTGTCTTAGCAGAAGAAGAAAAGGAGCTTGGAGTGATTGTCATTGATATGGGCGGCGGTACCACTGATATCGCCATGTTTTTTGAAGGATGTATTCGCCATACCGCAGTGGTTGCGCTTGGAGGCGGTAACGTCACCAATGATATCGCATTGGTGCTCAGAACTCCGATGGATCAGGCCGAAATAATCAAACATCGTCACGGATGTTGTGTGCAAGATTTGATTGAGAACCCTGAAGAGCCGATTGAAATCCCCGGCATCGGCGGCCGCGCCAGTCGTCGCGTGTCGAAAGAATTGTTGATCGACATCATCCGTCCCAGAATGGAAGAAATCTTTAAATTGGCAGCCGGGCAAATTAGAAAATCGGATTACGCGAATCTGATGACGACCGGCGTTGTATTAACCGGTGGGGCGTCGCTAATCAAAGGTGCGGGTGAATTGGCAGAGGAGGTCTTTGACATGCCGGTAAAGCTCGGCATACCTAAGGGGTTTAGTGGACTGATTGACATGGCGAAAAACCCGATGCACGCCACCGGCGTTGGTTTAATTCTCTATGCTTTGAGCCGGGATTACGAGATGGACGGATTTTTAGCTGAAGGAGAGCTGACACTGTTCGAGAGAATCTGGGAGCGCATGAAAAGTTGGTTTAAGCATAAAAAGTGAAAATGGATTGTATTTAAAAACACAAAACAAATCGATCGGATAACGATTAACGAAAATAAATTCCCATCCAATTAAGGAGGGCTTGTGATGAGCGGTTTAACCTTTAATTTTGACGAAAGCATTTCACCGACTGCCAAAATGAAAGTGGTCGGGGTTGGTGGCGCGGGCGGCAATGCGGTCAATCGAATGATTTTTATGGGATTGACCGGAGTTGATTTTGTTGCGATCAACACCGATATTCAGGCGCTCAATATTTGTAAAGCGCCAACCAGAATTCAGATCGGTAAGTCATTGACCAAAGGGTTGGGCGCCGGCGCTGACCCTGAAATCGGTCGTCGGGCGGTCGAAGAGGATCAGGAAGCAGTTTACAATGCCTTGAAAGATGTGGACATGGTGTTTGTAACCGCTGGAATGGGCGGCGGCACCGGAACGGGCGCAGCTCCGATTGTGGCGCAGATTGCCAAAGACCTCAAGGCGCTCACCGTGGGCATCGTGACCAAGCCGTTTTTATTTGAAGGTCAAAAGCGGATGCAGCGCGCCGAACAGGGCTTGATCGAACTGAAAAAAATGGTCGATACTTTGATCGTGATCCCAAACCAGCGGTTATTATCGATTGTGTCCAAAGAGACCCGGTTGAACAAAGCATTTCAAATGGCAGACGAAGTGCTGTTTAGCGCGACCAAAGGTATTTCGGATTTGATTTCTGTTCCCGGTCTGATTAATTTGGATTTTGCGGATGTCAAAACAGTGATGTCGGAAATGGGTGACGCTTTAATGGGATCGGCTATTGCATCCGGGGAAGATCGAGCGGTTCAGGCAGCGAAAAACGCTATCTCCAGTCCTTTGCTGGAAGATGTTTCGATCAGCGGCGCGGTTGGGCTATTGGTCAATATCACCGGCGGAGAAGATATTGCGCTCAGCGAAGTGGATGCCGCGACCAATATCATTCAGGAAGCTGCTGGTCCTGACGCCAATATCATTTTCGGGGCCGTCATTGATGATGCGTTCAAAGATCAAATTCGGGTCACAGTCATTGCCACCGGATTCAACCGGCAGGCAAACAACAGCAAAATACCGTATTCCCGAAAAAAAATGGATTTCAGGCATTCGAGCATCGACTATCTGGACATTCCCACTTATCAACGGAACGAGGATGAGGATAAAAATGTGGAAATTGAACAGCCCGTTCCCAAAAATGGCAATGGGAATGATCCAGAATTTGAATTGAACGAAGATTTACAAACAGAGCTGAAACCGGATGCTTACGAATTGCCGACTTTTTTGCGCCGCCGGATGCAGATGTAGTGCAATTAAAAAATGATTGAAACCAATCAAATTAATAGTGCTATCT
>Ga0129302_1003171_pt1 | contig 11429 bp, 10 predicted proteins | sample BlaSprsedimmetaG_FD_94476 | JGI IMG/M metagenome (GOLD analysis project Ga0129302, IMG submission 94476) | Hot spring sediment bacterial and archeal communities from California, USA to study Microbial Dark Matter (Phase II) - Blank Spring... | ecosystem: Environmental > Aquatic > Thermal springs... | reverse complement strand
GCAGCGGTGCCAGGTGCACTTTGTGCGGAACCTCTGCTCACTGGTGAGCAAGAAGGACCGGCCCAGGATCATCGAGATGCTCAAAGAGATCACGACGGCCCAGACATATGCCACGGCACGGAAACGGATGGATGAAGCAATTGATGCGCTGGACAAAAGTCATTCCCGGGTAGCGCAGATGCTGGAGGAACACGGAGAGGATATTCTGACCGTCTATCAGCTTCCGGTCTGGCAGCGCAGGGGCATGAAGTCCACGAACATGCTGGAGCGATACAATCAGGAGCTCAAGCGCAGGACCAGGGTGGTCAGGATCTTCCCGAACCAGGAATCCTGCCTGCGGTTGGTGACCGCCCTTGCGATGGAAATGACCGAGGAATGGATGGGGCGCCGATACCTCATCTTCGAAGATGAGGTATCGAAAAGAAAGGCACAGGAGGATCTACTGGCTGCTTAACGCCTATGTCGGAGAAGAGAATTTACAGACAATATGGGACTTGACTTATAAAGTCAAGGCACAGTTTTTTCTTACTGAAGTTTCGCACATACAATCAATCAATAAATCTAGCACAACGCTTTGAAAACAGTCATTTAATCTGGAAAAGCAGCTCTGGATTGTGGAATCTTGACTTGGCTAACTGGTTATGAAGACTAAAGAAAGGAGCTTCCATGAGTAGGGATACCGGATATTCACGTTCAATTCAAAAGGAAATTTAACAAAGGCGACTGTGCCTGGAATCTGAAATTGAAACCTGCTTTTATGATCTGGGGATAAAGACGCTGCTTCATCGGGCAGGGATATGCAAGAATAAGGGTTTTGCTCCAGCAACAGTGATGGTTGTTGTTATTCTGCTGCCCATGGTCGACCTGATGTTATGTGCGACACTTCAGTAATGATCTTCACGGGCGCCCGGGAGATCCGGAGTCAGCTTCCGCCACCGGAACGAGTTCTCCAGGAGGCGCAGTGCCGGAACCCTCAGATCGTGCATCCGTCGAAGAGGTCTGAATTGTGAACCACCATTCAGTTTTTTTCTTGATACCGCCTCTCGAGCGTGATAAGGAATAGTGCTCGAAGACTCTTTACGTAAATCTACGCTCAAAACGCGAGGGGGAGGGTAACGTGTCAGGATTCGATAGTTCACTGTTTGATGCGCAACTGGAGGAGTTCACCTCTGAACAGCTTGATCAGCTCGATCAGATCGTCTCGCGCTACAAGGGAAAACCCGGGGCCCTGATACCGGTGCTGGAACAGGTGCAGGATATCTGCGGGTATCTTCCCGTGGCGCTCCAGAAACGGATTGCAGACGGGCTGAATCTTCCGGTGGCCAACGTCTACGGCGTGGTAACCTTCTATTCGTTCTTCACCATGGTCCCCAGGGGAAAGCACGTGATCCGGGTTTGTCTCGGCACGGCATGCTATGTCAGGGGCGGCCAGAGGATACTCGGGAAGATCATAGAACAGCTCAAGATTCAGCCGGGTGAGTGTACCGAAGACCGCAACTTCTCCCTGGAGACCGTGCGCTGTCTGGGTGCGTGCGGCCTGGCGCCCGTGGTGGTGATCGACGATGACACCCACGGACAGGTCAAGCCGGCCAAGCTGGAAGCACTGCTGGCAAAGTACAATTAGGAGGCACATGATGGCCAAGCTGACGATAGACGATCTGAAAAAGATCAAGGAAAGGGTGGAGCGGGAAGACCAGTTCAGGTCCGGCACGAAACGGGTCAAGCTCACCGTGCACATGGGCACCTGCGGGATCGCCTCCGGTGCCAAGGGGATCCTGGACACGTTCATGGAAGAGATAAGTGAAAACGACGTCAACGACGTCCTGGTTACCACCTCCGGGTGCATCGGCATCTGCAGCAGGGAACCCCTGGCGACCGTGGAAGAGCAGGGCAAGGAGCCCATCGTCTACGAGTACCTCACCCCGAACAAGGCAAGGCAGATCTTCAAGCAGCACGTCCTCAAGGGTGTGGTGCAGATGGACTTCGTCCTGGCGCGGGGCAAGGAGCAGGAGGATAGGGGGGTGCGGTCATGAAGGTTTTTCGTGCGCACATCCTCGTGTGCGGTGGGACCGGCTGTAGGGCTACGGGCAGCGAAGGGATTCTGGGTTCGCTCACCAGGGAACTCGCCTCCAGGAAGCTCACCGATGAAGTCGTCGTGGTGGAAACAGGCTGCAACGGGTTCTGTGCCGCAGGGCCCATCATGGTCATCTACCCGGAGGGAACGTTCTACCAGTACGTCAAGGCAGAAGACGTCCCCGAGATCATCGAAGAGCACATCATCAAGGGAAGGCCGGTGCAGCGGCTCATGTACAAGGAGCCAGTTACCGACGCCCCAATTCCTCACATGCTCGACATTCCGTTCTTCGGCAAGCAGATGCTCATCGCCCTCAAGAACCGGGGGCTGATCGACGCGGAGAAGATCGACGAGTACATCGCCCGCGACGGCTACATGGCGCTGGCAAAAGCGCTGCACGACATGAACCCGGATCAGGTGATCGAAGAGATTCAGAAATCGGGTCTTCGTGGTCGTGGCGGCGGAGGGTTCCCCACCGGAATGAAGTGGTCCTTTGCCCGCAAGTCTGCAGGCGACGTGAAGTATGTGTTGTGCAACGCCGACGAGGGCGACCCCGGGGCATTCATGGACCGGTCGATCCTGGAAGCAGATCCCCATGCGGTCCTGGAAGGCATGATCATCGGAGGCTACGCCATCGGGGCGAGCCACGGGTACATCTACTGCCGCGCCGAGTATCCGCTCGCCATCAAGCGCCTCAATCTGGCGATCCAGCAGGCCAAGGACTACGGGCTCCTCGGTGAAGACATCCTCGGATCGGGCTACAGCCTGGAGATCGAGGTCTACCAGGGGGCCGGCGCCTTTGTCTGCGGTGAAGAGACCGCGCTCATGGCCTCCATCGAGGGCAAGCGGGGCATGCCGCGTCCCAGGCCGCCGTTCCCGGCGAGCAAGGGGCTGTGGATGAAGCCCTCGGTGCTCAACAACGTGGAAACCTTTGCCAACATCCCCCAGATCGTGCTCAAGGGCGGCCAGTGGTATTCTTCCATCGGCACGGAACGATCCAAGGGCACCAAGGTGTTCGCGCTGACCGGCGCGGTCAACAACGTGGGCCTGGTGGAAGTGCCCATGGGCACCCCGATCGGCGACATCATCTTCGACATCGGCGGCGGGATCATCGGCGGCAAGCAGTACAAGGCCTCCCAGCTCGGCGGGCCCTCCGGCGGGTGCATCCCGGCAGAGGCGCTCAACACGCCCACCGACTATGAAGAAATCGTGAAGCTCGGCGCCATCATGGGTTCGGGCGGGCTCATCGTCATGGACGAAGACACCTGCATGGTGGATACCGCCCGATTCTTCATGGAGTTCTGCCAGGAAGAGTCCTGCGGCAAGTGCACCCCCTGTAGAGAGGGAACCAAGCGCATGCTCCAGATCCTCGAGCGGATCTGTCGCGGCGAAGGCAGGGACGGGGACATCGAGCTTTTAGAAGATCTCGCCGCGAACATCAAGGATTCCGCCCTGTGCGGTCTGGGCCAGACGGCACCGAACCCGGTGTTGTCCACCATCCGCTATTTCCGCAGCGAGTACGAGGCGCACATCTACGAAAAGAGGTGCCCCGCGGTGGTCTGTGCCGACCTGTTCAAGTCCCCCTGTCAGCATGCGTGTCCCATCGAGATGGACGTGCCCGCCTACATCGCACTGATAAGGGCAGGGCGGCTCGACGATGCCTACCGGGTCATGAAGAAGACCAACCCGTTCCCGGGTGTGTGTGGCAGGGTCTGCCCGCAGTTCTGCGCGAACAAGTGCCGCAGGGGTCAGCTCGATGAGCCCATCGCCATCGCCTGGCTCAAGCGCTACATCGCGGACAACGGAAAGCTGCCCAAGGTCGAGGAAGTGCCGGTGACCAGGAAGGAAAAGATCGCCGTCATCGGTGCCGGCCCTGCAGGGCTCACCGCGGCCCAGGATCTTGCAAAGCGCGGCTACAAGGTGACCGTCTTCGAGGAACTGCCCCATGCCGGCGGCATGATGCGCTACGCGATTCCCGAGTACCGGATGCCCAGGGACATCGTGGAAGGTGAGGTGGATGAGATCAGGGCGCTCGGTGTGGAGATCAAAACCAATACCCGCGTCGGCAAAGACATCTCCTTTGCCCAGCTCCGCAAGGACTTCGATATGGTGCTCGTCGCCGTGGGTGCCCACACGAGCTGGAAACTCGAAATCGAGGGTGAAGACCTCACCGGCGTGTGGGGTGCAACGGAATTCCTCAGGGAGGTCAACCTCGGGAAAAACGTGAAGATCGGCAGCAGGGTTGCCATCGTGGGTGGAGGAAACTCTGCCATCGATGCCGCGCGCACCGCGGTGAGGCTCGGGGCTAAGGATGTCACGATCCTCTACCGCAGGGAGCGCAAGGACATGCCTGCCTGGGAGAACGAGATCGTGGCCGCGGAGCACGAGGGGGTGAAGATCGTGTACCTCGTGGCGCCCACCAGGCTCGTGGGAAAGAACGGCACGTTGAACGGCGTTGCCTGCCAGCGCATGCTCCTGGGCGAATTCGACCGCTCGGGCAGGCGCAAACCCGTGCCCATCGAGGGGAGCGAATATGTGCTCAGCATCGACACCATCATCCCGGCCATCTCCCAGAACGCCGACACCTCCTTCATCGAGTCCGGTTCGGACCTTGAGCTGGACAAGTGGGGGGGCATCAAGCGTGCGCCAAAGTCCACGGTGAAGACCACGGCCCCTGGCGTATTCATTGCGGGTGACGCAGCGACCGGGCCTGCCACGGTGGTGGAGGCCATTGCCATGGGCCACCAGGCAGCCGCCGAGATCGACAGCGCCATTCGGGAAAAGAACGGCGAGCCTCCCTACAAGGAGCCGCCTGAAGAAAAGATAGACATCCCCTTCGAGGTTGATGAAGAGGCCAAGGAGACCCCGAGGGCGATCATGCCCGAGATGAAGGTTGCAGACAGAATCATCAGCTTCGAGGAAGTGGAGCTCGGGTACTCCAAGAAGACTGCTTACAGCGAATCATGCAGGTGTCTGCGGTGTGATGCGGAGCTCTAGCGATGGCTACATGCGGCAGCGTAAACACGCCCAACGAGAAAACAGAAATGGGGGATTGAACATATGTCGATAACCATTGATGGAAAAGAGTGCACGTTCCAGCCAGGCCAGACGGTCTACGAGGTGGCCAGGGAAAACGGGATCTACATCCCGGTTCTGTGTCACCAGGAGCAGCTCAAGCCCGTGGGTGCGTGCAGGGTGTGCGTGGTGGAAGTGGAGAAGGCACGGTCCCTCATCGCGTCCTGTGCCATGCCTGCGGAAAAGGGCATGGTGGTCTGGACCAATACGGATCGGGTCAAGACCTCCAGGAGGCTCTCGGTGGAGCTCCTCATGACCCAGGGCCACCACAACTGCATCACCTGCGAGAGCAGCGGGGACTGTGTTTTGCAGAACCTCGGCTATTCTCTCGGCGTCGAACACCCGCGGTTTCCTGAACCCACGGAGATCAAGGCCATTGAAGACGGCAACGAGATGATCGCGCGCGACATGAACAAGTGTGTGCTCTGCGGTCTGTGCGTGAGGGCCTGCAACGAGATCCAGGTGAACCAGGTCCTCGATTTCTCGGGCAGGGGCCCCACGGCATCGGTCGGCCCGGCCTTCGGGGTGCTCTATGAAAACTCCGAGTGCGTGTTCTGCGGCGAGTGCGTCAGAGTCTGCCCGGTGGGTGCGCTCTTCGAGAAGCAGGGCAGGTTCCAGGGCAGGGCCGGGGATCTCGAAAAGGTCAGAACCACCTGCGTGTACTGCGGGGTGGGCTGCCAGATGGACCTCAACATCAAGGACGGCAGGATCGTCAAGGTCACGACCCCGCGCTCCGATGCGCCGCCGCCAAACGGCGGCAGTCTCTGCATCAAGGGCAGGTTCGGCTACGACTTCATCGACCACCCGGACAGGCTCACGAGCCCCATGATCAGGGTGGACGGCGAACTCAGGGAAGCGAGCTGGGACGAGGCCGTCGCCTACGTGGCCGACAAGCTCACCAAGATCAGGACCAAGCACGGGAGCGATGCCATCGCAGGCCTTGCCTCGGCGCGCTGCACCAACGAGGAAAACTACCTCTTCCAGAAATTCTTCCGCGCGGTGATCGGGACAAACAACATCGATCACTGCGCCCGGCTCTGACACAGCTCCACCGTGGCCGGTCTGGCCACAGCATTCGGTTCGGGCGCAATGACCAACTCCATTGCCGACATCGAGGAGGCGGACTGCTTCCTGATCACGGGAACGAACACCACCGAGAACCACCCGGTGATCGCCACCTTCGTGAAGCGGGCGGTGACGCAGCGTGGCGCGAAGCTCATCCTGGCGGATCCCAGGAACATCGATCTGGCGCGCTTCGCCACGGTCTGGCTCAGGCAGAAGCCCGGGACGGACATCGCCTGGATCAACGGCATGATGCACGTGATCATCGAGGAGGGGCTGGCCGACGAGGCATTCATCAGCGAGCGCACCGAGAATTTCGATGCCGTCAAGGACGTGGTGAAGAAGTACACCCCTGAATACGTGGAAACGATCACCGGTATCCCTGCCGAGGATCTCAGGAAGGCGGCCAGGCTCTACGGACAGGCCGATGCCGCCGCCATCCTGTACGCCATGGGCATCACCCAGCACATTACGGGCACGGACAACGTGAAGTCCTGTGCGAACCTGGCCATGATCACCGGCAACATCGGGCGGCCGGGCACCGGGGTGAATCCGCTGCGCGGTCAGAACAATGTCCAGGGTGCCTGCGACATGGGGTGCCTGCCGGGCACGCTGCCGGCGTACAAGAAGGTGACCGAGGCCGCCGAGCGGAAGATCTGCGAAGAGGTCTGGGGCGTTGCTCTCCCGGACAAGCCCGGACTCACCATCCCCAAGATCATGGAGGGGGCACGCAAGGGCACGGTGAAGGCCCTCTACGTCATGGGAGAGAACCCCCTGATGTCCGATCCGGACATTACCCATGTGGAAGATGCCTTGAGCAAGCTCGATCTCCTCGTTGTCCAGGACATCTTCCTCAACGAGACCGCCGAGTTTGCCCACGTGGTCCTGCCCACGGCGGCCTGGGCCGAGAAGGAGGGCACTTTCACGAATACCGAGCGCAGGGTCCAGCGGATCCGCAAGGCCGTCGATGCCCCTGGCCAGGCCCTTACCGACTGGGACATCATCGCCCGGATCGCCAACAGGCTTGGCGCTGATTGGAACTATGCCGAGGCACGCGAGATCATGGACGAGATCAACAAAACCACGCCGTCCTACGGCGGGATCACCTACGACCGGATCGAAAAGATCGGCCTGCAGTGGCCGTGCCTCAACCCCGAGCATCCCGGCTCCCCCATCCTGCATTCAGTAGCCTTCACGCGCGGCAAGGGTCTCTTCAGCCCCTGCGAGCACATTCCGCCCGCAGAGGAGCCCGATGCCACGTACCCCTTCATTCTCACCACGGGCAGGATCCTCTATCAGTACCACACCGCCACCATGAGCAGGCGATCCAGGGGGCTCACCTCGAGAACCCCGGAGGTCTTTGTGGAGATGAACCCCGCCGATGCACAGAGGCTGGACATCTCCCAGGGCGAAAAGCTCAAGATTTCGTCCCGAAGGGGCTCCATCGAGGTCTTTGCAGAGGTGAACGACCGCTGTGACGAGGGAGTGGTGTTTATCCCCTTCCACTTCAGCGAGGCAGCCGTGAACCGGATCACGAACCCCGTGTTCGACCCGGTGGCGAACATCCCGGAGTACAAGGTCTGCGCGGTGAACATCGAGAAGGCGGCATGAGGGGAGGAGTTCTTTTGAGCAGAAAGCCGCAAGATTTCAGTTCAACAGTACAGGGGCAATATGCTACAGAGAACTATCACGTAAACTGGAGGTAGGGAGGAACTATGAGTAATGAGAATTTGGAATCCAAGAGGTGGTTGATTGCAGGTGCTGCGGTTATTATCCAGCTCTGCCTGGGCACCGTGTACGCGTGGTCGGTCTTCAAGAAACCGCTGATGACCACCCATGGCTGGGGCGAAACCCAGACCCAGCTCACGTTCATTCTGTTGATGGGCATCATCGGCTGCGCCGCTGCCTTTGGCGGCACCCTGGTGGACAAGAAAGGTCCCCGTTTTGTCGCCACCATCGGCGGGGTTCTCTTCGGACTGGGCACCATCATCGCCGGCATCGGCGATCAGATCGGCAGCATCTTCGTGCTCTACCTCGGTTTCGGCGTGATCGCCGCCCTGGGCAACGGCTTCGGCTACGTGACACCCATTGCGACGCTCATCCGCTGGTTCCCTGACAAGCGCGGCCTGGTGACCGGGCTGGCCGTCATGGGGTTCGGCGCAGGCGCCTTCTTCATGGGACAGATCGCTCCCTTCATGATCAGCAAGTTTCAGGCCTTCGATGGCCTCGTGATGGTGAAGTCGGGCGTGGCGAACACGTTCTACATCTGGGGCGTCATCTTCCTGGTGCTGGTCGTGGCTGCTGCCCAGATGTTCAAGAACCCGCCCCAGGGATGGCTCCCCAAGGGGTTCACCCCGTCTGTCACCACGGTCTCGGCAGCCGATTCCTTCCAGTTCGGCGAAGCTGTGAAGCGGCCCCAGTGGTGGATGCTCTGGGCCATGCTCTGCCTCAACGTCTCGGCAGGCCTCGGGCTCATCTCCCAGCTCTCTCCCATCGCCCAGGACCTCTACAAGCCCCTGGTTGATCCATCCCTCATGGGAGAAGACCTCGTCAAGGTGCTTGCGATTGCCGGTGGAACGGTCGTGGCCGTCTCCGCCATCTTCAACGGGCTGGGCAGGCTCTTCTGGGCCAAGATTTCGGACAACATCGGCAGGAAGGCGGTCTTTGCCACCATGTTCGCCACCCAGGCGGTCCTCTACGTGCTCGTGGCTGCCGGCATCATCAGCAACTACTACCTCTTCCTGATCGTGGCCTGCTACCTGCTCGCCTGCTATGGCGGAGGCTTTGCCACCATGCCGGCCTTCGCGGCCGATGCCTTCGGGCCGACCTACATCGGCAAGGTCTATGGTTTCATGCTCACGGCGTGGAGTGCGGCAGGGATCATCGGGCCACTCGTCTTCGCGCAGCTCCAGCGCGGACAGGCCCTCTATGTTGCCGCGGTGCTCCTTGTGCTCGGCCTGATCATCACGGCGGTGTACACGAGGCCTGCTCACAAGAACGCGTAGACTGGGCGTCACAGACTATCTCTCCCCCTGTGTCCTGTGGGAATCCCCGGGGCACAGGGGTTTTCACTGCGGGAACGAGACCCCTCGTGACGACGGCTGTTTCGCCACGCCCGTGGAAATGAGCGGCCGGGGTTATCGTGGAGGGTGTCAGTGGTTCCGGTTCCGCTTTTACCCGTGCAGGGGATTGTGTTGACACTCTGCGCACCCATGTGGTAACCACACGTATCTTCTGCAGGTGGGGTGCACAACGGTGAAGCTCTCTGAAATCAGGAAAATACTGGACGCTCGGGTGGTTGTGGGCGAAGACAAGCTCGATCTCGAGATCAAGACAGCCTTCAGCGCTGACCTCATGAGCGATGTCCTGGCCTTTGCCCGCGCAGGGTGCCTCCTCATCACCGGGCTGTCCAACCCCCAGGCCGTGCGCACCGCCTATGCCCTCGATATCGCAGCCATCTGCGTGTGCAGGGGCAAAACCCTGTCTGCAAAATTCATCGAGATTGCCCGTGAACTCAAGATCCCCATCCTGGTGACGGACTATATCATGTTCGAGACGAGCGGCAGGCTCTTCCGGGAGGGCATGACGGGATGCATCCGAGAGGTGGCCATTGAAGAAAAGTCCCGCGCCCAGTGAGGTGTACCTCGAAGGTGTCTTTCAGCTCCGCGGAAGGGATTTCGTCGATGCAGGGCTCGTGTCGAGCAGGATAAAGAACAGCCTCAAGAATAAGGGTGTCCCCGAAGACACCATCAGGAAAATCGCGGTCATCGCCTTTGAAACCGAGATCAACATCATCTCCTACGCAAAGGAGGGGACGATCTCTTTCTACCTGCTGCCGGATCGCGTGGTGATCGAGGCTGAAGATTCCGGGGAAGGGATAGAAAACATCGAGATGGCACTCCAGGAGGGGTTTTCCACGGCAGACGACTCCATCCGCGAGATGGGCTTCGGTGCGGGGATGGGGCTGCCCAATATCAGGAAGTTTTCCGACGACTTCGAGATCGTCTCCGAGCCGGGGAGGGGGACCTACCTCAAGAGCAGTGTCATGCTCAATGGAAATTACCGAGCAAAGGATGATCAGGATGACAACGCTTGAAACCATTGTGGAGACCCTGGGTCTCAAGTGCAAGTGCTGCTGGGAGAAGCTCAAGACAGAGGTCAAGGGCGGGTATGCGGGCGACCTGCTCAGCGATGTCATGGCCAACAGCAAAGAGCATGACGTCTGGGTGACCAGGCAGGTGCACCAGAACATCGTGGCCGTAGCCTCGCTCAAAGAGCATGCGGGAATCATCATCGTCCAGGGTGCACAGCCCGACAGCGACACGCTGGCCAAGGCACAGAAAGAGGGAATCCCCGTCATCGTGACCGAACTCAGCGAGTTTGAGGTGGTGGGCAGAATATACAAGCTGCTGCACGAACAGGACTGAATTCCGGGGCTTCGTGCAGGGTGGGGCGGGCCTGACCCATGCTCAGGAAGTACAACTGCAACCTCCACGTACACACCTGCCTTTCTCCGTGCGGGGACCTCGACATGCACCCGTCTGCCATCGTGAAGCAGTGCCTGGAAAGCAGGCTCGACATCATTGCCATCTGTGACCACAACGCGAGCGAAAACGTCCCCCATGTCATGAAGGCCGCTGCTGACACGCCGCTCACCGTCATCCCGGGCATGGAGATGGCGAGCAGGGAAGAGGTCCACCTCCTGGCGCTCTTCGAGAGCATGGAACAGCTCTTCGACCTGCAGGACCTGGTGTATGCGAACCTCACGGGGGAAAATGACGAGAAGGTCTTCGGCATCCAGGCCATCGTCAACGAGGCAGGCGAGGTCGAGGGGTTCAACGAGCGCCTCCTCATCGGTGCCACGGACCTTTCCCTCTCCGACGCGGTGGAGGCCATTCACGCGCGGGGTGGCCTGGCCGTGGCCTGCCACATCGACCGGCCCAGTTTCAGCGTGATCTCGCAGCTCGGCTTCGTTCCCCGGGAGGTTCCCTTCGATGCCCTGGAGATCTCGGCACGCCTCGACCTGAAGTCTGCGCGAGAGCGGTTTCCCGAGCTCGAGCGCTACCCCTTCATCACCTCCTCGGACGCGCACTTTCTGCACGACATCGGAAAGACCTGCACGGAGATGTTCCTCCAGGAGGCGAGCCTCGATGAAATCCGCAGGGCCCTTGAGGCCTCCGGCGGGAGATATATCCTGGAGTAGGCCATGCTGGAACTC
>Ga0129302_1003168_pt1 | contig 11434 bp, 6 predicted proteins | sample BlaSprsedimmetaG_FD_94476 | JGI IMG/M metagenome (GOLD analysis project Ga0129302, IMG submission 94476) | Hot spring sediment bacterial and archeal communities from California, USA to study Microbial Dark Matter (Phase II) - Blank Spring... | ecosystem: Environmental > Aquatic > Thermal springs... | reverse complement strand
TTGTTCAGCAACATTGCCAACTCGTCCTGGTATTGTCCAAACTTGCGGAACGCAGCTTTAGCTTCGACATATTGGACAGCAGCTTGTGGCAACAGCCCTCCCTCATCAAGTTGATACCCAATAGAAGTAGCCAGACGCGCGCGTGCTAGAGCTTGTTCTGGCGTACACTCCGCTAAAGCCGGCAAACGATCTAACCAAGCTGAAGCTTCTGCTACAACCTTTGGTTCATACCTGTGCAGTATAGTGTACGCACGCGCCCAAAGCGCACAAATATTGGCCAGAATTGCCACATATTTTTCTGGGTCAATGAAGAAAGTTTCAGGTTGATCCAGGACAATACGCGCAAACTTGACCTCCCGGTTCCTCTGCCCCCACCAGTGGAAGCGCTCCACCCACATTTCGGCGCTTTCGCGGATGATCTGCTCATAAGAAATACCCACGGCCTCAAATAGTTCTTTTCGTCCTGGTGCATTGTAAAAACGCAGAAACTCATCTAACAGTCGCATACTAAAGCCCACTTCACGGCGGCGATTGGCTTGATCAGTGAGGCGTTTGTATTCTTCATATCCTTTGCGTGGATCATAAACCAACAGATAATATATGCGCTCCACCTGATATTTTTGCCATTGTTCTCGTAAGTCCACGCGATGCTCCACAGAGCTTTGCGCTAAATCCCGTTCCAACTTTGCAATGCGTGGGTTGTAGTAATTCCGCACCAATCTGCTGGCCACCGAGCGCTCGTTCATTCTCATATGAGGAATTATATTGCGGAGTGTCAATAATCTATAAACCTCATCGTGCAGGAAAAGATGCTCACCATGAAGCCGTACGCCGCCTGCCGGAGCCTTGAATTTCTTGATAATCGCCAGGGATTCTAAATATTCCAGTAACTGATTGGCTTCATCTTCTGGCAGCCCCGGAGAAATTTGGAGGATTTCACTGTCAAACCCCTTGGGCATTAAAGCAATTTGCTTTAAATATCCGCCGATCTCATCCAGATCATTGAAGACTGCGCTGAGAATTCTACGCTCCATTTGCTCCCGAGCTATTCCTACGCGCGCGTCGTCTTCAGGTACGTCGACTAGGTCAGCAAATTCCTCAAATAGGTCCTCAATCGTGCGGGCCTCATCGCCTAATACCAGCATCCGATCCGCAAGTAAGTGCAGGAAAATCGGCCGTCCACCTGTAAGGTGATGCACGACCGGTAAATGACTTGGTGTCACAATCTTGTCCTTACCAGGTAGAGCATCAAGAAAATCTTGCATCTCTTTAAGCGTAAATGGCTTTAACTCTATAACCTCTAGATCATCATCAAAGGCTGTTTTCATGTCTGCGATGAATTTTTCTTGTAAACCAGCGGTTTCTCCCGGTGCTTGTTTGGGACGCCCGGCAAAAACGACCAATACATTGGTGAGTTGTGCCAACTTATCCAGCAACCAGGGTTTGATCCGGGTATCTGCCGTATCCAGCCCCGCTTTTTCCTCGATAATGGAGCTTTCGTATTGCAATACTTCTACCGTATCGAAGCAAATCACCAATTTGTAAGCATCCCGCGCCATCTCCTGGCATCCCTGTACAAACAGATCACCTAATATCTTGCGGCGCTGTTCCAAGATATTAGGGCCGGGTCCACGTTCGCGTAAAAGTTCAAATTTCCGGCGTTCCCGGCGATAGTCAGCAAAGTATTGGGGTGCTTGTCCTTCGCGCATAGGATCTAGGCCTTCTACAATACTTCGCTCCAGGTCACTTGTACTGTGCGTGTCCGTGTGATACAGATCAATGATACCGCTAAAGTAAAACTTTGGCCCAGCTTCTTTCACAATATATTGCAATTCTTCAAGCAGCCTCGTCTTTCCCAATCCTCCTTCAGCCCAATAGTAGACAAAATGCCGCTCGCTACCGGGAGCGCGCAAGTATGTGTTTAGGCGCTCGATTTCTTCTCTGCGACCGATCATCGGGGTGCGTGTGCTCAAATCATGTCCATCAACCATTGTTCTTCTCCTTTATATTGTCTGCTCGTCTCTGATAGAGTTCCGCTTGTTTGCTGTATTGCTCTGCGTAATCCTTTTCATCTACAAACTCATCTGCGATGGATTGGAATGTCTCCGCCACCTTGGAACAAGCTTTACGATAGCGTGCTGGGTCCATTGTTTTCAAGCATTGCCGCACAATATCCCTGAGCACACCGTGCAGACGATCTCCATGCTCTTCACGCCAAACGACGGTGTTTTTCGTCCGGAGGCGAGCTATGCCTTGAATGAAGAAATAATCAGGTTCTCCTTTCACTTGTTCAAGTTCTAACTGCCCCAGATAGCGTTGAAGAATCGTTGTGTCAAACCAGTCTAGCACGCTGGCCCACCACAAAATCTCATTCCACAGTGGTTCGATGTCCTCAAATAAAAACTGGTTAATGAACGGTTTCACAACATCTTTGCAAAGTTCAATTTCAAAGTCTTCCGGTGATTCAACTGGCCATCGAGGGGCTACATACTCGGCAATCTTTTCAGATAATCCAGGATGCCCAAACGAGAACTCTAGTACCAGATCAACCGCTTCATCGCGCACATTATCATCTTGCAAGTTAGGGTTGCCTTTTTCCAGCTGTTCTTTGATCAAATCCGTAATAGCGGTGTATGTTTTTATAGGTCCTATCGGTAGTAATTTGACGTTACGCCGGAGTTCAAACCTGCGCCACGGCACAGGGACACGCCCGGCAAAGATTTGTTTTACTCTGCCGTCGATAACCAATGGCTCGATAAAGTGCTCCTGCAACCATTCCCAAAACACCATGTCCTCTTGAAGTGCTTCGGTTGTGTCGAACATCAAATATACCGGGGTATGTGCAGCCAGGTCACTAAGTTGTATCACGAGTTTCCCGGCAACTTGTTCAACGTTGTGCCATACGCTATGCAATCTTCCTTGGGATTGCTCGATTATGGCTCGCAGCAGCGCTTCTACCCGGCCACTCTCTATCTTGGCTAAAGGTTCCAGGTCTACACGAAATACGAGCGCAGCCGATGTTCTTCTCTGTTGCAGTTCGAACACAGCCTGTTTTAGCAAGCGTGATTTCCCAATACCGGCCTCTCCGTAGACGTTCAACAATGGGCTCTGAGTCACTGGAGTGCATAGTTCATTGAGCGCCTCCTCACGGTTTTGAAACGTAGATATCATATCTCTCCTCCAAAATATACATGGGTTATCTCTTCAAGATCACTTGGCTCAAGCGGGCGACCGATGTATTCTTCCCAGCAATCGGCACATGCACCCAAAAACACACGCGCCAACCGTAGAGCGTGAATGGGGGCATCAATCCCCTTTTCTTTCGGATTTGCGTTTAAAGCTCCCTCGACAATTAGATCAATGAACTGCTCATTAGCTTTGGTTGACAGACGACTTTCAGGGATTTCCTGCGCCCAATTCATAGTATGGTCAATGCGGCTCCAGGCTCTCGAAGCTATATGTGTGGGGCGGTTTTCATATTCGAGACCTTTTATCAACTGGGTCAAATGGTGATGACAAGCATCCTCAGGAGACACTGACTCGCCTAATACCTGTAAAAACAATGCCAGCGCATTTTCCCCCTCAGAAGTGCATTGATTATTCAAACGATCGATGGCCATTTGCACACGTTCTGATGGTGAGGAAGCGTCAAGTAATCTATTCCGCCACGGTTTGATGCGTGCATCAACAAAGACAGCTCTTAATTGCTGATCACTGTCAAAAGGGCCACAATTTAACAAAACGCTGTTGAGTTGTTTATTTAGTCCGGGAGAGATACCAGATTCATCCTGCTTTATTGTGGTTAGCTCTCCGCTAGTGCCTATATTTTCTCTTGTTTTGGCGTCCAAACGCTTTGCCAAAATCTTCCGTAGTTCGTCCGCGTGCCAGGCTGGTAATTCATAGAGGGAAATACGCCCTTGTCGAACACAATCCAGGTTTTCCACAAGAACTCGCCAATTTGAATCAACAAAAAACTTGAAATCAAGGTTATTGAGCGATAAATCATACAGCTTTTGTATATCTTGTATTAGATGTATGATAGCTTGATTTGAAAGCCGTTCGGTTTCGTCCAGCAAAATTTGCACCCTTGGGTAAAGCCATTGACGTTTGGGGCCAAATAGTTCCATTTCTGCTGGAGGCCACGTCACAAAACGAATAAGCTCTCGCAAGATATCCTCGGGGGTGATATCAGAAGCAAAGGGTTGATGCGGTAACGAAGCGCTCAACCATGTCATCAACTCAAAATCATCGAGAATCTGGCGGTGTGTGGGGGAACAATGATGGTAAAACCAATGCAGTTTCAACATCCACTCCCTGTCCTGGCGCAAAGTGGGGAGAAAATCCTGGCGGTTTTGAGGTGATACCAAAACCTGATCCCAGTAAGTAGAAAAAATACTGCGCGCCACAATCTCTGGTGTTAGAATACTGGTTTTACCTTCTGAAAATTCATTTGCTGAGGCGGAAACATTGACTCTGGTCAGAGGCAGACTAACAGCAAGGGGGAGTGGTAAATCATTTGATCGTCCACGAGGTGTTTTGTACACTTTTTGCATAAGCGTCGTTTTGCCGCTTCCCGTTGCGCCCAGAATGATCTTAGGACCTCGTTGCATAATCTCGTTGTAGACTTCCTTTCGATCAACGTAGACAGCATCTATTTTCTCAATGGGAACATCCAACATAAAGGGATCAACAAGTGGCCCCTTGTGCAAAGGAAGCAGATGGCGTTTTACAAATTCCAGGTATTTTAGGTTTGGAAGCCCGTAAAGCATCTCTCGACGCAATTGCTCCATTGTCCGAACCTCCCCATCCGACATACAAAACGATGATTTACTGATCCGGTCGTATTTTGCTAAATCTTCATATGTCTATGAAACACCGGAGTAAATTCAGTTTTTATGACCAGATCAGTAAACAAAACTCTTATAGTATACAAATCTTGAGTCTAAAATCCATCATTTCTATGTGACGTAAGCCTGACATTACAGTGGCACGACAATAGCATAGCTAAGGGGCAAAATGGTCAATTGGACAGACAGTTAGGCAAAAGACTCAGTAAATTCTGGGAAATCAAGAGTAATGTGACATTTTTGTGATAAACGAGGGACTAAGTCTTAAATGGTTATCTGAGGATCACCTAGAAATAGCGTCACATTTTCGTGCTCAAGAAATCAAAAAGCGTCAGCCATTTTCTGAAGAGCATTGAAGGCAAGTCTCTGAACCTTACACTTATCTGGATATCAATCTGTTTTCAACCAATAGCCCCGCCCCCGAGCGCTTCTCACAAACTTTGATTGGCCATCTGTTGTAGCAGCCCCTAAACGCTTCCGCAACCGGGAAATTAACTTGCGCAAATTTTGTTCCCCGTATGCCTCGTTCGGCATCCACGCAGATTTAGGCCACACAGCTTCAATCAACTCCTCGTGAGAGACGATCTCCGGTGTGTTGCGATACAGCGCCAGAAGTAGTTCAAACTCCTGTTTGGAAAGGGGAGGAACCAAACGCTCGCCATTTACCCATACGTGTCCACTAGCATCCAGGTAAAGTCTCTGCGCGGGCGGTTCTTCTGAGGCCTCTGTAAGCGGTAGTGCAGTCTGTGCAGTAGTACTTGGGCGTGTTTGTTCGCGGTCCAATTGCTGCAGAAACTCGACCAGGGTTTCAGAGACATCGGTGCTATCAATCAGCGTCTTATTCGTACGTGCCACATGATGATGGATTAGAGCATGGCACAAACGCAGCAAAGTTCTTGGGGAACCTTCACTTGCGCCGATAAGGCGATCCACGACACGTCCCCTGGCCGCAGAAGTACAGATGTCTTCCAGGCGCATTACCCTGTTCTCACTATAATAGGCCAGGCGTTGTTGGATCACATCCTTGAGCGCGTCGTGATTCCACGTAATTGTGCGAATGCAAAGACGGTCGGGACGCAGGTCTACTGCTCGGCGTAGTTCCTCTCCGACTTCAAATGGCAGGAAGAATTTGAACGCAACGTTGGCTGCCTCGAGCACTGAGCGTTGTGTAACGAGAGGGTTCAACAACATTGCCGCAGTATGTGAATTAACTATGGCTTCGTCCACCCGGTCAACCAAGATATAGACCGACTCATATTTAATCCCCGGCTGTGGTCGTCCTAACTGCACGATGATTTCAACCAAGGATGTCAACATCTCTAGGGGAGAAAGTTTTGACCACGCAAGCTGCAAAGGTTCATTTTCCAGAATTCTGCTAAATTTCAAGTGTGAGATTGGGTCCGCGAATGCCGCTGCGTAGCCCATCAATAAGCCACGGTCCATGTCTGGCAGAAGATCAAAGTATGTAGCCGGGACATCTTCAATCAAGGTCCTCATTATGGCGCGGACGATGTGCGTAATATGTTGGCGGGGGGTGAGCTTGGTTATATCTCCATTTACCTCTTCGAGTAATAGGCTGAAATCATCGTAACGCACTGGCAATGCACGGCGACGAAACTGGCCGTAGGTGCATTGATACGCCACCATTTCACGAGTCGCCGTCTTGCCCGCGCCGCGCCGCGCCATCAAAAAGGCTGTCTGAGGATGTGCTGGGTTGCCTAAAATGTCATGCAGATAAGGACGATCCACAAAAAAGTCGTTTAGAAATTCACGTTCCTTATCTGCTTCATAGAGGGCAAAGGGATCATCATTGAAACCCGCTTGCCGCAACCAGCGCCACAAACGCTGACTGAATTTATCGGTTTCTGCCTCAGACATATCGTTCTCCTAGAGACGTGTCACACTCATATCACGAGAATACCACGAACTCGCGGTCTATGCAAGAGAGATAAGCATCAAAATACTTCTGCAAGCGCTTGACAATTCACCGCCCTTGATGATAATATCAGTAACACTCAATACCTTAAAGGCGCTGACGAGGAAAAGTACGCAGGTAGCAACTGCCAGGGAAGTGGAACCACGGACTGAGAGTTCCACCCAGCGAAAACCTGCCGAAGTTCGCCTCTGAGCCGACCGCTCAACGGGATGCACACCCAAGTAGGCGGCTCCGCGAGCCTGGCGTTATCGAGGCTATCCATCGCCCTTATGGGCCGTGGAAAGAAGAGGACCTGCGTGTGCGGGTCAAGCGAGGTGGTACCACGGGAGTTAACGCTCTCGTCCTGGCAAGGACGGGGGCGTTTTTGTTTTGAAAACAGGAGGAGACCATGAATCTATTTGAAGCACTGGAACAAGCGTATCAGGACGCACAATCTGCTTTGGAGGTTGCCGAAGATACGCCGGCGCTCGAAACCTGGTATGCTGACACGCTAGGACGCAAGGGGGCGATCACGCTCCAGGTGCGCGTCGTCGGGCAACTGCCTGCGGAAGATCGGCCGGCATTTGGCAGGCGCGTCAACGAGATCAAGCAGGCGCTCGAAGCCGCGTATACCGCACGCGCCCAGGACGTCAGACACGCCGAGCTGGCCCGCGAATTGGAAGGCAGCGCCATCGACGTGACGCTCCCGGGACGCCCGGTGACGCCAGGCCATCTGCACCTGACCACCCAGTCGCTGCGGCAGATCTACAGCATCTTCGGGCGGATGGGTTTCGAGGTCTACGAAGCGCCGGATGTGGAGCTGGAAAGTTACAACTTCGACCTGATCAACATCCCGGAATACCATCCTGCCCGCGATATGTGGGACACGTTCTGGGTGCAGCAGCAAATCCGCAACAGCCCCACGCGACTGCTCCTGCGCACGCACACCTCGCCGGGACAGATGCGTGCGATGCGTGAACGCTACCCGGAGCCGATCCGCGTGATCCTGCCGGGCAAATGCTACCGCTACGAGCAGATCACCGCGCGCAGTGAACACCAGTTCTACCAGGTGGAAGGGCTGGCCGTAGGCAAGAACATCACGATGACCGACCTTATCGGCACACTGACCCAGTTTACCAACATGTTTTACGGGCCGGGGCACAAGATGCGCGTGCGCAGTTCATACTTTCCCTTCACGGAGCCGAGCATCGAGGTCGATATGGACTGCATCTTCTGCGGCGGGAAAGGCTGCCGGGTCTGCAAATACACCGGTTGGCTGGAAATCGCCGGTGCGGGGATGGTACACCCGGTCGTGCTCAAGAACGGCGGCTACGACCCCGACGAATGGAGCGGCTTCGCCTTCGGTCCCGGCGTGGAGCGCCCGGCAATGCTGAAATACAATGTCAATGACATCCGGTACTTCTACGGCAATGATCTGCGGTTCTTGCGGCAGTTTTAGTAATGAGAAACGAGTAAAGAGAAATGAGTGAGGAGAGAAGGCAGGTGTAGTAATGGAAGGTAAGCAAGAGTATCAAGGACTTGAGGATCTCATTGCTTGGCAGAAAGCGCGAGAGTTGATGAATTTTGTGCATCGAAAAGTTGCGCCGGTTTTGCCGCCTGAAGAGAAATGGGACCTGACCTCACAAATTCGACGAGCATCGAAAAGTGTAATGGCAAATATCGCAGAAGGACACGGTCGCTATTACTATCAGGAAAACATCCGTTTCTGCTATCTGGCGCGTGGTTCGTTGATGGAAACCTACAGTCATCTCGTTACTGCTCAAGACCTGGGATATATTTCAGATGCACTGTTTACAGAGGGCAATACTCTTGTCCTTCATGCAAGACGCACACTGAATGGCTTCATCAACTATTTGGCGAAAAGCAAACGCGGCGGCAACCTTCCCGGTGGTAGATTGCGTGAAATTCCACCCGATTATGAGATTGTGCCATTGCTTGACGATCAATAAACTCATGCTCATCACCCTTTACTCATTTCTCATTTCTCTTTACTCATTACCTGATCTATAAGGAGACGACAATGCGTATACCCTTATCCTGGTTAAACGATTATGTCGATGTCAAAGACATCCCAATAAACGACCTGCGCTCGCGGCTGGACCTGGCGGGGCTGGAAGTCGAAGCGATAGAGGCGATTGGCTATCCCGAAGCCGAATTGCCCTGGGATCCGGACAAGGTCCTCACCGCCGAGGTGCTGGCCGTGCGCCCGCATCCCGATGCCGACCGGCTGGTGCTGGTCGAGGTGAACTACGGTGGCGCCGAAAACGAGATCGTCGTGACGGGCGCGCCGAGCCTGTACGAGCGCAAGGGTGAGACCGACCTGCACCTCAAGGTGGCCTTCGCCTGGGAGGGCGCGATGCTCTACGACGGCCACAAGGAGGGTTGGTCCAAAACCAAACTCAAGCCCACCAAAATCCGCGGCGTCCCCTCGCGGGCGATGGTGTGCTCCGAGAAGGAACTCGGCCTCGCCGAAGAACAGACGGACATCATCTACCTGCCCGATGACACGCCGGTGGGTGTACCGCTCGTGGACGTGTTGGGCGACTACGTCCTTGATTTCCAGATCAAAGGGCCGTTCGGACACCTGCAATCGGTCTACGGCATCGCCCGCGACATGGCGGCGATCTTCCATCGTCCGCTCAAGCGCACACCGGTCGAGGCCGTGCAGCGGCTCGGTCTGACCGTACAGGAACAGCCCGACTTCGTCGACCTGGAAATCGCCGATCCCGACCTCTGCCCGCGCTATACGGCGACGATGATTCGCGGCGTGGAAATTGGGCCGTCCCCATTGTGGATGCAGATGCGACTGAGCCGTGCCGGGATGCGCCCTATCAACAACGTTGTCGATATCACGAACTACGTGATGTTGGAGTTGGGCCAGCCACTCCACGCCTTCGATTACGCCACCATCCGCCCGGCTGCGGGCGACATCCGCCCGCGCCCAGGACAAGAACAGCCGGCCATCATCGTGCGCCGTGCTGCTGAGGGCGAGCAGATGGCGACCCTCGATGGCGAACTGCGCACCTTCGACGACGAGATGTTGCTCATCACCGACGGTGGCGGCCCGGTAGGCATCGGTGGGGTGATGGGCGGGCTTGACAGCGAAGTGGATGAGGATACCCAGGACATCTTGCTAGAGGCCGCGAGCTTCAATTTCATCAACATCCGTCGCACATGCCAGATGCTCAAGCTCTCCACGGAAGCCGGATCGCGCTTCGGCAAGCGGGTGGACGCGGAACTTGCCCTGGTCGCCGCCGCACGCGCTGCCGAGCTGATGGCGGAACTTGCCGGGGCGAGCGTCGATAAGGTCGCCGGCGATCTTTATCCCGGCAAACCGGAACCGCGCGTCATCCACTACAGCCCGGCACTCGCCGAGCGTATCCTGGGCATTGCCATCCCGCCGGAAGACCAACTACAGATTCTCGCATCCCTGGAGTTCCGCGTGGAAGTGACAGAGAGCCTACCTATACCCGGTAATCGCGACCAGGGCGACGTGTGGCGGGTGACTATTCCCTCCTACCGTCTGGACGTGAGCCTGCCGGTGGATCTGGTGGAGGAAATCGGTCGCATCTGGGGCTACGATCACTTCCCGGTCACGCTCATCGAGGAAGAGCTGCCGCCTTTGCGTCGCAACGTGTCCCTGGAAGAGGAAGACCACGTCCGTGACATCCTGGTAGGGCTGGGGTTGGATGAGGTCATCATTTACTCGTTGATCGATCCCGAGGACGAGGCGCGCCTGCATCCCGATCCACAGGCGACGCTCGAATTGCCGGGAGAGCGTGTGCTGTTGCAGAACTACCTCTCCCCAGAGCGCTCGCAGATGCGGCGCACGTTACTCTCCGGCGCGCTGCGCACTGCGTGGAGCAACCTGCGCTTCCTGGAACGCATCGCCATCTTCGAGGTGGGGCACGTCTATTTCAAGATGCGCGAGCCAGATGATGCCGCCGCCGATACCGGCGTGGACGAACCGCGCCGTCTGTGCGTTCTGCTCACCGGCCCGCGTCAAGGCCGTTGGTACGAATCGACAGACCGCGAGGCGATGGATTACTTCGATCTCAAGGGCGTCGCTGAGGCGCTCCTGCGCTCGCTCGCGCTGGAAGACAAGGCGCAGTGGGCCACAGGACAGCACCCGTCGTTCCATCCGGGGCGCTGCGCTGTCGTGACGGTCAACGACCGCGAACTTGGTGTCGTCGGGGAACTACACCCGCTGGTCCGCGAGGCGTTCAATCTGCCGGAGCAGCCTATCGTGATGCTGGAATGGGACCTGGATGCGTTGCTTGATGCCGCGCGCCAGGCCGATGCCGAGAAAAAGATCGGCACGCTCTCCAATTACCCGCCGGTGTACGAAGACTTGGCCCTGGTGGTGGATGAGAGCTTGCCCGCCGCCGAGGTGCAGCGCGCCATCCTGGAGGCAGGACATCCGTTGGTCACGCAGGCGCTGCTCTTCGACGTGTACCGGGGCGAGCAGGTGGGCGCAGGCCGCAAGAGCCTGGCCTTCGCGCTGACGTACCAATCGCCGGGCAAGCCGCTGAACGAGCGCGACGTCGCCAAACTGCGCGCGCGCGTCATCAAGCTGGTGCAGAAGCAGCTCAACGCCACGTTGCGCGGCGTGTAGATAGCCAAGACTACAAAAGTCTCAGCACGTATCTGC
>Ga0129302_1003166_pt1 | contig 11442 bp, 4 predicted proteins | sample BlaSprsedimmetaG_FD_94476 | JGI IMG/M metagenome (GOLD analysis project Ga0129302, IMG submission 94476) | Hot spring sediment bacterial and archeal communities from California, USA to study Microbial Dark Matter (Phase II) - Blank Spring... | ecosystem: Environmental > Aquatic > Thermal springs... | reverse complement strand
TATCACACCGCCGAGTTGAACGTCTGGCTGCCGGCCGCTATGTCCCTCCCGCTCACGTACACGTTCGCCGTCCCCGATACCATCGCCGGCGGGCCGGGGCAAGTGTGGATCGACGCCTACGCCCCCGATGGCAGCCGCGTTGGTGGTGGGAACGCGCTCTTGAACGTTCCGTCATCTCCCGTGGTCTTTACCGTAGGCCGCCTTGCTCCGGATGGACTCGATAGCCTGCCGGTCCCCCTTATCCTCACCAATACCGCCTCCAACCGGCCCATTACGGAAGGCCGGTTGGCGCTGATGTTGATCGACCCGGACGCTCATGTGACGTCGGGTATGACGACGACGTTCGCCCTGGCTCCGTTGGATTCCCAGGCCCTCACGCTTTCGCTAGACCTGCCGCCGCTGGCGTTTGGCGCACATACACTCGTCATCGAATCCGGCGACGAGTACGGCGAGCGCCGGTACGAGACGCGCCTGCCGGCGACGCTCCTGGCGCAGAGTCGCCTGGATCGAGACAGTTACCGCGCCCGCGAGACGGCCGCCGTCGATCTCGTCCTGGACAATGCCGGCCCCTTCCGCCTGCCGCTCACCGTCACCCTGGCTGCACCCGCGCTCTCTTACACCCATACCCAAGCCTTTACGCTGGACCCGCGCGCTGCGGATACGCTTGCCTGGGACATCCCTGTGCCGCCGGACGTGGCCGCCGGATCGTACCCGCTTTACGTCACCGCCACGCTGCCTTCCGGGGACGTGTGGGAAACGCTTGCCGGTCCGCTCGTCGTACCCCCCGCCCGGCTGGAGTGGACCGGGGACGTCCCGCCGGCGGCGACGGCCGGCGAGACCCTCGCGCTGACTTTAAACAATCCCGGCGGCGTGGATGCGCATACCGCCGTGTCCCTGCGCCTGATAGACGCGCGCGGCCTGGTTGTGGCCGCGTGGACCGAGCCGGTCGTCCTCCAGGCCGGCGCTGCGCAAGCCTTCGCGCTCGACCTGCCCGTGCAGGCGCGCAGCGGTACGTACACGCTGCTGGCCCAGGCTGCCCTGCCCGGCGCAGAGCCGGTACACTACCGGCGGCTCGTGCAGATCGATGGCGTGACCGCCGGTCTGACCGCGGCCACCGATATGGAACGTTACACCCTTTGGGATACGCTCACGGCCGCGGCGACCATCGCCAACGGCCCGCGCCCGTTGAGCGACGCGCAACTTCAGCTCGAGATCGTCCAGGCGGCGGAGAAGGTCACACCGGCGGCGTGGGAAAGTTGCTTGTTCGACGATCCGGGCTGCGGCCTCTCCGGCAGCTCGGTGCAGGCTATGGCCATCGATGCCGGCGGCAACCGCTGGTTCGGGACGATAGCGACGCCCGAGGGCGTCGTCGCCTATCTGGATCGTCTATCTGCTGATGGCAGCGTCTGGCAGACCTTCGACCCGCCGGTCTCGGACCAGTGGCTCAACGATGTAGCCGTAGACCCTGATGGGCGCGTCTGGCTCGCGTTTAGCCCGAGTATCAACAGCACGTCGATCGGTGCGGCCGTGCTGCTCTCCAATGATACCTGGCACACCTACAGCGCCGCCGATTCCGGCCTGCTCAGCGACCACGTCGTCCGTATCGCGCCGGATGCGGCGGGCAACGTCTGGTTCGCTACACATCCGGCCTGGGACGACGATCTCGGAGACTATCACGACGGCGGTCTCAGCGTCCTACGCGCCGGTGATACCTGGATTACCTACACCACGGCAAACTCCGGCCTGCTCACCGGATCGCCTGCCGGCCTTGCCGTGGACGCCGCCGGCAACGTATGGATCGCCGGCGACGGTCTGAGCCAACTGCGCGCCAACGGCGTGTGGATCACCTACACCACCGCCAATAGCCCTTTGCTCACCGATAGCCCCACGGACGTGGCCGTAGACGCCTCGGGCGACGTCTGGGTGGCCGGCGATGGCCTGAGCCGCCTGCACGCCGGTAGTTGGCTGACGTACACCACGGCCAACAGCGGCCTGCAAAGCGACCAGATCAATCGTCTGGCCGTCGCCGCCGATGGACGCGTATGGGCTATCGGTAACGCAGGCGTGCAGGTCTACGACCCGGCGACCGGCGCGGGCGAGATGCTCGCGCTGCCGGGTGCTATATCTCCTTGGGATATTCAGGATTTGGCCGTCGGGCCGGACCCCGATGAAGTCTGGATCGCCGCCGATTGGCAAGGCGCGGCCCGCTACCGCCCACCCGTCGCCACTCGCGTTCTCTGGCAGGAGACCTTCCCCGTCAACCTGGCTGCGAGCGCGCCAGGGGACGTGTCTGCGTATCTCAACGACCTTTCTGCGCTCGGCGCGACCGGCAAGCTCTATCTGCAAGCGCGCTTGCTGGCGGCCACGGGGCAAGAACTGGCCGCCGCCGCTCAGCCCTTCTACGTGGACCCTCCAAACGGAGGGGGCTGCTGGATGACCGTCGCCCTTACGCCCACCGTGGCCTATCCGGCGCAGCCGCTGCACGTGTCTGGCGACGTTGTGTGTGAGAACAGCGAAGGCGAATATGCGGACGTGTACCTCGCCGTGCATCTGGACGGCGCGACCATTGTCGTCTCCGACGCGCTGACGTTGCCCTACAGGGTCCCGGTGCCTTACACGCTTACACTCTCCGCGCCCGACCACGCCGGCGTTTTCCTGGTGACGACCGAGCTGCGTCTGTATGCAGAAAGCACGCCGGTCACGATGAGCGAACGCCTTGAAGTGGGCATCCCGCATCTGCAGGCCGCGCTGGAGGCCCCGTCCGTGGCAGGAAGTGCGCCGTTCAGCGTCGCGCTGACTCTCGAAAATCCCTCTCCTCTGCCGCTGACCCTCACCCTGGCCCGCGACGGCGCGCCGCCCGAAACCCTGACGCTGCCGGCCGGGGAGCGCGCGCTGCGCCTCTGGTCGCAACACATCACCACCGACACCCTGCTTACCGTCGCCCTCTCCGGCGACGTGTCCCAGGTACTCACCCGGAGCGTCGCCTTCGGCGAGAGCCTGGCGGCGACCTGGACGCCCGAAACGTATTCCCTGCCGGGCCGCGTGGCTGTGCCCTACACCTTTACCAACACCGGCCAACTGGACCTGGCCTTCACCACCGACGTCACCCTGACCGGCGCGCTGGAGGAGGCGATAGCCGCCACAGCGTTCACGCATATCGTGTTGGCCGGCAGCGTGAGCGCCGGCCAGGTCGTCTTTACCGATATACCGCCCGGCGACTACACCTTCGCCGCCGGTACCCCGTGGACGTCCGCCGCCCTCCCGTTGTCCGTGCGTCCTGCCGAGGCGGCTACCCTGGATGTCGTTGCCGCGCCGTCCGTGGGCGCGGCCGTCACCATGACGGCCCACGTCACCAACACCGGGGCCGCGCCGTTGGAAGCTATAGTACACGTGCAAGCGCCCTTCGATACGCGCACGCCCCTGTCCTTGGCGGCGGCGGAGGCGCTGACCTTGCCGCTCGCGTTGGACCTGTCCGCCCTTGCGCCCGGCGTTTGGCCGCTCACTGTTACCGTGGAAACCGGCAACGGCGCTATTCTGGCCGCGGCCTACACCACCGTCGCCGTGTCGCCTGCCGACCTGGTCGTGACCGCCGTCCCCACCCAAACGCGCGTCACGGCCGGCGAGACGGTCACACTCACCTTCGGCGTCGCCAATCGCGGCGCAGCGCCGGATACCGCCGTCCTCACCGTCACGCTGGGCAATCTGCTGGACGGCACGCAGCGCCTGTGGCTGCCCGGCGGCGCTGAGGGAACGCTGGCGTTCGTTTTCGACGCCCCCGTGGGCCTTTCCGGCGAAGCACGCGAATCCTCGCGCCTGGTGGGGTACTACCACTTCGGCGGGCAGCGCTACGACCTGGTCTTGCCCATCGACGGCGTGGAACTCTCCGTCGACGCCGGGTGGGATCAGCTCTTCTACGCTCCCGGCGTCACCGCGACGCTGCGCCTCACAGTGACCAACCACGGCGCAGCCGCCACGCCGCCCCTCTACGCAGCCGCGGTATACGCCGGCGCGGCGTTCACCCAACCGTTGACTCTCGCCGGCGGGGCCGCGCAGCGCCTCGACTTCCCGCTCACGGCCGAGGACTACACCGGCGACACGTTAGTCTTCTACGGCGTCTATGAAGAAGAGGAGCAACGCGGCATCCACCTGAACACCACCTACCTCCGCCTGCGCCAGCCCGTCGTCACCGTGCTCCCCGACCGCACCGTCTACCGGCCCGGCGATACCGTGCATGTGACCGTGGTCACGACGGCAACCGGCGCAATCACCGTCACCGCCCCCGGCCTCCCGCCTACTTCCTATTCCCTATTCCCTGCTCCCTCTATCCAGTTCACCCTGCCGGACAACTTACTACGCGGCACCTACACCCTCGACTACGCCCTGACTCTCCTCCCCATCGGGGGGGAGCCGGAGGGGGGGAGCGTCCCCTTCAACGTGGATGCGCCCTGGGTGCGCGTCACCGAAGCGTATTTGCTCGACCCGCGCCCCGCGCCGGGCGAGACGCTCCATGCTGAACTGACCGTCGCTTCTACCGACGCCCTGACGGTCGCCGTGCGCAGTTGGCTGCGCTATCCCGACGGGACGCGCTCGGAAACTGCGATCAGTACCATCCCGCTCGCGGCGGTACTCAATAACCGTTTGTCCATTAGCCACGTCCTGAGCACGGCCCACAGCGGCGCGCACCAACTGGTCTACGAGTTGAGCGTCCCCGAGAACCAGGAGGAGGTATATGCATCCGGCTCTGAGAGCTTTATGGTAGGGGCTGCGGCGTTGTTGTACTTCACCACCGACCGGACTGTGTACGGCGATCCATCCGCGCCGGTGACCGCGCGCGTGGGTGTTCACGCCGGCCTGACGATCCCGGCAACCCTCACGCTCACCCTGGATGACTTGAGCCAGCACACCTATGCCTTCACACTGCTTACCGGCACGCAAATGCTCGCTTTCACCTGGCCGCAACCTATCACCCTGGGCGATCACATTCTGGCGGCGCACCTGAGCGTGGCCGGCCTCGATGCCACGGCGCAAACGTACTTCCGGTACGGCGTCGAGGCTGCCGATCTCACCGTGGCTGCGCCGCGCTTGTCCGCAGACGATGGCAGCCTCACGCGCACCGTGACGGCCCTGGTCTACAACCAGGGTGGCTTCCCGGCGATCACAACGACGGTGCAGTTCTGGGATGGCGCGCCGGGTGTGGGGACACTTTTGGGCACGGAACCCCTGCCGCTGCTGGCAGCGGGCGCGATGACCAACGTCACCACCGACTGGTATATCCAGGGCCAGGGCGGAACGCACACTCTGTACGTTGTGGTCGACCCTACGGCGCAAGTGACCGAGTTTGATGAAGACAACAACACTGCCTCTGCTGTGGTGTCTTTGCCGCGCCTGGCGTTACACGTTATGCCAGAACACTCCACCTACACCATCGGCCAACCGGTGACGGCGATAGTGACGGCGACGAACCTGTCCTCGGCTACGGCGTTGGAAAATCTCGCTATCACTACAACTTTCGAGTACGTAGGGTGGCTCACCGCCTTCCAGACCGCGCATACCGTCACGATTGCGGCGGCAGATGCCGTTACCTTCCCGGTGGTATGGCCTTCTACCGGCTTTACCGGCACCTACTTCATCCGTGTCCAGGCCACCGATCCAACCGGGGAATTCCATCAAACCACCGCGGATTTCTATCTGGCTGCGACCCCGCCGTCCGAATACCCGATAGTGACTCTCGGCCCGGATCGCAGCGTCACCGAGGGTAGCCCCATCACCTTGACGGCCGTTATCACCGACGCCGGCACGCCCACCGGCCACGCTATGACGTGGGACTTCGGCGACGGCTCTCCCCCGCTCATGGGGTGGTCGCCGGAGCACCTCACCGTCGCGCACACCTATGCCGATGACGGCGCATATACGGTGACGCTTACCGTCACCGACACCACCGGTTTGTCCGCTTCCGGCAGCCTGGTCGTCGCGGTGGAAAATGTCGCCCCCATCGTGACCGCCGGGCCGGACCGGGCCGTGGCCGCCGGGCAGCCGGTCGCTTTCGCGGGCGCTTTCTTTGACCCCGGCGTGCTGGATACCCACACCATCGCGTGGGATTTTGGCGACGGCAACACCGCCGCCGGCGTGCTCACGCCCACCCACACGTATGTCGCGGTTGGCGTCTACACCGTCACCCTCACCGTCGCCGATAACGCTGGCGGCGTGGGCAGCGACGCGCTGCGCGTCACGGTAACGCCTTCTGGCGCTGCGCCTTTCTGCGAGAACCTGAGTCAACCGGTCAATTACGTACCGGCGGAAGCGCCCGCGCCTTGCGCTCACGTCATCCCCGCACCGTACAAGCTCAAGTTGGTCGATAGCAACTGCGCTCCCATTCCCTGGGTGTTGGTCGCCTTACGCAAGGCTGACGGCGCTCCCATCGCCTATGCCTCGACGAATGTCAATGGCGTCGCCGATTTCAGCTATTACGCCGGAGGCGTTGCCAGCAAGTTCGAGTTGTTTTACAATGGCGACCACTTTACGACCGCCGTAGGGAGTTACACCACAGGCGCAGTGGTGCAGACTCAGGCCTACCGCTTGCAGTTTGTCGCCAGCGATTGCGCGCCTGTCGTCGATGCGTGGGTCAATCTGCGTAAAGCGAACGGCGTCTACGTCACTTCTACCCGAACGGATAGCGACGGGCGGGCCAGCTTCGAAATCCTCCCCGAGGCTCAAATGCGGTTGGAGGTATACTACAATGGCGCGTTGTGGCGTTCCACCGCCAATACCGCCGCCACCGGCATCGTGTTAGGGGCCGAGGCTTTCCGCTTGCTTCTGATCGATTCCGGCGGCGCCGCCATTCCGAATGGGTGGGTCGCCCTGCGCAGGGCGAATGGCGTGTACGTCGCCTATACCTGGACGGATGCCGGGGGGATCGCTATGTTCGACGTGCTCCCGGAGGCCGAGTTGCAGTTGACGGTGGTTTATAACGGCGCAACGTATACCACGCCGCCTTCTACCGCGCACCGGCAGGAGACGGTGCAGACGTTGGCGTTGGGCGTGCAATTGACCGCGCGAGGCAGCGCGCTCGCCGGCCGGCGCGTTAATTTGCTCAGAGCCAACGGGAGCTACGTCACACACACCTACACGAACGCCGAGGGGCGCGCCGTATTCGAGGTGCTGCCCGAAGCGGACTACAGGGTATGGGCGATGTATGCCGGCGTCGTATGGATTTCGGACGTCGTCGCCGGCCCGGCAGAGCTTGTTCATAACTTTTATTGAAGCTTGATCGGTAATAGCTGTGTTCCCGAATAGCCCTTAGCAAAGTAGTGGACATAGATTTTCCAGGATCGTTTGTCGCTCGTGGGTAGCCCCACGAGTGACAAACGATCTTTTTTACAGCATCATACTTACCAGATACGGCGCGAGCGCGAGCAGCGCCAGCAGCGGGTGGCCGCGGCGGGTCTGGTTGCGGCTGTCCCAGTTGAAGAGGTAGATCGCCAGGCCGAAGGCGAGCAGGCCGCCGGTCAGCAGGATGAGGATCGACGCCGTGGGTGTGAAGATCGTTGCGCGCCCGTAGGCCAGCCCTTCGAACGCTTGCATCGCGTGGGCGGCGGGCAGCAGCCCGGCGATGCGCTGCACCGATTCCGGCAGCATGTTGAGCGGTACCATCATCCCGCCGATGAGCATGGACGGTAGAAAGATGAGCTGTGAGAGCAGCGTTGTGGCGCGACTGTTCGCCGAGACGACGCCGATGAGCGCGCCGGTGGCGCTGCACGTGAACGCCGTCAGTATGGCGATCCCGGCGATGGGCCACCAGCGGTCGGGCGCGACGCCGCCGAACACCGGCACGGCGGTCAGCGCGACGATTCCCGCAGCGATGAGCGCGTGAAAGGTCGTCGTCAGCACCGGGATGGCGACGATAGACGCCGCCGGGACGCCGTTGATCTTGAAGCTGCGGTAGACGCCCGCCTCGCGCGCCTCCACCAGTGGGCTTGGCAGGCCGAGAATCGTGCTTCCCAGAATGACGAAGATGATCATCGCCGGAAGCAGGCTATCGACGAAAAATGGGTTCACCTGCGTCATGATCAGTCCCATAATAGCATACACGCCAAGCGGGAACAGGTAATTCATAAACAACAACGTCGAGTTGCGCAGACCGGTTTTGAATTCGAATGTGAAATGTTGTACGAAAGCTGTCATTGTATACCTCCGAGATATGAGAAATTAGAAATGAGAAATGAGAAATGAGTGATGCGTGATGCGTGATTTGTCCCCTTCACTCTTCACTCTTTACTCTTCCCCCCCCCTGTCTACCGTCTACCTGTAATTTCGAGAAACCGCTCTTCCAGGGTGGGGCGCTCGACGCGCAGGTCGATGAGCGTGTCGCCGTGGGCGCTGACGTATTGGAGCAGCGCGGTTACGGTGGGGCCGGGGTCGGCGCTGAAGTAGACGGCGTAATCCTCTTCGAGCAGATGGCGGTTGACGCCTGGGATCGCCGCGCCGTTTTGGTGCAGCACGGAGTGCTCGGTGCGCACCGAGACTTTGGTGAAGCCCGCGCCGGTCGCCGTGATCTCGCGGGGCGTGCCCGTGGCGACGATAGCGCCATGCAGCAGGATGGCGACGCGGTCGGCCATTTTCTCCGCCTCGGCCATATCGTGTGTCGCCAGGATGATGCTCGTCCCTGCGACCTTCAGCTCTTGCACCAGCGCGTGCAGTTCGGCGCGCGAGCCAACATCCAACCCGGCGGTCGGTTCGTCCAGGAAGACGACCGGCGGCTTGTGGGCCACGGCCAGCGCGAGCGCCAGCCGGCGCTGCTGGCCCGTCGAAAGCTGCCCGTACTGGCTGCGCTGCTTCTCCTTCAGCCCCAGCCGTTCGACGAGATCGTAGCGCGGAGCGACGTCGTGGTAGGCGCAGAAGAAGCGGATGGCCTCGTTGACCTGCATATTCGCGGGCAGGCCCGACGTTTGCAGTTGCACGCCGATCAGATTGCGCAGTTTGCGCGCCTGGCGGGTGGGATCCACGCCCAGGATGTCCAGCGCGCCGCCGTCGGCCCGGCGCAGCCCTTCCAGGCACTCGAGGGTGCTGGTCTTGCCCGCGCCGTTCGGCCCCAGCAGGCCAAAGATCTCGCCGCGCTGCACCGCGAAGCTGATGCCATCTACGGCAACCGTCTCGCCGTAGGCTTTGCGAAAATCGCGGACCTGGATTACGGTATTGTTCATATTATTCATTAGTTCACCTCCTTGTGTGTAGGGGATTGGTAACTGGTAATTAGTAACTGGTAATTGGTGATTAGGGACTGTGGCGCTTCTCGCTCCTTACTCCCTACTCCCTACTCCTTACTCCTTACTCCTTACTCCCCATCTTCTACAGTGTACCCGATACTGCCCGGCCCGTCATCGTCCCTCCGGGTGTTTATCGCTTACCCATTCGTACACTGTACGTTTGGACGGTGGCAAAAGCGGGTAAGGCGAGTACAATAGTTCTATGGAAACGTTGCGACGGCAGTTTGATGCGCTTTGGGACTGGTTGGGACTGAAAAAGCTGGGTGGCGATCCCGATGTCCGCGAAGCGCGCGTCTTCTTTGTGGTTGTGACGCTGGCGCTTGGCGGCTCGGCGATTTTGGCTGTGAACTCTATACCGGCCTTGCGCGCTCCGGCCCGGTTGATCCCCTTCGTGACCCTGATGGTGCTGCACATTGCCCTGTATTGGCTCAGTCCTGCCTTTATGCTATCCCCGCGACGCGCCGTGGGCTATCTGGGCTTGCAGGCTGTGCTGGTTTTTATCATCACACTGTTTCCACGTGACCTCAGTATGATTCTGAGCCTTTATCCGGCGTTGCTTGGCATTGCGGTGGGGATGCAGCGCGAGAAACGCCGGATCGTCACCGTCGTCATCGTGTGGCTGTGTCTGGCGACGCTCAATCTGATCCTGGTTTTAGGGTTTGCCGTGTTGCCCACCTGGTTGGTGTTTGCCCCGCCGCTGACATTTTTCGTCGTTATCTACGTCGTACTTTATCTCCGGCAGGTGGAGGCCCGCGACCATGCACGGGTTCTGCTGCGGGATTTGGAAGCGGCGCATCGTGAACTGGCCGACTACGCCGCCCGCGTCGAAGACCTGACACTGGCTGCCGAACGGCAGCGGATGGCGCGCGAACTCCACGACACGCTGGCGCAGGGGGTCGCCGGGCTGATTTTGCAGTTGGAAGCGGCGGACTCGCATCTGACGCAAGGCCGCGCCGAACGCGCGCAGAGCATCGTGCAGCAGGCTATGGCCCGCGCCCGCGCCACGCTCGCCGACGCGCGCCACGCCATTGACGACCTGCGTGCTGTCCCGTCCGCCGTCGACCCGGAGGACGCGCTGCGTCACGAGGCCAGGCGCTTCACGGATGCGACCGGCATCCCCTGCGCGCTTGATTTCGCGCTGGCCGGCTCACTGCCGGAAGCGACTGCCGAGCATCTGTTGCGCATTGTGGCCGAGGGGCTGACCAACATCGCCCGGCACGCGCAGGCCGCGCACGCCTGGGTCAATGTGGCGGAGTCTGATGATGGGATGACCATCGAGGTGGGCGACGACGGTGTGGGCTTCGACCCGACGGTCGCCTTCGACCAGCCGGGGCACTACGGTTTGCTGGGGATGCGCGAGCGCGCGCGGCTGGCGGGTGGCGTGCTGACCGTGGAAAGCGCACCCGGCGCAGGGACACGGGTGAAGATTATGTTGGACGGCTATCAATGGAGTAGTGAGGCGCTGGGTCGAGGGCAATGGACGGGAACCGATAGTTCAAGAGGACGAAGTTAGGATTCGCCACGATGTGCTATAGGGTAAGGAGATGGTTGTAACCACATTACGATGATGAAAACCATAACATTGACTCCGCATCAAATTATCACGCTAAATGATTATCCGATATACAGTGTAGAAGTGTTGCGTTTGTATTATTCCAGATGCTTGAGTGGGCAGGAATTACCTCTCGTTCCGGTGATCGGCAAAGCCATCGTGCGCCAATATTTCACCCCCAAGCTCTCCGAGAGGTTAGAATCCTTTGAGCGGGCCAATCCTTTGGCTATCTACTTTATGTTGGACGGAAGCCATAGAACGACCGCCTTAACGCTTACCGGGCGCAAGATTAACGTCATCGAGTACGCGACGGATGCCGACATTGCAGAAGCTCGCGGATTCGTCGTCACAGGCCAGGTTCTCGATAGCGCTACACTAACACACTCGCTGGCAGAAAACTGTGTGATCCTGAGACAACATTTTCAAGAACGACCTTATTTTATGACGGTACAACACAAGACCGAAAAATTGGTGCGTGACAACTATATCGCGCACTATGGGTTGCTGAAGGAGGGAGATGTCTGACCTGATCCGTGTATTGATTGCTGACGATCACCTGATCGTTCGTGAAGGCTTGCGGCTCATTTTGGAAACGGAGGACGGCTTCGCGCTGGTGGGCGAGGCGGG
>Ga0129302_1003160_pt1 | contig 11455 bp, 7 predicted proteins | sample BlaSprsedimmetaG_FD_94476 | JGI IMG/M metagenome (GOLD analysis project Ga0129302, IMG submission 94476) | Hot spring sediment bacterial and archeal communities from California, USA to study Microbial Dark Matter (Phase II) - Blank Spring... | ecosystem: Environmental > Aquatic > Thermal springs... | reverse complement strand
GCATCAGAAGGTGTCGTCTGCAAGCGCAAAAAGGCTATTCAAGGGCGGATTAAGCGACGCGTCAACTGAAACCATAAAACTTCACACTGCAACGCACCTGCTGAATGAAGCCCTGCGAAGGGTACTAAAAAAGAGGGATATTGTTCAGAAGGGTTCAAATATTACTCCGGAGCGGCTGCGTTTCGACTTCAACTTCGACCGACCATTGACGCCTGAGGAGATAGATGCGGTTGAAGGGCTGGTTAACGAGCAGATAAGGAAGGCTTTGCCTGTTGTCCGGGAGGAGATGAGTGTCGAAGAGGCAAAAGCATGTGGTGCACAGGCAGTGTTCGACGAAAAATACGGCAACACCGTATCAGTTTACAGGATAGGAGATTTCTCGGCGGAAATCTGCGGAGGACCACACATCAGCAACACCAGCGAGCTGGGAACCTTCAAAATAACAAAAGAAAAGGGCATCGCAGCCGGAGTCAGAAGAATACGAGCAACACTTGAGCATGAAAAAGGGAGTTAGCACATCTTCATAATTGATTCGTGTTAGTCTCCCCACTTTTGTGCGTGTTTCTTCTTTTTTTGTTTGTTCTTTTTTGCTAATGAAGGCATACACATCTCACCCCTAGATGATACTTTCACTAAATGACACTACTGAGGAGACATATATAACCTGAACACCAAAACAGCCCGCGCATATTAGGAAACTAATAGAGGTACATTGTTGAAAACAGTTTTTTCACAAATTTTTGCTGACAAAAAACACGTAAGCCGACCCTATTAGGAGCCTAATAGCAGTTGATTGTTGAAATTAATCTTTTTTCTGAAATTCAGCAGCATAACACAAGATTTCCGTCTAAGGTTCACACAATAATTAGTATTCGTGGGAGCCCCCAATTTTATGCTTTCATATTTGTAGTCTAATAGATGTTCATTGTTGAAATCAGTATTTTTTCTGGGAAACCAAGCATCTGCAGGAACTGGTGATAGAGAAGGGAAGTGTGGAGTGTTTGCTGTTTTTACCAGACTGAGATTTTTCCTTGGATCAGTTGTTTGCAGAAGTTTTCTATTTGGGCTAGTTCGCCGTCGATTACCTCGGTTATTCTATCCTGCACTTTCTTGTCAAGAGACGCGCCGTCAACCATGACCACCTGCGCAGCAGCTATGGCCGGCTGATCAATCGGCTTCCCAATGTTACTCAAAAGCCAAACGTAAGCCTCTTCCACCTCAGGCACCAGCTCACAGACGCTTCTGGCAATCTGATGAGACAAAGCATTATAGATTTTTCCAACGTGGCTGACAGGATTCTTCCCCGCCGCCGCCTCGGTGCCTATTGGACGATTCAGTGAAATCACGCCATTCACCTTGTTGCCTCTGCCCACCTGACCAGAATCCGCACCATCCGCGCACGTGCCCAGCACAGTCAAGAACAAGCCGTCAACGCCCCGACCCTCAACATCCAACGTGTTAACGTAAACGTTAACCCTGTCAAAGACGCCCTTAGCATTCGCAAACTCCTGCACGTCAGCCTGAATGTCCGCCTTCTTACTCATGTAATCCTTCTCGCCGTCAACGAAGCGGTCCACAAAAGCCATGGCAACAGTCAAATCGAGTCCGTCCCCGTTCCTGTAGCCCATAACCTTCACGTCTTCTCCAGCCTCGGGAAACCGCTTCTTGAAGTCCTTAGAGTTCACGTAACGCTCAGTCTCCAAAACCATAGTCTCTGTACGGGTCATAGGCGCGTAACCCACAGCCGCCGAAGTGTCATTAGCCCCCAGCATGCACGTCTCTCTCTTGAATATGTCAGTGAGCCCCTGAGAACCCGGCTTCAACTCCACCTGATACCTCATATGCTCATCAGGGTCAACAAACCGCAAGTTTTCCTTCAACCAGTCCTTGGCTGTCTGGATGGCAATCTCCTCAACAGGAATACTTTCGCCGTTAAACTCGAAGGTTGCCCTGTCACCGAAAATAAGAAGCATAGGATCGTTGACAACGCCTCCCCCAAACCTGCATTCAACGTTGCCTGCAACCAGCAACGACTTGTCAGCGTTATGATGCAGAATAGTGCCGAACTTCTGGAGATAGGCTTTGCTCAGCCCCACCGAAACCTGATCCATTATAGCGTCGCACATGGAGTCGGGATGACCGACACCCTTTCTTTCCACAATCTCGATCGGCTGCTTCTCAAGAGGCGCCCGCTTCGAACCGTTAACCATGATGTTCCTCATGAAAACACCTTGCCGAAAGGCTAAGAGCGACAATTAATATATACCTTACGATAATACGGGCAGCACAACCATAAACACAATATTATCCAACCCCGAACACATTACAACTCAAACGATTCTCCCCCAACACGGAACAGCAAAATCAGCCCACACCAGTTTTGCGTCAAAATTGTACTAAACATTGATAAATAGGACGCGTCAATAGTGGAAAATATGCTAGAACAGTTAAAAGAGGCATGCGGAGTCTTCGGAGCAAAAAACTTCGAAAACAAACCCGTGTTCCCATGCGTCTACTGGGGACTAAGAGCACAGAATCACCGCGGCCACCAATCCCACGGCTTCATCACCTTTAACGGAACATTCCACAGCCACAAAGAGCTGGACCTGATTCCGAAAATAAACAAGGACAAAATCCAAGAGTGGCTCACCAAACTCCCAGGACACACCGGACTGGGACACGTACGATACACAACTTCAGGCGCAAGCGACCGCCAATCACTTGTAAAAAGCACCCAACCAATCCTAGAAAAACGGGGAGAAAAACAAATAGCATTAGCATTCAACGGCAACATAGTCAACACCCCAGAAATAATAAAGAAAATCAGAGAAGAGCAGCCAACCTTCCAATTCAACTACGACGCAGAACTAATCTCCAGAAAACTCCTGAGAAAAGAAAAAGACGGCGACCTCGCCTCCTCAGTTAAAACATGCATGAAAGAAATAGAAGGCGCCTTCTCCGTGGCAGGAATAACAGAAAAAGGAGACCTCTTCGCCTTCAGAGACCCCCACGGAATAAGACCACTATGCTGCGGCTGCAGCAGAGACCGAAAAACCTGCGCAGTCTCCTCAGAAACCGTGGGCTTAGACATCAACAGCTTCGAACTCGATTTTGAAGTAAACCCCGGAGAGTTTGTAGTCTCCTCAAAGGACGGATTCAATCGGCAACAACTGGTAAACAACGAAAAAAGGGCATTATGCGCCTTCGAGTTCGCCTACTTCGCCAGACCAGACTCCAGACTGGGAGACAAATACGTCTACGAAGTCCGAGAACAATTCGGAAGAAACTTCGCATGGGAATACCCTGAAACCACCACCAAAGTGGACATGATTATATCAATGCCAGAAACAGGCAACGACGCAGCCTACGGATACCACGAGTTGACGGGAATACGATGGGAAAGAGCCTCCAGAAGACACAGATACGTGGCAGAGAGAGCCTTCATTCTGCTCCCAGATGAACGATTCAGCACCATAGACCGAAAAATCAACATCGTCGACCATAAACTGGCAGGAAAAAACGTTGCAGTCGTAGACGACAGCATAGTCAGAGGCGACACCACCAAAGTCGTGGTTGAAAAGCTGCGCAAAATGGGCGCAAACAAAGTTTATCTCTTCATCACCTTCCCCAGAATAATCGCCCCCTGCTTCTACGGAGTCGACATGGCAACCTACAGGGAACTGATAGGCTCAAAGCATGAAGCAGAGGAAATTGCGGAGATGGTGGGCGCCGACGCAGTGAATTTCCAGTCAGCTGAGGGGCTTATCGAAGCCACAGGCATGAACAGAGAAGACCTGTGTTTGGGCTGCATCACCGGCAAGTATCCAACGCCCATGGCCCAAAAACTGGCAGACGAAATGAAAGAAAGATTTGAGAACGGATACAACGAAAAGGGGAGAATATACGAGGCCGCCATCGACTAACCACAAAGCAAGATTGTGTCTAGCACATTTAGGGTGATGCATGATGGAAAAAGTTGGCATCCTAGTGGTTTCTTACGGCTCAAGAGCAGCCGCCATGATAGACGCCTTTGTACGCAGCGAAGAATACGCCCCGAAACTTTACATTGCAGACAAACAGAAGAACCCCTTCAACCTGAAACACGCCGAAAAACACACGGTTATCCCCAACCTCAACATAAACGAAATCCTCAGATTCGCCAAAAAACACAGAGACCAAATAGACTTCGGAATAGTCGGTCCCGAAAAACCGATTATATCCGGAGTACGAGACATCATCGAAAAAAAGACCGACATACAACTTATCTGCCCAACCCAAAGATACGCCATAGAAGCAAGCAAAATAGCCCAAAGACAACTGTTCCAGAAGGTTGCCCCAGAAGTTAACCCACGATTCAAGGTTTTCGACCCAAACGACTACAGCAGCACTGCACAGGTCAAAAAGAGTGTTTATGCTTGGCTGAAAGAGCTCGGCAACAAGGTTGCGGTGAAGCCTGACAAGGCAACCGCAGGAAAGGGTGTCGGCGTGTGGGGCGACCACTTCAGCACCCCTGAAGAGGTTTTCGAGCATTTCATATCCAACTATGAGCATGGTCCAGTGATAATCGAGGAGAAGGTTGAGGGCGAAGAATCCAGTTTTCAGGCGTTCTGCGACGGAAAATGTTTGGTTCCCCTGCCTGACAGCCGAGACTACAAGCGAGCCTTCGACGAGGACAAGGGACCCAACACCGGGGGAATGGGCTCATACAAAAATACGGGAGATACACTGCCGTTCCTGACTGCGAAGGATAGAGCGAAAGAAATAGAGCTTGTCAACAAGGTTTTCTTCGAGTTGAGGGGAAAAAGTAGCAACCCTGAGCTGCGGGGAATCCCCCTCTACGTCGCCTTCATCCACACAGACAAGGGACCCAAAATCTTGGAAGTTAACAGCAGACCAGGAGACCCGGAGATAATGAATCTGCTGCCCATACTGAAGGACGACTTCGTTGAGGTATGCTACAACATGCGGGACGGAACCCTCGGAAAAGTCAACTTCCAGAAACAAGCAACCGTGGTGACATACAAGGTTCCGTCAAACTACGGCGGCTACGCAAGCATTTTTCCTGACCGAGTGGACAAAACAAAAGCGGACACCGCCATAGACCTGACGGAAGCACAGAAACTAGCTGAAAAAGACGGCAACATACGGGTTTATCCGGGCTCCATGGAGCTGCGAGACGGCGAAAACTTTGGGCTCGGTTCCCGCACAGTCGCTGTTGTGGGCATAGGAGACGACATTCAGGAGGCAAGAGAAACGTCCCTTAAGGGATTAGGGGCAATTGAGGGCGGAGCGCTGTGGAACCGAAGCGACATCGCAGCAAGAGAGCATATCGAAAAGAGCATAAAGCACATGGAAGAATTGAGGAGGCGCTGATGTCAGCGGAAGCGTCCCAGAAGAATCCGAGAATTTTTGTCACTGACTGTGAGGGCCCCATCTCAAAGAACGACAACGCCTTCGAACTGACAACCAAGTTTGTTCCAGACGGCGACAGCTTCTTCTCCCTGATTAGTAAGTATGATGATGTTCTGGCGGATGTTGTCAAGAAGCCCGGCTACAAGGCTGGGGACACGCTGCGGCTGATTCTTCCCTTCCTGAAGGCGTTCGGCGCCACAGACAAAAAGATGAGAGACTTTTCCTCCAAAAACATTCTGCTGGTTCCCGGAGCCAAGGACACGCTCGCTTTCGTCAGACAGCTAATGCACTCCTTTATTGTCAGCACCAGCTACGAACAATACATCTCCTCCCTGTGCAGGCTGACTGGTTTTCCCTTTGAGAACTGCTACTGCACCCGACTGAACATAGACAAATACGACATAGGCGAGAAAGAGACGAAGAGGCTGCGAGAGCTTCAAAGAGAACTAGTTGTGCTGCCCATGATTGAAATCCCGGAAAACGCCAGTTCCGTAAGCGATTTTTCGCAGAGAGACCAAGAGACTATACGGCGGTTAGATGAGATTTTCTGGCAGACTATTCCAAAGATGGAGTCGGGCAGAATGCTGAGGGAGGTTAATCCTGTTGGCGGCTCAGAGAAGGCAAAGGCTGTGCATGACATAGTTGAGAAGCTGAAGTCTAGCTTTGACAGGGTGATGTATGTGGGCGACAGCATAACTGATGTTCAGCCACTGCGGCTGGTTAAAGAAAGTGGAGGATTATCTGTCTCTTTCAATGGGAACGGTTATGCGGTTCGGGAGTCGGATGTTGCTGTGCTTTCAGGCGACACCACTGTAACGTCTGTTCTTGCAGAAGCATTCAGCAGACATGGAAAAGAGGGGGCAGTTAGTCTGGTTGAGGAGTGGGGTCCATTGGCATTGAAGAAATATTCTGTTTCTTACGAGTTACGGGAGCGGATGTCCGTGCTGTTTCCTGACGGTTTTCCTTGGGTTGAGCGTGTAACTGATGATAATCTTGAGCGTTTGAAGAGGGAGAGCAGCGTTTTCAGGAAGACTGTGAGGGGAGAGGCTATAGGAAAGTTAGGGTAAACATTACACAGGGGATTCCATGAGGGCTGAAATCGAAGACACATACGCAGAAGCTTTCGACGGAATAGTCTCCAGAGTAGTAGTCACCGCAGACCACAAACAAGTGCTAAAGAAAGCAGCAGAAGACGCCACAGCCACACCATCAGTAGTCATCGGCAGAATCGAGGGCGGCATCGAAAAATACCTAAACAAACAGGAAACACCAGATGGAAGAGTTGGCGCCATTCTGCAGTTCTGGGGAGGAATCGACGAAAAAAAGCCTCTGAAAGAATCTGTGAAAAAGTTTGAGGCTGAGTTCTCATTTCGGATTCGGCAGGACATTCTGGTGAAGCCCTTCACGGCAGTCTTTGATGCCCTACCCGACCCTGAAGGAAGGATGGATATGATGGGGCGGGTTGGTCACTGCGGGGACGGTTTCGAATGGAAAGAGCAACGTTGCGGGCGGAACATGATTGTTGTTCCCCTGATGGTTTCTAACTTTCTGATAGAACGTGAACTAGGCTATGCAAGAGGAGTGATGGGAGCCAACTTCTGGTTCATGTGCAAAACCAAACAATCAGTCATGGAGGCAGGAAAAAAAGCGTTGGATGCCATTCATCAGGTTCCGGGAGTCATAACTCCGTTTGACATTTGCTCTGCGGGCTCAAAGCCTGAAACCAACTTTCCGTTGATCGGTCCCACTACCAACCATCCATACTGCCCCACATTGAAAAAGAGGTTAGGAGAGGAGTCGAAAGTTCCTGACGGCGTCAAGTATATTCCCGAGATTGTTATCAACGGCATCTCCCTTGAGGCTGTTAAGAAAGCAACGAAAGCGGGCATCCGAAGCGCAAGCAAAGTTGACGGGGTGGTTAAAATTTCAGCGGGCAACTACGGCGGAAAGCTGGGAAAACACAAAATATACCTGCGGGAGCTGTTCCTATGACCTTCGATGTTGTTGGGTTCGGCGCCCTAAACTTGGACAAGCTCTTCAAGGTGAACATGATTGCCAAGGAAGAGGAAGAAGGCGCTGTATTGGACTTCAAGGAGTCCGCTGGTGGCTCAGCAGCCAACACGGTTGTAGGCTTGGCTAGACTGGAGTTGAAAACGGGCTTCATTGGGAAGGTTGCTTCAGACCGTGAAGGAAAGTTTCTCCTAGACGAGTTCAGGAGAGAGGGCGTGAACGTCAAAGGCATAACCGTCTCGGAGAGGGGTAGAAGCGGCACGGTCATGGGATTCATCGACCCAGAGGGGAACAGAGCATTGTATGTCGACCCTGGAGTCAACGACCAGATAGATTTTTGGGACATCAACTTAGACTACGTCTCTGGCGCAAAGTTTCTGCATCTGTCATCGTTCGTGGGGGAAAAGCCCTTCAAAGCCCAAAAAAAGCTCCTAGAACAGCTTTCAGGCGTCAAAATCAGTTTTGACCCTGGAGCCATCTACGCAAGAAAAGGCTTGACTGCCATAAAACCGATAATCAAAAAGTGTTACGTAATGTTTCCCAACGGCATAGAAGTGAAACAACTTACAGGACAGGACTACCGGGAAGGCGCCAGAAAGTTAACGGGGTTGGGCGTTGACTTGGTTGCGGTTAAGCTCGGCAAAAGGGGCTGCTACGTCACCGACGGAAAGGAGAGCCACCTGATCGAACCATACACTGTGAAAGTTGTGGATACGACCGGAGCCGGAGACGCCTTCTGCGCCGGCTTCCTGTACGGATTAATCAAAAGAAAAGACCTATATGACTGTGGAAAGCTGGGAAACTTTGTTGCCTCCCGCTGCATATCAATGATGGGCGCCAGAACCGGGCTGCCACGGTTAGCTGAACTGAAGAACATTTAGAAGCGCTTCTTCAGGTACTCAACCATGGACTCGAAGACCTGTTTTCCGTCCCCATGCTGTGGCAACGTTTCTGTTTTTGTCCAGTCGGGAAGCTGCCAACCATAAAAAGCTCTTTCAGGGTGCGGCATCAAACCGAAAACTGTTCCTGATGGGCTGCATATGCCTGCGATGTCGTGGAAGGCGCCGTTGGGATTCGCAGGAAACTCTCCGTCTGCGTACTCGCCTTCTATGCTGCAGTATCTGAGGACAAGCTGGTCATTGCCGTACAGCTTTTTGAGGTATTTTGTTTCGTTTTCTTTAGAGAAGAGGAAGCGTCCCTCGGCGTGAGCCACAGGAATGTGCACTACCTTATCTTTGGGAATGTTTTGGGTGAAGATGCAGTTTCCATGGTTTTCGTGTTTAAGGTAGACCCACTTGCAGCGGTACCCGATTGGAATGTTGGTTGCCAGCGTTGCCGTGGGGTACTCGCTGATTCCATCAAAGGCGGGCAGCAGTCCTGCTTCGACTAGAACCTGGAAGCCGTTGCAGATTCCCAAGATGGGTCTCTCCTCATCAACGAACAGCTTCAAGTCTTTGCGAAACTTTGTCAGCGCTCCAGTAGCCCAAATTGCACCAGCCCGCACATAGTCGCCGTAAGAGAATCCGCCTGGAAACACTAGAGCATCATAGTCAAGGAGACTACTTTTTTTTGTTGCTTCGTTGAAGTGAACAACTTCTGCCCTGACGCCCAGCTCATCGAATGCTCTTTTGGTTTCGGCGTCGCAGTTTGTTCCTCCCACCCTCATGACACAGACACGAATATCCTCTGCCTTCATGCGATTAGCCTCCCAGAACTCCCTTCCAGCGTCTCCTCAACTCCCCCAAATCGGCGTGAACTACCTGTTTACCCCTCAAACCGTTAACCGAAAGATAACCGTCCTTCTTGACTCTGCCAACCTCAGCGCAAGCACTACCTTTCATTAGGGCTTCAAACTTTTCTCTGCGTTTCTCTGGGACCTCTACCAAGAATCTGCTGTTCGATTCTGAGAAGAGAACATAATCGTTTCTGGACATTTCATCGGCTCTTGGAACCTTCTGGATGTCCAGTTCCAGCCCGTATCCGCTGCTGAAAGCCATCTCCGCCGCGGCAACCGCCAATCCTCCCTCAGACAGGTCGTGGCACGACCTTACACACTCTGAGTCGATGGCTTCGGTCATCAAATCCATTGTTTTCTTTGCCTGTGGCAGTCTCACCTTTGGAACAGTTTTTCCTAAGTAGTGACCTTTGAGTTGATAGTAGTGGCTGCCTCCCAGCTCAGGGTAGGTTTCGCCGACCATGTAAACTAAGTTTCCGGGCTGCTTCAGTTCCATGGACACGGTTTTGCGTATGTCAGGGGTTATTCCGATGGCGGTGATTAGCAGCGTGGGTGTGACTGGTCCCAGAGGCGATTCGTTGTAGAGGCTGTCTTTTCCTGAAATGAATGGGGTTTGGAAGCCCTTGGCGAAGTCGTAGCAGGCTTGGCATGCACGTACCAAGGAGCCTAGTCTGTCGGGTTTTTCGGGGTTTCCCCATGTGAAGTTGTCGAGCAGGGCGATTCTTCTTCCGCCAACTGCAACGTTGTTTCTTATTGCCTCGTCTATGGCTGAGGCTGCCATCCAATAGGGGTCGATTTTGCCGTAGTTGGTGTTCATTCCGCAGGAGATGACGACTCCCTTCCAAGAATCCGTGAGAGGTTTTAGGACTGCGGCGTCGTTTGGTCCGCCATACCTGCTTTGGAGTGGCTTCAGCGCAGTGTTTCCCTTCACTTCGTGGTCGTAGGTTCTTATCACCGATTCCTTGCTGGCAATGTTGGGCAAAGAGAGTAGCTCAAAAAGTTCTTTGGTTAGGTCGGTTGGCTCCGCAAAAGTGGGCTCTTCCAGTTTGGGCGGCTGCCACTCTGCTGTTCCCCTGAACTTTGGAGGGTCAAACATAAAATCGATGTCTAGCTCCGCGACTTTGTGCCCCAAGTAGGTGACTCTGAGGATTCCGTCATCCGTGAATTTGCCTATGGGAGTTGCCTTAACGTTTTCGCTCTCAAAAACCTCCAAGGCTTTCTCCAAGTTCTTCTCCGGAACCGACAGAAGCATTCGTTCCTGCGACTCGGAGACGTAGATTTCCCAAGGAGCCAAGCCCTGATACTTCAGCGGAATCTTTTCTAGGTAAACGTGAATTCCAAGGTTTGACCGCTCGGCCATCTCTCCGGTGCCGCAGGAGATTCCGCCTCCTCCTATGTCTGTTATTGCTGAGGCTAAGCCTTCATCTCTCAGCTTTACGATTGCCCGCTTCACTTTCTCTTCTTCGATTGGGTTGGCAATCTGAACTGCTGGACGTGAAATTTCCTCTGATTCCTTGGTTAATTCTGCTGAGGCGAAGGTGACGCCGTGGATTCCGTCTCTTCCGGTTTCTCCGCCCACCAGAAGGGCTATGTCTCCCAGCTTCGTGGATTTTACAAACTTGTTTTTGGGAAGAATCCCTACGCATCCGCAGTATACTACCACGTTTCCGGCGTAGCTTTCGTCGAAGTGTATGGCTCCGTTGACGGTTGGGATTCCCATGTTGTTTCCGTAATGTCCTATGCCTGCTACCACTCCGCGGTAAACATATTTTGGATGCTTAGTTCCCGGAGGAAGCCTGTCATAATCATAGTCTAGGGGACCGAAGCAGAGAACGTCTGTGCACGCTATGGGGTCTGCCCAAACCCCCAGTACGTCACGTATCACGCCGCCCGTTCCTGTGGCTGCTCCCCCGAAAGGCTCGATGGCGGACGGGTGGTTGTGGGTTTCAACTTTTGCGGCGATAACATGGTTTCCCTCAAACTCTACGATTCCGGCGTTGTCCTCGAACACTGAAACGCACCATGATGGGTCAAGTTCCTTGGTTGCTTTGGCGATGTAGGTTTTGAATAGGCTGCGGATTTCGCCTTCGGCTGTGGTTATGTTTCCTTTGAATGTTTTGTGGTAGCAGTGCTCAGACCATGTTTGCCCGAGGGTTTGTATCTCCACGTCTGTGGGGTTTCTTTTCTTTCCGGAGAAGTAGTTTTTGATAAGCTTCATCTCGTTTAGGTTCAGGGCGATTCCCAGTTCCTTGCTGATTTGGATTAGCTGCTTGTCGTCGGCGCCTTTGAGGTCTATTT
>Ga0129302_1003159_pt1 | contig 11457 bp, 9 predicted proteins | sample BlaSprsedimmetaG_FD_94476 | JGI IMG/M metagenome (GOLD analysis project Ga0129302, IMG submission 94476) | Hot spring sediment bacterial and archeal communities from California, USA to study Microbial Dark Matter (Phase II) - Blank Spring... | ecosystem: Environmental > Aquatic > Thermal springs... | reverse complement strand
GAGGTTGTCATGGAACCGGCGGTTTTATCAGACCAGAATGTGTTTCCCACGGACGAGGTAATCTTTGCACAGATCGGGAAGACCCGGCCGCTGTGGACTTCTTTCTTCGAAGACATCCATGCGCGGCATCCCGAATTTTCCGAGGAATGGAGATACTACAACGACGGCAAGAGCTGGTTGATGAAGGTCACGATGAAGAAAAAACGATTTTCTGGCTCTCCGTGATCCCGGATGGCTTTCGCATCACGTTCTACTTTACCGACCGTGCGGAAGACGCCATTATGCGGAGTGATATTTCCGATACCTTGAAAACACAATTCAGGAACGGAAAGCGTTACAACAAAATCAGGGGGCTGACCATTCTGTTCGAGAACCCGCAGGATATCGAATATGCGAAGGCATTGATCGCGACCAGGCTGGCGGTGAAATAGTCCGGCCCGATCCGGCTCGATCCAAGACATATTCTGAAATAAACCGAATACTGTAGATGGGAATACAAATGACGGATACGAATTCAAAACCCGGAGAGTCCGATTTGAACTCAGGGAGAAAGTTGAATATGATCATACCGATCCTGGTGATGGGATTCCTGGCGGTGTTTCTGGTCGTCCTGGGATATCTGGGCGGTCAAGACGCGCATCGGACCGGGTTGAACGCGGCATTCCGGATGACCGTTCAGGTCTTACCGCTTCTTTTCTTCGCATTCGTCGTGGCCGGCATGGTCCAGGCGCTTCTTCCCTGGGAATTCCTGAACAGATGGGTGGGTGCCGGATCCGGACTGCGCGGCATCCTGATCGGCACGGTCGCCGGGGGACTTGCGCCCGGCGGTCCCTATGTCAGCCTGCCGATCGTGGCCGGACTCCTGAAATCCGGCGCCGGCGTCGGGACCATGGTGGCCTTTCTGACCGGATGGTCGCTGTGGGCGATCAGCCGCCTGCCCATGGAAATCGGCCTGCTCGGATGGAAGTTCACGCTGATCCGTATCGCGTCGACCTGCTTCTTCCCTCCCCTGGCCGGACTCATCGCGCATTGGATCGCAAACAAAGTCATGCCGTTCATGAGATGATCGGAAATGTCTTGACCCGGTCTGCCGGTGGCCGGTCACGGAATGAAAAAAATGGTCCCGGGGCGGATGAGGCCCCGGGACCGTCCAGATGGGGTGTAGAAGGGGGTAAACCCGTTATCCAGAATTCCTAATCGCTATTTCGTCAGCAATATTTTCCTGGATTGCGTGAATTCCGCTGTCTGCAATACCGTGACATAGACGCCCGAACTCAGACCGGCGCCGTCGAAGGTCACGGAGTGTTCTCCTGCAGGCTGTATGCCGTCGCTCAGCACCGCGATTTCCCGGCCGTTTAAGTCATAGACAATCAGGGATGCTTCCATGTTCCGGGGCAGGGAATAGGCGATCCGGGTCGACGGATTAAACGGGTTGGGATAATTCCGGAGCAGGGTAAAACGGCCTGGAGCACCCGGGATCCTTTCAGAAACATGTGTCGGAATTTCGGATGACACATCCTGCCAGGAAGTGCCCAGCCGGATTTCATCTACACTCATCCGCATCCCGACGCCCTCGCCGCCGAAATGGACAACGACGCGGTCGAATCCCTGATTCAGGGAAGACATGTTGCCCCGCGCATCGGCGAGCAGGGTGTCGGGTTCTTCTCCTGCCGGATCCTGATTGACCCACATGAAGGCGCGCGATGGCAGGGTGTCGCCCGACATGATGACCCGGACGACGAGCCAGACCGTGCCGTCATGACACGAATAATCCGTCAGCCCTTCCTCGTTGTACAGGCCGAGCGAGTAGAACTCGTTTCCCCATTCGTGGCCGAACAGCTGCTTTTCCGCCGTGCTGTCGTAAAGCCCGATCCCGGCCCAGCCGTTATCCGTGAACTCATCCAGATGGATCAAGAAGCTGAGCCAGTAATCCGTGCCGGCCTCGTTCGGCCAGCGTTCGGACAGGGAGCGGCCGTAACGCTGCCAGCCCCAGGCTGCCGGATTCGCACCCGAGACCTGACGGCCTGTGTGGGGCGGCGGATCCACGAGATCCGTGTAGACGACGCCCGAATCCGAAACGGCCATCACGCCTTCATTTCCGTCAAACAACTCCCACGGACCGGCCCATCCGTCGACCGCCTCTCCCAGTCCCGCGTCCATCGAAGCGCCTTCCGGGTAATCGAATGACTCTGTCGCCAGATACTGGGACAGGCCCTGTGAAGTGATCAGCATCAAAATGACCAGGCCGGTGAATACATTCTTATAACGCATGGTTCCTCTCCTTCCTCTCATTGCAGCAATCCCTGAAACGATTGGGGGCACAGATCGAATGCACCTCCTTTCCTGATTCCCGAACAGGTGTTGTATGCATTCCTAATTTACGCATCATTCATCCGTAAAATCATTTCAAAATCGGGTAATTATGATTCATCGCCGTCATGGTCACGAGAAAGAATCGGCGCTCCGGGAATCGAGCGGAAATCCGAAAATGGAATCCGTCCTTTTTCGGCTTGCTATTCAAAGAATCCGTGAGTATATTTTTTCCATCCATCTATCCCCCAAAAATCACAGGAGGCGTCATGAGAAGGAGTGTCATCATCGGTCTGTTGTTGCTGGTCATGGTGCAGGGTGCATTCGCGGGCGGCATTCTCACCAACACCAATCAAAGCGTCCAATTCACCCGCATGCTGGCGAGGAATGCCTCGACGGACATCGACGCCGTGTATTTCAATCCGGCGGGCATCACGCAACTGGCGGACGGTTTCCATTTCGCCCTTCACAACCAGACGATCTCCCAGGGACGGATCGTCACCAGCACCTTCTCTTATCTGAACCGGGAAAAATATGAGGGTGACACCTTCGTCCCCGTGTTTCCCAATCTGTATGCCGTGTACAAGAAAGAAAAAATGGCGTTCGCCCTCGGATTCGGTCCGATCGCCGGCGGCGGCAGCGCGGAATTCAAGAACGGTTTGCCGGATCTGGAGATGCCCCTGTCCCTGATTCCGCTCTCGATCCGGGCCGCGGGCATCCCGACCAGCGCCTACAGTGTGGATCTCGCCTTCGAGGGGGTTTCCATCATCTACGGCATTCAGTTCAGCACCGCTTACGCACTGAGCGAGAAGGTTTCGGTCAGCGTCGGCGCCCGGTATAATATCGCGAGCAACACCTATGAAGGCTCCCTGAAAAATGTGATGGTCAATCCGAACGCCCCGGCGCTCGGTCTGGGCGGTACCCTGATCCCTGCGACCAATTTCTTCACCGCGATCGGAGATCCCGTAACGGCCATGGGTCTCTCGGATCAGGAGGTCGACGCCAAACAGAGCGGGAACGGCATCACCCCGATCATCGGCCTGAACATCAAACCGAGCCGCTGCCTGAATATCGGTCTGAAATATGAGATGGCCACCAAGATGGAAATCGAGAACGAGACCCAGAAAGACCTGATCGCCATGCCCCAGTTTGAGGACGGCCGGAAGATGCGCAAGGACCTTCCCGCCATCCTCGCGGCGGGGGTTTCCTATCGCGTGAGCGATCCCCTGCTGATCTCGGTGGGAGGCAACCTCTACTTCGACAAGGATGCGAACTGGGAAGGCCGTGAAAAGCTCGTGGATTCGAATCTCTGGGAAATGCAGATCGGCGCGCAGTATGCCGTCAGCGAGAATATCAAGGTCAGCGCCGGTTTCCAGCATACGGCGAACGGGGTATCGGATATGTATCAGACCGGCCTGGATTATTTCGTCGGCGCCAATGCGATCGGCGCAGGCGCCCGGATCGGCCTGGGCGGGGCGCTCGCCCTCGAACTGGGTGGATTGTATACCATGTATCAGCCCCACGAGGTCGATCGCGTCTATCCCGGGGTGCCCGACCCCAACTATCAGGTTACTTTCGACAAAACGGCCTGGCTGCTGTCTGTGGGTCTGGAGTACGCGATCCGGAAATAGTGTAAAAACCTGTGTTTCCGGGGCGGGAGGCATTCGGAGTTCCCCGGTACGGGCAGATGGGAAGTCCGCATTCTTCCCACGGAAAAGGAAAAACCGTGCGTTTTATGAACGCACGGTTTTTTTTATGGCCGGATTCGCAGGTTCGGCGGCGTTCAGGGCATATGCGAAATGTGCGGGTTCTTTTTCCGCCGTGAAAGGGATTTACGGATATTTTCCATTCATCCTCTCCTGTTCAACGCTGCGTGACGCCGCGCCGGTCGTCCGTCCTGAACGGGGAGGCGGGGAGGCCCGCGCCGTTGATCAGGTTGCAGACGGGATTGTCGGCCCATCCGTACCGCACCGCGACCGGATCTTCGATTTCCGGTGACGCGACCACGACCGTCCCTCCCTCGATCCAGGCGTCGGCCCAGACGAAACGATAATCCGGGCCCGAGACGGCGAATCCCCTGAGTTCACCTCCGCCGGCTGCCGAGAGTCCGCCGTCCGCATGGTCGAAATAGAGGCGGATCCGGCCTTCCTCTTTTTCCATCCGCCTGAAGATCGGGCCGGAGAAGGGGATGTCCTCCCCGTACACATTGTGCCGGGCGATGCGCGCCAGCCGTTTCCCGACATCCTGCTTGTTCCGCGGATGGATATCGTCGGCCTCCCCGATGTCGATGATACAGGCCATACCCGTGTTGGGAAGGAGGGACTGCGTCAAAAGCTGGGCCTCCCGCAGTTCGGCCCAGTCACTCTCTCCGGGCAGATCCCGGATTTCCATATAATTGGCCAGCTGGACGAAATAGAAGGGGAAATCCCCCTGTTTCCAGCCGTTGCGCCAGTCCGTGATCATGAGCGGGAAGAGGGTCCGGTACTGATAGGCCTGGCCGGCATTCGATTCACCCTGGTACCAGATCGCCCCGCGGATGGGAAAGGAGAGAAGCGGATGGATCATGCCGTTGTAGAGGGCCGCCGGGCTGTTCTGGTCCGCGCGGACCGGCACCTCTTTTGCGGGAACGCCCGGTTTGTAGACCCATTCGCCCGCAAGGGGAAGCGAGTCTCCGGCGGCGGTTTTCAGGACCATCGATCCGGTGCGTCCCCAGAACCCCCCTCCGCCGATCCAGTCCATCACGCGCACCGTCAATTGCAGCGGGGACTCCCCGGTCAACACGGAGGGAACGGTGTAATTCCTCGGCGCATCATAAACCGCGGTGCTTCCGATCAGCACGCCGTTGACGTAGGTGGAGTCCAGGTCGTCGATCGGTCCCAGATGGAGTGCGAGGTCCTGTCCTTTCCACGATTCCGGGAGTTCGACGGTTTTCCGGAACCAGACCACGCCGTCGTACGGGCCGATCGGACCGGATTCCCACAGTCCCGGCACGGTGATCGGCTGCCAGTCCGATTCATCGAGGCCGGGCCGCATCCATCGGCTGCGGCCCCGGTCCAGTCCGTCGACATGGGCGGTCCACTCCGCGAGGGTCAGGGGCCGTCGTTCATCCTGCGGCTTATTCAGGGATTCTTCCAATTTGAGTATCGTGGGTTGGAAATCCGGATGGAGCTTGAGTGCGCCGGTACTGGTCCAGGCCTCGGCGGGCGTGCCGCCCCAGGAGGTATTGATCAGGCCGATCGGAATCTCATGGTGGAGGACAATATCCCGGCCGAAGAAATATCCCACCGCCGAGAAATCGGCGACGGTTTGGGGCGAGCAGATCTGCCAGCCCGTCGTCGGGACGTCGGCGAGCGGGATCTCACTCGGGGTCTGCTCGACGGTGAAAAGACGGATGCGCTGAAAGCCGGCCCCGGCGATTTCGGCTTCCGCATCGTTCACGCGGCCGACCGGCCATTCCATGTTCGACTGGCCCGAACACACCCACACGTCGCCGATCAATACATCGTTCAGGATCGTCGTCGTTTCTCCCGAAACAGATATTGTGACCGGACCGCCCGGCGGACGGGGTTTCAGGACGGCTTTCCACGTCCCGTCCTCTTGTACCCGGGACTGCACCTTTTCATCCCCGGCCACGATCACCACTTTGCCTCCCGGGTCGGCCGTGCCCCACACGGGGATGGGCTTTCCGTGCTGCAGCACCATATTGTCCGAAAACAGGGAATTCAGTACGACATTCCGGGCGGACGGGATGTCCGCATACGGATCGGGAACATAGCGTGCGCAGGAAGCCATGGCGAGGCATCCGAGCAGGACGACGATCTGTCTTTTCATGACAGTCTCCTTATTGTAGTCCAAACCATTTCGTATGGGCGTCACATTTTCGTGGAAAATGATTCTCGAATCAAGATACATAAACGGCATGAATTATCCAAAAAAAAAGCGTCCAAAACGGACGCTTTTTTTGAAGATATTCTGATTTTAGATTGACCCGATGCCTTCTGGTGCGCCTATTCGGAGCGGAAATACAGCCCTCAATATTCGGCGAGGAGTTGATCGAAAAATTTGACCAGATTGCCCTGATCCGGGCCCGAATTGAATTCGATCGCCGTGCGCGGATGCTGATTCAGGAGACCGGTCAGCATATACGGAATGTCGAAACCCCAGAGCAGTTCCTTGCGGATGGGTTCGATGGTTTCCTGGATGCATTTCAGGAGCGGACGCAATTTGTACCTGGGATTATGGAGGAACCCGAGAAGCAGTTCCATCTGGCAATTTCCGGCGCCGCGGCCGAGGCCGGCCATGCTGGCGTCCAGGATGTTGGCGCCGTGCACGATGGCCTCGATCGTGTTGGAGAAGGCAAGCTGCTGATTGTTGTGTGCGTGCATACCGACTGTCTTGCCTGTGGGCTGCGCATATTTCATGTATTTCCGCATGAGATAATGCACCTGCTCGCTGTATAACGATCCAAAACTGTCCACCAGATAGATGTAATCCGCCGAAGACCGGGCGATCAATTCCAGCGCGCTGTCGAGTTCATGCTCGGGTACGGTTGAGACCGACATGAGGTTGATCGAGGTCTCGTATCCCTTGTCGTGGGCGTCTTCCACGATGTCCAGTGCGCCGGGGATCTGATGGATGTAGGTGGCTACCCGGATCAGATCGAGAACACTCTGGTTCTTGGGAAGGATATCATTGCGGTAATCCGTCCGTTCCGTGTCGGCCATGGCCGAGAGTTTCAGGCCCGTCTTGTTTTTGCCGGCGATGCGGCGGATGTCGTCTTCCGTCGAAAATTTCCAGGTTCCGAATGCGTCTTTCGAGAAAATTTTCCTGTCGGCCTTGTAACCGACTTCCATGTAGTCGATACCGGACTCGACACAGGCGCTGTACACGGTTTTGACGAGATCGTCCGTAAAACGGTGTTCGTTCATGAGACCGCCGTCCCGGATGGTGCAGTCCAGCACCTTGATCTCAGAGCGGTACGAGACCCATCGGCCCGAGGCGCTCAGATGCGAGTTCCCGGATTTCAATTCGCTCACAGGTTTTCCTTTCCCGAGGGTTGTGTTTTGATAATTCCCTCGCCCTATTTTCTTTCTGTCATCAGACAAAGCCGGATTATTCATGTCATTGCCCTGAATCGGGCAGGTAAAATAAGAAAAGTCGCGATAAACTTCAAGTCAAATCGTGAGAGGCTGAATTTTTATTGCCGGAGTATTATCGGAATCCGGAATTCAATGCCATTCATACGTCGATCACCCGTTTCAATATAGGATGCCGCCCAGCGTCTTGTAACGGGTCAGGATATCGCAGGCTGCCTCAGAAAGGATCGGTCCTTCGACCCGGCAGCCGCGGCCGAGCAGTTCACCGCGCCAGTCGTCCGGCAGGGGGCCTTCGTCGAAACCGGTGAGAGAGATGACATCATCACGCCCCGCGCCGAAGCGCAGCAGGCGGATGCCGGACCAGAGCAGCGCGCCGAAACACATGGCGCACGGCTGCGCGGAGGAGGCCAGGGTGTATTCCCGTGCCGGATCGAGATCGAGCCGGTACCGTCCGGCCGCCGACTGCGCCAGCATCAGGGCGACGATTTCGGCGTGTGCGAGTGAGCAATTCTCCGGGATGACGCGGTTGACACCGACGGAAATCAACCGGCCTTCCGCATCGAACACCGCCGCGCCGAACGGGCCGCCTGTCTGATGCGTCACGTTCAGCTCGGAAAGGCGGATCGCCAGGCGGACCTGATCTCCCGCCGACCGGCGGATTTGATTTTCCTTCAGGAACAGAGAAGTCCATTCCGGAAGCGTGATGGATGTCGCCTCCATGGGATCGCCCCTTTTTGATCCTGCCGCACACAGCGGGAGGAGAAAAAAGCCTCCCGGGTGGAGCATCCGGGAGGCGGGTTTTCAAAGCGGTTCCATAATCAATCGAGCGTTTCGAGGACGGTCTTGATCCGCGTGAACGCCCAGTCGATCTCTTTCTTCGAGATCACGAGCGGCGGCGCGAAACGAATCACATGATCGTGGGTTTCCTTGCAGAGCAGGCCTTCTTTCTGGAGCGCCTCGCAGAACCGGCGCGCCCCGCCGGCTTCCTGTTTCAGCTCCACGCCGATGAGCAGCCCTCTGCCCCGGACTTCCCGAACGTGCTTGCTGTGAATCGTGCGCAGGCGATCCATGAAATAATTTCCCAGTTCCGCCGCTTTTACGACCAGATTCTCCCGGACGAGTACGGCGAGCGCCTCGCGTGCGACCGCACAGGCGAGGGGATTGCCCGCGAACGTGGAACCGTGCTCCCCAGGCGTGAACAGGCCGAGCACCTCTTTTTTCGAGACGACCGCGGAGACGGGGTAGAATCCGCCTGACAGGGCCTTGCCGAGGATGAACAGGTCGGGCTGTACGTCTTCATGCCGGCAGGCGAAAATTTTTCCCGTGCGTCCCAGCCCCGTCTGGATTTCATCGAGGGCCAGAAGGATGTTTTTCTTCCGGCAGATTTCCGCCACCTGCTTCAGGTATCCATCCGGCGGGATGAGGACGCCGCCCTCGGCCTGGATGGGCTCGAGGAGAACGGCGGCCGTGTTTTTGTTGACGGCTTTCTCGATCGCCTTCGCATCGCCGAAGGGTACCATCGGAAATCCGGGTGTGAAAGGACCGAAGAACTCCTTATACAGCGTTTCGGTCGAGAATCCCACGATGGTGGTGGTGCGTCCGTGGAAATTGCCCGCGCAGGTGATGATTTCCGCTTTATCCCGCGGGACCCCTTTCACCTTGTACGCCCATTTCCGGATGACCTTGATGGCCGTTTCCACGGCCTCGGCCCCGCTGTTCATGGGCAGCATCATCTCCATTCCCGTCAGTTCGCAGACCTGTTTGCAGAACAGGCCGAGCTGGTCGTTCCGGAACGCGCGGGAGGTGATCGTCAGTTTTCTGGCCTGGCGGGTCAGGGCCTTGACGATCCGGGGGTGACAATGTCCCTGGTTCACCGACGAATAGGCGGACAGGAAGTCCAGGTATTTGTTCCCCTCGAGGTCATGAACCCAGATGCCTTTCCCTTTCTTGAGCACCACATCGAGGGGATGATAATTGTGGGCGCCGTACTGATCCTCGGTCTGAATGAGTTCTTTCGATGTCATGTTCTGCTCCTGTATGCTGATAAGATCCAAAAATTTATCTTGAACCGGTATAAAAACGGATGACCCGGATGATGGCCCTCGTGCAGACGGGATCGAAACCCGTCTGACTCCTCGAAAACATGCGGCAGTCGATCGACGGCCGGTATAGTCCTTCCGAGGCGTAACCGCTTCCCTCGAACGCGCCGACCCGGCCCCAGTAGGGCCGGGTCCGGTTAAATTCATGGATCCATCGTTGATGCGCCAGGCCCAGGCTGTCGCGCCGGGATCCGGCGGGAATTTCCAGCCGTTGCCTCTGGTAGGCGGCGTTCGCGCTGTCGAATACCGATTTGTCCCACGGGGTGGGAATGGGGGTGTCCGGATCCACGAGCGATTTCCATTTCAGGGCGTCCGGATCGAGGAGCGCCGTGATGTTCGGTTCCCACGGTTCCACATCCCTGGGATAGAATTCCGCGTATGCCACATCCGAGGTGTAATATTCATCCCCCAGTCCCGCAAACAAATGGCCGAATTCGTGTACGAAGATATAGTCGCTCCAGAGATTATCCGGGATGCAGGTGGCGTACAGGTTGAAAATTCCGCCGCCGCCGTATTTTTCCGAATTCACCAGGATGTACAGGAAGTCGTACGGCGCGCGCGAGGCGAGTTTCCGGATCGTTTTGTTGTCATAGGAGAGGATATAGCGGTCGCTCCCGAAACTGTTGAATGAGCTGGACAGGATGTTGTCCCTGTAGACGCCTTTGGCCGGGTCGTCGATGCCGGAGTCGGCCGAGGGCGCTTCGATGACGCGGACGTTGAAATCGGTTTTGTGCTCCCGGAAAGGAGACGTGTCGAAGAGGATCCGCGTCATCCGCTTCGCGTCGCCGATGAATTTTTTTATCTCATGCCCCGTGTATCCGTCCGGCAGAATCAGGAGGTCGACTTTTTTGTCCGACGGGCCGTGATGCATGAGTGTCCTGACCGTGACATCCCTGAAAAAATCCGTCCGGATGATTTCCGGTGCGGACGGGTCGAGGTCCAGGGACCACACTTCCTGAAACCGGTTGTTCCGGTCGCGCGCGTGGATCGTGATCCGGACCTCCCGTTTCGGCATCGGAAAACGGAGGGATTCGCTGAAGGAGCGGCTTCGGGTGCGGGCTTCCTCGGTGGTCCGCCATTCCCCGAAGATGGAGCAGAATCCCCGGGAATAGAGGAGGGTGCGGGTCGGGTGGTCCTGGACCGTAAAGAGATATGCGCCCAGATCGAGCGTGTCGATCAGGTGGGTCCGGCTGCCGGCCCAGTAGGGTTCCAGATAGGCTTCGTCGAAAGCATAGATGTCCTGAAGCGCCGTTCCGGTATGATCATAATCGATGCGCAGGGTCTGGTCGATAAAATAGTCTTCAAATTGCCAGGCCGGTTCTGCGGGAAGCCGTCCCCATCCGGCGAGGAGAATCAATACAATGATTTTCTTCATGGATTCACCTTGTCGCGTTGAAATCAAAATCTAATAAAAAAAAATTGAAAAACAAGAAAATAATCAATATTAATTCATTTTGTAGAATAAATTAACTTGCGATATTCCATAAATTGCAGTATTCAGGGTTTAATTTATCGCGTCGCGGTTTGAATATAGCGGTGAAACGGAATAAAGTCAAGAAATTGTTCGGGAATCCGGTTCGGAGGGAGGACGGTCCCGCGGATGTCCGGGATAGGAACCGGACGTTCGAAATTATTGTTTGTAGGTCCGATATGCCCCGCATCCTTTCCGCGGGGTTATCGGACGTTCTTTTAAAAATTCTTGGAGAGATGCCCGGTTCTTGTTGATTCTGGATGGATGTCCTTGAGTTACCGGATTATTATGGAGAGCAGAGAAAGACTGCTCTATCGGGACAGATTCAAGGAACTGGATGGATTCGTTTACTACAAACCATCCAAATCCTTGAGAATCCTGTTTCGCAAGACCACTTTAAGGCCAATTATTCCAAAGAAAAAAACACCCCAACTCTCTCTGGGGTTGACACCGTGAAAAAAATGGGGGGATACCCTGTTTC
>Ga0129302_1003158_pt1 | contig 11458 bp, 16 predicted proteins | sample BlaSprsedimmetaG_FD_94476 | JGI IMG/M metagenome (GOLD analysis project Ga0129302, IMG submission 94476) | Hot spring sediment bacterial and archeal communities from California, USA to study Microbial Dark Matter (Phase II) - Blank Spring... | ecosystem: Environmental > Aquatic > Thermal springs... | reverse complement strand
TGGCTGGCCTGTACCGGGATGGGCGCTTGTCTTCCCGGCTTGGATATCAGTTGCGCCAGGTGGCGGCAACCTGCCCCGGCCCGATGGTGTGGACGGAAAACAAAGCAGGAGAATTGCAGCCGGGCAACGTGCCGGCGGCGGAGGCGCTTCGTGTCGTTGGCCGCAAGCGCCAGAAAGACGGGGAGTTCTTGCAGACGAATGACCGCCATGCCCTCTTGCAGGGAAGGACCGACCTCAACAGTCTTGCCGATGAACTGATTATCGCGTACCAGATAGCCGCCTCCATGGATATAGCGAGCGGAGTATGGACAAGCGGGGAGGATGAATGATGAATTACCTTATCCGTGCATTGGATCCACTGGTTTTCCGGGATGGACGTCCTTTCGGGGATTCCGGAAATGTTTCCGGCGGCATGCTTCGCTGGCCTCTCCCCGTAACTATCGCCGGAATGTTTCGTACTCAGGCAGGGATCGGACGCGCCCCAGACTGGTTTACAGGCCATGACGCGAATCGACGCAAGACCAATATCGAGGCAATCCTCCGGGTGCGTATCACCGGAATGTTACCTGTCTGGCGCGGCCGAGGGGATGAATCATGGCGTTTTCTTGCGTCACGCCCTGCCGACGCTCTGGTGACCGGCGGTAACGACACTCCGGAAGCCTTGATGATCCATCGCTACAAGTTCGACAAAACAGGCGATGGCACGACAGGGACCGATCTCCCGTGGGCAAACTGGCTCTACCCTCAGGCCGCGACCATGGAAAAACCGGTTTCGGGTCAACCTGATTTCTGGCATTGGCAATACCTGGAACGGTGGCTGCGGGACGAAAGCATCGGCCAGATCACGGGCAGCACACTCGGGGTACCCCTGCCCAAGCCCGAAATCCGGGTGCATACGGCCATCGATCCCACCACGGGCACGGTTGCCAGCGGAAAACTCTTCGAATCTCCAGGGGTGCGGTTCGAGACCGAGGCAGGCGCAGGGGTGCCGCAAGGGGAACTCGGCATAGCTGTCCGGATCGACGGACTCGATAACCTGGACAATCTCGCTGGTCCATGCCGCCTCGGCGGTGAGCGCCGGACCGCCATTGTCGAACCGTTTGCGCAGGATTGGCCCGCATGCCCCAATACGTTCGAGAAGCAAAGTTATCTTCGACTGCTGTTGGTCACACCCGGAAATTTCGGTGGTTGGGCGCCGTCTTGGCTCCATCCAACTACGGACGCCGGAGAAACCGCTTGGTGCGACATCCCTGGGCTTGCCGGGGCCAGGGTCAGACTCTGTTCGGCCTTTGTCCCCCGCTGGCAGCCGGTCAGCGGCTGGGACATGGCCACCCGGGCACCCAAGGCCATGCGCAAACTGGTTCCTGCCGGCGCCGTGTATGTCATCGAAGTTGAGCAGCCCGAGCGCTCCCGGGAGATTGCGGCCCACCTTTGGGGAAGAACCCTGGTTGGTGGAACCGGCGCCGGCGATGACGGGTATGGCATTGCACTCGTAGGAAACACTATCCTCGCATAAAGGAGAACCGCCATGAAAGCAAAGATATTTCTCTTGAAGACCCGCTCAGGCCTGCACTGCGGTATCGGCCAAGGACTGAGCGACATCGACCTGCCCACCGCCCGGGAGGCGGTTTCCGGCTATCCCTTTGTCCCTGGCTCTTCCATCAAGGGGGTACTGCGGGACCATTTCCAGCAAACTGCTACGGACCAGAAAAAATTCGAGGCCGCCTTTGGTTCGGAGGCAGGCCCCGGTGACCTGGGAGCCTCGGCCCTTTCCTTCGGCGATGCCAGGCTCTTGTGTCTGCCGGTGCGCTCGTGTTTCGGAACCTTTGCCTATATGACTTCACCCTACGCCCTGACCGTCTTCGGCGAAGCCGCAATGCGGGCCAGATTGGCAGTACCTCCCGCCCTGCCGACCTTCCCTGAGCAAACGGATACCTACCATGCCGCCGTTCCAGATGGTTCGGCCCTGCTTTCGGGCAACCAGAATCCTCGGGTGCTGCTGGAGGATATTGACCTTCTCCGTCATGCCGCGGCCGCCGAAACAGCCAACCAGTGGGCCGAACGACTTGCCGCATATCTTTTCCCCGAATCCACGGCAATGAACACACAAGGCCGCGACCTTTTCAAGCAGCGCTTCGTCATCGTGCATGACGATGTCATGGCCTTCCTCTGCACGACTGCCCTGCCCGTTGCCGCCCGCATCCGCATTGGTGAGCGCGGCGTAGTCGAACGTGGCGCCCTCTGGTACGAGGAGTTCGTGCCGCCGGAAAGCATTTTCGCCGGTAGCCTTCTGGCAGAGGCTACCAGGGGCGAAAAGAAGTACAGCGCCAGGGACATGTTCGACCTCGTGAGCGGCAGCCCCTTGGATTTCCAGGTGGGTGTGGACGCCACCGTGGGCCGGGGTCTGGTTTCCATGCATTGTGTTGCGCAGGAGGACTGACCACCATGAAGACCAAGAGCCAAATCTTTGCGGATGCGGTCTTCCCCCGGGTGCAGGAGGTTGCGCAGACCCAGGAGGCCAGAAAGTACAAAACCCTTTGCAAGAAAGCGGGCAGTCTGGTGCGCAATTCAGGTCTCATGCAGACCATTGCCTTTTTCAAGGCCCGTGGCCAGCGGCAGTCCGAGGCCCACCACCTCACGCTCTATGATCACTTGCAATCAGAGCTGCGGCATCTTCAGGTGCTTCCAAACAACACCGAACTCATTGACCATGTCCGACAGGCGCACCTGCCCGCCTACATGCACCTGACCCGCGAGACCCTGGGGCTCCTGAACTGGCACAAACGGCTGGTGGAGACCCTCATCGCGGGTGACGCCGATCACGAGGAGGACGTACAATGATCCAGAGCGTTCGACATGACATTAGCGGGGTGCTTCCGTTCGCGACCCGGCCGGACAACCTGTCGCTGCACTTCGCCCGGCTCTGCCGGGGAGTCGATGAGCCCGCTAGGCATGAAACCGGGTGCAAGGAAGACGCCATCGACGCCTTGGTGCAGGGCTACTCTGAAACGGCGATGGAGTGCTATAAGCATGCCTTTGCTGCCTGGAAGGCCAGGTGCCAGGCGGACATCGACTGTCTCACCTTCGCGATGGAGGCCCGCTCGCCGCTCATCATCGGCATGGGGGACCAGAACGTCCATGAATTCGGCCTCTCCCTGCAATCCCCCTGGGGAACGCCGTTCATCCCGGGTTCGGCCATCAAGGGGGTCCTCTCCTCCTTCGCCTCGGAACAGGGTGGCACGGCGTGGCAAAAGACCAATCTCCTGTCCCATGTTTTTGGTGGCAGCCTGGCGCTGCTCATGTTCGGCGGCGTGCATGAGCAAGAGGGCCCCTTTGCCGGATGCCTCGACTTCCTTGATGCCTGGTGGATGCCTTCACCGAACCGCCGTCCGTTCCAGAAAGACATCGTTAATGTGCATTACCCCTCCTATTATCGTGGCCAGGGCGGTGCCTTCCCCGACGGCACGGACAATCCTATCCCTGTCCCATTTGCCGCCATCCGGCCTGGAGAGCGGTTCCTATTCGCCATCCGCGGGCAGGAATCCTGGCGTCTTCTGGCCCGGGACATGTTGCGGCAAGTTGCGGAGGAACATGGTTTTGGCGCCAAGACCAGGGTCGGGTACGGGCGGCTGGAATACCAGAAGAGTGCCGCCGACTACCAGAAAGAGGTCGCTGGCCTGAGCGATGAAGATTTGGCTACTCTATTCGCAGAAAAAAAGGGCGACCGGGTTTTCGAAGAAATCTGGCTGGCCGAGGTGGGGAGACGGGCCTGCTCTCCCGCGCTGATACCCCTGTTCAAGAAGCACCGCCCGGCCCTGGCACTCCTGGAGCAATTGCGACAGGCGGCGCCCAAAGACATGAGAGAGGCCAAACGAATCCGCGACGAATACAAGAACAATCTGCCTCGGGAGAAAATCCACCCGGGAGATCCTGATGTTCAGGCTGTGTTCACATTCTGCCTCCCCCTCTGCAGCGGCAATCCGGCCAGTACCTGGCTGGAGACTTTCGCCTTCCGTGCCGCCGATCTGCTACAGGGGAAAACAGGAGAAGAGTTGTTCGATTTTCTTGAGAATTACAAAGAACCTTGGCCACCGGTTACAGATATGATCGCACATATCGAAACGCGCACTGATTTGGATGCAGACGTGAAGGAACTTTGCTTGGAATCGTTACGGAATCGTTTGGAGTGAGTTAAACGCCAGAATCCTGAAGAAAAAACAAACGGAAGGAAAGCTAATGTCCCGCCCATACTTCATTCTCTCCCCCTGTGGCACCAGTCTGCTTACTAACGGCACTGGCCCGGATTTGCGGAAGATCATCAACCTCCACAGCAACGCCATTAGTGAGCAGGCGGTTGTGACCGCTTCTCCCCATGACCACCGGTTGATCCGTGACCACTTGGCTGCAGTCGAGCGGAAAATAGCCGCTGCGGATGTTGCTTGCGCCAAAGAGTTCTCCGCCGAACTGAACGGCATTCTCTCCTTGTATGACGGCGTTATCGAGGGCCGGCAAGGTGATTTTCAGCAGCTTCTCTGCACCGATACCTGGCTGGGCGAGGAGGCAGCGAAACTCGTCAGACAATGGCTGACGGGAAAAGGGTTTGTCGCCGACCTACGCCGCCAGTCAGACCTGCGCACGGTTGATGTCGCTTCATTTCAGGTTGCGCTCTCTGACCTGGTTACGTGGTGTGACGAGGTGGTCGATGGTTGCCGGAAAAGCCACCGGGTAGTCTTCAACCTGACTGGCGGCTTTAAGAGCATTCAGGGATTTTTGCAGACCCTGGCCCAGTTCTATGCCGACGAAACGATCTATATCTTCGAAACCGGCAACGAGCTGTTGCGCTTGCCTCGTCTGCCCTTGCAAATGTCGGCTGACGAGACGGTGCGGCAACACTTGTCCGCATTCCGTCGGCTTGCTTTGGGACTCAAAGTGGAGCCCGCCCTTATCGAGAATATTCCAGAAACCTTGCTTATACGGAGCGATGACCAAGTCTGCCTTTCACCCTGGGGTGACCTCGTATGGGCGCAAACAAAAAAGACATTGTATGCCAGCGAGGTATTTTCTCCTGACGTGGTCACTGAACTCCTGGTTTTGGGTAAGGATTTCAACAAGAGCGTAGCCGGGCTGAAGGCAAATCGAATTCTGATAATCAATGAAAGGATCGACGATCTTATCCTCTTCCTTGAAAAGAAAAAAACCGGCAAGGCAGAACCTCACAATCCGGCCTCGCTTGACTTCAAGAAACTTTCTGGCAGTCCCAAGCCCCCGTCAACACACGAATGCGATGCCTGGGCGGATCAAGACGCTAAGCGGTTGTACGGGCATTTTGATGAAGGAGGAAGGTTTTCCCTTGATTGCCTGGGCAAGCACCTTAAATGATCAACCGAAATACCAGCCCCGGAGGAATCGCGCCCGCGCGGACTCCAGGCAACCCCTGGCGGTCAGTCTGCAAGAAGAGCTGCCGGAACTCAGGCTCGTCAGTTTTGACGACCAGCTCCGCCCCCTCGCCACTTTTGACTTTTCTGCACGGGAATGCAGAAAAGTCTTGACCATAATGCAATACGGTGCAGAATAGTCAATAGGGACCGCTTCCAGCTCCCCCTGATCGAAAAAGACCTGCGAGTCAAGATGGTTTTCCTTACCGGCCCGCGCCAGGTAGGCAAGACACATCTCGCCCTCACCCTGCTCAAAAAAGTTCCCAACGGGGTCTATCTCAACTACGACAACCTGAAGGACCGGGACATCATCACCTCCGCACCAAACCGCCTCATCGTCAATCTGCTGGTCGCAAGCGAGTCAACAATCTAAAGGAAGAACTACCAAAGGGAAACACTCACCCCATCATGGAGCAACAAATGCCCGCCATCAAAGCCATAGCCCTGTCCGTGGGCGGCACCCCCGATCCCCTGATCAAGAGCATCGAGCATCACCGGCCTGAGTTTGTCTGCTTTTTGGCCTCACAAGGGACCAATCATGTCACCATAAAGGTCCGCGACCTGCTGGGAAGCAGGGCCGGGGATATCCGCTTTGCCACCGAACTGGTCGATGACGAAAACGACCTGCTCGAATGCCACCGGAAAGCGGAAAAAGCCATTGCGCGTATCCAGACCGACGGATATGCGAAGGATCAGGTGGTGGTCGATTATACCGGCGGCACCAAGAACATGTCCGTGGCCCTGGCCCTGGCGGCCATCGAAAAGGGGTATCTTTTCTCCTATGTCGGCGGCTCCCGGCGCAGCAAGGACGGAGTGGGTGTGGTCGAAAGCGGTCACGAGCAAATCCATACCCATGTCAACCCGTGGGATTTCATGGCGGTGCGGGAAAAACGGCAGGCGGCTCAGTTTTTCAACTCCTGCCAGTTCAAGGCCTGCCGGGATGTCTTGGCCAGACTTGCCGAAAACGCCAGCACCCGTAAGAGCGTGTTCCGCAAGCTGGCGCTGGTGGCCGATGCCTTTCATAACTGGGATCTATTCCGGCATATCGACGCCCGGGAATTGTGCAGGAAGGCCAGGCTGGAGGAACTGGCTGAAGACCACGAAAGCTGGATCGCCCGGTTTGCCGTAAACTGTCTGGCCATGCTGCCGGTTTTGGAGAAAATCATTTTTTCTTCAGCAAAAGGGAAAAAGCCAAGTCTGGAGCTGGCCCTTGACCTCTACGCCAACGCGGAACGGCGCTTTGCCGAGGGCAAGGTTGACGATGCGGTTCTCCGCTTGTACCGCCTGGTGGAAATGCTGGCCCAGCTTCAACTACTGGCCGGCCATGGCATCGACGTCTCCGATGTCCGGCCGGAGCAACTGCCCGAGGCCCTGCGGGATGAATACCTTGCCCAATACAGAAACCAACGCACCGGATTGGTCCAGTTGCCGCAAACCCCATCCTTCCGGCTCCTGCGGGAGCTTGGCGATCCCCTCGGCAAAGCCTTTGCCACAGACGCCGGACGGTTCAAAGATGTCCAGAAGGCGCGGAACGACTCCTACCTGGCCCATGGCTTCCTCTCCTCGAAAGAGGCGACCTATGAAAAATTACGGGATTTCGTGGTGGACCTGGGCGCGCTGAAAACAGCCTCGGCTCCGCAATTTCCACGGATGGAATGATGACGTCCTGCCCAATCTGCCCGCCCTGCTGACCAGGGCGGGCGAAGAACCCTCCTTCACGGCTCCCGGCGCCGGATGGCCTTGATCCGGGCCAGGTGTTTTTTGTCGTAGGAGAATATCTCGCTGACGTGATAACGCTCCATGACCGCCGCGATATAACCATCGATGAAGTCGATATTGTGTGCCAGGTAGTGCTCGACCGCCTTTTCCACCAGGGCGCCGTTGATCACTTCAAGCCCGGGGGTGGCGAGAATGGCCTTGACCATCGGCCCGATGGCGATATTGTTCAGTTTGTAGAACGATTCGAGTACCCAGATCACCTCGGCGATCACCAGTTCCGTGGTCAGCAGCCGGACCTTGCCGCTGGCTGCCTGCTCCAGAAGTTTTTCCACCCGGTCAGCCTTGGCCGTATCATCGTTAGTGAGGTAGCGGATAAAGATGTTCGCGTCGAGGAAACATGTGCTCATGACTTTTCATCGCTGGAGCGGCGGGCCAGCGCTTCCTTGGCCGCCTGCCGTTCCTCGTCGGGATTGCCGCTACCGGCGACCACGCCGCGAAAGTCCCGGAGGGTCTTCACTGGAACCAGGATGATCCGGTCCCCTTCGGTGATGAAATCAACCCGGTCATTGGGATGAATACCGTACTTGTTCCTGATGGAAACCGGAATCGTAACCTGCCCCTTGGTTGTTACCGTTGCAATCATTATCTACCTCCATTAAAAAGTATTACTTTTAATATATGGTAAGAATAAAAGAAAATCAACCTGCCAATCCGACTCTCTTCCTCCTCTTCAACCATCGCCTGACCAGTGTTCAGGAGGCCGATGCCCTGGCCTCCCTGGGGGTGGGGCGGATCGTTGAGCCGCCGGAGGCCATCCAGCATCTCTGGTCCGCCGTGCCGCCCGAGGCCGAGTCGCTGGGGGAATATCTGGCCCCGGTGGTCGCCTGGCTTGCCGCCGAGGCCCGGCCCGAGGATTTCGTTCTCATCCAGGGGGAGTTCGGCGCCACCTGCACCATGGTCAAGGAATCCTTGCACCTGGGACTGGTGCCGGTCTACTCCACCACCCGCCGGGATGCGTTGGAGGAGCACGATGCCGACGGCCGGGTCCACATCCGCCACACCTTTTCCCACGTTCGCTACCGGCGGTATTCGCCCTGAACGCCTTGCCGGACGCCCTCTACCTTGATCTGCTGGAGGCGGGAAAATTCACCAGCCTCACCGCTGACCCGCAGCGCCTGAGCAAAAGGAGGACGGCCAGGAAGTGCTGCGGCTCAAAGATCGGCTGCGTGCCGGGCTCGATTCCCGCTGACGGCGCCAACTCCTGGCGCGGGATTTCTTTCCTTCCTCCATTGCAACGTTGCAGTCGTTTCCCTCTCTCCCCGCGCATGGTTCCCTGACACCACAGGATACCGCTGCCCCGGCCATGGTGGTCCGGCGCGGCTCTGCTTGTCAATCACATGCACAGGAGAGAGAAAAATGAAAAAGAAACTGGCCATCATCGCAGGTTCATGGGTGATTCTCACGGCAGGCGCGGCCCAGGCCGCCGGTGCCCCCTACTTTTCCCTGGCTGCCGGCCCTGCCTGGCTCAGTGACGCCACCCTGACCGAAGGCGGTCTTTCCATTGACGCCTCCTTCGACACCGGCTACGGCCTGACGGCGGCGGCGGGCTAATCCTTCGACGCAGGCCGGGACGCAGTCCGGGCCGAGCTGGAGTTGGGCTACCGCAAAAACGGGATCGACAGCTTCAGCGTCTTTGGCGTGAGCTTGCCCGGATCCGGCGACGTTACCAGCACCAGCGTCATGGCGAATCTGTACTACGACATCACTCCCAAGGCGCTCTGGTCGCCCTTCCTGGGCGCCGGCCTCGGCCTGGCCCGGGTGGAGGTGGACGACGCCGCCGTGATGGGCATCGTTATCGGCGACGATGACGACACCGTCTTCGCCTGGCAACTGATGGCAGGCATCGGTTGCAAGCTGACGGAAGAGACCACCCTCGACCTTTCCTACCGCTATTTTGCCACCTCCGATCCTGATTTTTCCGGCGTCAAGGCGGAATACGGCAGCCACAACGTCATGGTAGGCATCAGAGTCTCCTTTTGAGCGGCTGGGCATCCCGGTCTCGGACCGGTCGCGCGACGCGCCGGGATGCCCTCTCCGGAAATCACGATCAGGGACGGCAAAAATCCATGCACATCTACATCCGCACCCAGGGGACCAGAATCGTCCGCGAAGGAAGGCACCTGCTGGTCAAGAAAGGGGAAGACACCTACCACACCCTGTTCGTGGAGAAGCTCCGGCAGGTGGTGCTCTTCGGTAACGTGGAACTCACGCCGGCGGCCAGGGCCGTGCTTCTCCGCCACGGGGTGGACACGGTGTTCTGCAGCAAAGACGGCCGCTACCAGGGCCGCTTCGCCACCCCGGAGTCGAAAAACGTCATGCTGCGCAAGCGGCAGTTTTCCCTGCTGGACGACCACTCCTTCGGCCTGGAACTGTGTCGGCAACTGGTGGTCGGCAAGCTCGCCAACATGACCACCCTGCTCATGCGCATCCAGCGCACCAGGAACCGCAGCGAGCCCAAGCAGGCGGCCCGGGAGATCCGCGGTCTCGCCGCCGGGGTCGCCGGGGCCGACTCCATCGAATCTCTGCGCGGCTACGAAGGACGCGGCAGCGCCCTCTACTTCGGGGCCCTGCGCTGGGGCCTGCTCCAGGATTTCGGCTTTTGCCGCCGGGTGCGGCGGCCACCCACCGATCCGGTGAACGCGGTGCTCTCCCTCCTCTATACCTTCCTCTTCAACCGGGTCTATGCCGCAATCCGCCAGGTGAACCTGGACCCCCATCCCGCTTTTCTCCATGTGTCGGATTACGGCCGCCACGCCCTGGTCATGGATCTCATGGAAGAGTTCCGGGTGATTATCGCGGACACCCTCTGCCTTTCCCTCTTTAATCTGAAGATTCTGCAGAAGGAGGATTTTCACTGCGAGATTCCGCAACCCGCCGGCCAGGACGAGTGCCGGGAGGAACCCACGCCGGACGTGACTGCCGACCCCTACGGGCACATGGCCGATCTGGACAGCCGGGAATTGTTCGATCTTCCCAGCCAGCGCATGGGGGAAGGAGCCCCCCACGATCTGGAGGCCGAAAACGGCGGCGGCAAACCCGCGGTGAAGCTCCACGGAGCGGCCTTCCGGCGGGTGGTGGAGAATTTCGAGCGCAAGATGACCACCGAATTCCACTACCCGCCGGAGGAGCGGACCATCACCTACGCCGATGCCCTGGTGGCCCAAGCCTCCATGTACCGGAAGGTGGTCGAGGGCTCACTCCGGGTCTACCAACCCCTGCTGCTCAAGTGAGCCGGCCATGAACACGGTGGTGGTCTATGACATCGTCTGCAACCGCCGGCGGACCAGGTTCCAGAAATTCCTCAAGGAACTGGGCATCCGTAGCCAGAAATCTGTCTTCGAGTGCCGCCTGGACGCCCGGGAGGTCCGGGAGATCCGAACATACTGCCGGGACCACCTCGATTTGAACGAAGACGCGGTCCGCATCTACAGGGTCTGCGCCACCTGCATGGACAAGGCCATGATCCAGGGTCAGGGCCTCGTTTTCAGCCGCCTGGACTGGGAGGTGCTCTGATGCGGATTTTGGCCCTCTACGACATCGCCCACCCGCGCAGACTCTACCGGGTGGCAAAGATTCTCAAGGACTACGGCCACCGGGTGCAGAAATCGAAATTCGAAATCGAGGTGAGCGAAAAGGCCTTTACCGAACTGCGGGCGCGGATCGCCATGGAGATCGACTTCGAGAAAGATGGCGTCAAGTACATCCCTCTCTGCGAGCGCTGCCTGCACAAGACTGAGATCATCGGCCAAGGGAGTTTTGTTGACCCGGATCACGAATATGTGGTAGTTTGACACAGATCAACCTATCTTCGACTCGGCATTCCGCCGACCCCTGCCTCTGGGAAAATGGTCTTTGACAACTTGCCGAAATAACGAGAGATTTTAAGATATGCTCAACGATGGTCTGCGGAAACAGAAAACAACTGTCATTTCAACAAGATACAAATGGGGGTACCCATGCGACACGGACGTTCCAGCAAAACTCATCTCCATCTACCAGGAGGTCTGCGAATTGAACCGCCCAAAGATCGAATACTCGTGCCTCCCCAGACCCCGCTGACCGAATTGACCTGATTTCAGAAGGGATTACGACGCCTTCAGGTCGTCCTCGACAAAGCTGTACAGCGCCGCGGACCGAATTGACCTGATTTCAGAAGGGATTACGACTCTCTTTGTCGCCGGTGGTATCAAAGTAGCTATAGCTACCGACCGAATTGACCTGATTTCAGAAGGGATTACGACGCC
>Ga0129302_1003157_pt1 | contig 11458 bp, 15 predicted proteins | sample BlaSprsedimmetaG_FD_94476 | JGI IMG/M metagenome (GOLD analysis project Ga0129302, IMG submission 94476) | Hot spring sediment bacterial and archeal communities from California, USA to study Microbial Dark Matter (Phase II) - Blank Spring... | ecosystem: Environmental > Aquatic > Thermal springs... | reverse complement strand
GCGCCCGTGCCTCGTCGTCGGGGGGAGCGCCCGCTCGTACCTCGGCGAGTACATGGCCGGCGGGATCGTGCTCGTCCTCCGCCAGGGCGAGACGGGACCGTTCGTCGAACGGGGGATCGCAAGCGGGATCCACGGCGGCGAGGTCTATATCAGGGGCGAGGTCGATCCCGGATGCCTGGCGATCGGGGCAAAGGTGCTCCCCTTCGATGAGGAGCACCGGGCGCGGATCCGGCCCCTGATCGAGGAGTTCTGCCGGCACTTCGGGGTCGAGGCTGCCCCGCTGCTCGGGGCGGACTACACCCGGATCGGCCCGGCGAGTGCCAGGCCGTTTGCCGGAAAATACACCTGGGAGTGAGTGGAGATGGCAGAAAAAAGTTACAGGGATCTGAAATCCGAGGTCTGGGATACCGGGCTCTGCGCCCGCTGTGGGGCGTGCATTGCAGTCTGCCCGGCTGACGCCCTCTCCTTTTCGCCGGGGTCGCCGGACCACCCGTCGTCCTCGGGATACTGCAAGATGGAGAACGACGGCATCCGGTGCGGCGCCTGCTACCGCGTCTGCCCGCGCGTTGAGGGCGGCGAGGTCTCATCCCCGCTCCTGGGCGAGTACCTGGAGGCGATCACCGCACGGGCGACCTTCGCCGTTCCGGGCAAACAGAGCGGAGGCGCCGTGACGGCGATCCTGGCCCACGCCCTTGACGCAGGGCTCATCGACGCCGTGGTCACAGTTTCTGAGGACCACTGGACGAAGAAACCCTCTTCGACGGTGATCACAAAACACGAGGCGCTCGTCGCCCAGGCCGGAAGCCGGTACAACTGGTGGGTGCCGATGCTCGCCGCCCTGAAAGAGGCCGTCGTGGTCAGAAAATACCGGCGGGTCGCCGTCGTCGCCGTGCCCTGCGCCGCCGAAGCGGTCGCACGGATGCGGGCGAGCGACTTTGACCTCCTCGCCCCGTACGGAAAGGCGGTGCGCCTCCTGGTCGGGCTCTTCTGCACGGAGTCCTTTGACTATGGAAAACTGATGGAGGGAAAGATCAGGGGCGAACTCGGGATCGAGCCCTGGGAGATCACCCGCCTGGACGTGAAGGGCAAACTCGAAGTGACGACGGCGGACGGCCGCGTCCTCGAGATCCCCCTCAAGGACCTCGAAGCCTGCATCCCGTCCGGGTGCCACCACTGCACCGACTTCGCAGCGGTCGCCGCCGACATCTCGGCAGGCGCCGTCGGGAGCCCGAAGGGCTATACGACGCTGCTCGTCCGCACCCCCACCGGGAGAGGGTTTGTCGAGGGTGCCCTTGCGTCCGGCCTCCTCGAGGCGGGCGGCGAGGCCGACCTCTCGAAGATCGAGTTCCTCGCGAAGAAGAAGAGGGCACGGGGCCGGCAGGACTGAGGTCTGCCCCCCCCTACCCACGTATTTTCAGAGGCAATCACACCACCCCGCATACCCGCGGCAATTCGCTGTGCGGGGGTCCGGGCAACAGATTCTCCACACCCACACTTTTTCGCGTCCATAGCGCGAGATTCTTCCCCCGCTCCGAACTCCTTTTCCCGCCGGTTTTCGATCCCCGTGCATCTTTTATATAGTTTGCATCCGCCCTTCCCCATGTCTGCGGGCAGGACAGAATAGATATATTTATAAATCTAAGAAGGAAACATCTTTCCACCTCCTCGCAGACAGGAGCAGGTGAAGAATGATGAAACGGCAGCATATTATGTGGGCGCTTGCGGCGCTCTGCGTGATGCTTCTCATCGCCGCCCCGGTGGCGGCGGCTGACCCCTCGGGGGAAGAGACGATCGCAGAGAACCCAGGAGCGGCCCTTGACTTTATCTGGGTACTGATCTGTGGCTTCCTCGTCATGTTCATGCAGGCAGGGTTCTCGATGGTCGAGACCGGCTTTACGAGGGCCAAGAACGCTGCCAACATCATGATGAAGAACATGATGGACTTCTCCATCGGCGCCCTCTCCTACTGGGCGGTCGGTTTCGCCATCATGTACGGCACGATGCAGGGCATGGACTGGCTGATGGGATGGTCGGGCTTCTTCCTGATCGGTGACGCCTACGACGTGACCACCATCGAGTCATGGTTCTTCCAGATGGTCTTCGCCGCGACGGCCGCCACGATCGTCTCGGGTGCGGTTGCGGAGCGGTGCAAGTTCTCGACCTACATCCTGGCAAGCGTGGCAATCACGGCGCTCATCTACCCGCTCTACGGCCACTGGATCTGGGGCGGCGGCTGGCTCTCCGGCCTCGGCGCCCTCGACTTCGCGGGTTCGGGCGTCGTCCACGCCCTCGGCGGCTGGGTCGCCCTTGCAGGTGCGCTCCTGCTCGGCCCCCGCATCGGAAAGTACGCAAAGGACGGCACACCCCGTGCAATCCCCGGCCACTCGGTCACCCTGGGCATCCTGGGTGTCTTCATCCTCTGGTTCGGGTGGTACGGGTTCAACTGCGGTTCGACCCTGGTGGGCAACGACCTGCGGATCTCGATCATCGCGACGAACACCACCCTTGCAGCGGCGGCGGCGATGGTCACAGCGATGATCTTCACGTGGCTCTGGCACGGCAAGCCCGACGTCTCTATGGCGGGCAACGCCGCGATCGCGGGCCTGGTCGCCATCACGGCCGGGTGCGCCTGGGTGAACCCCCCCTCGGCGGTGCTGATCGGTATCGTCGGCGGCATCCTGGTCGTCCTGGGCGTCTGGTTCCTCGACTGGAAACTGCACGTCGACGACCCGGTGGGTGCGATCTCGGTCCACGGCATCAACGGCGCATGGGGCCTGATCGCCCTCGGGATCTTCGCGGACGGCACCTACGGCGGTGTTGCCGGCCTGCTCTTTGGCGGAGCAGACTTCTTCACGGCGCAGGTGATATCCACTGTGGTGAACTTCGCATGGGCGTTCGGCATGGGCCTGCTCGTCTTCGGCATCCTGAAGATGACCCTCGGGATCCGGGTCTCTGCGGCCGAGGAGCAGCAGGGCCTCGACCTCGGGGAGCACGGTATGTCCGCATACCCCTACTTCGTGGCCACCGAACCCGCAATGGAGGCTGAGTAAATGAAAAAGATCGAAGCGATCATCAGGACGACGAAATTCGAAGACGTAAAGGTGGCCCTTGAAGGCATCGGGATGGTCTCCATGACCGTCACCGAGGTCAAGGGCCGGGGCCAGCAGAAGGGGATCAAACAGCAGTGGAGGGGCGCCGAGTATATCGTCGACCTGATCCCCAAGACCAAGATCGAACTGGTGGTGGAGGACAGCAAGGTCGATATCGTAATCGTGACCCTTGCAGAGGCCGCACGGACCGGGCAGATCGGCGACGGCAAGATCTTCGTCATCCCGGTGGAGCGGACGATCAGGGTGCGGACCGGGGAGGAGGGCGACAGCGCCCTCTAAACCTCTCCCCCGGCATTACACCTCGCACGCCCCACCTCTCCCCGGGAGCACCCACCTCCATCAATTCCATGGACCTCCCTCATCCCGGGGATCTTTTTTGCCTTCAGGCAGGATCATTCCCGGACAACCCATGAAAACACGGTGAACCATGCACGCAGCACTGATCCAGCACATCGCCTGCGAAGGTCCGGGCCCCCTCCTCGAGGAGATCCTCGAAGAGCGAGGGATCTCCGCGACGGTCGCACGGATGGACCGCGGCGATCCCGTCCCGGAGGACGCGGACCTCATGATCGTCCTCGGCGGGCCGATGAACGTCTATGAAGAAGAGCGCTACCCCTATCTCGCCGACCTCGACGCGGTGATCCGCACCTTCGTCCAGGACGGCGGGCACTACCTCGGCTTCTGCCTGGGCGGACAACTCCTGGCGAAGGCGCTCGGTAGCCTGGTCATGCGAAACCCGGCCCCTGAGATCGGGCTCTTCCCCCTCACCCTGACGCGCGAGGGGACGAAGGATCCCCTCTTCGACGGCGTGCCGCGGACCTTCCCGACGATCGAGTGGCACTTCGACACCTTCGCCGTCCCGCCGGGCGCCGAGCTCCTGGCGACCTCGCGCTCCTGCAAAAACCAGGCCTTCAGGTTCAAGAATGCATGGGGGCTCCAGTTCCACCCCGAGGTCACCATCGAGATGCTCGAAGAATGGGTGGCGGTCTACGAGACCGACCTGCAAGGGGTCGGTCTGCCGCCGCAGGCGGTGACCGGGTATGCCGGGGGGTGGCGCGACGAACTGGAGCGCCTCTCCCGCCGGATCATCGGGAACTTCCTGGACGGCGCCGGTCGGGGATGACGGCGCCCCTTCACCCCCCGCCCGCCGGCGGGAAGAGGGCGACGAGATCGCCCTCGTGGAGCGGGGTTGAGAGGCCCTGGAGGAAATAGACGTTTCTCCCGTTGAGCAGGATATTGACATACTGCTTCAGCACGCCCGGCGCCGAGAAGAGATCCCCGGCAAACCCGGGATGCCGTCCGGTGAGCACCGCCAGCAGGTCGGCGATGGTGGCGCCGTCCTCGATCACGATCACAGCCTGCGGCTCCATCCATCGTCGAAAGGTTGCAAACACCTTTACCGTCACCTGCATCAGATCATCTCCCCCTCGGGCGCGGGACGTATCGCTGCATTTCACATGAGCCCGAGTTCCTTTAACTTCTCCGGCGTCGGCACGCCCTCCGCGTCCCAGCCGCGCAGCGCGTAGTACTCGTCGAGCAGGCGACCGGGCTCCCAGACCCGGCCTTTCGGCGCCAGATCCTGCAGGGGCTCGGCGAGCAACCTCTCCGGAAGGGTGTCGTCCGCCCGCGTATAGCCCGCCCCGATGTTGAAGACCTTCTGGAGGTTCCAGATCCGCTCGCCGGTCCTGAGCAGGGTGTCGGCGTCCATCGCCATCCCGGTCGTCGCCGCTGTCAGGTCGGCATAATCCTTTGCATCGAGCGCGAACGAAGTGAAGAGGCACATCCCGGAGGCGTCGATCGCCGCCGTGAGGTCCTGGAAGATCTTCACCCATCCGGCCTTCCCCTCGCTGACATAGGGGTCGAGTTTCTCGGGCGAACCGAGCACTTCGGGGGCGATCATGTAGCCGTAGACATGGTCCCCGCCCCGCACCGAGGTGGCGTACGAGAGGCCGTGCCCCTGCAGCCCCCGCGGGTCGTAGGCCGGCAGGTCCTGTTTCTTGACGCTCATCGAGAGTTCGGGGTGACCGTGCCGCTCTGCAAAGCGGTAGGATCCGTCGGCGAGTTCGGCGCCGAATCCTTCGCGGTAGCCGATCTGCCGGACAAGATCAAGGAGACCATCCACCTCGCCAAACTGCGGCCCCTCGTCGATAAACCCCTTCTCGCGCAGCTCCATCGCGCAGGCGATCGCCCCCGGCGTCCCGATCGCATCCAGCCCGAGGCGGTTGCATTCCCAGGCGGCCTTCGTCACCAATTTGATATCGTCGTTGCCGATATCGGCGCCGAACGCCCAGACCGGTTCGTACTCCGGTCCCTCGTGCACCTCGCCGTCGACCTCGCAGACGCGGCTGCACTTGACAATGCAGGCATAGCACCCGGTGTTCTTCTTCAGGATCGTCTCCGCTATTCGCTCGCCCGAGATGTTCTCGGCACCCGCAAAGTGCCCGCTCTGGAAGTTGCGCGTCGGGAGGATCCCGTTCTCGTTGACGATGTTGACGAGCACCGAGGTGCCGTACTTCGTCAGCGCCTCGCAGATCCCGTTCTTCTGGATCTTCTCTCGGATCCGCTCTTTCACGGCGTTGAGGCGCTCCTGGTCTGCTACCCCGATCGGGAGGCTCCCGGCGGCGACGAACGCCTTGAGGTTCTTGGACCCCATCACCGCCCCGAACCCGTTCCGCCCGGCCGCCCGGTCGTCGTCGTTCATGATGCAGGCAAGCAAACTCTGCTTCTCGCCGGCCGGGCCGATGCACGCCACCTTCGCCTTCGGGTCCCCGATGTCGGCGAGAAGTGAGGCGGTCGTCTCATAGACGTCCCTGCCCCAGTAGGGCGAGGCGTCGCGGAGTTCGGCCGATCCTTCATTAAGGAAGAGATAGACCGGCTTTTCTGACCGTCCAGAAATAACCGCCGCGTCGAACCCGGCCTTCTTGATCTTCCAGCCGAAGGTCCCGCCGCTGTTCGCAGAGGCGAGGGTCCCGTTCAGGGGCGACTTCGCGCTCACCTCGTAGCGGCTCCCGAGCGGGATGCCTGTCCCGGTGAGCGGGCACGAAGCGAGGACAAAGACGCTTTCGGGCGAGAGCGGGTCGAGGGTCGGGTCCACCCGATCCGCGACGATGTGGGCGCCAAACCCCCTTCCGCCAAGGTACTGGCGTTTCAGGTCGTCGGGGGTCGGGCGTATCTCGACCGTCCCTCCGCCGAGGTCTGCATAGACAATCTTTCCGGCATATCCATCCATGGGTATCACCAGAGGGAGTGATGACCGGCGGGGAGATAAATATTGTTAAGGAAATAAATTTAATCCAGATATTTCTTGCAGAAATGGGGCAGGAATCAGACTACAGGCGGCAATGAGGCAGAAATCGGGCAGAGTGCCTGCCGATCGCCGCCCGCACGGCGGCGGCGAGGCATTCGATCTCGGCGTACTGCGGATCGTCCATCCCCCGCTTTGCGATCCCGCAGGCGGTGGCGACGACGTGCAGGTCGGGTTCGACGCCGAGCGCCCGCACCTTCTTCATCCCGCAGCAGTCCTCGCACCCGTCCAGCACCAGGATGTGGTCGGCGTGCCTGACGGCATCCTCCAGCGCCGCCGCCCGCGCCCCGACGCAGGCCTCGATCTCACCGCCGCAGCGGTGCAGGAGCACCGTCCCGGTCTGTGCGGTCAGTTTTCCGGTGCTCGAGATCCCCGAGCAGGCGACGACGGTGAACGCCATCTATAACGCCCCGAAGGTTTCGTCGATCCAGGCGGCGATCTCGTCCCTGATCCGGCGCACGCCGTCCATGACTTCCCCGTCGGTGCCGGTAAGACGTGAGGGGTCGGGGAAACTCCGGTGGACCGTCTCCTTCGCCCAGGGAAAGAGCGGGCAGGTGCCGCCCTCGCAGACGGCGACCAGCACGTCCATCTCCACTCCTGCAAAGGTGGAGATGTGCTTCGAGTGCTGCCCCGAGATATCGATCCCGATCTCTGCCATCGCACGGACCGCATACGGGTTCAACTTGCCGGTCCCGGTCCCGGCGGAATACGCCTCATAGCGGTCGCCGTAACGGGCGTTCATGGAGCCCTCGGCCATCTGCGACCTGGCGGCGTTGTGAGTGCAGACAAAGAGCACGCGTCGTTTCATCGGATCACGCCACCGCCCGCAGTGCGGCTTTCAGGATCAGGTCGGCGGGGAGGGCCTCGTGGGTCTCGTCCCCGCAGACGATCGCCCGGCACGAGGCCTCGGTCCCCGCGATACAGGAGCAGGAGGCGCAGGGGGTCATCTCCACCCGTACCTCGTCGAGGAGGTCCTCGATGGGGATGCCGTTGAAGAGGATCGTGTTGGACTCGGCGATCCGCTCGGGCGGGAGCACCGTCTCGGTCACCCGCACCCTGATCCGCCGGGCCGAAAGCGCCGGGCGGATGGCGGCGACGACCTCAGCGAGGGTTCGCCCGGTCGCCGCACACCGTTCGCAGGTCGCATCCACGCTCTCACCGATGTGCCGCCATTCCACGAGAAGGGTTCCGGCCATTTTTCCCCTCCTCTAACAGCCCCCGCCGCACCCGCACCCGCACTCGCCGTTCCCCGGCTTTTTCTCTTCGGGAGCGGGCTTCGCCTCAGTCCGGCCCCGCCCCTCCCAGGCCGCCGACACCACCGTCTCGATATCATCGTCGGTGTAGGACCGCGACGGCCCCTTGGCGATGCCGAGGTCGGTGACGACCAGGTGCTGCCCCACGGGAACGCCCTGCGCCTCTGCGATCTTCTTTGCGCAGAGCATCGGGCACCCGTCGAGGACGACGACCTCGTCGGCATTTTTCGCACCGGAGACCAGTCCTTCGGCGCCGGTGGCGAGCAGGGCGACGCAGGCGATACTCCCGAACCCTCTTCGGTCAGCTGGACGGCGGCGAGGTTCGTGATCTGCCCGGTGTTCGCCTGCCCGGCGCACGGGAAGATGATCCGTTTCGCCTCGTTCTGCCCGCAGGTGCAGGTGGGTTGATCTGCCATGCCCGTCACCCCTGCAGGATCTCCTTGAGCTCTTTCACGTCGGCCACCCGGCCCGAGACCCGCAGTTCGCCGTCGACGATCAGTGCCGGGGTCAGCATCACGCCGCGGTCCATGATGGCGGTGATGTCCTCCACCTTCTCGATCTCGGCGGAGATCCCGAGTTCCGCGACCGCAGATTCGACGTTCTTTGCCAGGCGTTTGCATTTCATGCATCCGGTTCCAAGGACTTCAATCTTCATGGTGTCACCTTTTTTCATACTCCCTGAGCAGGGCCGTTTTGTAGGCCGCTTCGGCCGTGCGGGGGACGTAGTTGTAGATCTTGATCTGTTTCAGGATTTCGTCTGCGATACGGTCGGCGCCGGCGAGGTGCATCTCCCGAACCTCGTCGATGGCGTCGTCGAGCATGGCGAGGCCGACGACGATCCCGCCGACCTCGATCTGCCCGATGCGCCGCATCGCCTCGGCGGCGCAGCACGGTTTTGTGCGTTCTGTCATATCTCAATTCACCCGATCATCATGCCATAGACAAAACCCGCGAGGGCCGAGAAGACGATCACGAGCACTGCATAGACGGCGGTCTTCTTCGGCCCCATGATCCGGGAGATCACCAGGAGCGAGGGCAGACTCACGCTCGGCCCGGAGAGGAGGAGGGCGAGCGCCGGGCCACCGGCCATCACGCCCGAGGTGTAGCCGAAGGTGGTGCCGATCACCGGCACCTCCAGCAGGGTGGGCATGTACAGGATCGTCCCGACGACCGAGGCGAGCAGGGTCGACAGGAGGGAGTTCGTCCCGAAGAAGGGGCCGAAGGTCTCGGGCGGAAGGAAATAGGCGAGCATGCCGAGGGCGAAGGTGCCGACGATGAGGATCGGGAAGATCTTCTTCGTCAGGTCCCAGGTCTCCCAGCCCCACTCGGTCACCTCGTCCCGCTCGAAGAAGTAGATGAGCAGGTAGGCCGTGCCCAGGGTGAGGGCGTAGATGATCGGGAACTTGATCATCCAGTCGGCCTGGGCGGTGCCGGCGATCAGGATCCCGACGAGCATGACGAAGAACGTCGGGACGACCCAGCGGGGGCGCTCCTCCCCGCCGCCGGCGGGCACCTGCGGCATCGCCGCCATCTTCTGCCGCGTCTCGACGTCGTGGGAGCGGAAGAGCGCCGCCATGATCAGACCGATGACGATCGCCAGGATGACCGCAAAGACCGCCCGCGCGAGCCCCAGGTCGAAGCCAAGCACCTTTGCCGTATAGACGATCGCCAGGATGTTGATCGCCGGTCCGGCGTACAGGAAGGTCGTCGCCGGCCCGATGCCGCTGCCCCGCTTGAAAAGCCCGGCGAACATCGGCAGGATCGTGCAGGAGCAGACGGCGAGCACCGTCCCTGAGACCGAGGCGAGGCCGTAGGCGACGCTCTTCTTCGCGTCCGGGCTGAAGTACTTGAGGATCGCGTCCTTCCTGATGAATGCCGCAATGGCGCCGGCGATGAAGAACGCCGGGACCAGGCAGGTGACGACGTGCTCGGCCAGGTAGCCGAGCAGGGTCTCCCAGCCCATGAGGAGCGAGCCGATAAGGAGGTCGATCATGATCTCTTCTCCGTGTTTCGCTGGTGATCTCCATACATGCTATTGTTCCCTCTATCCCAGGGCAGGGCGATGACGAAGGTAGTGGATGCGGTCGCCAGGCCCCGGGCGTTTCAAATTTGTTTGAATCTTTGATTGGCGACGCCGGAGTATATAGGTTTCGGTTTCACCAATTTTTGAAATAGGTAGGGCGGCGCAGGACCCGCGCCTGACCGAACCCTATATCTGGCATCATTTCATAATCGTTTGAACTATCGGAGGAGAAACGAGCATGGACGAGAAGAAGTGTTGTGGGGAGGAATACCGCGGCATCCCCGCGGAGATCGAAGCCTCGCTCTCCCGGTGCGGCGGCATCGAAGGGCTGATCGAGCGTCTGCCCGCCGACGCCGCGATCTCGGCGGCGTGCGCCGTCCACCGGGCGCTCGCCGACCCCTTCCGCCAGAAAATCCTCGCCATGCTCGCCGTCCAGCCCCTCTGCGTCTGCGTGATCAAGGCGGTGCTCGAAATCGCCGACTCAAAACTCTCCTACCACCTCTCGGTGCTCAAAAAGGCCGGACTGATCCAGGGCGATCAGCAGGGGAACTGGATCATCTACCGCCTCACCGACGAGGGCGAGCGGTGGGCGCCGCCCCGCACCTGAATCAGATCCGTCCCCCGACCGTGCGCTCGTGCAGGGCCATGGCGACCGCACCGAAGAGGAGGGCGAACCCGGCCAGGGCGGCGAGGTCGGCGATCACCGGAAAGGTGTGGGTGCCCATGAGGGCGTAGCGGGCGATATCGGTGAAGTAGGTGAGCGGCGAGCAGACGGCCAGGGCCTGCCCCCAGAGCGGGAGTTCCTCCACCGGGACGAAGACGCCGCTGATGAAAATGAGCGGGAACTTGATCAGGGACGAGAGCATCATGATGTTCGACGGGACATTCGTCGGCGGCGTCGAGAGGAGAAGGCCGAGTGCCGAGAAGCAGACGGCGCCGAGCACGATCCCGGCGAGGAGCACTATCGCGTGAACCGGCACCACGCCGACGGCGATGCCGAGCCCGACCGTGACGGCGGCGATGCCGAGGGTGAAGATGATCGACGCCAGCATGTCTCCGGCGATGAGCGTCCCCATCGTGACCGGACAGACAATCAACCGCTCCAGCGTCCGTGCCTGCGCTTCCCACGGCTGGATCACCGGCGAGACGGCAGTGGCGGTAAAAAAGAGCGTCATCGCAAGGAGACCCGAGACCAGAAACGGCGTCGAAAGGCCCCGGTTGCCGACGGCAAATGCGAGAAAGAGGAAGAGCGGCATGATGAGGCCATAGATCACCACCGGCCCTTTGGCATAGTAAATCCTGATGTCCTTTTTCGTGATGGCGAGGGCACGGCGCATCTGCTCGAACGGGTGCTCCGGGTTCATCCCGTCCCCTCCGTCAGTATCAGGAATGCCTCATCCAGGGTCGGCGCCGGCGTGTTCAGGCGCACGATCCGCAGACCCTCCCCCCCGGCAAACCCGACGAGGGCGCGGACGACGGCGTCCACGTCACCGGTTGCGATTACCCACCGGTCCCCTTCCCGGTCGGCAGAGACGATCCCGGGGAGGGCGGCAAGGGCGCCCGCCTCCACCTGACCGTCGAAACTCACCTCGACGGTGTGGAGACGCTCGATCGCCATCTTCAGGCGTTCCGGGGCGTCGAGGGCGACGATCCGGCCTTTGCGCATGATCGCCACCCGGTCGCAGAGGCTGTTCGCCTCCTCCATGTTATGGGTGGTGAGAAAGATCGTCGTCCCGGCGGCGTTGAGGTCGCGGAGCATCTCCAGGAT
>Ga0129302_1003156_pt1 | contig 11458 bp, 9 predicted proteins | sample BlaSprsedimmetaG_FD_94476 | JGI IMG/M metagenome (GOLD analysis project Ga0129302, IMG submission 94476) | Hot spring sediment bacterial and archeal communities from California, USA to study Microbial Dark Matter (Phase II) - Blank Spring... | ecosystem: Environmental > Aquatic > Thermal springs... | reverse complement strand
GTATACTATTCATGGGCCGTTTTCTCCTTCTCACCCGTTGGGTGAATGTATTTAACGCGTTGATAACGTTATTATACATGGATTAAACGGCCTTTTCAATTGTTCCTATTGCGGTTTCTGGGTGCATTTTTAAATCTTGACACAACTGCAGCAGAGGGTATAATTAATTAAGGCGTGTTTTACTGAGTTTAAACCAGGTTGAGGATGTGGGAATGAAAAAAGCACTTTGTGTTTTATCAGCGGCAGTATTGGCGTTTATGGCGTTATCATCATGCAGTAAGGAGGAGGCGCCGACAGCGCCTGATTCGCCGGAGGCAACACTGACAATGACATATGCGATAACCCCTGCATTTACGGCAACGCCGACAACAACGCCGACCCCGGACGCGGTACAAACAGCGGTAGAAGTCCGTTCATTCGTATCTGTGCCGGGCGGGACCTTTACGCAGACTGACGGAAGCGAAAGTTTCAGCCACACAATATCGTCCTTTTACATTGGCAAATGCCAAGTGACATATGAGTTGTGGTATGAGGTATATCAATGGGCAATTGGCAGCGGATATGTTTTTGCTAATGCGGGAAGGGAAGGAAATAACGGCGGAACAGGAATCATCCCAACGACAAGAAAATACGAACCAGTGACGACAATAAACTGGCGGGATATGATAGTGTGGTGCAATGCTTACAGCGAAATGACAGGCCGAACACCCGTATATTATACTAACGAAGAAAAAACAATTCCCTTAAGGGACTCAACGGGTGGAGACTATGAAGACCTCATAAATACAACACCCGGCAGTTTTGATAACCCATATGTAAACTGGAGCGCAAACGGATACCGTCTGCCGACAGAAGGAGAGTGGGAATATGCGGCAAGGTATATAAACGGGTCAAGCTGGACGCCGCATAATTACGCGAGCGGAGCAACGGCGGATTACACTGACGATACAGCGACAGGGCTTGTGGCGTGGTATCCCTATAATTCAGGAGATGTCACGCATGATGTCGGCGGGAAAAATCCAAATGCACTTGGAATATATGATATGTCAGGAAATGTACGGGAATGGTGCTGGGACTGGTATGAAAGTTATCCCGGAATGTCTGCGGATTATAAAGGTCCTGCGAACGGCTCCTACCGCACGTATCGGGGCGGAAGCTTTTACTCCTCCCCGGACAACCTGCAGTCGGGTTTCCGGTTCTACTTTTACCCGTATTCCGGGTTGCACGACTTAGGCTTCCGCCTTGTGAGGACCCAGTAACAGTTTACCTTTTGCGTCCTTGTTCCGGTATTGTTTTTTTGGTTTTAATTATTGCCCTGCGTGCCGTGCGCCATATGGTGCAGGGCAGGCAGGGTATTTTTTACTTCATTTATTTTCTTTTACCGTTGCCCCGTTTCCCACCTTCGCTCTTTGAGCTACAGCGGACAAGCCGGCTTCAACCGCGCCGATAATACCGGCGCGTTTTCACCCTGCAGGGCAATTTTCTTGTCCAGAGCCCGCCGAAGGATGAATTGCCTCGCAGAAAAAAATATAGCCGAAGAGGCCTGAACGCAAAAAAATATAAAATACCTTATTGCAGGTTTGCTGGAACTTGTTCCGGCAGTAAATATCAAATATAAAATATAAATTGTTTTTGTATCAAAATCTCTCCTTGACACTTCCGCTGATTGGTATATAATTTCACTCCCAAACAGAATATTAATAAGGAGAAACCCGTGAATAAAAATGATGAAAAGCCTGTTTTGTCCGAAAACGCGCTTACTGTCCTTAAAAAGCGCTACTTTATAAAAAATGACAGGGGTGAGCCCGTAGAGGACGCTGAGGGGTTGTTCAGGCGGGTGGCTGAAAACATCGCCAAAGCCGAGCTTTTGTATGACAAAAAAGCGGATGTGAATAAAACCGCGGAGAAATTTTACGGCCTCATGACATCCCTTGAGTTCCTGCCCAATTCCCCCACGCTGATGAACGCGGGCCGCGACCTTCAGCAGCTTGCTGCCTGTTTTGTCCTTCCCATTGAAGACTCCATTGAAGGCATATTTGAGGCGATTAAGCACGCGGCGCTCATACATAAGAGCGGCGGGGGCACGGGCTTCTCCTTTTCCCGCTTAAGGCCTAACCGTGACAAGGTAAAGACCACAAGCGGTGTATCGTCGGGCCCGGTCTCTTTTATGAAGGTTTTCAACGCGGCGACTGAGGCGATAAAGCAGGGCGGCACAAGGCGCGGCGCAAATATGGGGATTCTCCGCGTTGACCATCCGGATATAAAGGAATTCATAACATGCAAGGCTGACAACGCCGAGATTACGAATTTTAATATTTCCGTCGCAATAACAGAAAAATTCATGAAGGCTTTGAAGGCCGGCGGCAGGTACGAGCTGCTCAACCCGCGGGACGGCACAAGCGCAGGGACAGAGGACGCGCGTGAAATATTCAATATGATAGTTGAGTATTCATGGAAAAACGGCGACCCGGGAATAATCTCTTCATAGACAGGATAAACAGGGACAACCCCACGCCTCACATCGGGGAGATTGAGTCGACAAATCCATGCATTACAGGAGACACGCTTGTATCGTCCGAATCAGGGCTTGTAAGGATGGCTGAAATAGCAGGCAGGCACAGCGCGGGCGGGTTCAGAGTGCTTGCTGATGAGGCTGTGCTTGAAGGCCGGGGAGGGAACACGGCCGTAAAGGTAAGGCGCAGGTGCGGCTTGAGAGGCATTTCGCGTGCGTTCAGTTCGGGAATTAAGCCTGTTTATAAAATAACCCTCGAGTCAGGGCTGGAAATAAAGGCGACAGCGGATCACAAAATATATACAGATAAGGGATGGGTAAGGGCGGAAGACCTTAAAGCGGGCACGGATAGTGTTTATATACAGTCCGAAGAAGGGGTTTTTAATAAAGAGAGGGCGCTGCCGTTTGAGGTTGTCAATTCGCATAAAGGAAAGAATTCCGTTGTGTATAATATGAACCTTCCGGAAGAATGGACAAAGGAACTCGGCGAAGTGCTCGGATACGCGATCGGGGACGGCTGGCTGATTAAGAGCGGGAAGAACTGCAGGTTCGGGCTCACGTTCGGCTCAAAGGATGCGGATATTCTTGAATACTTTAAAGATATACTGAACGGATATTACGGGAAAGAAATCAGGCCGGTAAAAAGAAAAGAGAGCGTATATCATTTATCATATCACAGCAAATACTTTGCCGATTTTTTTTACAGGCTTGGGATGAAAGAGGCGGGAGCAGCGGAAAAAACCGTGCCTGAGAGCATCTTTACCGCGCCAAAAGACGCGGTTTGCGGTTTTCTTCGCGGGCTTTTCTCGGCCGACGGTACGCTTTCGTCGCAGTGTGAGTCAAGAAGATACGTGCGGCTTACCTCAAAATCAATCAGCCTGCTTAAAGACACGCAAAGGCTGCTCATTAACCTGGGCATTAGGTCGCGCATATATGACAGGAGCCGCGCTCCGAGGCAGGGTTTTGAGTACAAGAATAAAAGCGGCGAAAAGAAAAAATACCTGCTTGACGGCAGGCTTTTTGAGCTCAATATCTCGCGCGGCAGCATGAAGAAATTTCTTGAAACCGCGGGTTTTTTAAATGAAAGGCATCAGCCTCTCGCGCGGGAGCTGGCGTCCGCAGGGTGTTACGGCGAATCTTTTGAGGATCCGGTGAAAAGTGTTGAGCCTGCCGGAGAGGAAGAGGTCTTTGACCTGACAGAGCCGGCCACCCATTCTTTTATAGCTAACGGCATGGTTATATCCAATTGCGGCGAGCAGCCCCTGCTTCCTTACGAGGCGTGCAACCTGGGCTCGGTAAACCTCGCGATTCTTATTAAGGACAAAAATGTTGATTATGACAGGCTTGGCCGCATTGTAAAAGACGCGGTGCACTTTCTGGACAACGTAATAGACATGTCAAAATATCCGCTGGCCAAGATTGATGAAATGGTTAAGGCAAACAGGAAGATAGGGCTCGGCATAATGGGCTGGGCAGACATGCTTGTGCAGCTTGACATACCCTATTCGTCGGAGGCGGCTGTAAAGCTCGGGGAAGAGATTATGAAATTCATACATGAAGAGGCTGAAAAGGCATCGGTGGAACTGGCGGCAAAGCGGGGGCTGTTTCCGAATTACAAAGGGTCAACGCATGAAAAGAGCGGGAAAAAGCTGAGGAACGCGACGCTGACCACAATAGCGCCAACAGGCACGCTTTCCATGATAGCCGGATGCTCATCCGGGGTTGAGCCGCTTTTTGCCGTCGCCTATACAAAGACGGTAATGGATAATGATGAGCTCCCGGAGGTAAACAGGTATTTTCTGGAGCGCGCGAGGAAAGAGAAATTTTACAGCGACAGCCTTATGATGAAAATAGGAGAAGAGGGGCACGTGACGGGAATTGAGGGCGTGCCCGAGGCTGTTAAAAAGGTCTTTGTGACATCGCACGACATTGAGCCCGAGTGGCACATAAAAATGCAGGCGGCATTTCAGAAATTCACGGATAACGCGGTATCGAAGACCGTGAATTTCGGAAACTCGGCGTCAATTGAGGATGTTAAAAAGGCCTATGAACTTGCCTACAGCCTTGACTGCAAAGGCGTCACGATTTACAGGGACGGCTCGCGCGACGCTCAGGTTTTAACGGTGTCGGTAAAGGGGAAAAAAGAGGCTGTTGCGGCAGTGCCGCATGAAATAGAGCCGAGGGTGAGGCCGGTTGTGACTTTCGGCCAGACAATAAAGATGAAGACGGGCTGCGGCAACCTGTATGTGACAATAAACGAGGATGAGGAGGGGTTGTGCGAGGTGTTTACGGCCATGGGAAAATCGGGCGGATGCGCCGCTGCCCAGTCAGAGTCAATAAGCAGGCTTGTCTCGACCGCCCTGCGCGCCGGGGTCAGCCCCGACTCTCTTGTAAAACACCTGCGCGGAACAAGGTGCCCGGCTCCCGCATGGCAGGAAGGCGGTATAGTGCTCTCGTGCCCGGATGCCATAGGCATAGCGCTTGAAAAATACCTTCACGATAAAAAAGGAAACGGCGAAAAGTTCATATTTAAAAGCACGGACGACAGGAAGGCTCTTGGCGGGATGTGCCCGGAGTGCGGCGCCACACTGGAGCACGAAGGCGGATGCAATGTGTGCAGGATCTGCGGTTATTCAAAGTGCCTGTAAATCAACCCGGAGACAAAGGCCAGGCGCCCGGCAGCGAAATTACCTGCATTGATTTTGAGACCGCAAACCCGTTTTGGGGGAGCATATGCGCTGTTGGTGTGGCGGCTGTCAGGGGCGGCGAAGCTGTCATGGCCAGGAACGTCCTTGTAAAACCTCACGGCGAATACGGAAAATTCAACAGGGACAATATCAGGGTTCACGGAATAACCCCTGCCATGGTTGAAAGCGCGCCTGAGTTTCCCGTTGTGTATGAGGAGCTGGGGCCGCTTATCGAAAACAGCATAGTCGCGGCGCACAACACCGAATTCGACATCAACTGCCTGAAAGACGCGCTTACGATATACGGGCTGCCGATTCCTTCCTTTGAATACTTCTGTTCCTGCGAGCTGTCGAGGGCCGTATGGAAGGGGCTGAAGAACTACAAGCTGAAGACGGTCAGCAAACATCTGGGATATGTTTTCAAACACCACGACGCGGGAGCGGACGCGCTTGCCTGCGCCAATATAATAATCAGGGCGATGGAAGAGACGGGAATCAGTGACATCCGCGCTCTGGCCGAAAAAACAGGCGTGAAGATTAAAAGTTCCGAAGCGGGCGCGGGATATGAGCTGAGCTCTGTGCGCCATGCCAGGCTCAGGGAAGAGCGTTTTGACGCGCGCAAAATTACGGCTGAAACAAAAACATTTGACCCCGGGCATCCGTTTTTTGAAAAGGAAATTGTCTTTACCGGGCAGTTTTTAAACGGAATGAGCAGGCAGGAGGCAATGCAGCTCGCTGTGAACGCGGGCGCGAGAGCCGGGAATTATGTAAGGTACAAGACCGATTTTCTTGTAGCGGGGGAGAAAGAGGGCTCAAAGGCAAAGAGCGGAAAGATGAGAAAAGCGAAAAAGCTTGCGGAAGCGGGGGAAAAGATAAGGATAATGGGGGAAGAGGAATTTTTTAAACTGCTGGCGCATAAGAGAGTGCTTCTTTAACTTTACAATCTGAAATTGCAAATTTAAACTGTATTTCCCCCCTTATTTTATGGTATAATTTGTAAAATTTTGCTTCAGGGGAGGCAGGCTATGGAAGAAAGAATGATATCGGCAGAGATGAAGTTCGGCGGAGAGAAGAGGGAATACCCGCGTGTTCCCATGACCGCCAGCATACGCTACAGGGTTTTATCTCCGGAAGAGGCCGAGCGGGCCATGGGTAAATATTTTGAGCCGGATAAAATCCTGAACGAATATACGGAGAGTGAAACTCTCAACGTATCGCGGGAAGGCGTTCTCATGTACACAAATGAGGAGATACCTGTTAAAAGCCTTCTTGTTGTGAGCCTTTATTTTGTCATTCCGGGCATATCCTGCAACTGCAAAGCGCTTGCGGAGGCTGTGCGGCGCGAGTCTGAAGAGGACAACGACCGATACAGGTACAGGATAGCGCTTAAATTTCTGAAAATCACGCATCACAACCTTAAAAATTACAAGTTTATGGAGCTTCAGGAACTTCTTGATGTCAGGGAAGAGAGCGCTACTTAAAAAAACTCAAGCAAATAAAGCGAAAGGTGTCATATGAAAGGGCCCGAAAAAGAGGAAAAAATTGAAGCGGAACTCCTGCTTCCCCGGGAGCGCAGGGATTATCCGAGGATATCGGTCTCTGTCAAGGTTAAGTACAGGATGCTTGATGATGACGCTGATGACAGGAACCTGGTAAAACACTTTGACCCGGAGAAAATTTTTTTTGAGAGCAGCGCGGTAAACATATCGGCATCAGGGCTGCTTATGAAAACAAAGGAAGAAATCCCCCTTAAAAAGTTTATAGCGATAAGCATGTACCTGCCTATGCCGGGGATATCATGCAACTGCAGGGCGATTGCCGAAATTGTGCGGTGCGAGAAAGACAGGGAAATATATCTTATCGGCGTAAAGTTTTTAAAAGTGATAAATCACAGCCTTAATAAATTCAAGTTCCTGTCGCTCGCGGACCTGTTGAACATGAAGGGCGACAGCATTAAGATTGACTGAACGTCCAATGCGGCTGAAGGCCGCGAATAACAGACGGAATATACACGAGGAGGAAGAAGTGGCACACGCGTTAAAAAATGAGGCAGAAGCCGGGGAATATTTCACAAAGGCGGCTAAGACTTGCAAGCCGTCGGGAATCGTGCTTTATCACAACCAGAGAAGGACGGTTATTTCCATTCTTAAGGAGGCAGCGGAAAAAAATAACAGGTTATTTATTGAAAAGGACCTTTCCCTGCTTCAGGAAGAGGGTATAGGGACATCGAGGTTTGAAAACAGGGTGCCGCCGTGGCTTGAGGCTGTTTTTTCCGGGGAAAATAAAAACGGAAGCGTCATATATCTCCGCGAGTTTCATCTCGCTGTTGACAGGGTAAAAAACGACGCGATGAACCTGCTGATAAACATGCAGGTTGAGGGGCTTGAGTTCCCGCAGGGAACGCTGGTTGTGCTCGGAGTGCTTGACACGGATGATGTTACTTCTGTAATACGAAAAGCCCACAGCGTAACTTTTTACCGGAGCGTGGAATGAATATTTGCGGACAGCCGGGATTCGTTAAGGAGCGATGAGATGAAAGCAGCGATACTTGCCGGCGGTTTTGGAACGCGGTTGAGGCCGCTTACGGCAAATACACCAAAACCCATGGCGCCGGTCATGAACACGCCGATGCTGGAGCACATAATAAACCTTCTCAAAAAGCACGGTTTTACGGACATAACCATGATGCTCTTCTTTCAGCCTGAGGCGATAACCGGGTATTTTAAGGACGGCGCCGCGTTTGGCGTGAAAATAAGTTATGTAACATCAGACAGGGACCTCGGGACGGCCGGATGCGTCAAGCTTGCGGAAAAAATATTCGACGGAGAGGATTTTCTTGTAATCTCCGGGGATGTATTCACGAATTTCGACATAACAAAGGCGCTTGAATTCCACAGGAAAAAGGCCGCGGCAGCCACAATGCTTCTTACCAAATCACCCGATCCGCTGCGCTACGGGATAGTCATAACGGAGAAAAACGGCAGGGTGAAAAAACTGCTTGAAAAGCCCTCGTGGGGCGAGGTTTTCAGCGACACGATTAACACGGGAATATATGTCTTCAGCCCGAAGATATTCGGTTACATACCCGCCGATACGAATTTTGATTTTGCCAAGGATCTTTTTCCGCTGGTTTTGTCGAAAAAAGAGGAGCTCTTTGGTTTTGTCGCGGAGGGTTACTGGAAGGACATCGGAACGCTCGCGGAATACAGGCAGGTGCACGAGGACATACTTAAAGGAGAAATAAGCTGTGATATCAGGGGCGAGAGGAAGGGAAGCATAGGGAAGGATATATGGGCCGGGAAAAATGTTAAAATCGCGGCGGGCGCTGTCCTGAAAGATTCCGTTGTAATAGGCGATAATACAATAATAGAGGAGGGCGCGCATATATCCGGTTCTGTTATAGGAAACAACTGCTATATTGACGGAAACGCGAGGATAGTAAACTCCATATTATGGGACAATAATGTCATTGAAAAAGAGGCTGATATCAAAGAGGCGGTCATAGGCTCGAGGAATAAAATACGCTACAAAGCCTATATCGGAGTGGGCGCCGTGATATCCGACAATTGTTTTGTGGGCAAAGAGGCCATAGTAAAGCCCGAAGTGAAAATGTGGCCGAACAAAACAGTGGATGATTTCTCCATTGTCTCGTCCTCCCTTGTATGGGCAGAGCGCTGGTCAAACAGGCTCTTTGATATTTACGGAATAACCGCGATAGCCAATACCGAGCTCACCCCGGAAGTCGGGGCGAGAATAGGCGCGGCATACGCGTCAGCTCTGCCCAGAGGCGCATACATACTGATAAGCAGGGATTATCACAGAAGCTCTCTTATGATAGAGCGCAGCATAATGTCGGGCATAATGTCGTCGGGAATAAATATCTATGATTTCAGGATAATGCCGCTTCCTGTCACAAAACTTGTGGCGGCAACCCTGAACGTCGCCGGCGGCCTGCACATAAGAAAGTCGCCTTATGACGGAAAGATGATTGACATAAAGTTTTTTGACAGCGCGGGCACGGATATCTCGCTGTCACAGGAAAAATCCATTGAGTCCTCTTTTTTCAGGGAGGAGTACAGGCGCGCGGAAAATGACGCGGTCGGGATAATAGCCTACCCGCCGAGGGCCTTTGAGTACTATCTGGAAAGCTTCAAGAGCCACATAAACTCCGAGGCCATAAGAAAAAGAAAATTTAAAATTGTCCTGGATTATTCGCACGGCGCCGCGTTAAACATACTTCCCGCAATACTGGGGGAGCTTGAATGCGAGGTGATGGCATTAAACGCCTTTATGGACGAGAAGCGCCTGACAAGGGACCACGATAAATTTACGGAAGCGATGGACAAGCTCTCTTCCGGGGTAAAGACACTTAAGGCTGATGTGGGCGTGATGATTGATTCGGGCGGGCAGAAGATATTTATTGTTGATGATAAGGGGCGGGAGTTCAGGGACGATGAGGCTGTCTTGCTTATGCTGAAGCTCTTTTTCGCGAATAATAAAGGCAAGACAGCGGCTGTTCCCGTAACTGTCACGCGCATGGCCGAGGCAATGGCGGGCAGGGCAGCAGGAAAAGTCATAAGGTCAGGCACGAGCTACCGGGCAATGCTGACCGCCGCAAAGGATAAAAAAGCGGATTTTGTCGCTGAGGAAAAGGGCGGGTTTATTTTCTCGGATTTCAACGCCTCTTTTGACGGGATGATGTCGCTTGTAAAGCTTCTTGAATATATGGCGGGATACGGCAAGCCGCTTTCAAAAGCCGCGGCAGATATGCCTGTTTTTATCAAAACCGCGGAGAATGAGCCGGTGCCGTGGGAAAAGCGCGGAAGCGTAATGAAGGAGCTTTTTGTTTTAAGCGGATCTTCAAAAAGAGCCATTGAGGGCGTGGGTTTTCATGAGGCGGGCGCGGATGTGCTTATAATACCGGATAATGACAGGCCGTTTTTCCGGGTATACGCCGAGGGGAAAGAGCGCAGGCGGGTAAGCGCTGCGGCGGCAAAATACAGAAGGCTTGTAAAAAAGCTGGCCGGACGCGCCGGAGCAGGGGAGTGATACCCGGGAAAGCGGCCTTCCGGATAAAACCTGAGGGCTCTGCAGGGGGGCTGCATGGAAGTTAGTTTTATGTGGTGGGTGTGGTTTAACGCCTTTATTGTCGCCATGGTGCTTGTGGACCTGCTTGTCTTTCACAAGAAAGACCATGTGGTGTCGGTGAAAGAGGCGCTTGTCTGGTCGTTTGTATGGATAACAATGGCGCTGCTGTTTAATCTCTTCATACTGTTAAACGCCGGAAAACAGCCCGCTCTTGAATATTTCACTGCGTATATCATAGAAAAATCCCTGAGCGTTGACAACCTTTTTGTTTTTATCGTCATATTCAACTATTTCAGGGTGCCGCCGCAATACCAGCACAGGGTTCTTTTTATCGGTGTTATAGTCGTCATGGTTCTCAGGGCTGTTTTTATACTTGCGGGAATAAGGCTCGTGGAGGAGTTTCACTGGCTGTTGTATGTTTTTGGAATATTTCTTGTTTATATAGCGGTTAAGATGGTTTCCGAGAAGGACAAGGAATATGACCCGTCAAAGAATATTGTTGTGAGGCTCTTTTCAAAGCTTATGCCCATGAGCCTTGAGTATAAAAATCACAATTTTTTTGAGCGTGTGAACGGGAAGCTTGCGGTGACGCAGCTCTTTGTGGTGCTCATGGTCATAAATTTTGTTGACCTGGTATTTGCAATAGATTCGATTCCGGCAGTATTCGCGATTACGCGCGACCCGTTCATTGTTTATACCTCAAACATATTCGCCATACTCGGCCTAAGGGCCCTTTATTTTGCAGTTTCAGGCGTCCTGAGGATGTTTAAGTATCTCAAATACGGGCTCGCGCTGATTCTGGCGGTTGTAGGGGTTAAGATGGTGTTGATTGATATTGTAAAGGTTCCGACGCTTTACTCTCTTATTTTTATCGTGACGGTTCTTGCAGTTTCAATTTTGTTCTCGGTGGTGAAGGAAAAAAGGCGCGGGTGAAGGCGGTGTTCCATCCCCGGCGTCTTATCTTCCGGTATCTGCACTGACTTGCAAATTGCCCTACTTGGGGCAAAGGTTGTTTTGCAATCGTATTAACTTTAAACTTTAAAATCAGTTTTAAGTTGCAGTACTTGAGGTGGGCCGGGGCAGGCAGCGGAGAAATTTCGCCGATTTACATCGGCGGTGAGCCTGTTCATCCGGTGACTCGTGAATGTGCGCGATTAGGCTTGCGCGGGTT
>Ga0129302_1003153_pt1 | contig 11462 bp, 13 predicted proteins | sample BlaSprsedimmetaG_FD_94476 | JGI IMG/M metagenome (GOLD analysis project Ga0129302, IMG submission 94476) | Hot spring sediment bacterial and archeal communities from California, USA to study Microbial Dark Matter (Phase II) - Blank Spring... | ecosystem: Environmental > Aquatic > Thermal springs... | reverse complement strand
TTGGTTCAGGTGTCCCTCGATAAACGCACTCCTATTTAAGCATATATGGTTGATTTTTCGGTAGAAAACGGGCCAGAAAAAATAGCCCCTGCGGTCATCGAGAGATCATCAGGCCTTCCCCCTCGATTCCCCCCTGACGATCCCGCTCGCGATAATATGCGCCATTCGTATTGGCTCGGGTATGCTTCCCCTTAGAGTGGTAATGCGCAGTATGCTCCGGACCTCGTCTGGATCAGTGCCGGCGTAGCTGACGAATATCGGCTTTTTTTCCGCCTCGATCGTCATGATCGGCACGGATGATATCCTGCCGATCCTCTCCTCCCAGTCATCGAAGTACTTCGAGAGGGCGGACTCGATCCCGCGCATGTCCGGTTCGTCCCTCGTGACGGTGATCACCGGCAGGTCAAGGCTTTCGCTGAGCTTCTGGATATCAACGATATTGAATCCCCCGAGCGCGATCCCGTCTATCAGGACGGCGCGTATCTGCTCTCGGAATCTCGACGGCTGCAATGCCCCTTCGATATTATCGGTGGAATCGTCGCCGTCTACGGAGACCTCGAACCTCAGGACCCCCTCGAGATATGAGGGGGCTCTGACGATCGTGCCGATCACGACGGCCTTTGCGCTCCTGTCACCAAACGCGAAGGGAGCATCATCGATACCGCATACCCTGATCTGACCCTTCAATTCCACCAACTCAAGCGAGCTTCAGATGACCGGTGACCGGGTCCATCTCCTTCGACAGGCCGGGACCAATTCCCAAGCAGGTGACCGTACCTGGTGGTATTTCGGTGAGTCCCGCATCCGCTATCCTCTCGACGATAAAACCGGCCTTCCTCGCCCTGATCTCCATCTCCTGCAACTCTGCCAAATCCGCCACCTTCAGCACCACCTTGCGCTGCCCCTCCCGGAGCCAGCTTTTGAAGAGACGCTTGGCGCTCGTCCTCGCTGTGAGCGTGCAGCTCACGGCCGCGTGCGCGACCTGGACCGCCATCTTGCCCGGGGACAGGCGGATGTCCTCCCTTACCAGAATCACCATCTTGTACTCCCAGTTTTCCCGATCGGGCATCTTTTCTCAACCCCTTTGCCTATCAGTCCCTTCGACGGCGCCTACTGGAGATTCGGCTAGCATCGCATCGATCCTAACATTTATCTCCTCGATTTCTTGCAGGAGCTTTTCGCTCCTGACCGCTACCTCCTCCTTCAGCGCAGGCTCTTTGGAGTTCCGGTAGCTCTCGAGCTCGTAGAGCTTCGCCTGGAGCTCCCTCTTCCGAGTGGCCAAACTGAGCAGATCCCGCGGTTCCGCACCTCCCGACCTGATCGAACTTACCGCGTCAATATAATTTGATAAGCCCCCTCGGGCCCAAGCGATGACGGCGAACAACAATGTCAGGATCGAAAGTATTAGCAGAAGCTCATCGGAGTCCAGGATGGTCTTTCCGGTCACTATCTCCGAGAAGCTGAGTAAGACCGCTATGCCAATTGCGATCAACAGGCTCGAGATCATACCCAACAGCAACTTGAATACCGTGTCCAAATCCCCCTCCATGAGGCTCCTCTTCGGAAACACCGACAGTATCAGCATGAACCCTGGAAGCAGTACGACCATGAGCAACAGGGCGATTTCCCTAATCACGTCCGTCATTGAATTCTCCCCGAACATGGCGACAGTGACATTAAGATTTTTTGAGTGCCGCTCCGGGTGAGAGCGCAGGATAGTTTATTACTTCGACCTCGCTTGCATACGGTCAGGCAGAGAGGGTAGCCGCTTCATGTTCGAGATCGTGTCCAGGGACGGGCTCGCCAGGATCTGCAGGATGAAGGTCGGTGAGAGGCAGGTTGAGACTCCACTGCTACTCCCGGTCATAAACCCAAGCTCCGGCGCGATCTCCCCCAAAAGGATGAGCGAGGAGTTCGGGGCGTCCGCGGTAATCACGAACGCGTTCATCATATTCAGGGACGAAAACCTGAGAGAGAGGGCGCTTTCGGAAGGGGTGCACCGGTTGCTCGGCTTCGACGGGTTGGTCATGACTGATTCCGGCACCTTCCAGGAGCATGTCTACGGCAAGGTGGACATGAACCCGATGGAGATAGTGCGGTTCCAGAGGGACATAGGTTCGGACATCGGCACGATCCTCGACATCTTCTCGGAGCCCGATTTCAGCGAGCAGAAGGCATCTTCCGCCGTGGATACCACGGTCGAAAGGGCGAGGGCGGCTGCCGGGGAAAGGGGGAATATGTGGCTGGCGGGACCCGTTCAGGGATCCCTCTTCGAGGAGCTGCGTACTAGCTGTGCGGAAAGGCTGTCGGAGATAGATCTCCAGTTACACCCGATAGGAGGCGTCGTTCCACTGATGGAGGGATATCGGTTCAGGCAGCTCGTGGATGTTATCATCGCATCGAAGAAGGGGCTCGATCCATCGAGGCCCGTGCACCTTTTCGGCGCGGGACACCCGATGATGTTCCCGCTTGCCGTTCTGCTCGGCTGCGACATGTTCGACTCGGCATCGTATGCCAAGTTCGCGCGTGATGGCAGGATGATGTTCGCCGACGGCACGCGGGCTCTTAACGATATACACGAGTTCTGGTGCGAATGCCCCGTATGCTCTTCACATTCGCCCGAGGAGATCAGGGCTTCAGAGCCGAAGGAGAGGCAGGGGCTCATTTCGGAGCACAACCTGCACGTATGCATGGCCCAGATGAGGAGGATACGCTCCGCGATCAGGGAGGGTAGCCTCTGGGAGCTGGTGGAGCAGTCCTGCAGATCTCACCCCGCTCTTCTGGAGGCTCTTCGAAGGCTTCGGAGGCACAACGAATTTCTGGAGCGGTTCGAGCCGCTCAGCAGGCAGGGCGCTCTGATGTTCACCGGTAGCGAGAGCTACTTCCGCCCGTCGATCTGGCGGTACCAGCAAAGGCTGTTTACCAGATACAGGCATCCGGATACCGACCTGATGGTGGCTCTCCCGGAGAAGGGGAAGCCGTATAACAGGGTTTACTCGAGCATCATGCGCCGCATAGGCGAGAAGGCTTACTCGCACTTCGTCGTGCTTTCAGCAATTGGACCGGTCCCGATCGAACTGGACGAGATATATCCGATATCCCACTTCCTGGCACCCGAAGGCGACGCAGACGCCATGCTGCCCGAGGTCAAGAGAATGATGGAGCAGTACTCGCACGAGCACCGACATGGAATCGCGGTCATATGGGACGGCGATGACACCCTGCACGCCCTGGAGGGGATGTCCGGGGGCAGGACGGGCGATTTTGACATCGACAGGGCAAGAATCGAAGCCGTGCTGACAATGCAGTTTGGCCGCGGAGCGCTGAGCGCGGTTGCAGGGAAGAAACTGTCCTACAGGAAATCGAGGAGCACCGGGAGGATAAGGAACGTCCTGGTCGAGGGAGTTCACGCGTTCTCTATCCGAGCGAGGGACGGGTACATCTCGCTTACGAACGAAGGCGCCAAAATGCTGCACGCAGCGATTCCGAAACCGGAGTATAGGGTGGAGATAGAAGACGACGCGGTGCCGTTCGTCGGTGACGGATCCAATGTCTTCGCCAAATTCGCAAGAGATTGCGATCCTGGGATAAGGCCCGGAGATAGTGTCCTTATAGTCGATGGCAATGATCGGCTTGTCGCACACGGAAGAGCGATCATGAACAGGGAGGAGATGCTCGCTTTCGAAAGGGGCGTCGCCGTCCGGACCAGGGATCATCTGGAAAGATCGGCCTAGATAGACTCAGCGCTTGCGGCGCACAACCTTCTCGGCCAACACCACGCAAGAAAGGAAATCCTCGACCGTGTGAAGTACGCCTCCAATGCTCTCCGATCTCGCGCGGCAGATAATCCTGTTTTCATCACGCTCCGCGGAGATCCAGTCCTCGTTGTCTTGGCTGACCGATCTCAGAACCTTTTCCGCCTCCTCTGAATCCGAGAATTCGAGGACCAACTCGATTTCGCACTTCACGCGCCCGGAATCGGTGAGAGAGCATTTAACCGCATCTGTCAAGGCTCTTTCAGTCAACTTTTTGTCAGCGGAAGATTATCTGCCCGTCATGGACATCGAGAGCTGCATGCTTGGACGCAGGAGCATCAGAGCGTACCGGCATGGCGACGTACCTGACGCCGTCATAAGATTCGGGCTTGAGCTCGCGAACGCAGCCCCGTCGGCGGGGAACCTGCAGGCGAGGGAGTTCATAGTGGTCACAGAGGAATCGGTCAAGAAGGCTCTTTCCGAGGCCGCCCTCGGCCAGGAAGGGCCGATTGCCGCGCCCGTCTGCGTGGTATTCTGCGCCAACCTCGAGAGAATCGAAAGCTACGGACGAAGGGGGTCGGACTTGTACGTCCTCCAGGATGTCGCCGCTTCGATAGAGAACTTCCTTCTCTACATCCACAGCCAAGGATTCGGAGCTGTCTGGATCGGTGCGTTCAACGAGAGCGGCGTGAGCAGGGCGCTCAGGCTCCCGCACTACATAAGACCGCTGGCAATCGTTCCCGTGGGGATTCCGGGAGAGGTCCCGAGTCCGCCCAGCAAACGACCTCTCGATGAGATGGTCCACAGAGAGACGTGGTCGGATTGAGATTGAAGGTCAGCAAAAAGGGGGCGGTCATCGGCCTGATATTCGGGGCGGTGGCGACCCTGCTAGGCATCGTTGTCATCAGGTTCACTGAGATTTTCATACTTGTAATACTTATTTGGCCCGTGTTTGTCGTAATGGCTCTGAAGCTGGTCAGATGGATAAGGGGAAAGGTAGCTCCGAAAAAATGACGGCCCTATTTCCTCGTCTTTCCCGAGAGTACGCCGGCCTTTCTCTCGATATCGGCAATTTTCCTATGCAGTTCCCTTATTTTCCTCTCGTACTTGTCGACTCGGAGGCGGATCTTCGCGGCCCTTGCCCTCATCTTGGCCGCCTTGGCCTTCTTCTTCGCATCCGCACCAGCTGTCGCTGCGGTCTTCAGCTGGGTTTTCGCAATATCCCGGTTATCCATGTGCCCACCGACACAATATCGCAACGGGGTAATTTATTCTTTGTTAATTTCGGATAAAATCGTCCAGGATCAGAAATGTATTTGCATCGTGGTAATGAACCCAGTATCGAGAATCCACCTGATTTTTGCATACAACAGATAACCTTATTAACTATCGGGCATCGTCCCCGTGATTTGTGAAAGCGTACATCGAGTCTCATGGTTGTGCCTTGAACAGAGGAGAGGCTCTCGAATTCAAATCCATACTCAGATCCGCGGGATGGGATTTGGTCAGCGAGCCAGATTCCGCCGATCTCAATGTTATCGCGACCTGCGCCGTCATCGAAACGACAGAGAAGGAGATGATGAAAAGGGTCAGGCATCTGAGCTCGGTCGGCAAGCCGCTCATCGTTACTGGATGCATGGCATCCGTCCTCAGAAGCAAGATCGAACCGATCGCCCCGCAGGCACTTTTCGTGAACCCGGACAACATGGAGAAAATGTGCGAGATCGTGGGCGTGAGGCAGCAGGATAAGTGGGCCCCGGAGGCTATCCCGGAAACCTTCTGCCATATACTTCCGATCGCGAGCGGATGCCTCGGAGAATGCTCCTACTGCATAACCCGCAACGCCCGCGGTGAGCTGAAGAGCAGGCCCGTGGACGGCGTGACCGAGAACATATCGCGCATGGACTTCTCAAGGGGAGCAAGGGAGATACAGCTCACGGCCCAGGATACGGCCTCCTACGGAAGGGATACGGGCGTGTCCCTGCCAGACCTCCTGCGCGAGGTCACATCGTTAGATTACGATTTCAAGACAAGGATCGGGATGATGAACCCGAGGACGGTTATGCCGATCCTTGACGACCTCGTGGATACATTTGAGCACGAGAAGATATTCAAATTCCTACATCTTCCGATTCAGAGCGCGAGCGATAGGATCCTTGCGGAGATGAACAGGGGCTATACTGTCGAGGATTTCAGGGAGATCGTCCGGAGATTCAGGGGCAGGTATCCGGAAATCACGCTTTCCACCGATCTCATTGTGGGATATCCGGACGAGACGCGAAGCGACCACTTGGCCAATATCGATTTCCTTGAGAGCATGAAGCCGAACATAGTGAACATCACCCGGTTCAGCCCGAGACCGGGGACGAAGGCCGCGAATGGCAATAACAGGGTTCCAGGATGGGTGGTGAAGTCTCGTTCTCGGGAGCTCACCAGAACAAGGTTCAAGATATCGAACGAGGCGAACAGATCGAAGGTCGGCAAGGTCTACGATGTTATCGTCACGGAGAAGGGGACCAAGAACACCATGATCGCCCGGACGAACAACTATGACCAAGTGATCCTGCCGAGAAGCGTGGATCTGGGTCAGAGAGTGAGAGTGAAAATAAACGATTTCTCTCCGATCCATCTGATCGGATATCCGGCTTGATCGTCCGATCCCGATCAAGCAGGTCTATTAGGAAAAAATATTATTCCGAACTGTTTCTCGACATCCAACTGAACAGCCCCGTAGTGTAGCGGTCAATCATGCGGGCCTTTGGAGCCCGTGACGGCAGTTCGAATCTGCCCGGGGCTACTCAGATTAATAATGGCCGATGATAATGAGATCTATCACGCGGAATAATTCATTGTATTCATTCGAAAGCTTTTGGGAGGATCAGTAGAAATCTTACTCCTTCCTTGAGATCATCTGGACTCACATTTTCAATTCGCAGCTCTCCCCCAAAATGTCTTGCGATCAAAGACGAAAATGCCAATGAGGAAAATACTCCTCGTCGAAGTCGGTTAGAATAACTGAATGGATTCAAAAGGCTCTCTTTCAGTGTATCTTGCATGCCTGGACTCTCATAAGAAATCGATATCTCCCAAAATGAGTTATTGTCGCTATCATCTTTGGCAGAGATATTGATTTCAATTTTGACTTCGTCTTTATCAACAAATTGCGCAGAATTATCGAATATCGCGAGAATAATATCAGAGATATACTCTCCACCATAGACGTTAACTGGCTCATCGGGCATCGCATCATGTATGAATTCGAATTTCTTATTTGGATACCCTTTGATAATCGCTGTCTTATTTTCTGAGAGAAAATCTCGGACATCTTGGATGGCATCTTCCGAGGGTGCAATCCTTTCTGCCTCTGACAGTTTACGCAGATTGCTGATGAAGGTGGCCACATATTGCGTTTGATTCACGATATTAATGGCATACTTCTGCAACTCCTCTGAGATCTCTTGATTTGATGCGATAATCTCAGCATAGGACATGATCGGTGAAAACAAGTTTGCTATATCATGAACTAGAAAATCCAAGTAAATCTCTGCCTTTTTTCTGGCATTCTCTTCCTCAATCGTCTTGTTCTTCAATTCTTGCTCAACCTTTATACGTTCGTTGATTTCCTGTTTAAGCTGTATATTTGTGTTCTGAAGATCGTTGGTACGCGCCTGCACTAATTCCTCAAGATGATCTCGGTAATTATCCAATTCGATCTCGATTTTCTTGCGATCGGTAATATCGACCCAAAAACCAATGCACTCTCTGGGCTTTCCGTCCTTATCGCGCATCAATCTAAATTCGTCATGCATCCAAGCATAGGTTCCATCCTTTTTTTGGAACCTATATTCATGATCGGCTCTGACGCTAAACTACCATTTCCATTCGAAATCGGGCTTAACCAAAGAATAGCCAGCAAAGGATTATTTCATTTGGAGATTCTGGTTTAGCGTCAGAGCCATGATCATAGACATCGGTCTCAAAGATTTTCATAATATCTTTTTTGACTCTTTCTCTATCATCCGGATGTATGTGTGATATCCAAAATGTGCTATCCTCCAGGAAATCCTTTGGATTATAGCCGAGTTGTTTCTTGATATTCTTGCTTATGAATGTGGCGCTCCAGTCATCTTTGACTCTTGAAGTGTATATCACCGCGGGATTATTGATAAGAAGATACTCTAGTCTATTCTTGACTTGAGCGAGCTCCACATCCGCCAGTTTACGTTCCTTAATTTCCTTCTTGAGTTGTTCCTCTATCGGTTTCAAATAGAGACCACCGAACCCCGGGGGGAATTCTACTAGGTAGTATTTCCAAATGGGTTTATAATATCTCTTGAATTAATATGAGGATTGCCGCGATTAGACCAGCTTCGGCGAACTCTCGAATGCTAGATGATTGGAAGACTCCATTTTCTCTGTGTATTTCGGAATGGGATTCCGTTTGAATCTGCCCGGAGACCGTCCTTTAAAATATGAACATTAGAGGAAAGGAATCAATTATATAGCTTCATTCCAATTTGCACTATCCGACGCTCAGATATCGAGAGCGTTGGGGTTTAGGGGGTTAGTAAAGGTATGAAAGTAATAATTGTAGGAGGCGGCGGGGCCGTTGGCTCCGTCATGGCGGACTGGTTTTCCCGCTATGACGACTATGACGAAATCGTCCTCGCCGGCTATAGAAGAGCCTCGCTGAAGAACGCACTCGACAAGATGAAGAACAAGAAGAAGGGCAAGGTCGCCATCGTCAACGCGAACAGCATCGCGGACATGAAGAAGAACTTCAAGGGGGCTGACCTGGTCGTTAATTCCACCCTTCCGAGGTTCTTCTTGAAAATCATGAAGGCGTCTCTGCAAGCCGGTGCGAACTACATGGACATGGCAACGGACCTCGCGGTGATGAACGAGCCTCCGGGGAAAGTGGTGAAGAAGGTCCCGCTAGACCTGCAGCTAGAGCAGGACAAACAGTGGAAGGACCAGGGTTTAGCCGCGATGCTTTGCTGGGGTGTAGACCCAGGAGCAGTCAATGTCTTCGCACGGTATGCATCGGACGGCATGGACAAGGTGGATTCTATCAAGGTGCGCGACGGTGACAAGAGCATCATACAAGGCTACGACGGGTTCTGTTCGATGTGGTCTCCGGACACACTGATCGAGGAGGTAGCGTATATGAACTCGCTTATATGGACGAAGGGGCGTTGGGAGAGGAAAGAGCCTCTCACTATGAGCGAGGAGTGGGAGTTTCCTCCACCCGTTGGCAAGATGAAAGTATGGCTGGTTGACCACGAGGAAACGCAATGCCTACCTAGATTCATCAACAAGGGCTGCAAGGAGATGAACTTCATGATCCACCTCGACGATGAGTTTGTCGAAGTATTGAAATCTCTGAGAAAGGTGGGTCTTGTTGACTCGAAGCCAGTCAACGCCAGAGGAGTAAAGGTCGTCCCGAGGGACGTCGTCGTCGCATGCATGCCGATGCCTACCGACCCCGAGCTGGGGAGCAAGATGAAGGGCAACAGCTGCGTGGGAGCGGCCGTCTTCGGACAGAAGGGCAATAAGAAGTTCATGCACTATCTATGGAACATTATGAGCCACGAGCAGTGCTGGAAGGATTACAAGGCTTCGGCGACTCCGACTCAGGTCGCCATACCTACGGGCATTGCCGCAGCATTGTTGGCACAGGGGAAAATCACAAAGAAGGGAGTGTTCACACCGGAGCAGCTCGATGCGAAGATGATCGTCAAAGCGTTCAATAAGTACGGCTTCAAAGTGGACCAGATGAAGAAGACTATAACTGATTGAAAACACAAACGGCCATGAGAGATTGAAGATTTCTCATGGCAATTACATTCTTATTTTTCGCAGCGACAAGAAAAAATCTCTGATCTGAAACAACCTCTGTGCAGCTGTTACTACGATTGTTCCGCTTTTTTCTCTTTGCTCCACTGAGTAAAAAAGCCGAAGGCGGCGATGCCCAAGAATACAGCTGTGAGCAAAAAAAGCACAATGCCGATCGTATCGTCCGGCATCCGGTCCCGATACCTGATCAAGCCAATCCACTGTGAGAACGAGGCGGCCGTGAGTATGATCGCGGCTATTGACATACCTCTTGATTTCTTCATTTTCTGTCCTCGTACGATAAAATGTAAAGCAGGATAAATAAATATTGACGAATAATTAATTGATTGGCACTGATTTGAAAAAAGCACAATCTTGGTTACCAGTCCCATTCATCATGAATATTGGCGACCCAAAACCTATTTATCCCCTTTAGTGATTGGGCGAAGATAACCCCGGATGTGGTTGTATTGGCAGAATTCAAGGCTAACATTAGCGACCCAAAGGACGGCAATTCATATAGCGTGGCGATCGTGGGCCACCATGCTAACTCGCTGATAGGCAAGAAGATAGGCGACCAGATAGACGGCATATTCGTCGGCCTTCCAGGTTACAAGCTCAAGATCACCGGCGGGAGCGACAAGGACGGCTTCCCCATGAGAAAGGACATACCAGGACCCAAGAGGATGAGGGTGCTCATATCCAAGGGCCTGGGATTCAATCCCGAGATGGGCGGCGAGAGGCGGCGCAAGACCATGCGCGGCAACGCCGTCTCCCCGGACATTTTCCAGGTCAACCTCAGGGTGGTCAACTACGGCGCTAAGGCGATCAAGGACCTGGTCAAGAAAGAGGAGAAGAAAGAGTCATGAAGGTTCCAACTCAGCCCGAAGTGAACATCGGCCTCATCGGTCACGTGGACCATGGCAAGACCACGCTGGCGAAGGCGCTTACGGGCGAGTGGACCGACAGGCACTCAGAGGAGATCAAGCGCGGCATCTCGATCCGAGTAGGATACGCCGATACACCGATTTACCGCTGCCCTAAATGCGAGGGCGAGGAGGTCTACCGGACCTCCGAGATATGCCCCAAATGCGAGGCGCAGGGAGAGTATGTCAGATCCATATCCTTTGTAGACGCCCCCGGGCACGAGACGCTCATGGCGACCATGCTTTCCGGGGCAGCGCTCATGAACGGCGCTCTTTTGCTGATAGCAGCGAACGAGAGCTGCCCTCAGCCGCAGACCAGGGAGCATTTGATGGCGCTCGAGATAATCGGCGTCCAGAACATCATCATTGTCCAGAACAAGATCGACATCGTGACCAAGGAAGAGGCGGTCAATAACTACAACGAGATCAAGGAGTTCGTCAAGGGGACTATTGCGGAGGATGCCCCTATCATTCCGGTGTCGGCGCATCACGATGTTAACATCGACCGGCTCATTTTCACGATACAAGAGCATATTCCCTCGCCGGAGTACGACCTGACAAAACCGGCGAAGATGCATATTGCCAGGTCCTTCGACGTGAACAAGCCGGGAACATACCCAGAGGACCTCAAGGGCGGCGTGATCGGCGGCAGCCTTAACCAGGGCGAACTGAAGGTCGGCGACGAGATCGACATCCTCCCGAACGTTACTGGTGAAGGAAGGAGCGTTTCCGAGGACACGCCCATCAGGACGAAGATATCCTCGCTTCACGCCGGGGGAGAGGGTTTCGAGAGCGTGAGACCAGGTGGACTGATCGCGATCGGGACATTCCTGGATCCTTCGCTGACCAAGTCCGATTCGCTCGTCGGGAGACTTTCAGGCAAGCCCGGCAGCCTACCAGGGGTGATCAGGGAGTTCACGATGAAGACGCATCTCTTGAAGAGGGT
>Ga0129302_1003132_pt1 | contig 11514 bp, 10 predicted proteins | sample BlaSprsedimmetaG_FD_94476 | JGI IMG/M metagenome (GOLD analysis project Ga0129302, IMG submission 94476) | Hot spring sediment bacterial and archeal communities from California, USA to study Microbial Dark Matter (Phase II) - Blank Spring... | ecosystem: Environmental > Aquatic > Thermal springs... | reverse complement strand
GTCCCGGCGCGATCCAGCAAATCTGGATGACGCCGACGGGCAACTGGCGCTACAGCATCCTGCGCATCTATTGGGACGATCAGGAACAGCCGTCGGTGGAGTGCCCGGTAGGCGATTTCTTCGCCATGGGTTGGGGGCAGTACGCGCAATTGTCGTCGCTGGCGGTGTGCGTCAATCCCGGCAGCGCCTTCAACTGCTATTGGGAGATGCCGTTCCACAAACGCTGTCGCATCACCATGGAGAACATCGGCGAAGACCGGATGATCCTCTACTACCAGATCAACTACACGCTCACCGACGTACCTGAAGACGCAGGCTACTTCCACGCGCAGTTCCGCCGCGCCAATCCGCTACCCTACAAAGAGGTCTACACGCTCCTCGACGGCGTGCAGGGACAGGGCCACTTCGTCGGAACCTACATGGCGTGGGGCGTCAACAACACCGGCTGGTGGGGCGAAGGCGAGATCAAGTTCTATATGGACGGCGACACAACGTTCCCCACGATCTGCGGCACGGGGACCGAGGACTACTTCTGCGGTTCGTACAACTTCGAGAATCCTGCGACGCGCGAGTACCAGCCCTTCACCACGCCCTACGCCGGGCTGCACCAGGTCATCAAGCCCGACGGCGTCTACCGCTCGCAGCAGCGCTTCGGCCTGTACCGCTGGCACATCGTCGACCCGATCCGCTTCCGGCAGGATTTGCGGGTGACGATCCAGGCGCTCGGCTGGCGCAGCTATCGCCGCTATCTTCCCCTCCAGGATGATATCGCCTCGGTCGCCTACTGGTACCAGACGCTGCCGACTGCACCGTTCCCGGCGTTGCCCGACCGTGATTACCTCGAGATCATTTGAGTAGACGGTAGACAGTAGCCGGTAGACGGGGGGCTTCTCTCTGTCTGGGGCAAATACCTGTATCTCGACCAACGGGTTAGCGCCGGAATAGCCAACTAAACGTTCCCATGCTACAATAAAGGCATGAAACAAAATATCCGTCGCATCGCAGACATAGTTATCCCGTGGTGCCAACAGCAGCCGGTCAGTCTGTGCGTACTTTTTGGTTCGCAAGCGACAGACCAAATGCATCCACAGAGCGATGTGGACCTGGCGGTATGGCCGGCGCAGGTTTTGCCCGTCACGGCGCGGCTGGAATGGGTGGTCGAACTGGAAACCAGGCTCAATCAAGACGTGAGCCTGGTTATCGTTTCACCGGATTTGGACCCGGTTCTGCAATTTGAAATTGCTCGCCAGGGACAACTCATCTTCGAGGCGCGCGCCGGGTTATGGGAGGAAGAACGACTGCATTTATGGCATGCCTACAACGACAGCTTGCCCTTCCGCCGTGCAGCGCGCCAACACTTACACGAATTTGCTATGGGAGTGCGCAATGCCGCCTGACGTATTGTTGCGGAAACTCACGTACCTGCGCCAACTCCTCGACGATCTCCGGCCATTCGAGAACGCTACGCTGGCCGACGTACGTGCGCAGCACTACACGGTCGAGCGCCTGTTCGAGTTGTTGGTGATGACAGCGTGCGACATTCTTTTCCACGAACTGGCAGAGCAAGGCATTACGCCGGATTCATACCGCGACGCTTTCAAACAAGCTAGTGAGCACGGGCTGCTCCCGTCAGATCTGAGTGCGAGATTGGAAAAAGCTGCCGGGATGCGCAATATCATCGTGCACTTATACCAGGCGATTGACTACACAATCTTACATAGCAGCATAGGTCCAGCTTTGCGGGACTTCAGGGAGTTCCTGGTGCTCTTCGAGACACGACTGCATAGCGAATAACTGCTGCGGTTTCATTCTGCACGAGACGTTGGCAATACTCTGTCAACACTACCCCGTGCTCCACGTACACACGAATCATAACGAGGTGATACTTATGTCGAAAACTTACCGCAATCCGATTCTCCCCGGGTTCTATCCCGATCCGTCTTTCTGTCGCGTCGGCGAAGGTTACTACATGGTCAACTCGACCTTCGAATACTTCCCCGGCTTGCCGATCTTTCACAGCCGCGATCTGGTGCACTGGCGACAGATCGGGCACGCGCTCGACCGGCCCTCACAACTCCCGCTGGACGGCGTGCGTCCCTCCGGCGGGCTGTACGCGCCGACGATCCGCTTCCACGACGGCGTGTTCTACGTCATCAACACACTGGTGGCGGGGACAAAAGAGTCCGGCAACTTCATCGTCACGGCGACGGACCCGGCGGGGCCGTGGTCGGAGCCGTACTGGCTGAAGGACGCGCCGGGCATCGACCCCTCGCTGCTCTTCGACGACGACGGGCGCGTGTGGTACACCGGCAACCGCATCCCCCCGCAGGGCGAGCGGTATCGCGGGCACCGCGAAATCTGGCTGCAAGAGCTGGATGTGCAGACGATGCAACTGACCGGCGAGAAATACGCGCTGTATGACGGCATGATGAAGGACAGCATCCACGCCGAAGCGCCGCACCTCTACAAAATCAACGGCTGGTACTTCCTGCTGATCGCGGAAGGCGGCACGAGCCACAACCACGCCGTCACCATCGCGCGCAGCCGGACCATCACCGGCCCCTACGAAAACAACCCGCGCAACCCCATCCTCACGCACCGCCACCTGGGGCAGGATCACCCCATCACCGGGACGGGCCATGCCGACATCGTCGAAACGCAGAACGGCGAATGGTGGCTGGTCTGCCTGGCGATGCGGCCCTACGGCGGACGGCGGCTGGAGCGCGTCTTCCTACCCGATGGCGATCCCAACGAGGATCACTACTTCAACCTGGGCCGCGAGACATTCATAGCGCCGCTTATCTGGGAACACGGCTGGCCCATCGTCAGCCCTGGCAGCGGGAAGATTGAGTTCGAGTATCCCGCGCCGAACCTGCCGGAGCACATTTGGCCCGCGCGCCCGGCCTGCGACAATTTCGAGAGCGAACGCCTCGACTTCGTCTGGAACTTCCTGCGCACGCCGCGCGACGACTTCTACAACCTGAGCGAGCGTCCCGGCTGGCTGCGCCTCAAACTGCGCCCAGAAAAGCTTTCCGAGTGGGCCAATCCCAGCTTTGTGGGACGGCGACAGCAGCACATCAACTTCACGGCGCGATCGGCGATGGACTTCATACCCACCGCACCAAACGAAGAAGCCGGTGTGGTCTTGCTCCAAAACAGTGACTTCCACTTCCGTTTCGTGGTGACCACGGTATCTGCCGACGAAATGCTCATCCGGTTGATCAAACGCGAACGCGGCGCGGAAACCATCCTCGCCGAGGCCCCAACCTCGGACGGACGCGTCTACCTCAAGGTTGAAGCACACGGGCAAGCGTACAACTTCTACGTCGCGACTAAGCTAGACGCATGGCAGCCCGTCGCCGAAAACGTAGATGGGCGCATCCTCAGCACGACAGTCGCAGGTGGGTTCGTGGGCGCTTATCTTGGTATGTACGCCAGCAGCAACGGAGAAAACAGCGCCACCGTCGCCGACTTCGACTGGTTCGAGTACGCCGAAATCAACAGCCAGTAGAAATCCACCGCGGAGCACGCAGAGTGCGCAGAGATTCTATCATCACTCGGCGTTCTCAGCGTACTCCGCGGTGAAAACCGATTTCGTGGAAATTCGTGGTTTTTTTTCTGCACAAGGAGATTTCACATGCTATATCCATTGCGTTTCAAGGAAATTCTGCGGAATTACACCTTCGGCAATCGCTGGATCGTCGATGTCTACGCGAAGGAGGGTTTACCTGAAGATCACCGCATCGCCGAGACGTGGGAAGTGTGCGACCGGGGAGCTGAGTCCAGTGTCGTCGTCAACGGCGCGCTGGCAGGGAAAACGCTGCACGAGATCATCGACGAATACGGCGCCGGCTTCCTGGGGCGCGATGTCATCGCCCGCAGCGGAATGCGCTTCCCGTTGCTCATCAAGTTCCTCGACGCATCCAATGTCCTGGAAGAACAGGCACATCACAACGACGCGCTGGCGGCGAAGCAGGGTCTGAACGATCCCGGCAAGACCGAGGCGTGGTACATGCTTCACGTCCGCGACGGCGCGACCATCCACTGCGGCAATATCGCGGGCGCGACCGAGACCGCCGTCCACGACGCTATAATGGCAGGCACAATCCGCGACCTGATGCAAGAGTATGCCGTCCAACCTGGTGACGCCTTCTTACTCTACGCGGGTACGATGCACTACTCGCAGGGAGGCGTGCTGTTTTATGAAATCATGCAGAACTCCGACGTTTACATCGGGTTGCTTCCGCCCGACCCGGCCCTGCCGGATGCCGAACGCGAAGCCCAGGTGGAGGCAATGATGGAGGGCGTGCACATCGAAGAGGATTTCGATTGCAAGACGCAACCGGTAACGTTATCAGAGGGCGCAAACACGCGCACGTTCGTCTTCGCCTGCACCTACTTCGCACTGGAACGTCTCGATCTCGCCGCGCCATACACGCTGGATTGTGATGGCGAACGATTCTTCGTTCTCTCGCAAATCGAAGGCACATCCACCGTGGTTTGGGGTACACAGCGAGAGACGCTGCGCCCAGGGCAGACGTGCCTATTGCCCGCCAGCCTGGACACCGTGACGCTCGAACCGGAACCTGGCCCGTGCGCCTTGCTCAAATCCTACCTGCCCGACCTGATGCAAAACGTAATTCAACCTTTGCGTGAGGCCGGGGTGACGGACGAGGCGATTGTGGGGTTGGGTGGGAAGAGCGTTCTGAACCCGTTGCGTGAACTCTTGCGTTAAACGGGCGCGCACAGGGTAGAGCTTAGCGACAACGCATTTCTAACGAATGTCGGTGTCTGCTGCTATACTTGACCGCGCCTGCTTTCTGAGGACACCCCAGAGCACCAACGCTGCGACGAGTTCCAGGCCCGCGCCGATCAGAAAGACGCGGCGATAGCCAAAGGCGGTAATGATATATCCACCAACCAGGCTGAAGGAGCCAAAGCCAAAACCCATCACCATTGACGTGATGCCGTAGGTCAGCGCCCGCCACTCGCTATCGACCAGTTCCATCTGGAAAACCTGTAAGACGGGAATCCACATCGCCGAAGCAACCTGAAAGCCGACGCGCCCGATACCGGCGGCAGCCCAATGCGGGACAAGGCCCATCGGCAGCAGGCTGAGCGCGACGCCGACAGTGGTGATGAGCAATGTTCCGCCGTTGTTGTAGCGGGCCATGACGCGCGGCGTGAGCAGCGAGGCAATGATCGCGGCAACCTGCACCACGCTGGTAATCAGCCCGATGGATGACGTGCTCAACCGCAGATCGGCATCCATATAGGCATTGCAGAAGCTCTGGCACGTGGCCCACCCCGCGTGGCGAATGAAGATGTAGATTGCCATCATCGCAATCGGCAAAATGGGCACCGGGCTGCGTGGTTTGTCGGCATGTATTTTTGCCGGTGGCGCGGCGCCTTTCTTGATCCGGCTCAGCGGAATCAGGGCGACCGTCGCCAGTACGGCTCCCACCCACAAGGAAAAGCGGTAGGGCGCAGGTCCGTCCAACGATTGCCTAAAAAGGCCGGCGAACATCCCCGGCAGCAACCCGCCGATGAACGTGCCGATGAGCGTGCCCGTTTCGCGGAAAGCGCTGCTGAGCGCGTAAGCGGTATTGCGGTTCCACTCGTTGGTCGAGGCCATCAGCGCGGGGACCAGGTTCACGTTAAACATCGACCAGCCGATGGTGAGGATAACTTGTGAGAAAAACGGCCAGAAATCACGTACCACGAGCGGTACGAATTCAGTCAATGGCAGCAGCGTCATCCCTACGAAAGCGATGACCCCGCCAATAAGCATCGCCTTGCGTGTCCCCAGGCGCGCGCCCAGTGCACCGCTGGGGATGCCCATACTCATATAGGTCAGCGCGCCCGTGGCGCTGAAGATGCCAACATATTCAGGGCCATAACCTAGTCGTAGTATGTAAAGCACCCGCAGCAGAGCATAAAGGCCGAAAAAGCTGATCGCCAGGATGCCCGTTACAGCAATCAGGAGTTTCGCATCACGGCTAAAGTCGTGCAGCGAGGGCAACTTGAGGTGCATCGAACCTCCCGGAAAAGTCAGACCGTCGTAAGTCAAATAGTCATAGCAACCGACTGCTACATAGGCATTGTACAATGAAACCAGCTAAACGCTTAGGGTTCGTAAAAGCATAGCTTCCCGAAAGGCTGTGGCCAATCTTCGACCGTGCCACCGGCGGGCGCGGTCAGAGACCGGCCCGAGCACAGGAGATTATTCTTGTGCTGGCCCTTATCGAGATGACGAACCGGCGACGGCATGTTTCCCCACCCACAACTTCGCCAACACAGACGCACGCAAATCTGCGATGACGATTGAACACTTGTTGACGATGACGTCGGGCCTGGATTGGCCGGAAGGCGACCCCATCTACCGGCAGATGTGGGTCAGCCGGGATTGGGTACAGTTCGTGCTCGACCGGCCGATGGTGACCGAGCCAAGCCGCCAGTTCAACTACAATTCGGGGTGCTCGCACGTGCTGTCGGCCATCGTCGCCCGGCACAGCGGTATCCTGACGCAGGATTTTACTCAGGAGTACCTTTTCGCGCCACTCGGCATATCGAACTTCAACTGGGACCGTGACGCCAACGGTCTGGCGATTGGGGGATGGGGATTACAGATCACCCCACGCGACATGGCAAAGTTCGGCTATCTCTACTTGCACAAAGGTGTGTGGGACGGGCAGCAGATCGTTCCCACCGCATGGGTTCAGACATCCACAATATCGCATGTCAAAACGGGGCAGACATTGGACTACGGTTACCAGTGGTGGATATACCCGGAATGGGGAGCTTACACAGCTCGCGGGCGCTATGGACAACTCATCTTCGTGATCCCGGAATACGAGCTGGTCGTCGTTTTCACGGCAGGATTGGACAACGATGCCCCGTTGGTCGCACTCATCGAAAACTTCATCGTCCCTGCTGTACAGCCAGCGGATTGAACAGACTCAGTAGGTCACAAATTGTCACCCCTAACCCGGACAAGCCGGAACCAAAAAGGTTTTTCGCAGCCCGTTTTCTTGCCCGTTGTGCAAGAATTTGGGCGGTTAGGCACTAATGCAGTAAGGAATGACAGTATTGACACGCGCATACACGCGCTTTGACAACCCCACAAATTATCCTAAACTCTCTACCAGAACTTCGCATAGGAGGATTTTATGACACGCAGACGCCGTACGTCAAGCTACAGGCGATCGCGCTACAGCTCACGCAACGATAAACGGATGCGCGGCGCAGAACGGATCTTATTTATTGTAGGCGCAACACTTTACGTTGTCGGGCTTTTTGGTGGCCTCAGCATGCTCGAAATGCCCGCGATGACGGCAACTATGCTCTTGGCCCTGGGCGGGGGCATGCTTCTCGCCCTTGCCTTGATGTTCGTTTTTTAGCACAATCCCCAATGTAGCGCGGGTGTCTCGCCCGCGTACAGGACGTAGGCAAAACGTTCACATTAACATACGCCGATTTCGCAGGAGAAACTTATGTGGGATCAAATGGCACTTTTCTCACAATCTGACCACCCCTACACTGTCAGCGAGATTACAGGACGGATTCGCGCGCTCCTGGAACAGGAGCCGTTGCTGCAAGACGTGTGGATCGAAGGCGAAGTTTCCAACTTCTCGCGAGCCTCGTCGGGCCACATCTACTTCACGCTGAAGGATGCGGGCGCGCAGATAAGCGGCGTCGTCTGGCGGAGCCAGGCACAGGCACTATCGTACGTGCCGCGTTCGGGGGATCAGGTCATCGTACACGGTCGCGTCAGCTTGTACGAGCAAGGCGGGCGCTACCAGATCTACGTCGATGCGATCCGGCCTGCCGGGCGCGGATCGCTCTTCCAGGAATTCGAGCGCCTCAAAGCACAGTTGGAGGCCGAAGGGTTGTTCGCGCCGGAGCGCAAGCGCCCCCTACCCGCGTACCCGCAACGCATCGGCGTGGTCACGTCGCCAACGGCGGCGGCTTTCCGCGATGTGATCAACGTACTCACGCGACGCTACCCGCTGGCGGAGATATTGCTTTCGCCAACGCTGGTGCAGGGAGAAACCGCCCCACCCCAGATCGTCGCGGCGCTGGCGGCACTCAACGCTCGGGACGATGTGCGTGACCGCCCCGACGTCATCCTCATCGTGCGTGGCGGCGGATCGCTGGAGGATTTGTGGGCCTTCAATGACGAGCGTGTGGCGCGGGCGGTAGCAGCTTCGCGCATCCCGGTGATTTCGGGTGTGGGGCACGAGACGGACTTCACGCTGACCGATTTCGCCGCCGATCACCGCGCCCCCACCCCGTCGGCGGCAGCGGAGATGGCAACGCCCGATCGTGCGGAGTTGCAGACTATGGTGCAACAACGCCAGGCGCGCCTCGAAGGTACGTTCGAGGCGCGCTTGCGCGGATTCCGCGACCGTGTCGCCCGGCTCGACCGCACGCTCCAATACCTCTCCCCGGTCGCACGGCTCGCCACCGCCCGCCAGCGCGTGGATGATCTGTTGGCGCGTGCGGATGCGACAATAGCACACCGCCTGGTCGTGCAGCGGCAGCGGGTGCAGGGGCTGGCAGCGCGCCTCGCGACGCTGAACCCCGACGCAGTGCTGGCGCGCGGATACGCCATTGTGCAGGAACGCGAGACAGGGCACGTCATTACGTCGGCGAAGACAATCACACCGGGATTAGCACTGACCCTGCAACTAAAAGATGGCGAGGCTGCCGCACGGGGAGAAAACTGATTACTTTCGCATATACAGAAATTTAGAGTATAATGTAAGAAATATCATTAAGGGTAAGGAATGCAACAATGGGTATTACAATATCAACCATAACTACCAAAGGACAAATCACGATCCCTAAAGATATCCGAGATGCCTTGGATCTCAAACCTCAAGACCAAGTGGGTTTTGTCCTTGAAGAAGGACGCGCATTATTAATCCCGATGCATCGTCGTTCGTTGTCCACACTAAGAGGCGCACTACAGGCAACTCGCCCATATTTAGGGGTCACAGAAATTCGAGAAACAGTTGCTATGGAGCGAGGAGCAGAGCTTCTCTATGAGGGCAAAAAGTCATGTTGAAGGTTTACGTAGACACTAACGTCATTCTACGTTTCCTCCTTAACGATCCGCTAGAAATGGCAGAAAAAGCTGCACAAGTATTTGAAGCCGCTGAGAAAGGTGAAGTGACCTTGGTTGTAAACGTAATGGTCATCGCTGAAGCCATTTGGGTATTGCAATCATTTTACAAGCAATCTATTCCAGCAATAGCCAAAGTTATCACCGATTTTATTCTCAACGAAGGTATACTCGTAGAAGATAAAGTCACTCTCCTGTCCGCATTGCAACTCTACGAAATTAAACGCATAGACTTTATCGATGCATGGTTAGCGTCCACAATGCAACAACAAGGAATACAGCAAATTTTCAGTTTCGACGAACATTTCGATCGCGTTGCCGAGATTAAACGCCTGGAACCAGGTAAATGACGTTTGCTTCACCGGTTATTCATACTTGAGCGCGTGAATGGGACTGAGGGCAGCCGCGCGGATGGCGGGATAGATGCCGGAAACCACGCCGATCAGGGCAGCAAAAAGGATGGCGAAAACCGGCAGCCACAACGGAGTCGCGGTCAACGTCTGCGCGACTTCTTGCCCACCCATCCCCGGTCCCATGAAACCGCCGCCATTCTGTGAAATAAGCGGCTGTCCCAAAACGTTGATCACCGCGTTGACGCCCATCGCCAACAGCACCCCGCCGACGCCGCCCAGAAAACCGATGCTCCCCGCCTCCGCCAAAAAGACCGACATCACGTCCTGGTTGGTCGCGCCGACAGCCTTCATCAAACCGATCTCGCGCGTGCGCTCGTAGATCGCCATCACCATTGTATTGGCAATGCCGAACGCCGCCACCAGCAGCGCCACCGCCCCGATTCCGCCAAGGATCGCCTGCACAATGAGGAAGAACTGGTTGATGCTCTCCAACTGTTGGCGATCCGACTGCACGGTGAAGCCCATATCCTTGATTTGTTGTTCGATCACAGGCGCCAGATTGGGGTTTTGCACCTTCACGAGCGCCTGGGAATAACCCTTGCGTGCGGATGGTTGCGCTTCCGGCGGCAAACCGGCGTTCATCCGCTGGTTAAGCCGTTGCGCTTCCTTGAGCGGCATAAAAATGCTGTAGTCGTACATGTAGCCCTGCCGCTGCAATTCGCCCACCACTTCCAGCCGCGCGACGATGCTCTCGGTAGGGTACATATCGCCTTCGTTATAGGTATACTGCATCATTTGCAGCATCTTACCCATCAATTCCGGGGCCGGCGGCGGCGTTTCGCTCTCCATGCGCAATTCCCAGGGAATAAAGTTTTCGGGCACCATACTGCCGATAACGACTTGTCCCCGGTAGAGTTCAAGCGTACCACGGTTCAGCTTGGCGAGTTTGGCAAAATCTTCCATACTCACACCGAAAACCTGCGCCCACCCTTCCTGACGATCCAGTTTCAGCGGTCCCATCATCATCACATCCATAAAGGGCGTCACTGCAATTACGCCCTCCATCTGGCGGATTTGATCCAGCGTTTCATCGTCCAGCACAAGATTCTGCTGCTGTTGCTGTTTTCCGCCGTCAGACCTCACTTCCATCATGCCCCAATAACTGTCATTGCGCACCATCAGTTCATCAAGGCCACCCATACCATAGAGGCTTTCGGTCGCCAACTTCTGCAAACCGGCCCCCAACGACATCAGCACCACAACGGCCGCCGTGCCGATGATCACGCCAATGGCCGTCATCGCCACGCGCGCCTTCATGCGCTTGAGGTTGCTCAAGACTAAACGGAGTAAGTCACGAATGGTCATAGCGAATCAGCGAATGGTGAATGGTGAATGGTGAATGGCGCCGACTCGTACACTTTGCATCTTGCATCTTGCATCCTGCCTCTTGCTCCTTGTCCCTTGCACCCTTTAGCTGCCCAGGCCCAGGAAGGCTTTGATGAAGCGCCAGATTTTCTGCGGCAGGGTCTGCGGCGTCTGCGGCGTGCCGCCAGGATATGGGCCGTCCGGCCCCATAGGGCCATCCGGACCAAAAGGCCCACCGGGTTCCTCGAACGACGGCATCTCCATTACCTCCACGGTGAGCGTCTCGCTGTAAATCTGTGTCTGGTTGAGATCGTCCACGTAATGCACGTTGACCACGAGATCCACCGGACCCGGCGCAAGCGGCATCGCCATCACATCCAGCGTCCAGGAACCACCGGCATCCAGGTTGCCGACGTAGGTGCTCGTCTCGCCCATAAATTCCAGGCCCTCGCCGGCCGCTTCCAGCGTAGGAATATTGAAACGCGCCGTTCCCGCATTGACGACTTCGATGGGCAGTGCAAGCGGCTGGCCCACCATAGCTGTCCCTTCTACCGGGCGATAAAAGCTAACCTTGAATTGCGGGCGGCGGAAGACCATCAAACTGACGCGCTGCGTATCCTTCTCGCGCGTGCCGGCGCCGGTATCGTAAGCCAGGGCCACGGGCAGGTT
>Ga0129302_1003124_pt1 | contig 11540 bp, 10 predicted proteins | sample BlaSprsedimmetaG_FD_94476 | JGI IMG/M metagenome (GOLD analysis project Ga0129302, IMG submission 94476) | Hot spring sediment bacterial and archeal communities from California, USA to study Microbial Dark Matter (Phase II) - Blank Spring... | ecosystem: Environmental > Aquatic > Thermal springs... | reverse complement strand
TTTCGAAGAATTTCTATAGTGATTATGTTAGGTATGTTTTTGGTTATGACAAAAATGGAAACGCGATAAAAGGTGTGTGCCTTTTAGACACGGTCGTTAAGCCTCGGGATGTTGATGGTGCTCGTGACGCCAACCTATTTGCTGTGGTATTTATGAATAGGTTGATATTTCTGCGGTTTCTTGAAGAAAAGGGCATAGTTCCGAAGAATCTGCTTAAGGATTTGCTCAAGAATTATAAGTCGTTAGAGATGCCTGCTACGTTTTATGATACGTATTTGAAGCCCCTTTTTTATGAGGTTCTCAATAGGGGGAAAGAGAATAGGTCTTCTTCTGTAAAGGCGAGTCCCATCTTCAGCCAAATTCCATATCTTAATGGTGGTTTGTTCAGAGAGGTGGTACATAGAGAGCGAGAGTATAACATTGGGAATGAAGGAGTTGAGTTGGTTATAGAGAATCTTCTTGAGAAGTATAGTTTTGGGTTGGAAGAGGGCATTGACCCTGATATTTTGGGTTACATTTTTGAGAAGACAATTAACTTTATTTCGGGAACTGGGACGAACCAGCAGAAAATGAAGGGGGCGTATTATACCCCAGATGATGTGGTGGAGTTCATTATAGAAGAGACGCTTACGCCGGTCATTTTTGAGAGAATGGTTCAGGGACTTGAAGAATCGGGCTGGAGACCTGCCGATCTCAAAGGATACAATTCATTGGATGATTTGCTTCTTCCCAATAATATGCCCAAGAATCCGATGCATGTCAGAAAGATGGTTGAATCTTTAGAGGGAATTAAGGTTTTGGATCCTGCATGTGGTTCCGGTCACTTCTTGACTGCGGTGCTGTCTTTGCTCTTGAGGGTTAAAGAGAGTTTATTGAGAAGTATCGGAGAAGATGTTCAACGATACAAGATTAAACGAGAAATTATATCTCAGAACCTGTTTGGTGTTGACATTGATGCAAATGCTGTTGAGATTGCTAGGCTCCGTTTGTGGCTTTCTATTATTGAGGAAGTTGAGGATTCAGAGCATATTGATACTTTGCCGAATATTGACTATAATGTTCTGGTGGGGAACAGCCTTGTCGGTTGGTTAGACGAAAAACTGTCTATGCATCCACTGGTTAGTCTGCTGAAAGATGGATATCTCGAAGGAACTCTTGATGTTTTAGAAATTTTTTATGGCAGAAAAATATTGGACGTCAAAGAAGCGCTTACGAACATGAAGATTGCTGATACGATTGAGGCGTACAGGAATCTTTTGGTGTTGTATTCTCTGGAGTCTGGAGAGCGTGCTGTTAAGATTAGGGAGGTTTTAGAGAAGGTTAGAAATAGTTTGTATGAGATGATTAACAATTCTTTCCTAGCCTTCATTCATGACAATTCCAATTTTAGCAAGAACAATTTTGAGGAGCTTGGAAAGGAGCTTTCTGAAAGAATGCCCTTTCATTGGAAGATTGATTTTGAGGGGGTTTTGCTTGAAGGCGGTTTTGATGTTATCGTTGGAAATCCTCCATATGTTGAGGACAGAAACTATAGCCCGACCGATTTGAAGAGTATTAACTGTCTGAAGAACAATAACAGTCGGAAAAACAAAGAGCCCCTGTTTTACTGGTCAAAGGATTGCGGTAACACTCATGCATATTTCACTGAAAGGTCAATTAAACTTCTAAGGCAAAATGGCAGGTTTGGATTTATTGTTCCAATTTCTTTGGTTTCTACAGATAGAATGGGGGACATACGGAAATACGTACATGAAAACTCTGCTGAAGTAAAATACTTCAATTTTGATGATAGACCCGGAAAAATATTTAGTGGTCTGGAGCATTGCCGAGCTACCATCGTAGTCACGGAAAAGGGAAAAGGCGTAAAAAATGTTACAACTTCCAAATATCATAGATGGTTCACTGAAGATAGGGCAGATTTATTCAAAAGCCTCAGGACAACTAGGTGGATAGTCAAGAATCCAATGGAGCTTGTGCCTAAATTAGGTGCAAGTATAGAAAAAAGAACACTGCAAAAGTTGACGCAGAAATCCAGAGGAAAAACTTTAGGCGATTTCACCACAAAGGACGGAAATCCAATATTTTACTATAATGCGCCTCAATATGGGGTACATACTCATACTGCAGATTATGTGCCAAAGATTGAATACTACGAACGTTGCGAGGAGAACCCAGAGAAAACCGAAAAAGTGCTCATTGGACCAAGAAAAACTCAGATTTCATCTCACTACAAACCAATTAATTTTGACCGCGATAACCTAGAGGTGGCTAATGCAATCCTCAACAGTTCCCTGTTCTATTGGTGGTTTATTGTCTGGTCCAATGGCAGAGATTTGTTGTTGCAACAGATAGCAAGTTTTCCCATCGACTTGAATGATTTCCCCGATTCTCTGAAGGCAAAACTTAACCCTCTAGTTGAAGAGTTAATGAAAAGCTATGATGAAACATCTAATGAAAAAATTAATGTCCGCTCCGATGGCAACATAATCAGAATAAAAGAAATCATACCCAAGTTCTCTAAGAAAATTATCGACCAAATTGATGATGTATTAGCAGAATATTTTGGATTTTCTGAGGAAGAAAGTAATTTCATTAAAGATTTCGATATAGACTTCCGAATGTAAAGGTTTGTGGGAAGTTTCTGTAGTGAAAAGGCTTAATATACGCCAAGTTATTTAAGCTGAAGAATTTAGAGAAAGGTTTGAGGAGTATAATGAGATGAGCGGAGATATTTCCCAGCTTCCACCCCAGATTCAGCAGCGGCTGCTCAGGCTTCAACAACTACAGCAGACTCTGCAAGGAGTGATGGCTCAGAAGCAGCAGCTTGAAATGCAGCTCAGCGAGGTTGAACATGCAGAAAGCGAGTTAGAGAAGATGAAAGAAACCGCGGTGATCTACAAGTCCATCGGCGCGCTTCTTGTCAAGTCCAAAAAAGACGTGGTTACAGCAGAGTTAACTGAACGGAAGGAACTCTTGAAGATGAGGGTTGACGTTCTAGCCAAACAGGAGGAGCGCCTTCGAACCCAAGTGAAGGACCTACAGGAAAAGCTGCAGCAGGACCTGCGTCCAGTATCAGGCTCCTCCTGAGGATGAAATTCGCTTGGAAGAAATAGGATTCCCTGAACTTACCCTTGAACAGGTTGTGGAGCTATGTGAAAGTGCGGAGCAAGCTGCCAGAGACTACGTCCTATCCAAAGTATCCGCCAGCAGAATAGTCACTCTTGATATACTAGTGGACGCTGAAGGAACAAAACCCGTAACCGCAAACGTTGACGTGACAGTTGTATTGTCCCCCCTCATGAAAGACTTCGATGTGGAAACGCTGACAAAAGAAGCAACAAAACGAGCCTTCAACCGCATTGAAGAATACCTGAGGGAACTCAAATGCGAATCCAAGAAATAGTAGCCCTGATAGACAAGCTGAACGCCAAACTGGCTGTTCTGTTATGCCACCACAACGCAGACCCAGACGCCGTCGGCGCCGCCTTCGCCTTCAAGGGACTGCTGAAACGTCTGAGACCCAACCTAGAAACAGAGATTGCCGCTGCTTCAGGAGTCAGCAGACTCTCCAAAGCCATGATGAATGCTCTGCCCATAGAGCTTGTGGACAACCCACGCATAGAAGCGGCTGACCTAATTGTTATGCTGGACACAAACACCATCCAACAGCTGGACGAATGGAGCAGACGAATCAAGCCTGACCGCCCCCTAGTTCTGGTTGACCACCACGCAAGCCACCCCGAAACCGAGCGCATAGCAACCCTCTCTGTAACCGACGAGACGGCATCGTCCACCTGCGAAATCGTTTATCGCCTCTTCAAGGAGGCAAAACTTAAACCAGACCTAGACGCGGCGAAAGCCCTCTTTCTGGGAATAGCCTTTGACACCCGACATTTCATCATAGCCACCTCTGACACCCTCAAAGTTGTGACTGATCTTGTAGATGCGGGAGTAAACCCCCAAGAAACACTTCCCATTCTCTCCTTGCCGATGGAACACCCGGAGCGCATGGCACGGCTGAAAGCGGCTAACCGAATGAGCCTCCTAAGAATAAAAGATTGGCTGATCGCCCTTTCTCATGTCAGCGCCTACCAAGCCTCAGCATGTCGAGCGCTCGTTGCATTAGGTGCCCACGTTGCCGTGGTGGCTGGACAAAAACAGAACAAAATCCAGGTCAGCTTCAGAGCCTCCCGCGAATTCTACGAGAAGACTGGAGTCCACATGGGTAGCGATTTGGCGAAGCCTCTGGGCGAGTTTCTGGGCGGCATGGGTGGCGGTCACCCGGTTTCGGCTGGGGCGAATGGTGTTGGGGATGTGGAGGCTTGCCTCAGCTTTTGTGAAAAACTGCTAAAACAGAAGCTGAAATAACCCTTTTTTGGGTAGCTACTCTTAAATGATTCGAAAAAGTTGCGGTAGGTTGGCGAACAAAACATTGGCCATAATCAAGACTGCAGACCTAACATACACTTATCCGGGGGCAACAAAACCATCCATCCACGAGGTGTCCATAACCATAAACAAAGGAGACTTCGTCATCTTAACCGGCCCCAGCGGCTGCGGAAAAACAACCCTCTGCCGATGCTTCAACGGTCTCATACCCCACTTCTACAACGGAACCCTTGGAGGAAAAATCGAGGTCGCAGGCCTCAACGTGGCTGAACACAAAATCCATGAACTCGCCAGCCACGTAGGGCTTGTTTTCCAGAACCCCGAAAACCAGCTCTTTGCCCTATCAGTTGAAAAGGATGTAGCCTTCGGTCTAGAAAACTTTGCCATGCCTAGGGACAAGATGAGAAAGCAAGTTGACTGGGCACTCCAAATGGCTGGCATAAGCGATCTGGGGGAAAGGCCGCCTCACGAGCTTTCTGGTGGACAGCAGCAGCGGGTTGCCATAGCCTCTGTGTTGGCTATGCAGCCTGACATAATGATACTTGATGAACCCACATCCTTCCTTGATCCTGTAGGAGCCGAGAAGATATTTGAGGTGATCAACGAGTTAAACAAGAAACTGGGCATCACCATTATTCTTGTTGAGCATAGGCTGGACCTAGCCGCAAAGTACGCCAACAACGTTATCGTCATGGATGAAGGCAAGGTGGTCCTAAATGGCTCTCCCCGCGAAATTTTCACCTCAGAAGAAGCCCGTCTGATTGGTGTGGGCATCCCCAAAGCAACAAGACTGTATCAGCATCTCAAACAAAATGGGGTACACCTGAAGTCTGTTCCAGTGACCACAGAAGAGGCAGCCAATCTCCTGCGGGAGGCACTGAAGCATGATTGAAGTCAAAGATTTACATTTCACATATTCTACCGGCATCGAAGCCCTGAAGGGAATCAACCTCACAGTCGATGACGGAGAGTTCTTGGCTGTCATGGGGCAGAATGGGGCAGGAAAAACCACTCTGGTGAAGCACTTCAACGGGCTTTTGAAGCCAACCAAGGGCGTGGTCCTAGTTGACGGCGTGAGCACCCGAGATGTGAGCGTTGCCAAAATGTCTCGAAACGTTGGTTTCGTGTTTCAGAATCCAGATCACCAACTATTCAGCGAGACCGTGGAGGACGAGATTGCCTTTGCACTAAAAAACTTTGGTTTTGAAGAAGCAGTTATAAAAAAGCAGGTTGACTGGGCTCTAAACCTTCTGGATATAACTGAATATCGGAAGACGTCGCCTTTCATGCTCAGCGGCGGAGAAAGAAAACGGGTTGCTTTGGCTTCGATCCTTGCTTGGGACCCTCGGATAATCATTCTAGACGAGCCGACCATAGGTCAAGATCATCAGCAGAAGGAGAAACTGCAGCAATTCATCTTGCAACTGAATGCCCAGAAAAAGACCGTGGTTGTGGTCACCCACGACGTAGAGTTTGTGGCTGAATGCAATCCTCGAGTTATACTGATGAGCCAAGGAAAAATTTTGGCTGAGGGTATGGCGGAAAAACTTTTGACGAACCCGAAGTTGGTGGCGCAGGCTTCGATTGTGCCTCCTCAGATAACCCAGATTTTTTTGGAGCTGGCTGATTTGGGATTGCCAACCGACATTATAGACGTTCATGAAGCTGCCAAGATTCTGTTGGGTCGGCTGAGGGAAAGGCAATGAGCATCTTTGAGGGCTTCAAGTTCAGGAAAGTTTCTTCCGTGATTCATAATCTGGACCCCAGAATCAAGTTTTTCTTTGTCACTGTCTTGTTTGTGATGGCTATCATGTTCACCAAGCTGCTGGCTCTGGTTGTCCTCTTTTTAGTACCCTTGCCCTTCGTTTTTATGGCAAGAGTTAGCAGGCAATGGCTGCGTTCCCTGAGGGGAGCAGCATTGTTTGCAATCTTCATTTTTGCAATCAACATTCTCGTTGGATACTTTTATCCCACCTCACATGAGCAAATAATTCCGCCAGTCGACACCGCTACAGAATTTTTGATTCTTTTAGAATATGCCTCAGCCATGACTTTACGTTTCGTTGTTCTAATTGCCTCTTTTTCGGTGTTCTTTCTGACAACATCGCCTGACCTTCTAGGCTTGGCGCTGCAGCAGAGCCATATCCCGTACGAGTTCTGTTTCGCCTTCACCACAGCGGTTCGCTTTGTTCCAGTGTTGGCTGACGAGGCGCAGACCATCATGGATGCCCAGAAGGCAAGAGGGCTGGAGCTGGAGCGCGGCAACTTCCTTAAGCGAGTGAGAAACTACATCCCCATTCTCATTCCGCTGATCGTTAATGCAATCCGAAGAAGCCTCGAGTTGGCGGAGGCCATGGAGTCAAGAGCTTGGGGAGCCAGCGAAAAACGGACAAACCTTTACACGCTTAAGCTAGAGAGGGCAGACTACATTCTCGTTCTAGTTTCTGTTCTGATGCTGGCTCTCGCAGTTTACATTTGGCTATATGTTTCCATCCCTTCTGTAACCACATTGCTTTCTCTATGACCCCTTCTCTGGTAATCGTTTGTGGTGAAAACTGTCGCCCAAACCTTGTCATGAAATGTTAGAAAAGACTTTTAACATAGAAACTAGTTTTTCCCTCTTCGTTGTGAAAGCCCTTGAAGTGGTTGATGGCTGCATCTGAGGAGATTCTGTCTGGCGCCAGAAAGGCAATGACCGAGATTGATTTGGAGAAAGTAGAGAAGTTCATTCAATCAATATTAGATGCTAGAAACAGGAAAATCTTTGTTGTTGGTCAAGGACGAAGCGGGTTCGTTGGACGCGCCTTTGCTCTTCGCCTCATGAACATGGGATTAAACGTTTACTTTCTAGGCGAAACAATCACACCCGCCGCTGGAAAAGACGACCTGATAATCGCGATTTCCGGTTCAGGAACAACCAAAATAACGTTGACTGCCAGCTCAACAGCCAAAGAGATAGGCGCAAAGGTTGTAGCCGTCACTTCGTATCCTGAATCTCCGCTGGGTGACCTCTCTGATCTAACTGTGCCCATAGGCGGGCGAACGAAACTTGGTTGGCCCAAAGAGGAGGATTATCTGGTTAGGCAGATTCTGGGCGAAAGCGAAACTTTGTCTCCTCTGGGGTCCATCTTCGAAAACAACTGCATGATATTCCTTGACAGCATGGTTGTTGAGCTTATGCATCGTCTCGGAAAAAGCGAGGATGAGATGAGGAAGCTTCACGCCACCCTCGAGTAGGCAGGCTGTTCCTCAAACAAAGAATCCAGTGAGCATTTTTCTTGTATGTGTTTGCTTTTCTTAGGTGCTCAAATAAAGATAAAAAAATGGGCAATCAGATGTATTAGCCTATTTGGTTTTCTTCCGTCGTCTCTGCCTCTTCTTCTTAACCCGCTTCTGTTTCTTTTTGGCAGTCTTTTTTGTCATGCCGTGATGTCTAGCCATATTGATCGTTTCCTTTCGGTAACTTTTCCTAAAGTGTACTTCATAAAGGTTACGTGCGTTATTTTGCTTTTGTTGTCATCCACTTTTCTGCAGTTTCACTGTTTACTGCAGGTCAAGCGTCTACGGGTCCTTAACATTCTCTGTTGGTGCCCTTAAGCTGTTTCAGAGTCGCTCCATCTCATCATCACGAACGCTCAGAATGGTGTCCCTCATCACAACATACAAAGTCTAACATGAAAGCTTAAAACCTTGCCCTTTTAGCGCTGAAGTGTAACCGCAAAAGAAACGGAGGATACCTTTTTCACATTATTTTGTGTCTAACTTGAATTCCTTGTGGATTGCCCGAACTGTCTCGTCTCCATCCGTTTCTTTGACTACGAACGAGACGTTAAGTTCGGATGAGCCTTGAGCGATCATGCGGACGTTTATTCCCTTCTGTGCAACTGCCGAAAAGATTCTTGAAGCCACTCCGGGCATTCCCTTCATGCCTGCCCCCAAAACCGCGACTACGCATACATCCTCTTCGGCTATGATTTCGCGGATAAAATCTCTGCCCAGCAACGCAATCTCTAGTGTGTTGACTGCCCGCTCCAGTAGGCTTCGTTGAATGACCAGTGAAATGTTTGACTCTGAGACGCTCTGGGAGATCATCAGGATGTTGATGTTTTCTTTTCCGAGCACCTCGAAGACTTTTGCTGCTGTTCCCGGTGCGCCGACCATGCCTGCTCCGCTGACGGTTATCACCGCAACGTTTCTGACTATGGTTACGGCTTTTACGCCGTCTTTTTGTTTGATTTTCTGTTCTTTCTTTATCAGTGTTCCCGGGTTCTCGGGGTTGAAGACGTTTCTGATTCTGACGGGTATTCCCTCTTTTCTGGCTGGCTCCAAAGCTCGTGGATGCATAGCCTTGGCTCCGAAGATGGTCAGCTCTGTGGCTTCTTGGAACGACAGCTCATTGATCGTTTTGGCTGAAGAAACGATTTTGGGGTCAGAAGTCATAAGTCCGTTCACGTCTGTCCATATCCAGACTTCGTCGGCTTCTAGGGCGGCTCCGATGATGGTGGCGGTGTAGTCTGAGCCTCCCCTGCCTAAGGTTGTGGTTTCTCCGTTCTGGGTTGCGGCTATGAAGCCCGTTAACACTGGAACGGTTCCCTTTTTCAGCAGAGGCTCAAGGTTCTTTTTGACCTGATATTTGGTGACGTTCATGAGTAGACCTGCTTCCCCAAAGTTGTTGTCGGTCGCTATCCCCGCTTCTCCTCCAGTGAGGTGCTCTGATTTTAGTTCCAAGTCTTTGAGTGCTCCGCTGACTATGGGCGCGGACAGTTTTTCTCCGTAAGCGATGACTGTGTCTCTTGATTTGGGGGTGAGTTCGCCGACGTAAACGATTCCTGTTAGAACCTGCTCAAGCTCGTCTATCCTTGCTTTGAGGGTCTGCTCTGCCTCTTCCCTTATCTGGCCGTCTTTGATGGCTTCCTTGGCTGTAACTAAGTGCCTTTCAAGAATTTCATGCTTGAATTTTCGGATGTATTCTCTGTTACCTTTTTTTGCTGCCTCTGCGGCTTGGATAAGCTGGTCTGTGACACCATCCAAGGCTGAAACTACGGCGACAACGGCGCAATCCTCACGGCTGTTGTCTGCTATGAGTTCGGCTACGTGGCGAATCTTTTTGCCGGTTGCTACCGAACTCCCGCCGAATTTCATCACTATCTTCTTCAAGTCTTTCTCACTCACCTTTATGTTATCATCTTGTTTGCTATGTTCTGTTTTATGTCCAGCAAATCCCTTAACACTGCGCTGGCGGTTTCCGTTCCTCCTGCCCCCAGTCCGATGATGGTTTGTTCGCCCGCGGATTCGGAGACGAAGGTTACGGCGTTGAGGGCGCCGTCCACGGCTAGGGGATCATGCTTGGCTATTTGGGTGGGCTCCACTTTTAGCGTTTCCTCGATGGAGCCTATGAGCTTTATTGTGCAGCCTTTCGCTGATGCAGCCTCTATGTTTTGGGCTGACACGTCGCGGATGCCCCTGATCTTCACGTCTTTGATGGTGACTTTCTTGTCCATTATCCAGTTTGCCATGATGACCAGTTTGGCGGCTGCGTCGTAGCCGTCAACGTCCATTGTTGGGTCAGCCTCTGCGTATCCGAGGGCTTGTGCCTCTTTCAGGGCTTCGTCGAAGGTGATGTGCTTCTCATCCATCTGCGAGAGAATGTAGTTTGTGGTGCCATTCAGTATTCCCCTGATGGAAACTATTCTGTCGCCTTGGAGGCAGTTCTTGGCGAACTCCAGAATTGGAGTTCCTGCGCCCACGGTTCCGCTGAATCGCAGGTAAACTTTGTTGTAGTCCGCCAGCTCTGTCAAAGCTGGAAGTGCCAAGGCTAGTGGTCCCTTGTTTGTGGTGACCACATTTTTTCCTGTTCTAAACGCTGCTTTGATGTAGGATAATCCGGGTTCTGCGGTTTCGATGTTGGTGGGTGTCACCTCAACCATGGCTTCAGCCTCCACGGACTCTATTGTTTCTAGCGCTGACATTCCGGGATGTCCATGTTGGCTGCTAGCCGACACTGTTCCTTTCTCTTTTTTGAGGGTTAGCATCTGCTCTAAGTCCAGTCCCTTCGGGTTTATGGCTGCGCCTTTCTTGTCGACTATAGCTACGATTCTGGGGCGGAAGCCGTATTTTCTTGCAAGCTCCCCTTTTCTGCTTGTGATGATTTGGGCGAAGCTCTGCCCGACTACTCCCCATCCCACCAAGATTATCCTCATTAAAGTCCACTCTGTGCTCTGTTTACGTTTGTATATTGAATCTCCTCTATTACCGTTACCTTTTATAAATAATAATCGCGGTCGAATGTGCCTCGTCATATTAGGAGCCTAATAACAGAGCATTGTTGAAAACAGTCTTTTTTCAGGAAAACCAAGAAAGATAAAAATTGGTGTTCTAGTCGCGAGTCATTTTTATGGTGTCCTGAAATGTTAAAAAGTTGTGTAGGCTATAAGTCCAGAACGGTGCTGCTGTGATGAGTAATTCTGAGGATGCGGAGTTCAGGGATGCCTTCAGGCGTTGGGCTGAGCAACTGGACTGTCATCAGTATCAAATTTTTGTGGAGACAGCCAAAATTGTGGAGTTGCTGAAGCAGAAGAAGGTGTCTGCGAAAACGAAAAACGAGATGATTATCGTCGTTAAGGGCTTGCAGGCAACCGTGAAGTCCATCTCTAAGGTGCTCTCAAAATACATAGAATAACAAAACAGATCAAGTGGCAGCCGATTTTCCGAGAAAACGCAACATAAACGCTTCACCCTCTATTAAACCAAAACCGCCCTTCCCCGCAGACTCTTCGTCAAACAGCTTCACCCCATCAGCTTCGATGGCTGGAGAGCAAATTGCGAAGGGCACCGGGTCTCTTGTGTGTGTGCCGATTTTGATGGGTGTGGGGTGGTCAGGCAAAATGGCGATGGCACAGTCTTCTTTTAGTCCATCCAGTAACCTTCCGACTAGTCGTTTGTCCAAGTCCTCTATCGTCTTCACCTTCAGTTCGTAATCTCGGGAATGCCCAGCCTCATCTGGTGCCTCAACGTGAACGAAAACCATGTCACTGTTTTCAAGAGCCTTGAGCGCATGTTCTGCCTTTCCTTCATAGTTTGTATCATACAAGCCGGTGGCGCCGGGCACATTAACAGCCTTCATTCCAGCGTAGACTCCGATTCCTTTAACC
>Ga0129302_1003122_pt1 | contig 11541 bp, 11 predicted proteins | sample BlaSprsedimmetaG_FD_94476 | JGI IMG/M metagenome (GOLD analysis project Ga0129302, IMG submission 94476) | Hot spring sediment bacterial and archeal communities from California, USA to study Microbial Dark Matter (Phase II) - Blank Spring... | ecosystem: Environmental > Aquatic > Thermal springs... | reverse complement strand
CTAGCGTGAGCTCTCTTTCAGCCCGAACAATGCGGGCTGAAATATATTGTAGGGCTATCGCCCACAATATTATTTGTTTTTTATTTGGACTTTTTGAACAGAGCCAAAACATCCGAAAGGTTTATATAACCGGGTATCTGAGTTATTATGTTTAAAAATGGCAGGGAACAAATCCAGTTCAAAATCAAAAAAAAGCAAAAAAAAAGCAGTTGCATCAAAAAAGTCCGCTTCAAAGGCAAAGAAAATTACCTCAGCACCACAAAAAAAGAAAGCAGGCAAAAAAAATAAGCCAGTAAAGCCAGTTTTGGAGCCAAGGCAGCCAACCCCAGTGAGACGTGTTCAGCCCTATAGGAAAAAGATTTCCTCGGAACAGCAGAGTTCAGACTCCATTCTTGGCATTTTTAGCCTTATTGCAGGCGCTGTATCGGTCCTGTTTTTGTTTATCTATCCGGTTTTCTCAATAATCTTAGGCCTGCTTGCAGTTGCGTTTTCAAAGGCTGTTAGGACAAGAGAAAGTAACCTGCCTTCTGCTCTGGGGCTTGTGCTAGGAGTCGTAGGCTTGATTGTAGGCTTAGTGGTTTTGGTGATAATCTTAATATCGGCCTTTATTTATCTTATTTAATCTCAGCCAGAAATCTTTTATCTTTTTGTTTCCCTTTCTTTGCAGATTTCAAGGAAGTCGCAATAATTGCATAGCGGGCTCTTTACTGCTGGAAACCTATCTTCAACTATTGCTTTCTCAACTGAGTCTATCCTTTGCTTGATGAAAGCCTTTGTTTCCTTGACATCTTTTCTTGCAAGTTCAATGTCTACATCATACATGTTCCTAAGGTAATGCCATATTAGCCTGACTTTCCTGGCATCCTGGTAATTCTCAAAGACCCAGAGAGCATAGGCTTTAAGCTGGTAGTCTCTAAGAAGCTCACTCCTGGTTTTTGGCTTTCCTGTCTTATAGTCCCTCACTTCAAAGACGCCGTCAGTCTTGGAAAGCCTGTCAATTCTTATACAATACTGCTTTCCCTCAAGGTCAAGGAAAAACTGCGTTTCTGTAAACAGGGTTTTTGACTTGTCACTAAGGAACTTTTTATAAAATTCCTGGATTATTCTTTTACCCTCAAGAAAAAACTCAGGTTCTTTCTCTGAGAAAAGAAGCTCATCTTTCCTGAATTCGTTTTTCCATTCATTCTCAAAGAGGTTCCATATTATGTTAAGCGAGCTGATCCTGCCTTTTTCCCGCTCAAGATACATCCTCTCAATTACATTATGAAGCATAGTCCCAAAAAAAGTGTGAATAGTTCCTTTAGTCTCTGTTGGAACCTTTTCAATGTACCTTAGCCTGAACTTCTGCGGGCATTGGAAATAACTTTCAATCTTTGAGTATGACCACGCCATTTTAATTCAAGGAGAAGCCTCTTATTTAAAAATGTTAAGGAACAAGGTTACAAAACCTTATAGTCAAAAGACCTCTTAATAATATAATAAGCCTGCTTTAGCTTTATCTTTTTTAGTGTCTTCATAAATATTCTCGGCCTTAGATAAAACCTGAGAAAAGCCTTTCTTCTTGCTTTAACAAGGTCATTCTTCGAGAGCCCTTCTGGAACCCATTGTGGAGGTTTTCTCCATCTTGTAGATAATTCTTCTCCCTTAACTTCATTCCAGAGCTTGCATCCTGGAAACATGTCCAGGGCGTCAAAATGGGCTCCATCAAGCCCGGAATTAACAGCAAAGCTTATTGTTTCGTTAATAGTTTTTTTTGTTTCTCCAGGCAGCCCCAGGATGAAGAAGCCATTTGCTTCAATCCCTGCTTTTTTTGACATGCTGATTGCTTTGCTTATTATTTCAAGGCTTTCCTTTTTCTTGACTTTCTTTAGTATCTCATCGCTCCCTGACTCTATTCCAAAAGAAACACTGTAACATCCACTTCTCCTCATAAGCCTTAAAAGCTCCATGTCAACTTTATCAGCCCTGATTCCATTCGGACAGGCCCAGCTCACATTTACATTTTCTTTAATCATAAGCTCAAAGATCCTTTTCGCGTTCTCTCTATCCAGCGTAAGGTTGTCATCCTCGAAATGAATCTCTCTTACCCCAAAATATTTGACGAGTAATTTGATTTCAGCAACCACATTCTCAGGGCTTCTGAACCTGATTCTTCTATTATAGAATGAAGGGCTCGCGCAAAAAGAGCAGTCAAAGGGGCACCCCCTTGAGGTGAGCAAAGGAGCAACTGGAAAATTCTTTACAAATGCACCATGTGGGGAAAAAGGATAATTATTAGGGTTAATCTGCTTCCAGTCAGGAAAAGGAAGCTCATCAAGATTTTCAACAGTATTGGCCATTTCGATGGGCTGCCCTTTATTTTCAGCTAGTTCTTCACTATTAAAATAGACACCCTTTATTCTTTTTTTTCCAGAGAAATCGCTTTTTGCAAGCTCAAGCAGAGGAAGCTCCCCCTCTCCACAAACAACAAAGTCGCACTTTGCTTCTTTAAGAGTCTCAAAAGGGCAAAAGCTAGGATGCATCCCCCCAATTATACACTTAAGCCCTATGTTTTTTAGCTTTCTTGAAAGCATAACAGTTTCTTTATAATAGAAGGTGACACAACTAATGCCCACAGCATCGGGCCTCTCCCGAGCGATTCTTTCAGTTAATTTATCGTTGCTTAAATCCTCATTAAGGCCATCGATGACAACGCATTCTATCCCCTTTTTCTTAAGAAAAGATGCAAGATAGCCTAAGCCAAGCGGCGGTGTTATTACATGAGTATCATACCTTGGCCTGGCAAGCACTATCTTCATCAGGAATCCAGGAGACGCCTTTATTTTATTAAACTTTGTTGTTTTCCCTGAAGCTGTAGTAAGATTCATCGCAAATAATTACATGGTCTAAAAACCTGATTCCTATTATCTTGCCTGCTTCACTTAGCATCTCAGTTACTTTCTCATCTTCTTCAGATGGAAAGCACCTGCCGCTCGGGTGGTTATGTACCAGTATTATTCCGTGTGATGAATTCTTCACTGCTTCCTTAAAAATCTCTCTTGGGTGAATAATGCTTTCATTCAGTGTTCCTACGAAGATTTTCTTTTTTTCAATGATTCTGTTTGAGCAGTCAAGGCAAAGCAAATGCACTTCTTCCTGCTTTCTGCTTCCCAGCTCATACTGAAATGCGTTGAAAACATCTTTGGCGCACTTAATATAACGCTTTGCTTTTCCCTTGATTAATGCCCTTCTGCTTATCTCGAAAGCAGCAGCAATCTGCATTGCCTTAGCTTCTCCTATTCCCCTGAACTTTGAAAGCTCGCTTAGCGAGCATCCCGAAAGTGCTTCTAATCCAAGAGTTGATATAATCCTGTTGCATAAATCAATGACATTTTCACTTTTTGTGCCATTCTGAATAATTATTGCAAGGAGCTCAGGGTCCGAAAGCGCTTCCTTGCCAAATGCCTTTAATCTTTCCCTTGGCCTGTTGTCATCAGCAATCTCCTTTATTCGCATGGCTGGAAAATTGCCGCAAGCCTTTATTTAAGATTCTAAATTGATTGTAAAAGATTTCTGGCTTGTTGGCTTGTTTTAAGGAAATCTTTCAATGCTTAGTAGAATCCCCTAAGCTTGACAATTGTGCCGGGGAGGCTGGCTTTTGCTAATTTTAATAGTTCTTCATTCTCTTCCCTGCTGAAACCAGAAAGCCCTTCGGCGCTTATCAATTCCTTTCCAGAATCAAATCTTTGAAGATAGTAAGCTTTCGAGCCTTTTATAAAACCAATAATCTTCACAAAGCCAGCATTGGATAAAAAAGGCTTTACCAGAGTTGTTCTAAATTCATATTCAACATTGCTTTTCATAAGAATCGCTGCAGTCTCCTTAACCCTGTCGCCAAATCCCGAAACGCCTGTTGCCTTGTCATAATCATCAAACCAAGCTTTAATATCCAGGGCGAAATAGTCCACATCCTGGCTCTCAGCCAACTCTCTGATAACATTTGGCTTGCTTCCGTTTGTGTCCAGCTTAACAAGAAAGCCTTTTCTCTTAATCAGTCTGATAAACTCAGGCAAGTCTGGATATAAGGTAGGCTCTCCTCCTGTAACAACAACTGCTTCAACTTTGTCTTTTCTCTCATCCAGAAAAGCAAAAAATTCGCTTTCATCGATTTCGTCTCTTCTTTTAAGCACAATAGAGGCGTTGTAGCAATAAGGGCACCTAAAATTACAGCCGTTCAGAAAAACCACGCAAGCTATCCTTTCAGGGTAATCCAAAAGGCTAAACTTCTGAAGATAGGCAAGTCTCATCTTTCTAAGTGCAGTTCTTATTAAATAAAAAAACCAAAAACCCAAAAAATAAAAAAACAATAATTTTATGCCTCAATATGCTCTGCGATATTAAGGTAAACCCTTTTTGAGAATTCCTCTCTTTTTCCATTATTCCACTGGTTCACAGGCCTGATGTAGCCAACAGTCCTTGAGTAAACCTCGCATTTTGTCTTCATTTCATTCACCTCAGAGTTTAATCTCTATGTATCCCCCTCCCTTGTTCGAGCCAGAATCTTCTTCCTCAATCTCATCACAATATGGGCAATACTCATGCTCTCCTTTAATATAGCCATGGATTGGGCATATGCTGAATGTAGGGGTTATCGTATAGTAAGGAAGGCTGTATTTTTGTGCGATTTTTCTCACAAGCCTTTTTGTAGACTCAACATCTGGAAGCCTTTCACCCAGGAAAAGATGGACAACCGTGCCTCCAGTATACAGTGTCTGAATCTTGTCCTGCTTGTCAAGAAGCTCAAACAGGTCATCTGTGTAGTTTACTGGAAGCTGTGAAGAGTTTGTATAAAAAGGCTCTGCATTTCTGTTTTTCCACTCATCATTATTAGCAACGATTATATCAGGGAATTTTGCTTTGTCAGCCCTTGCAAGCCTGTATGAAGTCCCTTCAGCAGGTGTTGCCTCGAGATTGTAAAGGTTTCCGGTTTCTTCCTGGTAGCCGGCAATCTTTTCCCTCATAAACTCAAGCACCCTGACAGCAAACTCGTGTCCTCTCTTATCACCAATGCTATCTCCAAGCAGGTTAATGCTGGCTTCGTTCATTCCAACTAAGCCTATTGTAGAAAAGTGGTTTTTCCAGTAAGAGCCCTGGGCTTTTTTGTTTTCGCTAAGATAAAACCTTGAGTAAGGATACAGGCCTGTTTCTGTAAAATTCTCAAGAACTTTCCTTTTAATCTCCAGGCTTTTTTTTGCTGTATCCATAAGCTCTCCAAGCTTTGATAAAAACCCTTCTTCTGTTTTTGACATGTATCCTATCCTTGGAAGGTTTATAGTGACTACCCCGATAGAGCCTGTTAAGGGATTGGCCCCAAAAAGGCCGCCTCCTCTTTTCCTTAGCTCCCTGTTATCCAGTCTTAGCCTGCAGCACATGCTTCTTGCGTCTTCAGGCTTCATATCCGAGTTAATATAATTCGCGAAGTAAGGTATGCCGTATTTTGCGGTCATCTCCCAGACTCTTTCAAGCAAAGGGCTGTCCCAGTCAAAATCTTTTGATACGTTGTATGTTGGAATTGGGAAAGAGAAAGGCCTGCCTTTTGCATCCCCTTTCAGCATAAGCTCTGCGAAAGCCTTGTTAAACAGCTCCATCTCTTTTTTGAATTCCTTGTATGTCTTGTCCTGCTCTTCGCCGCCAATAATAGCCTTTTCGTCTTTCATATACTCAGGCACAGTCAGGTCAAGGGTAACATTTGTGAAGGGCGTCTGAAACCCCACTCTGGTTGGGACATTTATATTAAACAGAAATTCCTGCATTGCCTGAACAACTTCTTTGTAGGATAGGTTATCATAAGCAATAAATGGTGCAAGAAGCGTATCAAAATTTGAGAAAGCCTGGGCACCGGCAGCCTCGCCCTGCATTGTATAAAAGAAGTTTACAATCTGCCCCAGCGCTGCCCTGAAGTGCTTTGGCGGCTTTGACTGGATTTTTCCTGAAACCCCGCAAAAGCCCTTGCTAAGAAGATCTTTAAGGTCCCAGCCGACACAGTAAGGGCCTAAAACCCCTAAGTCGTGAATATGGTAATCCCCGTTCAGGTGAGGCTTTCCAACCTCCTCAGGGTATAGCTTATTCAGCCAGTATGATGATATTATGCTTGATGAAATATGGAAATTAAGTCCTTGAAGCGAATAGGTCATATTGCTGTTTTCCTTAACTCTCCAGTCAGACTCATCAAGATACTTATCAATAATCTCAAAGTTGCTTATAAGAGAAGCAAAACTCCTCAGGTCATCATGCTGTTTTCTATATACAATATAAGCTTTAGCAGTCCTATGGTAGCCGTTTCCCATCAATGTCTCTTCAACGATGTCCTGTATCTGCTCAACTGTTGCAGTTCCTTTTGGAAACATCTCATCCAGCTTACTCTCAACCTTTCCAGCCAGTTCCTGGCATAACTTACTGTTCTTTGATTCTCCGGTGCTTTCAAATGCTTTCTGAATTGCATTAGAAATCTTTTTTATGTTAAAAGGAACAATCTCTCCGTCTCTCTTAAGAACGCTTTTCACTTTTTATTCACTCTCTGTATTCTAGAGCCCAAAACCACCACAATATGTTGTGTCATAAAAAAGGGCAGACTCTACAGGTAGTATTTTTGTCTAAATATTTAAACATTGTTCCTTTGCAAAACAATATCAAAACAATATATTTTCAAGCACAGATATCAGCTTTTTAAATTTTATAAATGAATCAAAAAAAGCTTGTTCTAACTAAACAGGGGCTGTTATTTTTTGTATTTGTCAGCTGGTTTTTTATTATTCTTTTTTTCTTATTTCCTTTTTCTCTTTTTTCTCTTTTCTGGTTTTTTCTTAGAATATGATTTTAATATTACTGCAGAGGAATACGAAATATTAATTAATGTGTGTTAACTTTTTAAGAATTAGTCGAATTTATTAGTCAGTAAGAATTTTGGAGGTGGAAGAATGGCATTATGGTGGATTTTGGGTGCAATTATTGTTTTTTTTTTATCGGGCTTAAGGGTTGTGAACCAGTATGAGCGAGGAGTTAAGCTTACATTTGGTAAGTTTTCCGGGATAATGGACCCAGGGCTAAGGTTGGTGATTCCGATAGTCCAGTCCTGGTATCGTGTGGATATGAGGGTAAAGGCAGTAGATGTGCCAGAGCAGGAAAGCATAACAAAAGATAATATTACTGTTGGCATAAACGCGGTCATTTATTACAAGGTTGTTGATTCCCAGAAGGCAATAATCGAGGTAGAAAAATATGATTACGCTGTAACTCAGCTTGCCCAGACCACAATGAGAAACATAGTTGGCGAAGTTGAGCTTGATGAGCTTCTCAGCAAGCGAGAGAAAATCTCTGAGCAAATCAGGCATATAATTGATGCTGCTTCAGACCCCTGGGGCATTAAGGTAAACTCTGTTGAGTTAAAGGATATAACTCTTGCAGAAGATATGAAAAGAGTCATAGCAAAACAGGCCGAGGCTGAAAGGGAGAAAAGGGCTGTTATTATAAAGGCAGAAGGCGAAGTAATCGCATCCACAAATATGGCAAAGGCAGCAAAAACCCTTAGCACAGCTGAGGGCGCACTTCATCTTAGGACCCTGCAGTCAATAAACAATATCAGCTCAGACAAAAGCAATACAGTGATTTTTGCCATACCCCTGGAATCACTCAGGGCGCTTGAGGCAATAGCAGGCAAGAAAAAGAAGTGATTTTCTTTTTTTCTTTTTTTTGTTTTTTCTCTCAGCTTTGTTTATCATATTAAGTATATTAAGTAATGAAATTTAATAAACAATCCTCCCTTTCTTATTCTTCCATTCCCTGAAAACCTCAAGGCACTCTTCTCTAGATGAACTTTTGATTTCTATTACCTTAGACTTGTACTTGGATTCTACCTTGCTTGATTCTATCTTCCCTGCTTTGGGCTTACTTAATTTGCTTTTGCCTTCCCTGGGTTTGCATAGCTTGCTGATTTCTTTGTAGTATTCGCTGTCATTAAACCCAATCTCTTCTGCATCCTCCCTTGTGCAGCCGTAATGCACCTTCTTAATCTTTGACCACAAGATTGCGCCCAGGCACATGGGGCAGGGCTCGCATGTAGTGTACAGCTCACATTCAGACAGGTCCCAGCTCTTAAGCTTTTTTGCAGCCTTCCTTATCACCATGACCTCGGCATGCGCAGTTGGCTCTTTGTTTTTTATCACCATGTTATGCGCCCTGGCGATAACCTTTCCGTTTCGCACAATTACAGCACCGAAAGGCCCACCGTGGCCCTTTTTGACTCCTGCATGTGCTTGCCTGATGGCTTCACTCATGAAGCCATGAAACCTGGCTGCCTTTTTATCTTGATTTGCTTTCATTCTAAACACTCTTCTTCAATTAACCTTAAAAAGTCTTCTGTTTTCTTACCCGTCATGTGCAACCTTAAGTTCAGCATTGATGCAAGCCATGGCAATGCAAGGGCAGCCAGGATAGTGCTTCCCCACGGGCTTGTAGAAACCCCGGCTTTCCTGCCAGTGGCAACCAAGGCAACAGTAAAATCCATCTCTCCGGAAGAGCTGGAAGAGATAGGAGTCCAGGTGCTTATTGCAAACACATACCACCTCCACCTCAAGCCCGGGGAAGAACTGGTTGTTGGCCACGGCGGGCTTCATGGGTTTATGGGCTGGAAAAAGCCGATAGCAACAGACTCAGGTGGGTTTCAGGCTTTTAGCCTTGGGCTCGGCGCAAAGCTTGGTGAGGGAAAGTTTGAGTATGATTCTGCCTTGCAGTCTAGGAAGAACTCAAAAAAGCTTCTTAAGCGTTCTGCTTTCATAACAGGCGAGGGAATCAGGTTCAAGTCGCCTTATGATGGAAAAGAGCACCTATTTACTCCGGAAAAAAGCATTGAAATCCAGGAAAAGCTTGGCGCTGATATTATACTTGCATTAGATGAGTGCTCTCCCCCAAGCGCAGGCTACGAATATACAAAAGAAAGCATGAAGCTTACTCACAAGTGGGCAGTGCAAAGCCTGAAGGCGCACACAACAAGCCAGGCGCTTTACGGAATAATCCAGGGTGGGCTTTTTGAAGACCTGAGAAAGCAGAGTGCAGAATTTATTTCATTCCTGGATTTTGATGGGATTGCAATAGGGGGCTCTTTTGGAAAGGATGAGATGAGCCTTTCCCTGGATTGGGTAATGCCGCTTCTCCCTGAAAATAAGCCCAGGCACCTTCTTGGTGTTGGCGGGGTTAGTGACATATTCGAGTCGGTTAAAAGAGGCATGGATACTTTTGATTGTGTTGGTCCAACCCGAATGGCAAGGATTGGTTATGCTTACCTTCTTCCTCAATCAGGAGGCAGCCAAAAAAATAAGTTTAAGTTCAGAATAACAAACCAGGCATTTGAAAGGGATCTTTCCCCTATCGACAAAAACTGCAGGTGCAGTGTCTGTCAAAGCTTCTCAAGAGCTTACATTTACCACTTGTTTAAGAATAAGGAAATGCTTGGCCTGCGGCTTGTTTCTTACCATAATCTTTTTTTCTTCTCTAGCCTTATGCAAAGCATCAGAAGAAGCATCCTTGATAAAAAGCTTGAAAAGCTATATTCAAAATGGCTAGGCTAATCTTTTTGCTTTCTTTTTTTCCAGCTTATTCTTCACTTTTTGTATATTTAGGGTAAGTCCCTTCGCTCATAAATACGCTGTCTGTTTTAACAGCACATCCCCTTTTGCTTTTTGCAATCTCCTCTGTGGACATTGCTGCTTTTCCGTATGCAATCAGTTCTCCTTTAAGAGACATGACTGCAACTATCCCATCCTTGATTATTCCGGTTTCAGCTTTAACAATGCCAGGAACATTCACAGGCGTGCCGTGGCAGACCGGGTCAATAGTGCTGTCCATTACATAAACCTTGGGAAGAAACTCAACAGCTTTTTCCATAGGCTGAATGCAATGCCTGATAAACCTTTCATTTCCCTGTGTTTTGTAATAGTGCCAGGCATCGCTGACATCCTGAAGACTTACTAGATTTGTATTCTCATTGAAAGGGCCGCTTTTTGTCCTTCTTAGCTGGGCCATGTGCGCCCCAGTCCCAAGCGAAGCGCCAATGTCATGGCAGAGCTTCCTTATGTAAGTGCCAGCCTCGCACCCAACCCTAAAAAGCACGTCTCTTCCATCAATCTCAAGAACCTCGAGATAATAGATTTCTCTTTTTCTTTTAACCCTTTTAACAGCAGACTTAATTGGAGGAACCTGCTCAATAGTCCCAACAAACTTCCTGCAGGCATTTTTTATCCTTTCCGGCTCAATGTCAGAATGAAGGTGCATAACTGTTATGTACTCTTTTCCAGACTTTAAAAGAAGGTTTGCAATCTTTGTTGCCTTGTTTAGGGAAACCGGAAGACAGCCTGTTACCTTTGGGTCAAGTGTGCCAGAATGCCCTGCTTTATCAACTCCAATAATCCTGGAAAGATAGTAGCTTGCCTGGTGAGAAGTTGGGCCTGGTGGCTTGTCTAGGTTAACTATTCCATACTTAAGAAGAAGCTCAACCGGCCTTTTGTCAGGATATTGGCCAAACCTTTCATTTGTTTCGCTTTGCCTTACCTCAATAAGCTCTCTTTTTTCCTTTTCAAACGGAAGTTTGCCCATACCAAGCAGGTTCAGCACTTTATTTATCTTGTTTTTGGTTTTTCAGCGACCCAAGGTAAAGTATTGAGATTACATCCTTTGCATTAGCCTTAACCATTCTTGCAATCTCCATCAGCAGAAAATTCAGGAAAGGATTCTGGACTTCAGAGCAGAGCTGCTTGGTCTTATGAAACCTCTCTACTTCCTTTTTTGTATCAAAAGACTTTGTATTCAGCGAGTTTATGTAGTAGTTTATGTTTTCAATTATAGCTTCAAATGCCTTTCTGACGCATTTATGCTTTAATTCATTTTCATCTACGGCCTTTACTGCTTCGAAAAGCAGGTCAGAGATCTTTTCGAACCTCTGTGCAACCCTCATAAAAAGCGGTAGTGAGTCTATTACAACGTCTTCATCATAAGACTTGCCAGAGCTTAGCTCAAAAATCCACCTATTAAACATATGGTATATCTTGTCCGTATCCACCTCAAGGTTTTTTAAGGCTTCTTTATTGTTATCTCTGGAAATGGTTTCCATTACCCTTTTAAGGATGAATAGAAACCTCAGCAGAATCTGGTATGTATTTATCTTCTTTAATGAAATGAAGAACTTAACGTCAATCCTTTTTGAGTCTTCATATATTATCTCGGTTCCGCTAAGGGTTTTTATGAATTTATCAATCTTAGTCCTCATTTCGCCTTGAATGTCTTTTAAGGAAACAAGGCTGACCTCATTTATGCCTATATAATATAATGTATACAAAACCGGCATAATGATGTCTCCTTTTTCATCAAGGCTTACAGTTACCTGGTCTTCAACTACGTCCTCTGCATTGCTTATGAATATGCAGTTGTTTCTCTCAAAAACATTTACTGCAGATTGCTCTCTGAGATTGTTTCTCTGAATCCATTTTTTCGGCAGCGATACAGTGTATGTAG
>Ga0129302_1003121_pt1 | contig 11542 bp, 6 predicted proteins | sample BlaSprsedimmetaG_FD_94476 | JGI IMG/M metagenome (GOLD analysis project Ga0129302, IMG submission 94476) | Hot spring sediment bacterial and archeal communities from California, USA to study Microbial Dark Matter (Phase II) - Blank Spring... | ecosystem: Environmental > Aquatic > Thermal springs... | reverse complement strand
GAGCTTGAAGTGGCCTCGCCTAACGGCACCCACCGGAACGGTGGCCGGCGGCCGACGAATGGACAGTGGCTCACTGTCGTCGGTGCGCGGCAGAATAACCTCAAGAACCTGACGGTGCGCTTCCCGCTGGGGTTGTTCACTTGCGTCACGGGGGTCTCTGGCAGCGGCAAGTCGTCATTGGTCTCGCAAACGCTCCATCCGGCGCTGGCGGCGGCCCTGCACCGCTCGGAACAGGAGATCGGCGAGCACGACTGGCTCGAGGGGCTGGAACACGCGAGTCAAGGACACTCAGTGGACAAGGTGATCAACATCACCCAGGATCCCATCGGACGCACACCACGATCCAACCCGGCGACCTACGCCCAGGTGATGACGGCTATCCGGGAACTTTTCGCCGAGACGCCGGAGGCCAAGATGCGCGGTTACGACAAGGGGCGTTTCAGTTTCAACGTCAAGGGCGGGCGCTGCGAGGCGTGCAAGGGATACGGCAAGAGGAAGGTGGAGATGCACTTCTTGCCCGACGTGTGGGTGACGTGCAACGTGTGCAAGGGACAGCGCTTTAACCGGGAGACGCTCCAGATCCGGTATAAGGGCAGGCACATCGCCGACGTGCTGGATATGGACGTGGATGAGGCGCTGGCGTTCTTCGAGAACGTGCCCCAGATCAAGCGGATCTTGCAGACGTTGGCCGACGTGGGGCTGGGGTACATCAAGCTGGGCCAGAGCGCGACGACGCTCTCCGGCGGCGAGGCGCAGCGGGTCAAGCTGGCCCGGGAACTGGCCCGCGTCTCGACCGGCGACACGGTCTACATCCTCGACGAGCCGACCACGGGCCTTCACTTCGCCGACATCCAGAAGCTGCTGGACGTGCTGCACCGGCTGACCGACGTGGGCAATACGGTGATCGTCATCGAGCACAACCTGGACGTGATCAAGACGGCCGACTGGATCGTAGACCTGGAGCCGGAGGGGGGCGACGCGGGCGGACAGATCGTCGCCCAGGGGACGCCGGAGGAGGTGGCGCAGGTGGCAGGGAGTTACACGGGGCAATTCTTGAAGGGTACGTTATCGTCATCCATAGGTGAGAGAGAACGATGAAACCCATACTAACACGATGTGGCTATCGGTGTGATTTGTGCCTGGCATATAGGCCCAATATCGAGAAACGTCCAGAGAACCGGCAAAAGCTGAGCGATGGCTGGCACAGATACTTCGGCTTCCGGCTGCCGCCGGCAGAGATCTGCTGCGATGGGTGTATGGCAGAGGCAGAGCATCTCCATCTGATCGACCAGGGGTGCCCGGTGCGACCGTGCGTGATCAAGCGGGGGCTGGACAACTGTTCCCAGTGTGAGCAATATATTTGCGACAAGTTGGAGCAGCGGCTGGTGACGTACGAGGGTGTCTTGGAGCAGGTCGCTGTAGAAATACCGGCAGACGAGCGGGAGTGCTTTATCAGACCGTACGAAAACAAAGAACGGCTTGATGCGTTGAGGTGTCAGCCCTGTCGATCAACGAAGGTAGAGGAGAGGTAAAAAGTGGACTTAGATCGTGTGGACATGGTTACATTGACCGAGGATAATATCGAGAGCGAGCACATCTGTTGCGCGTTCAGCAGCAAGAAGAACGTCGAGGGCTACCAGTTGAAGAAGGCGTGGCTGGCGGAGCGGTTGGTGGAGGGTTTCGTCTTCCGGAAGTTCGACGTTCGCGGGAAGGTGTTCATCGAGTACGTGCCGGCGGAATACGCCTGGCGGCCCATCGACGCGCCGGGTTACACGTGCATCCAGTGCTTCTGGGTAGCGGGGCGTTTCAAGGGGCACGGTCTGGGGGCGCGATTGCTCCAGTCGTGCATCGAGGATGCGCAGGCCCAGGGCAAGCACGGGGTCGTGGTGGTGACCGGCCGGCGCAAGAAGCACTGGATGACCGACAAGCGCTTCTTCGAGAAATACGGTTTCGAGGTTTGTGACACGGCCCCCCGCGATTTTGAGCTGTTGGTCAAACGCTTCGACGACAACGAGGACGCGCCCCAGCCCCGGTTCCGGGAGAGTGCCAAGCGGGCGACGTACGAGCCGGTTGACGCCGCGCGTCGGTTGGTGTTTTTGTACACCCATCAATGCCCGTTCACCATTCACTACGTCGATGAGATGATGGCGGCCGCCGAGGCACGCGGTATCGCCAGCGAGAAGATCGAACTGACGACGCGGGAAGCGGTGCAAAATGGCCCTTCGCCTTTTGGCGTGTTTGGCGTGTTCTACGACGGCGAGTTCTTGACGCACGAGTTGATGACCCAGAACAAGTTCGGCAAGTATCTTCTCAATAAGTTGGGGAGCTGTGGCCGGTCTCCCGACCGAGCCACAGCGGGCACGGTCAGGAGACCGGCCCGAGCGAGTTTGCCCCGGTTTATTGAGATGATACTTCGGCAAGTTATTGGATAAGGCAGTTACAGAGAACTAGGAGGAAAAATGAATCAGGTCGAGTTACTGCAATACGCGTTGGGCAATGCGTTTGGTATCCTGGAGCAGGTCGCGTCGGATCTGACGCAGGAACAGGCCGACTGGCAGCCGCCCGGCATTGCCAATCCCATCGGGGGGCTGTACTGGCACACGGTCTCCAGCGTCGATGCCATCGTGCACGGCTGGGGCACAGGGCAGGCGCCCTTGAAAGACACCGAGGGGTGGGAGGACAAGGTACTGACCGTCTCGGCCCCAGAGCCGGAGCCCGGCGGCGATTATCTCACCTACATGCGCACCATCCGGGTGGATCTCCCGGTGCTCCACGCGTACGCCCAGGCGGTCGCCGGGGCGGCCCAGGGGTGGCTGGAATCCCTCACGCCAGACGATCTGGATCGCGAAATCGAGACCCCGGTCGGGGCGTTGAAACTGGCCGAGATGATAGAGACTTTCGTCATCTGGCACGTCAACGCCCACTGCGGCGAGATCGCGGCGCTCAAGGGATGCCAGGGAGCCAAGGGGTATCCTTTCTAAGATAACGGACATTTTTGAGATCGTGTGAGATCACGAATCTCACGAATGGACGAATGACGCGCATCTTGCTAGATGTTGGACGTTAGACGTGATGGGGGAGTGCGGACGGCGAGGTCGCTCCCGCACTCCCATTTTTTTCCCACTCGTGGAGTAAAGACGAGGTTGTGAATATGGCTCAGTTGACTATAGATGCGGCACAGACGTACTATGCTTCCCCCGGCCCAACGACCGGTCCGGGGGCGCACAGGGTCCTGTTCGATGGTAAGCGTTCAGGGGGTTGAACTATGGGACACAGATTGCACAGATTTTTTCCATCAAGTGCCAAGTAAGGCCTGCTTGATGGCCTCAATCTGTGAAAATCTGTGTCCAATGTTCCCCTGGCCTGAACGGTTACGTTCGATGAACTGCCCGCGTCACTGCCCGCTTTGGTCGAGGTGGTGCAAGTGAAAAAGCGTTTGGAAGGAAACCTATGATACAAGTACCGCAATCTGTCCTGGAAGCACTGGCTGCATCTTTTGGAACTGCAAGCGCGCATCTGAGCCATTTTGGGGGTGGGGAGGAGTCATCGGATGGCATCGTGTATGCCTATCCGTACCAAGACGCCCGGCGATTGTTGAAGATCATGGCCATCCCGGCGGACGACCGGCGAGGCGGATTGCTGCGTTTGGAAGAACGATTGGCGTTCGTGCTCTTCCTGGGGGAGCGGGGCGCGCACATCGTCTTTCCCCAGTTCTCACCGGGAGGTAATTTGTACGAAACGTTTCTCGATGAGAACTACCTGTGGGTTGGCTACAGTATGGATCTGGTCCCCGGAAGGATCCGTGCAGAGAAAACCTGGGATCCGGACTTCTTCCGCAAGTGGGGAGAGACCATCGGTCAGTTACACCGTCTGGCCCAGGGCTATCCGTCCTGGGAAGCTTCGGTGGATGTGGAGACCGGGGAAGAACATCTTGCCTGGCGAGGGGAATGGGAAGGCTTCTATCACTGGCTTCAGGATGACGAGGTCGTCCCGGCGGATCAGGTGTACCGGTTCCTGGGAAAGGCGATGCGGCAGGTCGCGGAGGATCGGCCGTTCCGGGGGCCATCCTCTTTCGAGGAACAGGATTTGACGTACTCGGACGAGAGTGAAGGAACGGTCGAGGGTTTCAAGGGGATCGAGCGCATTCTCCACCGGGGGCGAGAGATCTACCGGTTACATTACCATGGGGGATTGGTTGAATCTAGAGAAATAGGAGAAAATGATGGATAAAATCGTAATCATACGTTAGATGAAAGGATGATGAACATGGCCGATTTATACTGCCTCGATCTCGAACAATTCAGCCTGGCGCAGTTCAGGCGCATACTGGAAACGAAGGACGTTCTGCCGGGACGCAGGATCCTGCTGGAGGAGATGGACGCGCGTTTCGCGGCGTTGGCATCGATGGGGATCGAGAACCTGGCCGAATTGCAGGCCACCCTCAAGAGCAAGGCGAAACGGGAAGCATTTGCGCGGGAATCGGCGTTATCCCTCGATTACCTGATCACCTTGCGGCGCGAGGTGATCAGCTATATTTCCAAGCCCTTCGACCTGGACAAGATCCCCGGCGTCGACCCCGAATACGTGGAGAAATTGAGCGCCGTCGATGTCAAGCATACCAAGCACCTCTTCGGGCGGGCGCTGACCCCGGCCGATCGGGCCGCGTTGACGGAACAGGCCGGCGTGCCCGACAACGCGTTATTGGAACTGGTCAAACTCTCGGATCTGGCGAGGATCGTAGGCGTGGGGCCGGTGGCCGTTCGACTCCTGTACGACGTGGGCGTCGAGACGCTGAAGGCATTCCTTTCGCACTCAGTGGATGAGTTGTTGGAGAAAGTGCACACCGTCGAGGAGGGGGCGTCCTTGGGCGCGAAAGACATCGCGTATTGTCTCGAAACCGCCCGGTATCTTCCCAAGGTGCTCGAATATGCGTGAGACTGGGCCGCGACGAACGCCGGTTTACAAGGAGTGATTATGAGATGGAAACAACGATGGGCTGAAAGACAAGCACGACCGGCGGTCCGGTCTCTTTCCGATGAGGAAAGGGAACAGATTCTGAACGTATTTGAACGTATTTAGAGAGGGAATCAAGTCCTCCCTCGCTGGCTTTTGGGGTGACGGGTGACACGCCTGTGCAGCGAGCGATCGATCACCTGGTGAACCTATTCGAGGAGAACGGCTGGCGCTGCCGGGCCACGCCGGATCTGGCAGGATTCCGTGGCCCGGTCCGCAAGGACGATCCCTGTGCCATCGCCAACGTCTACGCACTGAAGGCGCTCTCGCTGGTACAGAGCAGCATCTCAGTCCCGACGCGGGCGGTGGGGCCGAGATGCTGCCCTCTCTCACTCACTCCTCTCAACGACAAACAGTTGTCCGGCCCCACGCCCAAAGACCTCCGGGAAGTAGAACTCGTTGGCCGTCGTGGGGATGACATGGTACTCGCCGGGGCGCGTGGCGCGGAAGGTGTACGTATACTCGTAGGTCCCCGCCGGCAGGTAGTCGGCGAACAACACCACGCGATCGTCGCGCATCTCGCTGCGGCTGTACCACTGCCACCACCAGTGATAGAAACCGCCCCACCAATCATCCTGCGCCTCGCGGTACAGACCGGGCTGCTGATCCATCACGCTGCTCGTCGCCAGGCTGGGATCGATCCCCTCGGCACCGGCCGGTAGGGGATCCTCGACCACGACGTAGTACAGGTCGTGCGGCGCGATGATCGTCAGGCGCACCTGCACCACATCGCCGACGGCTGCTTGTTCCACCTCTGGACATTTGATGCCTTCATTACAGGCCGGATCGATGTAGCGACGGGAGACGATGATGCCCCGGTCAAGGGGCTCGATCTCCGCCACCGGCAGGTAGACCTTGAGGTGGGCCGTGTAGTAAAGCCGCCCCTCGCCGGGGCCGCGCCCGATGGTCAACCGGTTGCCGACGTCCGCCAGCAGATCGGCGACGTCGACCCGGAGCTTGATCGACTCGGCGACCGTCTCCGGCGTCACCGCACCTTCTTTAAGCGCCTCGTCGTTGAGCCAGACACCGTACTCGTAATTCCCCGCCAGCTCGCCGGTGACCACCATCCAGTCAGTCAGCGCGATCAACGACCAGGCAGTCTCCTGCGTCGTCTCCCAGATCCCATCCCGCCGGGCGACCATCAGCCAGCGCACGACGTTGGGGATCAGGTCGTTGTCAGGGTCGAGCCGGGCCAGCGCGTCCAGGATGACGGCGGTGGAGCGGGTGTCGGTGTTCATCGCCCACCGGTCGTAGTTGGCCTCCTCCCAGTGAGCGCCGGTCGCGCTGAGGATGGCCGCGTTCTGCAGATCCGCCAGCAGGGTGTCGATCCGGCTGTCATTCTCGTCAGTCAAGCTCAACGTCAGCGCCAGGAAGGCGCGCCCGTAGTGATTGAGCGTGTCCCGCTGGCGGAACAGCTCGCCGGTCTGGCTGGTGCGCCGCGTCTGGCCGGCCTCGGCCAACACGTAGAGCAGGAAGGCCTGCCGGTCGGCCTCCCGGTAACTCCTGAGGTCACGGGCAGGGACCAACGCGCCTTCCAGGTAGGCCGCGCCGCGCTGGATCACGTCGCCGCGCACGTCGAAACCGGCCTCCTGGGCCTTGACCAGCCCGAACAGGACGTAGCCGCTCAGGTAGGCTCGACTCTCCCGGTTCGGCCACCATCCCCAGCCCCCATCCCCGTTCTGGGCCCGGTAGAGGGCGCTCAAGCCCTCGGCGACCAGGCCGGGCAGCTTGCGCTCCAGTTCCGGATCGGCGAGGCCCAGGTCCTTCAACGCCCGGTAGGTCAGCACGTTGGGCAGGAAGCGGGAAACGGTCTGCTCCACGCACTCATAGGGGAAGTATTCCAGGTAATCCAGGCCCTCCCGCATCCCGGCCGCCAGCGACGGGTCGAGTTGCACCGTCAGTTCTCCCTCCCGCTCGTCGTACTTGGGCGGCAGGGCCACCACCTCGGTCCGCGTCCCCTCGTCCACCAGCTGCCCGCCGGTGCCCACGATCTCTGGCGCGGTGTAGCGGCGCACCATCAGCGTGCCGTCGGGGCCGGTCGTCAGGCGCGGGCGGGCCGCGTCGGCGTGATCGCCGGCGACGGCGCTCATCGTCAGGTCGACGTTCTCCACGTCCTGCACCGTCACCCACCAGGTGATCGCCGCCTCGCCGCCGCCGGGGATGGAGACGGTCTGCACGGCGTCGTCCGCCACCGCCAGGCCATTCGACTGGAGCGCCACCTCGACGTCCAACGTCTCGCCGGTGTTGTTGCTGACCAGGGCCGCCAGTTCCGCCCGGTCGCCCACGACGAAGAAGCGCGGCGTCGTTGGGCGAACCAACAGTGGTTTGGTGACCAGGAGTTCAGTCGTCGCCTCGCCGACCTCGGTGTCGATCGTCGCCCCGACCCCGCGGAAGACCCACGTCGTCAGGTTGTCGGGCAGCGTGAGCGCGACCGTGGCGCGACCGCTCCGGTCGGTGACCACCGCGCCGTCCCACAGGGCGGTATCGGCGAAGGTCTCGCGCAGTTCGACGCCGGGCGGCAACTGACGCACCGCTTCCACTTCGGCCCGCTTCTCCATCTCCATCGTCGCCATCGGGGCAGCTTGCGGCTCCTCGGCGGCAAAATCAAGCGCCTCTCCATCCGCCATTTCCTCACCGCCGCGCCCCAACACCTGGGCCGCCTCTTCCTCCCGTGTCAGGTCCTCCATCTGCTCCAGCAACAAACGGTTGATCGAGATCGCCAACCCGCTGGCGGTCGAGACGCCCAGGCCGCGCCGCCCATAGAAGGCCTCGACGATGGCGTTCGGCTGGCGCGGCCGGAGGCTGAGCACCGCCTTGTCCACCAGGTCGACGGAGAAAGCGGCCGCCACCGGCTCGCCGCCAGCGTCCCGGGCCGCCACCTCGAAGGAGACCCGGTCGCCCGGCTCCGCCTGCTCGACGCTGGGCGTCAGGGAAACGTTCAACGTCTGCGCGGTCGGTTGCACCGTCAGGGCTGTGTAGCCTACCTTGTGGGCAGCGACCCGCTCGCTGGCGTCCGGCGCCTCCGGCCCCTGGACGATGACGGCCGAGACGTAGACGTTGGGCGCGTGATCGGCGGTGATGGGCAAGCGGTAGAGGGTCGAGTTGCTCTCCAACTTCAGGACCTCCTGCTGGAGTACGCCGCCCCGCTCGACCGTGATCCAGGCCCAGTGCTCGCCCGTGAAGGGGCTGGGGATGAGGATCTCGGCCGTCTCGCCGGGGACGTAGGTCGATTTGTCGCTGATGAGCGTGATCTGATCCTTGTTCTGGCGCCGCCACGAGACGTAATCCTCCCCGCTGACCCACACCCAGATCGCGCTGCGGACCGGCCGCTCCTGCGCGTCCCGCCCGCTGACGGCGACCCGGTATGAGCCGCCCTCCTCCGGCGTGAAGACGATCTCGCCCCCGGCGTTGGCGTCGGTGGTCAGCGTGTCGGTGAAGACGACGGTGTCCACCGTCTCCCACTCCCAGGAGCCGCCGACCTCGTTCTCCACGAAGGTGTTCACCCACTCTCGGTGGACGATCTCGACGTCGAGCGTCTGGGCGGGCAGGCGCGCGCGGATGTTTGCTATCCGCCCCTGCCAATCGACCGTTACCACGTCGACCGCCATTTCGTCGCCCGCCCGGCCCACGTACTGGCGCGGCGCCAGCCCGGCGTAGAACGCACCCTTGTGCACCACAAGGCTGCTCCGCCCGGAGATGGCCTGCCCATCCTTGCCGTAGGCGGTGGCTTCCAGCGTCAATTCCTGCCCGCCGGTCATCACCTCAGTCGGCAGCGCGACGGTCAAACGACCTTCATCATTCGTCGTCCCCGACCCGGAGAGCAACACGTCGGGCGAGGGGGTCTCCCACCACCAGCACCAGCGGCAGCGCCACGGGTCGTCGTCCTCCGAGAAGTCGTAGCGCCCGAATTGGTCCGGCTGGAAGGTGTAGGGGGACGTCAGCAAGCGCCACTCTATCTCGGCGTCGGCGACCGGGCCGCCAAAGAAGTAGCGCACGTCCACCGCCACGTCGGTCGTCTGCCCGGCGAACAGCGCCCTCTCGTCCGGCTCGACGACGACCTCGAACTCCGGCGGGCGGTAGGCGGCGACCTGGAAGTTGGCGTGCAGCTGCTGGCCCCCTATCTGAGCAGAGACGGCATAACCGCCTAATGGCGCTCCCTCAGCCAGGGCCAACTCGTCGTGAAAGGCGCCGAACTCGTCCAGGGACAGCGTCTCCCGGTAGAGCTCCTCGCCCGACGCGCTGCGGATGACGACGTCGACCCGGTTCCGGTCGGGTAGATCGTAACGCGCGTCGTCCTCGACCCGCACGACGCCGCGGAAATAGACGGTCTGCCCCGGCCGGTAGATGGGCCGGTCGGTGTAGATGTGGGCCCGGTAATCGGGCTGGTAGCCTGCTTCCTGCAGGCCGAAGTCCCAGGGACTGATACCGGCCGACCACTCCCACCCGACGCCGCCCAACACGAACGGTTCCGCGGAATAGAATATTCCATCGCCGTGCCACTCGCGCTCGCTCAGGACAAAACGGGCGACGCCGTCGGCGTTGCTCGTCGCCTCTTCGCGCGCATCCCCGGCCTCATCCAACAGCGCCAATTGGAGATCCGCCAGCGGCCGGCCTTCCGCCAGATCGGTCGCCCAGACCAGGGCCTCTCCCTGGCTAGTCTTGACCGTCAGGTTATGCGCCGACACGATCAGCAGATTGCGATGTCGCCAGCGCTCGTATTCGACCCCCTCCGCTCTCAGGCCCAGCAGGTAAACGCCCGGTTCCAGCTGACCGCCGCCCTCGACCAGGTCGACCAACACGTGTTCCCGCCGGTTGAGGGGAGATTCGACCGGCGTCGACCACTCGCGCAGCGGGTCGCCCGGGGGCTCGTAATCCCACCAATCGTAACGGGCGGTGAGAAAGTCTTGAATCTCCAGGCGGTGCAGTTGGAAGGTCAAGCGCGGGGTGTTGAGATAACCCGCCACGATCTGGGCCGGTTGATTGGCGTCGTACGTGCCCATCTGCCCGGGGACCAGCAGCCAGGCCGCCGGGTCCAACGGCGCAGTACGGAAACGGACCGTCATCGACTGGCCCGTCTCGTTGCCATAGGGATCGGCGATGTCCGGCCCGATGCGCACCTCGTAATCGGTCGAGGGCTGGGCGCCGAAACCGAGCACGAAGGTCTGGTCCCAGCGATTGAAGTAGGTGTAGACCCGGGCCGGCGAGATCGGCGGCGTCATCTCCAGGTTGGGCAGCACCGTCGCCGGGTCGATCGGGGCGTTGAAGATGATGTCGAACGAGGTGCGAGGCGGCGCTTCTTCCTCTCCATCGGCGGGCCGGGTATCCACGATCCGGGGGAGCGGCACGGTACGGAACGGCCACTCATAAGGCTCGCGCATCCCTCGCCCGCCGCCCTGGCTGCGCACGCCAGCGTCCACACGAGCCGTAAAGGCTGTGTCGAAGGGCAGGCGTTCGGTGGGCGTGAAGACGACGCTCGCCCCGTCGCACGCCAAATCGCCCGCGATCGTCGTGCGCCCATCGTCCTGCAAACTGAAGGCCTCCCGCGCCGAGTCGCAATCGACCGGCATGTTGAACGTCATCTGCACCGACGTATCCACACCAACCAGGTCGGCCCCCTCCTGGGGAGAGATCCACGTGATCTGCGGCGGCTGGGTCGTGAACGTCCACTCGTAATCCGCTTCCAGGAGACCGCCGGTGGTATCGGTCAACCCCGCCTCGACCCGGGCCGTGTAGCGCGTGCCACCCGCCAGCGTCTCGGCCGGTCTGAAGACGTAGATCGAGGTGTTGAGCCATTCCCCGCTGCCCGCAATGGACGGATCGAAGGTGAGGGGCTGGGGCAAGCCGGCGTAATCGGGATCGCTGACCGCCATCAAAGGCACAACCGGCCGATTGAACATGACCGTGACGTCACCTGTCGTCTCGACGTCCTCCGAGCCGGGTGCCGGCACGACCTGACTCACCTCCAGATAGCCCACGGTCCGGAATTTGAAGCGGTAGGCACCGTCAAGCGACTCGCCATCCCCCGCCCTGGCCTCCGCCTCGACGGTGACGTAGTATTCGGCGGCCCGCGCCAGATCACGGGCCGGCCTGAAACGCAGCGTGCGCGCGTCGGCCCACTCGACATTCCCCTGCAACGTGGGGTTGACTTTGAACGCCCGCTCGACCGACGCGCGATCCATCGGCCGGTCGAAGACCAACTCGATAACGCCGTCGAGGGACAGTTCCTCCCCCCGATCCGGAGCGCGCTGGATGACGTTCACCGGCACGCTCCCTGCCGGCGCGGGGGTATACGGCGGAACGGTCGGCGTCGGCGAAGGCGCAACCGAGCGCCGACATCCACCCACGATCAAGCTCAACAACGTAAGCACTGCCACGAACTGGTAGACAAATCGTCTGTTCATCTTTATCCTCCTGGGGTTGGTACATCGGTATATTGGTATATTGGTATGTTGGTAGACCGGTATGTTGGTAGACCGGTATGTTGGTAGACCGGTATGTTGGTAGACCGGTATGTTGGTAGACCAGTATG
>Ga0129302_1003114_pt1 | contig 11551 bp, 16 predicted proteins | sample BlaSprsedimmetaG_FD_94476 | JGI IMG/M metagenome (GOLD analysis project Ga0129302, IMG submission 94476) | Hot spring sediment bacterial and archeal communities from California, USA to study Microbial Dark Matter (Phase II) - Blank Spring... | ecosystem: Environmental > Aquatic > Thermal springs... | reverse complement strand
GCCCCCATCAGTTAATATCAGATATTTGCAGATACAAGATAAACCTGGATGCCGTAGTTGTGGTGGCGGACAATGACGACGTGGGACGTGAGGGGGCACAAAAACTGGTGGAGTTACTTAAAACCCAAGTTATAACAAAATTGTTAGTGCCACCCCCCCAATGTAAAGACATACGGCAGGCCGTGTTGCGGGGCCTGTCATCGGATAAATTTCACACTGTTATTGCCAAATTACTAAGGAGTTGATGATGAGTATTGAGACGCGAATCAAAGGATTGCTGGAACGGTATAACCTGCCGCCAACCGATGAAAATGTGTCAAGAATTAAAACAGCCGGAATGGCCGCGTTATCTGAGACCATTTGTAATGAGATCGCCGCACTCCAATATGAAAGGGCCAGCCGTGAGGTCAGCAAGAAAAACGAAAACAACCCGACAAAAAACGACTGACAAACTTGATAAATTGTGGGCACAAGTAGTCAAACTGCGGGCGGGCAATCGATGTGAGATGTGCGGGAAGACAGGGCGGTTGAATTCCCACCACATCTATAGCCGAAGTAACCTGCGGGTACGGTGGCATATCCCCAATGGGGTTTGTCTCTGTGCTGGATGCCACGCCCTTGGAAACTATAGTGCCCACAAAGCCCCAGCGGATTTTATGGATTGGCTGGAAGAGGAGCGGGGAACTGCGTTTCTGGATAAACTTAGGGAACGGGCACACGGGACACTTGGCCCCGCGGTGGACATAGCCATTGAAGATGAAAAAAAATTAAAGCTGGAACTGAAAAAATTCTCTTGACTTGGGCCGGTAAATTTGGTACAATATACACAATGAAATTAAATGAGGAGACTAAAATGCTTGAAGTCAAAATCATACTAAACCCATTCGGGAACGGTGTCCTGCGGACGTTGCGGGAAATTAAAATTATCAATGATGGAACCGGAACGGAGCAACACGGAAACTATGCGGTTAAGTTCTTTGATGGGAAGTCAAATTTGCTCCATACGGCTGAAATTAAAAACCACCCGCGGGACGCTGAGGTGTTGACGTTGGTAAAAAAGGCGTGTGAGACGTTTGGGAAAGATGGGTGTGCCTGGTTCTACAATGAAGACCACCAGGTCTGGGAGACAGGATGTGGGCACGTCGTGGAAGACGCTGCAATACGTGTACAGAACTTGTACCAAATGAATACTAAGACCCCATACCTGTTCCCGTTCTGCCCGTATTGTGGGGATAAAGTGCTTGATTGCGGAACGCTTGCGGAAGCGGAGGAAGTTGACAATGGCTGAAATTAAATTCAACAAAGACAGCTTGACCGAGATTGGACAGGGTTCACAACGGTCGTCTGAGTCCGGACGGGGGGATTACAGTCTGCTCCCCTCCGTCGTTATCGCGGCTTATGCAAAGCATCTGCAAGAAGGGGTGGAAAAGGGTTACCCGCGGAATAACTGGCAGAAGGGACAGCCCCTCAGCAGGCTTCATTCCAGCCTTCTGCGGCACTCGTTCCAGCTCCTTGATGGACAGTTGGACGAACCCCACGACAGGGCGGTGTTGTTTAATATCGGGGCAATTATCTACACCCGCAATGCCATAAAAGAGGGCACGCTTCCGGAAAGCCTGGAAGATGTTTTTACGGACGAACAGTTCAAAGAATACTATGGTCGTGAAAGGGGACAGAATGCTTAAAATATATATAAGCCATCCCATATCATCGGACACGGCGGACGGCAAGGCCAACAATTGCTTGCGGGCCAGACGTGTTGGGGAGTTTTTACAGAAGGAATTTCCACATATTCACTGGTATGTCCCAGGAGCAGACACTGAGGAATTTGTGAGTCGGGCACATCGGCGGGGTTATTTGTCGTTTGAACAAATCCTCATCATTGATTGTGAGATTATTGATGATTGCGATGCGGTACTGCAACTTGACTACCGGAATGGCGAATCGTCAAACGGGTGTGCGGTTGAGCAATTACACGCCTTATTGAGGGAAATTCCGATTGTTGGGTCAACAGAAGATGAAGATGAATTAAAGCACGCCGTGGAATACTTGCTCGAACAAATTAAGTATAGAAAGGATAAGTAAGATGGAAAAACTGATTGCAGGCCCTGTTATGGGCTACAAAGGCACGGACAAATATATGCGGTGTCGGGGTGTCCAGTATAAGATGGGGATGAACGAGCTGGACAACTCCGATCCTTTGAGGTTATGTAAAAACGGGATACATTTTTGCACACACATATCTGGCCCGTTTTGTTACGTTGAGTATGACCGCCTATTCAGAGTTGCGGCTTATGATGTGCTGGATGTTGAGGATACACCTGGAGCGATACGCAAACTGGTATGCCGTAAAATCGAATTTCTGGAAGAAATCAAAATTGAAGGACTTCGGAACACGGGCAATGGGAACATCGGGGATTATAACACGGGGGATTGTAACGTAGGAGGACGCAACGCGGGCAATGGAAACACGGGAGATTGGAACATCGGGAATATGAACGTCGGAGATAAGAATACGGGACACCAAAACACCGGAAATGGAAACACGGGTGATGAGAACAGAGGGGAATTGAACACTGGGGACAATAACACGGGACGCCGAAACACAGGGGATGAGAACAGGGGGGATTGGAACGCGGGAAGTGGAAACATAGGGGATTGGAACGTGGGATACCAAAACACCGGAAATGGAAACACGGGTGATAAGAACAAGGGTAACTTTAACACCGGACACCAAAACACAGGGTACTGGAATACTGGACACCTAAACACAGGGTACTGGAATACGGGGGACTGGAACAGGGGGAATTGCAACACGGGGGATTATAACACGGGGAATGGCAATGCGGGCAATGGCAATGCAACCGATTTTTGTAGCGGCTACTTTTGCAAACAACCCCAGCCGATTATGGTGTTTGATGAACCTTACTCTGGGGATAGGAAGAGTCTGAACACTCCCACAATGCTTGCCTTATGCAAATGTCTTATGAGTGATGAAGACTTTGATGTAACGCCGTTCCTTGGACTCCCCAATGCCACGGCTAAAAAGATTAAAGCACTTCATAAAGCCCATAAAAAACAGCGGGCCAAATTGAAGAAAGGGCAGTGATATGAAAGCAACAAACACCGTGCTGGTTATTGGCGATTTGCATTTACCCTATGCAAAGCCAGGTTACCTGCAATTTTGCAAGGACTTAAGTGCTAAATATAAACCAAATCGTATCGTATTTATTGGCGATGTGGTTGATCTGCACGCGATATCCTATCACGAGAGACATCCCGAAGCGGACGGCCCGCTGGTTGAGATAACCAAGGCTCGTAAGGAGATCAAGAAGTGGTATAAGGCGTTCCCAAAGGCGACAGTTTGTATAGGGAATCACGACCGCCGCTGTATCCGCAAGGCCGCTACAAGCAGTCTTCCGGAAATTGTACTGAAAACGTTCCAGGACATCTGGGATACCCCCAAGTGGGATTGGGTAAACGACATAACCATTGATGGGGTGAGGTACATCCACGGGGATGGTGCAGGGGGCGGCCTCTACCCAGCCTTTAACGTGATGCGAAAAACAGCAATGAGCCACGTGGTGGGACACAACCACACATCCAGCGGAATCAAGTATCTGTGTAACCCAGAGCGGCGATTGTTCGGTATGGATGTTGGGTGTGGGTGTGATTGGAACGCAATTCAGTTTCTGTACCAAGACAGAAACCCCGTCAAGCCGGTCATTTCAGCAGGTATTGTGGATGGTGGGATACCCCAGCTCTATATTATGCCCTGCGGTCGGGGTGAAAAATACCACGACAGTAAATTTAGAAAGGGGAAATAGAATGATTACTCTGAAATGTCCAGAATGTGGAAGGCTCTTCCGCCACCAGCCGGATACCCAACGTGTAGTTGTCCACAAATGTCGTGGCACTTACCGAAAGAGTTTTCACGGCCAGCGATTTGAGATTGTGGAAGACAGAGAAGTGAAACCGGAGGACAAATAATGACCTGGAAAGAATTCAAAACTAAAGTAGAGGAAGCCGGAGTTAAGGATGATACAATCATTGAAGAGATTGATTTTGTAGGACTGGGGGCACAATTTGTCCAAGTCTTCTCAGACGAGAACCTTAACTCAGCCAGTATTGAGGTCTTCTGATGTGTGGTAAAGGCGATAAAAGACGTCCAACCCTTGTTTCTCAGGAAGAAGCCACACTTAGGTGGGATTTGGCCCTGGGAAAGATCAGCCGGATGGAATTTGACCAGCGGCTGGTTGAAATACGCACGAGGATTGATTCTGAGCCGCGTTCTACGAAAATCCGTACCAAAGGTTGGGTCAATAAGAAAACGTCTTAGAATGGACGTGAGGCCCCTTAATGGGGAAATGCTATTTTACAAGTGAATAAGGCCGGCAATGGCCGGTAAAGTATCAAAGGGGACAAGAGAGGCCAGGTGCTGGCAAGCCACGGGGCGGCCATTAAGTGCCTGGCCTTCTCTTATTTTGTAATAGCATTGAACACCCACGCCGCCATAGCCAGTAGTCCAGATAAAAAAGCCCCAAAAAGACCTCTATTTATCCAGGCGTGTGAGTCCAGGTGGCGGTTTAGTTTTTCGTCTATACTTTTTATCCGCTCATCAACACGAATTAAAAGAGCGTCTCGGTCTTGATTATTCATTGTTGTCTCCTTCGTTTTGGCAGTTGTCTTGGTGGCAATGTCGGGCGGGGTGGTAACGTATATCTTGCCGCGGGCTTATCGTCTGTTTTGGGGGATTGCAGGGCATAGGCCGACCATATCAATTCACGCCAGTCATCGCTTTCCCCTGTCCAGAGGTTATACGCTCCTTCTCCTGAACGAAGGAACTGGGCTGGGAACCTGCCTGTCAAGGCCCCTACTGAGCGGAGTCCATACTTCCCCGCTTTCCCGAATTCCCCTTTCCCCAGTTTTGCAATGGCTTGCCCAGCATTTTGGAAGGCCGCGGTTTCAATGCCCCCTTGCCCATATCTTCCGGCCATTGCATTGGCAAGGATACGACCGATTAGGAATGGGGAGGCCAGTCCGTAAGTCATTAGGTCAAAGCCTGCCTCTTTCCACGTTTCCGGCAGTCTGCCGCGTGCAATCACCCCGAACATCTGGGCAGGCAGAACGTAACTGAAAAGGACACGGTAGGCCGCCATTTGAGGTGTGATTTTGCCAGCCTTCAATTCGCCAAGAATGTCGTGTGCCCAGAAGTTTAGGTTATTATTGACCTGGTTCTGGAACGTGCTGAGGAACCGCTCCATTGCCCCGCCTCGGAAGAAATCCGGAAGATGCGTTACCTGACTCATTGGCTGAGTTCGGGCCACCATCTTATCGGCAAACTGTATGGCCTGCTGTTCCGACCCATCCAGCCCATACTGCTTGATAAGAGTCTCACTGTCCATTGCCGCGTCAAAGAATGACTTCCAGGCTGTAATGGTTGTCCATTTATCCGAGAATCGAATCCACGATAAGGCACGGTTTGACCACGGCACTTTCCCTTTGATTTTCATTTCGGGGGTGGCCTGCCTATCCATCATCGCTATCATTTCATCCGCCGACCGTGTACGCATCATCGGAGACCGGCTCATTACAAAGGATTCAAGTGCCTTCCCTTGCCCCAGTCCGAGGAGTGCAATGTTTCTGGTGTATTGAGAAGCCACCGCTGGGTGAACAGCCATTGCGTTAAAATTGGACAGGGTTTGCCGCATAACGGACGGGATATTATAGGCCAGGGCATAAACAATGCCATTTCGCCGGAGTCCAAGCAGGGCTTTTTCCCCCCATTTGTTTAGTTCCGCGGACGTTCCACGGGCGGCATCCTTCAACCACGTGTCCAAAACCCTAAGAGCGTTGTCCCCCTGCGTTCGAGCAAATTCGCGGCGGAAGTTTCGGTCGTTGGTAATCTCCATTACCTTCTTAATGGCCGGAGCCACATTCGTGAATTGCTCCACACGGCTGATGTGCTGGAAGTAGGTATCCAAAGCATTCAGATTAAGCGGTTGTTTGGCCCCTTTGATCCGTGCCTTGGTAAAGGACGGGGCAAATTTATAGGGTTCGCGGGATAGAATGGCCAACAGATTGTTTAAGGGGTCGGGGTGAAAATCAATACTGACACCTTCAAGAACAATCGGAAAATAGGATTTGACCTGGTCAAGCGGATTTTCCAGTACGGCCTCTGAAACCTCATTCAATTCCCCGTACTCCTGATCAAGGTCTTGTAGAATATAATCCGCAATCTCCTTTTCCGTTTCCGTAACTGAATCCAGTATTTTATTTAAGGCAATCTCAGGGTCGGCGGCATCCGCCAGGTTCCCGTATAGCAGATGGTTCGTTGCATTCTCATTCTTGGAGTATAGATAAATGGCTATCCGCTCAATGGGATCAACTTCCAATCTGGGGTGATATTTGGTTTTGGGGGCTATGAGCTGTTTCCCGCTGGTGAATAAGGTATCCCATTTGTCCCCCACCAAAGAACGAACAAATGAAATAAAGTCTCGCTGGCGGGCTGCGGTTGATTCCATACTGTTGATAACGCTTCTGTCAACCGGTCGGGCAATGGAGTTATAAAGGAATCCGTCTTTGTATCCATCAACGGCCTCAAGAAACCGCTCCATCCGGAGTTGGCCATCCCAATAACTCTGAATGCCCCTTTTTGTCTTATCGAGAAATGCTCTAAACCCCTTGCGAATCTGGCCTGGCAGTAACCCATCGGTTTGCCATTTGGACTTCCTGGTTTTAAGTATTTCAGTAGCAGTTTCCGCAGCCGTCGGCGGGGATTTGCCTTGTTCCGGCAATTGCTCAAGCAACAACTCAATGGCCGTGTGTATGTCCTCAGCCGTCATTCCTCTTGTGGTCTCCTTGCCGGTCAAATCTTTCAGGAACTGGCGTTTCTGCTCCGTTGACATCCCCATCTTGCGGGCCAGGATGTGAAATTTTGTCTGGAGGTCTTTGCGGAATTTGGCATCCCCTTCTACGGTGTTCCTGTCAGGGACTTGTACCTCAGTCTCAGTGGCAACATCGGCAGGGGCAACGTCTTCCGCCGGCCTGGCTGTTTCCACTGTCTCGGCTTTCTCGTAGGCGGGGCGGGTAGTTTCAATCAAGAACTGGGCCTCTGCATCCCCTGCGTTTGCTCGTGCTACCAAAGCCTCAAACGTGGGTAACTGATCTTCAGTAACCTGTCTTAAAACGGAAAAGAGTTCATTTGCCCCGCCCGCATACTCCTGATTTTCCAGCATAAGCCTTGCTATGGAGTCTCCCTGCTCGGCCCTTTGTTGGACTTCTTCCATTGTCAGGGGCGGATACTTCTGAAATAATTCATCCATATAGGCCTTGGCATTCTCATCTGTGGCCGACCTTTCCCACGTTTTATAGAGCGATTTCATACGTGTGTCCGCCCAGCGGGCCATTATCTGCTGCTCGTGCTTGCTCTGTATGGCTTCCTGTTTCCGAGCAAACCATTTCTTCTCATTTATTTTGCCAATACGCCCACGGGGGATACGTTCGCTATATTTCTTACCCAATTCCGAAATGGTGTTAGTCATTTCTTTGACCGTCCGGACGGTTTGTTGGGTCGGGTCTTTGGCCAGGGCCTTTATGGCCTTTTCATAAATGGGGAGTATTTCGTTTATCTGTACCAACTCTGGGAGTAGCTCAGGATGCTGCTCAATCATTGGGGCAATCGTTTCATAATCCTCTTTAATGGAAGTAAATAACTCCCGCAGGTGTTCAACCCGCTTCCCGCGTCCCCGCTCACTGGCCAAAATATTTTCAGATACGTTTCGTATGGCTGTTAGTTTGCCGTCAAAATGCGGGATGTACACTTGCTCGTGGATAGAGGCAGTGTTCACATCGATGGCCCCGTCTGCCTGTTGGGCAATATTAAACTGCTGTTCCACAGCCAATCGCATAGCATCATCAAATTGCTGGTTTAATTTGTGGGCCACTGTGGTCTGTTTATGTAAATGTATGGCGGATGTGATAGGCCCAGCCGCAAAGTAGGCCACTGCACCGCCAAGCCCAGCCCGCCCAATTCTGGACTTCGCCTCCGCCCAATCAATTTCCTTGCCACGGGTAAGGTGGGGGGAGTAAACAACAGTGGCTTCCTGCATTGCTTCCTGAATTGAGGATTTTAAGGCTCCTTTAAGTATCTCATATGTAAACCGCCCGCCCGTCTTGGCAATTCGCTTCATTGACTTTTGTTGGGCGGCTTTCATCAGTGAGAGTATTGTCCCTTGCTGACCAATCCGTGTGAATCCTTTCCACTGTGCCCCACCAATGACTCCAGTAATGACCCCAGTAAGCCCAGCAGACCACATTGCCTCTTCGTGGGTGGCCCCAGACGCAATCTCTTCGTCGTAAACCTGGTCGCTGTAGAGTAGCCCCTGCGATATGCCAGGCCCCCACGTAGGTGAGCCAGTCAAAATCTGAGACAGCATACTGGCCAGCATAGTCGGAATAGCAGAACCAAGAGACTGTGCGATAAACTCCGATGCTGTTCCCGCCTGGCCTGGGGCCGCGTAGGGCTGGTCGATGGCAACCTTAAGCGTATCAATTATTGAGTTTGTCCAATCAGACTCAATGCCAAGCCTGTTTAAGTGAGACAGCGGGGCTTTCCAGATTCGGGCTGTGCTGGTCTGCATAGATTGATACAACTCATCCCAAGCCGTCCGGCCCATCTTCATTACTTCTTCTTGTATTTCCTTGGCTTCGTCTGTATTCAGCCATTGCTGGACGATTTCCATATCAGCAATGCTTGGTAACCCTGTACGGATATCCTGGCCATACCGCCGCATTGCCTGACCAATTGTTTGGAATCCGGCAATACGTGATAATTTTTGACCAATGTTGACGTACGCATCGCCAATCTTTTCCACAACGGGACTTAGAACGGGGGCCTTTTCTTTTCTATATTGCTCCGCCCGCTCCACCGCCTCCCGTGTAGGCACGGTGGTTTCTCTCGCTTGACGATCTAATTCATACTGAGATTCTGCTGCCTGGGGTTGGGCCTCCGGCACTAATTGACCCCCCTCAAACCGGATTCCTGGAGTTGGCATCGGGGGCTGGGCAGCAACTTCTACATCCGTTGGGAGAGATTCCAAATACTGCCGTTGGCTCTCCTCCTGGGCCTTCTTATCAAACCAGGATTTATCAACAATCTCGGCCTTTTTCTGTTTATAGATGTCGTCAAATATGCTCATTAAAACTTAAACCCCCTATCGTGAGCGATCTGTTTAGCCACGTCGTTGATTTCTTCCGGCGACGGAGCTGTGCCGGTTTGTTGATATATTAGATTGGAGGCTTCCTGCCAAAGGGCCTCCGCCTGGTCTTGTGTGAGCGGCTTACGCCCTTCTTCCATTTGTCTGAGTTCGCGGACTTTGTCCTCCGCGGATTGCCACAACTGGGCAAGAGCTGGCCTTGCCTGACCCATCTCATAAATCATATTATCCCAGGTGGCATCCATCTGCTGACGCCCAATTTCATCAAATCCGAAATAGCCCATCTTTTCACGCCAACTCTGGTATGATTTCAGTACAGTGTCCTCAGTGGGTACAGCGATCTTGTGAAACACCATCGGCTTATTCCACCGTTCCAGCCATCCGTGTCCAAACCCTTTCCAAGCATCCTGGGCGGATGGGCGTAACATACTTTTTCGCTCATATGTGTCGTCTGCTGGCCCCTGCTTTACGTCAATGTCTGATATATATGGCAAAGCGGAGCTTTCGAGTGGGGAATACCCATCCTTTTGTGGCGTAACCCACGAAGTCGGAAGTGATTTTCCCGACGGGCTTCGGCCCCCAGTGGTTGCTACTTGGGCATCCTGTGGAATGGCGTGTCGCGGAAGAATCTGTCCAACATACCGCTGTTGCTGGAGTGCGTTGTAGATTGGATAAAATTGCTCTTCATCAATCTCGCCAGCCTCAAAGGATTTCTGCAAGGCCTGGAGTTTGTTATCAATCTCCATCACTCTATTGAGTTCCTGCTGTGCCTCATATTGTGCCCGCAATTGCCATTTATTTTCTTCCATAACAAATTGATTTTGCTGGTGGAGCAGCATTTTCTGAGCGTCCCACTCCATCAACATTTGCTGAGCGGCAACCTGGGCTTTCTGGGCCATTGAATCCCGCTGCAATTGCAACGCCAGCTCCTGGTTCTTCTGGTTAAGCTGGAGCTGCTGAGACGCCATCTGGGCTTCGATCTGCTGGCGTTGCATCGCCTCCTGGAACCCCTGTTCCTGGGCCGCTCTCTGGGCATCAGCCTGGCCCGCCTTGACACCCAACTGTGCCACTGTTCCAATATCACCCCATTCTCTACGAATAGCCATATTAGTTACCTTCTTTCGTGTCTTCAATGTCTTCTACGTCGTTCAACTCATTCACCAATTGAACAGCGGCTAATCCGTGTCCGCGGAGCAGTGCATCTTGAACCTGTCGAATCAATTCTTTACCTTGTTCATCGGCTTTAATCGTCATTTTGATTCCTCCAACTCAATAGTGGTCGTGGCAATTGTCTTAAGCAATTATTGTCTCCTTAGTTACCCAGGAACCAGATTCACGACGCTGGATCAAAAGATTATTCCCATCAATGGCAAATCTCCAACTCCCGTCGGTGTCCTTATATCCTATGTTGTAGGTGTGGGAAGGCGGAATTTCAATATCGGCGTTTACGCGAAGGTTTTGACTGGCAGTGTCCGGCCCCATCTTGCCAAATATCAACGATGTGGTCTGTTCATCGGAGGCAGTTGACCGCTGTCTGACATCAATAATTAACGTATCGTTGACGCTGGTTTGGTGGTATCCACAATACCGTCCAAGAAATATATTCCGGCTGCCCGTACAATTATAGCCCGCATCTACACCTATTATGGTGTTGTCGTCTTCGTCTGTGAGTGAGGTTCCCGCACTTGTGCCGATTCCAATGTTTGCCGATCCGGTAGTGATGGCCGACAACGCCGCCGCCCCAACCCCAAGATTCTGGGAACCTGTATTTATGAGCGTTCCAGCATTTCTGCCCAAAAAGACATTGTTGAGAGTTCCGGCATCGTGCAGGAAACGGTCATTATTTTTCGTGATATAGGAGCTGGAACCAGCATACAAATTCAGCACGCCGGAAATAGTTGTATTCGCGAAGGTTGAACTGCCGGCGGCAACTGTGGTAAAAGTAACGGCGGAATCAATCCGTGCAATCGTGTCTGGGTCTGTCAATTCAGCAAAGTCGCGTGTCCGCTTAGCCAGTATTTGTATGGCCCTACGGGTGGCGTCCCAGTCCCCGAATTTTGGAATCGGTACGTTTATCATTAAAATACAAATCCACTCTGTTTGGCTAAATCAGCAAAGGTTGTTTGTTTGGACACTGATAATGTGGGTTGCGGAAGCGGTTGGTAAGCGTTCGCGTGAAGTTGCTGGGCGTAGGTCTGATTCACCGGCCCGTATCCAAGGTCAAATGCCGCCCATTGCTGGCTGCTCAACGGCTGCTGTCGCAATGATCCGCTTGGTTGCTGTGGCTGTGCCGGTTGGTAGGAGGCGGAAAATTGGGGCGTAGTCGGGGTGCT
>Ga0129302_1003109_pt1 | contig 11564 bp, 3 predicted proteins | sample BlaSprsedimmetaG_FD_94476 | JGI IMG/M metagenome (GOLD analysis project Ga0129302, IMG submission 94476) | Hot spring sediment bacterial and archeal communities from California, USA to study Microbial Dark Matter (Phase II) - Blank Spring... | ecosystem: Environmental > Aquatic > Thermal springs... | reverse complement strand
GAAAGATAGCATCAACATTAACCAGGGGAGGAACGCTTACAACAAAGAATCTGAAGTTCAATAAAGTAGAGATTATTGCCGAGCCTGCCGACGGAGTTCAGGAAAAGCCTTACCAATGTTCAAATCGGATGGGTTACCTGGAAGCCATAGCAAAACCATTCACCGGGAAATATGCATTGATTGAGCATCCGGAATGTATCCATAAAGGAGCTGATTGTTGCAGATATATTATTACCTGGGAACAAAACAGCTCATACATATGGAATAGGATACGAAGCTACAGTATCCTGATCATATCTCTAATGTGTTTCCCCTTGTTTTTTGTACTCCCGAAGGCCTTCTGGCTGACCAATGCTCTGATATGGTCGACGACTGTTTTTGGCCTGTGCTGGTGGAGAGATCATCTGCAAAAACGAGATTTAAAAGATCGTATTGAAGATCAGGGAAAGACCGCGGCATTATTCATGCGGGAAACTAACAAACGCTATAATGACGCCCTCCTTGTTCAGGAGATTGGAACGGCAACGGCGAAGATACTCGATGCCCATACTCTTCTGGAGACTTTTGCATCGAAGATGAAGGATTTCCTGGATATTGACCGGGCGATTATCGTTGTAGCAAACGAGGAACAAAAGAGTTTTGAATACACAACAGGATTCGGCCTGAGCAGGGAGGAGGAAGAAGCCCTCAAGGGGAAAGTGGTTGATATAGAATCGTGGGAGCAGGGATACATCATGGAGCAGCCCTTCAAAGAACAGACATCTATACTGCTCAACGACAAGGAAATCGAAGGAAAAGTTTCAGCTCAGGCAGTTGATCTGATACAGTTCCTGGGCGTCAAATCCTTTATTTTGGTTCCCATAGTATTTGAAGGGAAGATATTGGGTGCTGTGCTTGCAGACAATGCCATTTCCGGGAGATCCCTGAAGAAAGGAGATGTGAATCTTCTCATGGGTATTGCACAGCAGATCGCAATCGGGATCAACAATGCCCGTTCCTTCGAGAAGCTCCATGCGAGCGAAGAAAAATACCGTGAACTGGTAGAGAATGCAAACAGCATTATCATGCGTATCAATATGCAGGGGAGGATCACCTTTTGTAATGAATTTGCCCAGAAATTCTTTGGATATACAACCGGTGAAGTCATTGATAAACATGCGGTCGGCCTGATCGTGGCAGATGAGGCATCATCGGTAGAATATTTTGAAGGCATGCTGGAAAGGATCGGCTCTTGTCCTGAACAGTATTCCAACATTCTCAGGGAAAACATCCTCAAGAGCGGGGAACGGGTATGGGTGTCGTGGACGAACAAACCGCTGTTCGATGACAATGGATCTATTGTTGAAATTCTATGTATCGGCAGCGACATGACTGCCAGGATAAGAGCACGGGAGGCGCTGCTGGAAAGAGAAAGGCAATACCGTCTCGTGGTGGAAAATGCCAATGAGGGGATAATCGTCAACCAGAACGGCAAGTGTGAGTTCGTGAATCAAAGGGCTCTTGATATATCGGGATACACGAAAGAAGAGTTTTCTTCCCGGCAATTCATAGATTTTATCCATGCCGATGATCGGCATCATTTGCTCGATATGGACAAAATGCTGATCGACAAAGAGCAGACGGCCAATCCAAATCCTCTTCGGTTTATCCATAAGAACGGGAGGATCCTGTGGTTCGAGGTTGCCCGGGTAATGATATCCTGGAAGAATGCCCCGGCGATCATCAATTTCCTCAACGACATAACCGAGCGCAGGGAAGCCGAAGAAGCCCTTCAAAAATCCGAGGAGCGTTACCGCACCATCCTTGAAAAGATAGAAGACGGGTATTATGAGGTAGATCTTGTAGGCAATCTGACATTTTTCAATGATCCCATGTGCCAGACGCTCGGATATTCCAAGAGCGAAATGTTGGGAATGAATAACCGGCAGTATATGGATGAACTAAGCGCAAAAAAAATCTATGCAGCCTTCAATTATGCATACAGAAGCAAGACATCCATTAAATCGCTGGATGTGAATTGTATAGGCAAGGATGGAAAGGTAATAAATATCGAGACCTCTGCCTCGATCATTCGGAGTTCTTCAGGAGAAATAATCGGGTTTAGAGGCATCTCAAGGGATGTCACGACACGAAGGCAGGCGGAAAAGGCTCTTAAAGAAAGCGAGCAGAGGTACCGCACGATCTTTGAGAACACCGGAACCGCAACCATTATTATCGAGGAAGATACCACCATATCCCTTGCCAATTCGCATTTTGAAAAGCTATCCGGTTATCCCAGGGAAGAAATAGAGGGCAAAAAGAGCTGGACAGCGTTTATTGTCGAAGAAGACCTCGCGAGAATGTTGAAGTATCATAAGGACAGGAGGCTCGATTCTGGCTCTGCGCCTGCACAATATGAATTTCGTTTTGTGGATATCCATTCAGAGATAAAGGATATCGTCATCAATATCAGGATGATCCCGGGAACATCCCAGAGTGTTGCCTCCTGTTTGGACATTACGGAGTTCAGGCAGGCCCAGAAATCCCTTAAAAGAAGCGAAGAGAAATATCGGGATATCTTTGAAAATGTATCGGATGCCTGGTTCTTTCACGATTTGAACGGGACTTTCCTTGAAACTAACAGCGCGATGAATGACGCCCTGGGCTACGCCAGGAACGAGCCGCTGCCGGATAATTTCAAGGTTATCGATATCATCTCCGAGCGATATAAGCCCATGTATAAGGACTATATCACTGAAGTTGTCGAAAGAGGCCATAGCGAAGGCCTAATGCATATCATGAGAAAGGATGGCCAGGAACGAATCATTGAATACAAGAATTCTCTGATCCGTGATCCCTCGGGCATGCCTGTAGGCATTCGTGGTTCAGGCAGGGACCTTACCGAACGTATACGTTATGAGAGAAAAATAAGGGAAAGTGAGGAAAAATACCGCACAATCCTGGATATTATGGATGAAGGATATTATGAACTCTCTACAAGAGGGAGGTTTGTATTCTTTAATGATGCGTTATGCAGGATGCTGGGATATGTAAAGGATGAACTTTGGGGCATTGATAACCGTAGGCTTGTTCACAAGGATGACAGAAAAAAGGTTTTCCAGTCCTTCAATACGGTTTACAGGACGGCAAAATCGACCAAGTTTCTTGATCTGAAGTTGATCAAAAAGGATGGATCGCCCTGTTTTGTGGAGATGTCGGTCACGCTTATAAAGGATCAGAATGGCGCTCCGTCGGGTTTCCGCGGTATTGCAAGGGACGTAACCGAGAGGAAACTCATGGAAGATCTCCAGAGGGAAAAAACGGCAGCCGAGGCCGCAAATCAGGCAAAAAGCGTCTTCCTTGCGAATATGAGTCATGAGATAAGGACACCTCTTAATGCGATCATAGGCCTGGCCGATCTTACCTTGAAGACCAGACTCAATGAAAAACAGCTCGATTTTCTCGCAAAGATAAACCTGTCAGCGCATTCGCTGCTCGATGTTATCAATGATATTCTCGATTTTTCCAAGATAGAGGCAGACAAGCTGGTTCTAGAGACAGTGGAATTTGATCTGCAGGAGATGATGGACAATATCACCGATATCCTTGCCGGCAAGGCAGGGGAAAAAGGGCTTGATCTGGTAACATATATTGAACCCGATGTTCCGATCACGCTCAAGGGAGACCCCCTGCGGCTGAAACAGATCCTCATCAATCTTGCAAGCAATGCAGTGAAATTTACCGATACAGGAGAGGTTGTTGTTACGGTATCTGCCGACGAAATAACTCCAGATAAGGAGCGACTCAAATTTTCTGTCCGTGATACAGGGATCGGCATACATAACAGTTACCTTCTCGATCTTTTCAAGCCGTTTACACAGGCTGACGGATCAACGACTCGCAGATATGGAGGCACAGGTCTCGGCTTGACCATATGCAAAAGGCTTGTTGCTTTGATGGGTGGTGATATCTGGGTGGAAAGCACCGAGGGAAAGGGGAGCATTTTTTATTTTGATTTGGATTTTGGTGTATCGCCGGGAAGACAAACACGACGAGACCGGCTCGGGCTACACAAAGAACTCTCAGGCGTAAAGGTCTGTATTGCCGATAGAAATCAGGGATCACGCGATGTATTGGGGAAGATCCTGCAGGGCTTTGGTTTTGCCGTAACATCATTTGACGCACAGGATGATGCGTTTCAGGCATTGAGAGATGCCTCACACGGTGAGGAGCCATATACCCTTTTTGTGGTCAATCTTAAAAGAGATGATAACGATATCCTGGAAAAGATAAGGCAGGATAATCAGATAGAAAACATCAAGATCCTGGCGCTGGTCGATTTCGGACAGAATGCACCTCTTTGGAAAGAAGAAGATATTGCAGTGACAAAACCTTTCAAATATTCCTCATTATACCGCAAAATAATGAAGATGTTCGATATCCCTGTTTGCGAGGAGCCCCTTGCATGTGAGAATAAAGACATGAAACAGGCGGACCTTGATCAGATAAAAGGTGCCAGGATATTGCTCGTGGAAGACAATAAGATCAACCAGCAGGTTGCTCAGGAGATACTCAAGACGGCTGGTATTATCGTAGATATTGCCGGTAATGGGCAAGAAGCTCTTGATATGATTGATGAAAAAACATATGATGCTGTTCTTATGGATGTGCAGATGCCGGTAATGGACGGATATGAGGCTGCTCGATTGATACGGGAAGATCAAAGGTACAAAGAACTGCCTATCATTGCCATGACCGCTCATGCCATGAAGGGAGACAGGGAAAAGAGTCTCTCTGCCGGGATGAACGACCATGTTACCAAGCCGATTGAAATAGAACATCTCTATTCGGCGTTAACCAAGTGGATAAAACCGATCAGGAAGCATAAGGTCTTTGATATTTGTGATCCGATTGACCCGAAAGAGGCTGAAAAGAAATCGAAAAATAATCTTGCTCAGGATTTGCCGGGTATTGATATCGATGAATGCCTCACGCGTCTGGGCGGGAACAAGAGGCTGTTTAAAGAGCTTTTAGGGGATCTGTATCGGGATTATAATGATGTGGCAGAGAGAATAAAGCGTGCTCTTGCTGATGAGGATACCGATATGGCATATCGGTTGACTCATACGATCAAAGGGGTAGCAGGAAACCTGTCTGCAAAAGATTTGCACAACAGTGCCATGATGCTGGAAAAGCAGATAACGAACAAGGACAAGCCCAAGGTTGACGGTGCGACGATCAAGGCATTTGAAATATCCTTGAAGCAGGTTATGGAATCTGCCTGCAGGGCTGAGCGCGAATATGAGCCTGATCCGGGAAATAATACGGTGATGGATACCGAAAAAGATGAGTCGGATTATTCAACGATAAGGCGTCATCTTGCATATCTTGAGAATCTCCTGAAAAAAAATGATCTGGAGGCTGTAGCGATCTGTGCCTTGTTGAAACAGTCAATAAACGGTCATGATGTGAGAGACAAAATCGCTGAGATGGAAAAACAGATAAACAGGTTTGATTTTACCGGTGCAAGGAATACCCTTTTGACCATTGTGCATGAAATGGGTATTTCAGAGGAGGTGTGTCAATGAAAGATGAAAATCATATAAGGCAAAAAATTCTTATAGTCGATGATGAGCCTGCAAACATAAAAGTTCTGGGAGAGATGCTCATGTATGATTACCAGATCAGTTTTGCGAGTAGCGGCCCTGAAGCGATCGAGCTTGTAAAGGCGAATCATCCGGACCTGCTACTCCTTGACATTGTAATGCCGGACATGGACGGATACAGTGTATGCAGGCAGCTCAAAGACGATGAATCGACCGAAAAAATCCCAGTCATATTTATTACTGCAAAAAATTCCGAAGAAGACGAGAAAAGGGGTTTCGATCTTGGCGCAGTCGATTACATCACGAAGCCATTCAACATTTCTCTGGTACAGGCCAGAGTAAAGACACACATGGAGCTGAAAAGGCATCGTGATTTTCTCGAATGGCTCCTGGAAAAACGTACGAACGAACTTGAGGACACCAAAAGAGAGTACATACATCTGTTCATGCGTGGCGGCATGCTCGATGATAGTAATAAGAATGAAAACAACTAGGACTGATAAATCCATGTTCTGCATGAGATAGGAAATGGAGGGCCTGGCCGCAAGCAGGGAGGTATCGGCTGAATGAATCCTGAGGGAAGGCTTCCCTGAAAAGGACAAAAAAAAGGCCAGAAGAAGTAATAGGTATAAGGACTAAGTACGAGAGGACTCGTCCACTCTTCTGGCGTAAAGGAGGTCAGAACAACACTTGTTGTGAAGGTATATATACAATCTTATTGTAAGACAGTATATCAGAAAATACCTCTTAGTTTTGTAGGAATTATCCTACACGGCTCAGAGGTATTCTGGTTGTCATGCCTGGAACTGTGATTGTGTTTCTGTGCTTGCGGCGCCTCTGACGAGGGTAAACCTTTGGGAGGGTGATCTGCGGTCCAAGATGGGTTCGTGCCATTTATGGGCGCTGAGCGACCAGATATCGAATAGATCGATGAGAGTCTTTTCAAACAACGGATGATGACAGCACAGCGTTGTTTCGACCAAAAGCTTTTGTCTCAGGGTTTCAGTGCCTTCAAAATCGGTTTGAATCGCGTCTTGGATCTCTGTAACGGTAAACAGGGCCTCTTTGGATAACAATGAACTCAGCGCGGTGAACGCCTTTGCAAGATATATCAGTGATAAGGCGGATATGCGGTAAAGATTACTGTAGTTGGCAGGTATATGCATGTCAGGATTAAAACGGCCGGTATAAAGGATATGCAATGGTAATAAACACGGATGCACAATGCCGGCATTCCTCGAATCCAGAAGTGCATCACCCGGTTGAGTATCTTGCGTAGGTGCTGCCGGGAAAATCAGTGTATAATATCGGCTTAGCATATTCTGTAGGCCGCTTTTATCGAAAGTCGCTCCATCCGGAGACTGTTCTTTTGAAGAGAAGTCTGCGCAGTTCAACAGTATGTCAAAGATCTTGGCATGGTGTGTTGAGAAGATATGGTGAGAGATTTCCGTCAGGGCCTCAAAAGAGTCTGCATTGTCCGCACATACAAACCAGTCTTGTGTATGTGTAGAGGAAATGCGAGGGTTGCCGGAGTGTAATATCGTACCCAGATGGTCGTTATAGATATCAGGGCACCACCTGGTTGTTTTTATGCAGTCGATGACCTTGTGTTTAAAGAAATCCGAGAGGTCCTCTCTCCACCGAACAGCCAGCACAGGCTGCTCGGTACGGGTAGTTATCCTTGCCTGAAGCATGAACTTGGACAGCATCGTGTCGGATGGATTGCCGGCTTTGTCAGAGCCCGCCAGAGTTATATACTGGCTCACCGGTCTGTAAAGATACGTTCCATTTTCGTCTCTGGATATAGTAGTGATCTGCTGGCATTTTATCCGCATCAGTTCCAGAAGTTCCAGTGCCTCGTCGCTTCGCAGACAACCGCACAGCAGATCATTTTCAAAATAGGGATTCATGTATTGATCAAATCTGCCGGGAGGGGCATTCATTAACGGAGATTCGAGACACATGCATATATGAACGAACCAGAAAGACTGCAGGGCCTCCCTGAATGTATCCGGGGTTTTCCCGGGTACCTTTCTGCAGATACGCGCTATCTCGATCAATTCTTTCTTTCTGTTTGAATCCGGGCATAACAATGCCAGTCTTTGTGCTTCCTGGGCATAGTTTTGTGCAAAACAAATAATCCCCTGAAGTATATGCATAATGCCGTTCAAATATTCAGAGAGTTCTAAATTTTCGGGCCTTGTTTCGCATAAAGAGCTGTCAATGAATTCCCGAATGTGTTCAATGACTGAATCAGCGCCCTGTCGCAGGATTAAAGGATAGTCGATCACAAGCCATTCTTTAGGGAGCTGGGCAAGGATGGATTGATAGGCTGTATCCATCCGATGGTCAGGGTTGAGCCCGGTTGACGGACAATGCTTGCCCCTGGAGGCGCGAGAGGTATTTTCAGCCCAGAACCGTGCGGCTTTCTCTATGCATTGCCTGTCCTGTTTGGAAACAAGCGTATCAACGGATACTTTTGCTCCGGAGATGCCGGTATGGCCCTCTTTAAAAACATGACTGAGAGTCTTCGTAAGATAATGAGGCTGTGAAACATCCAATTCCGGATATACCTGAGCCCCTACCAGGTGTCTGGAGAGACTGCCTACGAGAAGTTCATTGTCAAAGATCACCGGGGTTAAATGAGACAGCACATGAGAGAATGCCCCTGCGGTTCTAAGATACAAAGGCTCGTGAGCATGTTCATTCATGTATTCGGTGAACAGAACCGCCCTTTGAAGGTCTACCCTGGGTAGTATTCTGAAGAGTGCTTCATATCGTGCTACGACTCGTCTAGATTCAGGTTTTTCATAGTTTGTCTGAGCTTCAAACATGATATCCCCCCTCCCAAGATGCTGCGTTTAAGCGATGATAAAGACGTTGTACTAAAATATAGCATAGACAGAACCATGTTATTATCAGGAAACCGCTGATAGATACGTAGGAGTTTACACAATATTGTATAAGGTTTAGTCTGACATTAGCCCTGCATTCAGACGATACTCCTTGAGCTTGCCGCAGGGTTGCTCATTCCATTACAAACAAAACAGTGCTAATCCACCAGCTTGTTCTGGACTGCATAGAGGACGAGTTCAGCATTGTTTTTCATATTCATTTTCTGCATGATTCGAGAACGATAGGTGCTGACGGTTTTCACGCTGAGGCAGAGATCGTCGGCTATCTCCTTGATCGTTTTGCCCGACGAAATCATGTGCATAACCTGATATTCGCGATCGGACAGGGCTTCATGCACGGGTCGGTCCGAATCGCGGTCCAATTCATAGGTGAGACGTTCTGCAAGCGTAGAACTGATGTATTTGCGTCCTGATGCAACCTTTCGTATTGCAGAGATCAATTCATCCGGGGCGCTTGATTTTGTAAGATACCCTGCTGCTCCGCCCCGCAATACGCGGATTGCGTAATGTTCTTCCGGGTACATACTGAGAATCATGACCGGAAGTTTTGGCTTGGTGTGCTTGAGTTCCCTGAGTACCTCAAGGCCGTCTCTTCCGGGCATGGATATGTCTAGAAGCACTACATCATAATTTTTTTCCCATGCGTACTTGAGCACTTCCTGCCCGTTGGCCGCTTCATCCACGACAATAATGTCATCGGTCTCGGAAAGGATCTGTTTGAGGCCTTCACGGACGATTGGGTGATCATCGGCAATCAAGACCCGTATCATCTTACACCTCCGTTGATATCGATGGGAATGGACACGATAACACTTGTACCATGTCCTTTTTTCCCGGTAAAGAGAACTTCTCCTCCGCTAAAATGTGCCCGTTCACGTATACCCATTAGACCGAAGGATTTGGAATCCTCGATCTGTTTTTTCGTTATACCCTTACCGTTATCCTTTACGATCATTTTGAGCATTCCGTTGTGTACTTGCAGCGAAGTCTTTATATGAGTGGCATTCGCGTGTCTTGCAACATTGGTCAGTGTTTCCTGAAAGATACGGAATACAGTTGTTGCCTGATCCTTTTCAAGGGTTATGTCGTCAGGATCAACCCAGACCTCACAGGGGATGCCCGTGCGTTTCTGAAATTCATCAGCCTGCCATTCGATTGCGGGTACAAGTCCCAGGTGATCCAGAAGCCCGGGTCTCAGATCCATTGTTATGCGTTTTACCGATTGAATGGTCATGTCGATGAATTTGAGCATAAGGTTGATTTTGGTTTGAAGCGGTCTGGTTTCCTGAGGAAACTTTCTCGACAGATAGGAAAGGTCCATTTTCAATGCAGTGAGAACCTGGCCAAGCTCATCATGGATTTCCCTGGCAACGCGCGTTCTCTCTCCCTCACGAACATCCTGTGCATGTTTAAGAAGATTGCGCAGCTGTTCACGCGAGTGCATGAGTTCTTCCTGTGCCTTTTTCATCCCTGTTATATCCAACAAAGAGATGACACTTTTGGCGGATCCCGGGATAATGTTCGCAGTGGTAAATATGTTTTTGACTTGGTCGTTTTTGTCCACAAAAAGGAATTCGTAGTTTCTTGGTGCAGACAGCGGATCTTTTCTTCGCAATCCATGGTACATTAAGAGCCGGTCAGTATCTTTGCTGTCGACAAAATCCGTGAACCTTTTTTTTCCTTCAATCTCTTCTCTTGGAAAACCAGATAATTTTTCAAATTCCGAGTTTGCAAGCGTAAGAATAACGTCCTCATCGAGGATCGCCATTGCGGTTCCGGTATTTTCAAATATTGTTCTGTACCTCTGCTCGCTTTCCTTTAATGATTCTTCAGCCTTTTTTCGTTGTGTGATGTTTCTTGTTATACCGACGAATCCGTCGGGTCTGGCTGTTTTGTCCAGCACAAAACTCGCGGTCACCTCTGTCCATATGATGGAGCCGTCCTTGCAGATCTGCTCCAGTTCCAGGGTTATTGATCTGTTTTTATCGATAGGTGCATTGCTTTGTTCCAGCAAAAGGTATTTCTGGGTCAGTGACAAGAGCTCGTTGTAAGACTCAGGGGTGAAGATCTTGTCCACGGGCTGGGACATTGATTCCTCTACAGTGTAGCCCCTGAATCTCTCTACTGAAGGGCTGATGTACGTGTAGCGAAGGTTTTTGTCCAGTACCCAGATAACATCCTGGACATTTTCCGATAAAAGCCGGTATCGTGCATCAGTTTTCCTGAGGTTTTCCTCTGCCTCCTGGCTTTTCGTAATGTCATAGATCATACCCTGAATCTCGGTTACCTTTCCGGTATCATCGAGGATGTTCTGTATGTGTTCGTGAATCCAGCGTACGTTGCCGTCTTTGCGGATTATGCGGTACTGTATATCTGAGGAATAATGAGGGACTGTTCGAATGTCTGGCGGGATCTGCACGGTGGTCATGCGATCCTGCGGGTGTATAATCTTTTCCCAGGCAGGATTCCCCTGCAGGAAATCGTCTTCTCTATATCCGGTAATCTCTTCTACTGCACCGTGCAGGAAGATCGGCTCGTTGTCCAGGGTGTTTCTATAGGCAATTCCATGCAGATTCTGTACAAAGGAACGGTATCTTTCCTCACTGTCTCTCAGGGCTGTTTCTATCTTTTTCCTCTCGGTTATATCTACCCCTGCCCCATAGATGAAATCGAGATCGCCATCTTTTTTCATGACAGGACGGCCTTCCCATTCCACGAGGATCTCTCTGCCGTCTTTTGTCAGGATATGGTTTTCGCTGTTTGAGGGATGTTTGATGTTGACAAGATTGAAGAGGATCTTTGATACCTCTTCCTGCTCCTGCTCAGGAATGAAAGAAGAGAGATAATCTTTTCCTTCAACCTCGGCATTTGTGTAACCCAGTTTTTTCAGCATGGCATCATTCATCATGATGGTCTTTCCCTCGGGGCTTATTGCGGTGAAAAATGAGGGAGAGTCCTGTATGAGTATATCAGAGAAGATCTTTTCCTTATATAAAATGCGTTGGATCTGAGATGTTTTTTTCATCGAGATATAAAGGGCCGATCCTACGATAAGCGCAATGAT
>Ga0129302_1003105_pt1 | contig 11571 bp, 1 predicted proteins | sample BlaSprsedimmetaG_FD_94476 | JGI IMG/M metagenome (GOLD analysis project Ga0129302, IMG submission 94476) | Hot spring sediment bacterial and archeal communities from California, USA to study Microbial Dark Matter (Phase II) - Blank Spring... | ecosystem: Environmental > Aquatic > Thermal springs... | reverse complement strand
TCTCTGGTAGTTCGCCTGGTTGGCTTAGCAAGTGGTCAACTTTTCGCCACGAATTACACGAATTGTCACTAATTTTGGGTTTTTCGTGTTAATTCGTGCAATTCGTGGCTAATCTTTCGCCGCTACCATGCGAAATCCCAAAGAACCTTAATTCTTTATACAATGGATGATTGCACAAAGGTCGTGGGGAATACTATTTCTCGATGTGTCTCTGCGCCTCCTTTTTGTAACTCTCTATGTACCTTGTGGTTCTGGCTCACCCAGGCTAAGGCACGATTCTTCTTGAGAAAGGGAGGATGAAGATGAACGGTCGAGCGATCACCCGGTTCGGTATGGCGTTTGGATTGGCTGTGTTCGGCCTGGCGATGTTGATGGGTATGTTGGTGGGGCGGCCCGCGCGCGCGGAGTCCCCCTCGGCGCCGGCGGTCGAAGATCTGCGTGGAGATCGTCTGCTCTTGCCGGTCCCGCTGTCGCAATGGATGCCTGGGCGGCGTCCGTTGGAAAACGGGGGCGCTGGCGCGATCATCACCGTCTGTCGCCAGGCGGGTGTGTGCGCCTACGCTGCGGTCCAATCGGCCCTGGACGTGGCTCAGGACGGCGACGTGATCAAGGTCGCCCAGGGGGTCTACAGCGACGTCCGTGTGACCGGTGGGTATACCCACGTGGTCTACATCACCCAATCGGTCACCGTGCGCGGCGGGTATACGACGACCGATTGGACGACCTTCGATCCTGATGCCTATCCAACCGTCCTGGACGGCGCCGGGCGGGCGCGCGTGCTCTACGTCGCCGAGGATGGCGCGACCGTTGAGGGCTTTCACATCCAACGGGGGCAGGCGTCGCAGGGCGGCGGCGTGTACGTCGCGACCGGATCCCCTGTCATGCGGCGCAACCGTGTTTACAGCAACACGGCCGATGGGGATGGCGGCGGCGTCTACGTCTTCGAGGGGTCTCCGCTCCTGGAGAACAACCTGCTCTACGCCAATGAGGCGGGCGACCGGGGCGGCGCGATCTACGCGCGCAGCGGTTCCCCCACGATCTGGTATAACACCCTGCACGGCAACCAGGCGCGCTGGGGCGGCGGCGTCTACGTCGCCTCCGGGACGCCGCTCCTTAACTCGTCGATTATCGTGAGCAACACTGCTTCGAGCGAGGGCGGGGGCATTTACCGGGGCGGGGGCAGTTTTACGCCGGTCTATAATAACGTGTGGGGCAATGCCGGTGGAAACTACGGCGGCTTCGGCGGGACGATACCGGGGACCGACCAGCAAGCCGACCCCCGCTTCATCGACCCGGGCCGGGCCGATTTCCGTTTAGCGGCCGGGTCCCCCTGCATTGGGCGGGCGGATCCAGGCGCGTATCCAGACCTGGATTACGATGGGTACGTGCGCTCCTTCGGCCCGCGGGCCGACGTGGGCGCTTTTGAGCGCTACGCCGGCGCCTGTTTCGTGCGCGTGGGCGAGAGCCGGGTCTACACCACCGTGCAAGAGGCGGTCGATGTCGCGTCGGCCGGGGATGAGGTGTTGGCGGCCGGTTATTGCACCGGCGAGGGGGATAACGTCGTCGAGATCGACAAAAGCCTCACCCTGCGCGGCGGGTACACCGCGACCGATTGGCTGGCGTCGGACCCGGACGCTCGCCGGACGGTGCTGGATGGGGAGGGTGTGCGGCGGGTGATTTACATCAATCAGTCTGGGGCGGCGCTGATTGAGGGGCTTGATATTTACAACGGGTTTATCGATGGGATTGGCGGTGGCATCTACGTGGCAAATGATCAAAGCAGTGTGACGATTCGACACAATCGGATTTATAGCAACAGCAACTGGGTGCTAGGTTCAACCGAGAACGGCAGCGGCATCCATCTCTCTGGAAAAAATCCGGTGGTGGCGAGCAACGAGATCTACGCCAACGTAGCGGCCGGCTCGGGCGGCGGGATGTACGTCGCTGGCAATGTGCAGGGGGCGACGATCACGGATAATCGTATATACGGCAACTCGGCCAACAACGGCGCGGGGCTTTACAGCGATGGCGAGACGTTCGTGCGCCGGAACTGGATTTACAGCAATACGGTGAACAGTCAGGGGGGCGGGATCCACGTTGGGATCGGCGGCAGTGGTCGGGTGGAGAATAATCGGATCTATTCGAATACGGCTGTGCAGAATGGCGGCGGTATTTATGTAGCCTCCGCCAGTATCCTCGTAATTGAGAATCGCATTTATGATAATGTTGTGAGTGGAACCGGTGCTTGGGATGGCGGCGGTGGTATATATGCCGCTTCAGGAATTGTTCGAAGCAATGTGGTTTTTGGTAACCAGGCTACTGAGTATGGCGGTGGGGTTTTTGCATATAACCCCGGGACATTAGTAGATCGCAACCGGGTTTACGGCAACGAGGCAAATGAGGGCGGCGGTGTGATGTTGCGAAATAATGCTGAAGCGCTAAATAACCTGGTGTATACCAACATTGCTGCTTCTAATGGCGGTGGCATTCGCATTCGGAATGGACGCGTGATCAACAACGTTCTCTACGACAACGTATCAGGAGGAAATGGTGGAGGCGTTCATGCGGATGGAACTAAGCCTGGCGTTGTTATTTACGGCAACATCGTCGTGCACAACACCTCTGGTAGCGGCGGTACCGGGATCAATGGAGGTGATGCCAGGTGGAACAACGTGTGGGGCAATACCTGTGTAGGTGATTGCTCTGACAACCTCAGCGCCGACCCCCTCTTCGAGGACTGGGTCGATTTCTACTTGCAGCCGGATTCACCCTGCATCGACGCCATCATCACGACGACCGAGACCTATTACGCCGGCGACGATTACGACGGTTACGCCCGGCCCTTCGGGCAGTACGCCGACGTGGGCGCTCGCGAGTTTTACACCGGCACGTGCTTCGCCCGGCTCGTCACCGGGGGGCAGGTCTACACCTCGGTGCAGCAGGTGGTGGATATCGCCGCCGTCTCCGGGGCCGATGCGCTGGCGGCCGGCTACTGCGCTGGCGACCAGGGGCGGGTGGTCATTACTCAGCCGCTGGCGTTGCGCGGCGGTTACACCAAGGCCAACTGGATCTCGCCCACGGCGGAGACGACGTTGGACGCGCTGCGCCAGGGCTGGGTGATCGAGATTGACGTACCGGATCCGAGCGCGACGGTGACCGTCGAGGGCTTTGTCGTCCGCGGCGGTGATGCTGGCACAGGCAACGGCGGCGGGATCTACGTGAGATCCGCGCTCAGCCCGACGATCCAGAACGTGGTCTTTTACGATAACGTCGCCGGCAGCGCCGGCGGCGGTTTCGCCTCGGCTGGCGGCAATCCGCGCCTGCATCACGTGACTTTCGTCAGCAACACGGCGACTACGGGCGGCGGCGTCTATTTCTTTACCGGCGAACCGACGCTCGACAATTCGATTGTGGTCAGCAACGCGGCGACTACGGGCGGCGGCGTTTTTGCCTCGACAGACGCGACGCCGACGCTGGATTATAACGACGTATGGGGCAACAGCGCCGGGACGCATCCAAATGCGAACGTCTTCACCGGGGTGCACAGCTTCTCCCTCGACCCCCAGTTTGAGAATGATTACCGGCTGGGCATTGGCTCCCCCTGTCTGCACCAGGGCGCGCCGACCGGCTTGGCCTGGGATTTCGAGGGCGACCCGCGCGGGCGGGACAGCGGGCCCGACCTGGGGGCTGACGAGCGGGCGGTCTATCCCGACCTGCGCTTCGCCCCGCCCCACCTGGAAGGCGCCGGCGTGTTGGGTGAGCCGACCTTGTACACCCATTATCTGACCAACACCGGTGGGCTGGATGACATATACATCCTGACTCATTCCCTCACCTACAGCGGCGGCGTCGGGTGGGCGGTGGATTATCCCGACCTCGTCGCCCTGGCGGCGGGTGACGTGGAGCCACTGCCGGTCGCCGTCTCCGTGCCGACTGATTCCATCAGCGGCACCTGGGCGGTGCTCGTTCTCACCGCCACGTCGAGCGTGAACCCGTGGGTCCAGGACGTGGTGAGCAATACCACCCTGGTCGAACAGAACCCCGGCGTGCGCATCGAACCGGCCTATGTCCGGCAGGTCAACCCGGGGATGGTGCTGACCTACGTCCACATGCTGGTCAACACCGGCAACGGCCCGGACTCGTTTGAACTGACGTTTGACAGCGTTTGGGGCTGGTCCGGCATGACGCCCACGCAGATCCTCGACATGGGCCCGCACGCGACCGCCACCGTCTGGGTCAGTGTGACGGTGCCGCTCACCGCGCCCGGCGGATTGGTCGAGCGATCTCACGTCGTCGCGCGCAGCCTGGAGAACGACGTCGAGGCCGAGGTGCTCGATACGACCGAGGTCAATCACACGCCGGGCGACCGGTACGTGGCGGAGGCCGCGTCTGGCGGGTCCGATACGCTCAACAATTGCCAGGTCTACACCCACCCGTGCAGCACCATCGCCTACGGGACGGCCCAGGCGACCAACCGAGACGTGGTCAAGGTGGCTGAGGGGATCTATCACGAGTATGACCTGACGCTCAACAAGGACGTCACCCTGCGCGGCGGGCATAGCCGGGACGATTGGTCTTTCGATCCGGAACGGCATCCCACCGTCGTCGACGCCCAGGGGCGCGGGCGGGTGTTCAACATCTTCGGCGGCCCGACGGTCGAGGGCTTCACCCTGCAGGGCGGGCAGGTCGACGGCGCGGGCGGGGCGATCTACGTCGGTTTGGGCCAGCCGACGATCAAGCGGAACCGCATCACCGGCAACACGGCCAATCGCGGGGGCGGATTCGCGCTCGGCGCTGGCGCGCCCAACTTCTGGAATAACTTTGTCTACGGGAATACGGCGACCCAGTACGGCGGCGGGATCTACGTCGCCGGCGGCGGGGGCAATATCTGGCACGACACGATCTACAGCAACACCGCGACGCGCGGCGGCGGGTTGTACGTCGTAGGCGGCAACCCGGTGATCAATAACCTGATCGTCGTCAGCAACACCGCGACCGACGCCGGGGGGGGCGTGTACAGCAGCTTGCCGATCTCCCTCGACATCTCCTATTCAAACATCTGGGGCAACGTCAATGGGCGCTGCGACGGGGCTGTCTCCTGTTCGACGGGCGATGGGAACATCGCGGTCGACCCGCTGCTGGTCAATCCGGCCGGCGGCGACTTGCACCTGCAGGCGGGGTCGCCGTGCATCGACGTGGGTGGCCCCACGACGCTGCGGGAGGATTTTGATGGTCAAGCGCGTTGGATCGGGGATATGCCGGATATGGGGGCTGATGAGTACCAAGAGGTTGGCGTAGAACTGGAACCTGGCAGCGCCGGTAATGGCGACCCCGGTGAAACAGTTATTTATGAGCATGTTTTAACTAACACAGGAAATTACACTGATACGTTTACGTTCAAATCATTGAGCAGCCAAGGATGGCGTGTAAGTATTCCTAATGTAGTCGTGGGGCCTGGTTTGACAACGGTAGTGCCAGTAGGCGTGCAAATTCCTAATGACGCTCTTAGCGGAACGGTAGATGTGACTGTAATCACTGTGACCTCCGAGGCTGATCCTGGCGTATTTGATACGGCTGTGGATACAACGACTGTCAATTTGATTTATGGCGTCATTATCGAGCCGGATCTCACTCAGATGGTTGAATCAGACCCTTTGGAAACTGTTGAGGTGGTATACAGTCATACCTTGCGCAATGAGGGTAACAATGTTGACACGTTTAATCTTACCTGGGTGAGCGAGTTGGGTTTTGATGTGACGATTGCGCCTGTAGTTTCCACGTTAGGAGCCGGGGAAGAGACGGGTGTTCAAGTGATTGTCACGGTGCCAGCGACTTCAACGGATGTGGCAATGTTGGACGTTGTAACGATTACTGCAACTTCTCAAATCAGCATTACAGTCAAAGACGAAGCAATCGACACGACTATTGTCAACTATCATCCTGGTGTGGAATTTACGCCTGACCGTACTGGTCAGGGCATCAACGGTGAGACGATTACCTATACACATATCCTGACCAATACGGGTAATTTTACTGATACCTTTAGCTTTTCTGCTGTTAGCACGCAGCCTTCTTGGGGGATAAGTTTACCGTCTGCTGTGGTGTTAGGTGCTGGTCTCACGGCGACAGTGCAAGTCTATGTGATCATTCCTTACGAGGAGTTCGGCGGTACAGTTCATGTGATGACTGTTACAGCCGCTTCTCAATTTAGTCCTACGGTAATGGCCAGTGTTGTGGATGAAACGACAGTCGAAAAAGTCGCTGGCGCATCATTATTATCCAGCGTGGGGGCGTGCATTCCCGACGCCTCAAGTTCATCCACGCAAGTATCTTATGGTCATATTTTGACCAATACGGGTAACTTTAGCGATACTTTTGATATTGATGCTGAGAGCCAACATAATTGGCTTGCGGGGAGTGTTCCATCTCAGTTGACCTTGGCTCCAATATGGTCTAGAGAGGTTCATTCCGCCTTGCTTTCAATTGAGGTGACTGTCCCTCCTACAACAAACAGATTTATAGATTGTACAACTACGACTGTATATTCTAGTTTGTACACTACCCCTACAGCTACCGCTCAACAGTGCGTCAAAGTCAATTGGGGCGAGGGGGTGACATTGGAACCTGATAGACATGGCTTTGCTCATCTAGTAGATCATATTGTGTATTCACATACGCTGACCAACGTGAATACACAAACTAATGAAATTCACCTGTGGGTTACCAATAGACTGATAGATATATTTGAAGGAAGGCGACAGTTCCCTGCGGTTATTGAGCCAAATTACGTAGTACTGGATCCTGGTGTGTCGACAACGATCTGGGTAACGGTATCTCTCCCCGATGGTAAAGAGGTTTCCACGGAGACAGGTCATACCGTTGTTGTAGCCAGTCCAACACATGGATGTGGTCAAGGGGTTATTGATAAGACCACAGTTTTTGGTGCCGGTATGTCGTTTGAGAAGGATGAAGAGCGGGCTGTTGCGCCTGGCCATATTGTCACGTATACGCATTGGTTAAGTAATAATGCGTTCATTATGGATACTTTTGTAATCACGTATAGTAGTGAGCTAGGCTGGCCTGTACAGATTACACCATCTCTCTTGTATACATTACCGCCAGAGAGCAAGACGCCGGTTTACGTACAGGTTGAGGCGCCACCGGACGTTATAGCGGGTACAGTGGATGTGCTTGTAATCACAGCTACTTTGCAGCACAATGGTGTGGATACGGATATTTTTGATACCGTTAGAGACGAGACGGAAGTGATTTATGTGCCGGGCGCCCTCATCGCGCCGCCCGGCTACGGATCCGCCGATCCCGGCGGTACGATTATGTACACCCATAGCCTGACTAACACCGGCAATTACACCGAATCCTTCGACCTGACGACCCACAGCGTGTTTGGTTACGCCGTTGTCTCGCCGACGGCGATCGGCCCGCTGGGTCCGGGCGCGGTGTATACAAATTTGCAATTGATGGTTGCCGTACCGGAGCACGCCTCGCGAGACGAGACGGAGCGGACGGAGGTTATCGCGACGTTTGCCAGCGTGCAGGAGGTAGCGCTCGACCTGACCACGATCAACCCGGTCACAGGCACACGCTACGTGGCGCCTAACGGGCGGGACGTGAATAACAATTGCACCGACGTCTTTGGTTACGGCCCCTGCCGGACAGTGCAGCACGCGGTCGCGGAGGCCCAGGACGGCAACGTGATCAAGGTCGCCCAGGGGGTCTACGCGGACCTATCCGGCCGCGGGACCTACACCCAGGTCCTCTACCTGGATAAGGACGTCATCTTGCAGGGCGGGTACGCGGCCGACCCGGTCGGCGATGGCTGGGACGTCGCCGACCCGCTCGCTCGTCCGACCATCCTAGACGCTGGCGCGCAGGGCCGTGTGGTCTACGTGGTTAACGGAACGGCGCCAGCGCTCGAGGGGTTCTACCTGCGCGGCGGTTACGTTGATGGGGATGGGGCTGGCGTGTACGTCGCCGCCGACGCCCAACCGACGATCCGGGACAACGTCATCTACGGTAACCGGACGGCGGATGACGCGGGTCAGGCGCACGCCGGCGGTGGGTTGTACTACGCCGGAGACGCGGATCCCGCCATTGGCCCCACTTTCGAGCGCAACACCGTTTACGATAACCGGGCCGGGCGCGGAGCCGGGGTGTACGTTGCCGACGGCAGCCCCAACCTGTGGAATAACGTCGTTTACAGCAACGTCGCCGAGCACGAGGGCGGCGGCTTGTATCTCGCCACCGAAGACCTGGGCGCGCCGCTGGTGTGGCACAACACGATCTATCACAATCAAGCCTACGTGGGCGGTGGGATTTACATCGCCAGTGGGTACCCGGTTGTCAGCAATACCATCGTCGTTAGCAATAGCGCGGGCAACAGCGCGACCGACACAGGCGGCGTCTATCGCGCCGACGGCATGCCCACGTTGGCCTACAATAACGTGTGGGGGAATGCGCCGCTCGATTACGCGGGCGGCATCACCGGAACTGGAACCGGCAGCTTGAGCGCCGACGCCCGTTTCGTCGCCCCGGCGGAGGGCGATCTGCGCCTGCGGCGTTCCTCCCCTTGCGTCGACGCCGGGTACCCGACGACGACGTTGTTCATCGACCGGGACGGGAACGCTCGCCCGTTGCGCGACGGTTACGACATCGGCGCTTACGAGCAGGCGGTCTCCGGCGCGAAGATGGTCACCGAGACGGCCGACCCCGGCACCGTCATCACCTACACGGTCGTGGTGACGAATATTGGCGAGGTGGCCCAGTCGGTGCGGATGACCGATGCGCTGAACGCCGCTTACCTGGATTGCCGGGACGGCGTGTTGGATTATGATCTGGGCGCGGGCGTTTACGACACGGCACTGTGCCGGGTCGATTGGCGCGGGAGTGTGCCGGTCAGCGGCAGCGTGTCGGACGGGATGACGCGCATCACGTTCACCGCCGCCATCCGGTCCTGGTTGGCGGCCGGCACGGTCGTCACCAACGTCGCCTGGGTCGACGCTGATCCCACGGCGGTGGTCTCCACCGTCATCGGCTCCTACCCCGGCCCTCGTTACGTGTCCCCGACCGGTTTTGACGAGTGGAACAATTGCCTGGAGCCGGATCTCCCCTGCCGGACGGTGCAATCCGCGGTGGATCAGGCCTGGGACGGCGACCCGATCTTCATCGCGGCCGGGGTCTACACCGGCGCGGGGCGGGTGGTCAGCGTCACCCAGAAATCGCTGGCGTTGCACGGTGGGTATACGCCGACGTTGCCTGTCTGGACCCGCAACCTCGCCGTCTACAGAACGGCGTTGGACGCCGAGGGCGGCGCTCAAGCGGTCACCATCGCCGGGCCGGCGACGGTGACCCTATCCGGCCTACACGTCTACGGCGGCGGAGATGGCGTGCGGATCGATGACGGTGCGCTCACGCTGGAGAACATGTGGGTCTACGGCAACACAGGCGTCGGCGTGGAGATCGACGCCGCCGGTCGCGCCTACACGATGACTAACAACGTGCTGGCCCAAAATGGTAACGCTGGCCTGCGGGCGACCGGCGATGGGACGTTGCGCCACAACACGTTTGCAGATAACGCTTTCGGGGCGGTGATCACCGGCGCGGCCCGTTTCACCAACACCATCTTCTCGACCCACACGGTGGGGGTGGACGCGACGGGCGGATCGGCGGAATTAGCCTACACGCTGTGGTACGCTAATGACCGAAATCAGGGCGATATCAACAGCGAAAATGAATGGGTTGATGCCCCGATGTTCCGCGACCCCGCCGGCGCGGATTATCACATCGAGCCGGGCAGCGCGGCGGTCGATCGGGGCGTCGACGCAGGGGTCTACGCGGACGTAGACGGCGACCGGCGGCCGCTGGGCCTTGGATACGACCTGGGAGCGGACGAGTTGCGCGTCCTCGTCAGCGTCACGAAGGCGGTCACGCCGCCCGTCGTCAGTGCCGGCGAGCGCTTGACTTACACCATCCACCTGAGCAATGACGGGGATATGGACCTCCAGGCGACGATCACGGATACGTTGCCGGCGGGCGTGATGAGCGAATCCAAGGTTTGGACGACGGGGCTGCCGACGTCGAGCCCGGTCTGGAGGCATACCTTCCCGGTCACAGCGGCTTGGAGCTACAGTGGGACGCTGACGAATTGGGTGCACGTGACGAGCGACGAGGGGGCGAGCGCCGTCTACAGCGTGGCCGCGCGCGCCGTCACGACCCCGGCCCTGGACGTGCGCAAGAAAGCAGATCCCGCTGTCGTGGAGGCTGGAGAGCGCTTCAGCTATACCATCTGGGTGACGAACACCGGCAACGTGGATCTGCACGCCCACATTGTCGACGAGCCGTCGGAACAGGTCACGACAACCCAACATCTTGTGTGGACGCCGACGATTCCAGCGCCGGGTGGTGTCTGGTCGCACACCTTCCCTGTCACGGCCCACGTGGGTTACAGCGGCGCGGTGACCAATACGGTGTGGATTAGCACGGAGGAGGGGGTTAACATGACCTGCTTTGAGGTCTCTGAGGTTATACCGCCGATATGTCCCTATCCGTTGGAAGGCGTGTGGATTGATGGACGGAGGATCGGGCGGACCGGTTATCCCTATCGTTTCACAGCTCACCTCACGCCGACTGACCCATCCCCGCCGATTACCTATACCTGGTCGCCGGAACCGGATGTCGGGCAGGGTAGCCAGGCCGTCACCTATACTCGGGATACCCCGAACCTGTATTCGCTCACCTTGACCGTCGATAGTTGTGGTGGCGTGTTCAGCGATACACACGTGATTTCCATCAGCGCGTGTATCGCGCTGGAGCAGGTGACGATCGTGGGTCCACAGGTGGCTTATAGTGGAACGATCCACACGTTCACTGCGGTTCCCGTGCCTCTTGATGCGTCGGATCCGATCACCTACACCTGGTCGCCGCCGCCATTCCTCGGTCAGGGAGAATCCGAGGTGAGTTATCGGTGGGCGGTGACTGGTACTCAGATCATCACGGTGGCAGCGGAGAACTGCGGCGGGTGGGGCGTCGACACGTATACGATCGAGGTTGGCGAAGCGAGGTATCCTATCTATCTGCCTTTAGTGATGCGGGATTATCGTTGAGTGATAAAGGTATGCAAGTGTGCGAGTGCAAGTATGCAAGTTGGCAAGCGGCAGGTGTGCGCGATACGCGATTCGCGATAAGCGAGCAGCCGTGATGAAAAGCTTAAAATTATCTATACAGGCTGTTTTTGAGTTGTGCGATGTAGGTTTCTATTGTAAAATACTTGGGACGCTCGGTCTCTGTCATAGAAAGTGCGTGTCATAAGCCCGCGCTCGGTTTTTCCTTGACGCACCTTGTCCTGCAAATAGGAAGTCGGAGATGCGAGCTTTACCGGGTAGAAATCCACTCCATCTGACCTAACCTGGCGGAGCCAAAGCCAAAAAGGAGCCATGGACCGCCAAATTCTTGCTCGCTGTGCAAGGATTCGATTGGTTAGGCCATCTTAACCTCTGGGGTTTTCTCACGTTGTGTAGAGAGAAATATCTTATATTTGCACCTTCAATTGAGAAG
>Ga0129302_1003100_pt1 | contig 11578 bp, 10 predicted proteins | sample BlaSprsedimmetaG_FD_94476 | JGI IMG/M metagenome (GOLD analysis project Ga0129302, IMG submission 94476) | Hot spring sediment bacterial and archeal communities from California, USA to study Microbial Dark Matter (Phase II) - Blank Spring... | ecosystem: Environmental > Aquatic > Thermal springs... | reverse complement strand
GAGTACCTCAAGGGCATCCTGACCTGGAATCTGTCCAGCTTCAAGCTCGTTACCGGCAACTACGGCGGCGGCAAGACCCACTTCCTCTACTCGGTGCGCAACCTCGCATTCCGTTCCAATTACTGCGTGTCGTATGTCAGTCTGAGCCCGACCGAGTGCCCGTTTGACAAGCTCGAACTGGTCTACCGGGCCATCGTTGCCGGCATCAGTGTGCCCCTGCCTCCGGACCGGCCGGTACCGGTCGGCGAGCGGGGCATCGAGTCGGTGCTCCGGCACTGGTACGCCGCCAGGCGGAAGGAGTCCGAGCGGGTCGCCGACCTGAAGCGCCACGCCGACGAACTGTCACCGACCGAAAGCTCGAGTTTCTCCAACGCGGTTCGAGCCGCGTTCGACGCGCTGGTGGCCGACGATGCCGACAGCTTCGGCGAAGTCGTGCAGTGGCTGAAGGGTGAGGAGGTGGAGCGGGACACCAGGCTTCGCTACCGTCTCTCGGAGCGGGTCGACAAGGCGACCGCGTTCCGGATGCTGCGCTCGCTCATCCAGTGGGTTCACGCTGTCGGCTACAGCGGACTCGTGCTGTTGTTCGATGAGGCCGAGCGCGGCATGTCGCTGTCGTCCTCGCGCGACCGGCGCCGGGCACTCGATAATCTGCGCCAGTTGGTGGATGAGTGCGGCAACTCGCGTTTGCCCGGGGCGATGATTCTCTACGCGGTGCCGGATGAGAACCTTCTGCTTGAGGGTTCGGGTGGGGTCTACGAGGCGTTGAAACAGCGCTTGCGCAGTCAGTTCAGTGGCGTGAACCCGGTTGGAGTCCGTATCAATCTCGACGACCTCGGCATCGAACCCGAGGAGTTCCTGTGCCGGCTCGGGGCGAAGCTGGCCACGGTGTTCGAAGCCGCCTACGAGGTCGAACTGCCAAACGAGCGGCGCGACGCGGCAATCAGGCAACTGGCGGGCGTGGCGGTAACCGCGTTCATGCTTGACATCAGCTACCGTCGGCTCTTCGTGGTCAGTTTGGTTGAGGCGTTGCATCAACTCCGAGCCAGTCCCGGGTTTGAGTTCGACCGCAAGGCGGCGGAGAAACTGTTGCGGGTGACGTCCCAGCGGCTCGAACAGACCGAGCGGGCGGACGTCGAGAGTGAAGAGTTCTAGCGGCCGGGGTGCGGCGCCGGAGGGCCCGCCGGCCTCTGCGCCGCGGCGGATCGTCTCCCACCCGGTTTTCGGTGAGGGAGAGGTGCTGGACTCGCGCTGGGGCGGCACCGAGTTGTTCTGCCGGTTTGCAAGCGGGCTCAGGCTTTGGCTGCCGACCGGCCGATTGCGGCTTGTTCGGGCCGTGACTGCGGAGCTTGTCGCCGGCGTCAGCCCGCGCGTCAGCGCGGTGACGAGGATACAGGCGCGACGGATGCTCGAGGCGTTTCGGCTCGGAATCGTGCCGGTGCAGGATATCGAGACTTTCACCTTCGGCCGCGAGCGTGAGGTGCGGGTGGCCGAAGCGACCCTGGCCGGGCTCGCACAAGGGACGGGTGATGTCTGCCTGGTCGAGGGCGAGTATGGCACCGGCAAGACTCACCTGCTCGAGTACATTCACCACCGGGCGCTTAAAGAGGGCTTCTGCACGACCATTTGCCGGCTCGACCCGCTCGAGGTCACTCCGCACCGGCCCAAGCGGGTCTACCGCGAGGTCATCAACAACCTGCGTTACCTCCGCGACGGTCGCGAGCACGGCTACCGCGACCTGCTCCGGGAGGCGATTGAACTCGACCTCGGTGACCATGTCTTCTTCGGCCCGGTGCTGGCCAAGTTGCGGCGGCTCGATGCCGGCCGGCTTGAGAGTGAGGTGTTCTGGCAGTGGATCGAGGGCGAGAGCACCAAGGAGTATGCGACCGACACCGCGAGCCGAAACCGGGTGCGCGGCGGCCAGCGCATCCCGGCGTTGTATGACTTCTCGACCGCGGCCGATTTCTACTGCAACATTCTCTCGGCGGTGAGCTGGATCGCCCGCCGGTGCGGTCTGATGGGGCTGGTGCTTCTGCTCGACGAGGCCGAGACGGTCACCCGGCTCTGGGATGTCGTGTACCTCGCCAAGAGCGTGAACTTCATGGAAGGGCTGGTGCGAACCGCCCGCAACGACCCGGAGCTCCGTCGGATCAACAGCCGGATGATCCACAACCGGGTCCGACCCGTGCCCTACATCTACCGCGACCCGTCGCTCCTGCTGGTCTTCGCGACCACGCCGATGCCCTACGAGTATGGCTACCTCAAGCTGGCCAACCGCATTGACCGCCGGGTGGTTCTCGCGCCGCTCGAAGACCGGGCGCTGGTAGAGGCGTTCAGTACGCTGGTGACGGTCTACCAGCGAGCTTACGAGGGCTTCACAATCAGCGAGTTGGACCAGAAGCGGGTGTTCCGGGGCGCGGTCGAGCGCGGGGCCGACGGGGTGAGAACGTTCATCAAGTACTGCGTCGAAAGCCTGGACACGGCGAGATACCGTCCGGAGCATGAAGCCCACGAGGATGGCGCCCCTGCTCCCGTGTCGCCGGGGTCTGCGAGCGACAGTCGTAGCCGGTGAGCACGCTTGCGCCGCCGACCGTCCGCCAGGAGTTGAGGCGGACCTGGTTTCCGTTTTTCTCACGGTTCGGTCGGCTGACGCGCATCCAGGAACTGGCGATGCCGCGAATCCTGGCCGGGGAGAACCTGGTGCTGATATCGCCGGCGGCCTCGGGCAAGACCGAGGCGGTTGCGGCACCGCTGGTGGAACGAGTGCTGAGGGAGGAGCGGCGTACCGGCCCCGCGATCCTGTACGTCTCACCTACCCGGGCGCTGGTCAATGACCTGTACCGACGGCTCGAAGAGGCGGTAACTGCGCTCGGGCTGGAAATCGGCCGCAAGACCGGTGACCATCCACGGACCGCGGGACGCACACTGCCGTTTCTGCTCATTACCACCCCGGAGTCGCTGGATTCCCTGCTCTGCCGCAGGCCGCGCGACCTGGTGAACCTGGGTGCGGTCGTGCTCGATGAACTGCACCTGCTCGACAACTCGCCGCGCGGAGATCAACTTCGGGTCCTGCTCGAGCGGCTCCGGCTCATCAAGCCGGGCGTGCAGTACTGCGCGCTTTCGGCGACGGTGGACGACGAGGGAATCGGCGGTCGTTACTTCCCGGAGGCCGGCGTCGTGAAGGTCGCGGACGAGCGGGCGATTGACGACAGGCTGTTCCCACTGGACGGTGACTGGGCGGGCCGGGTCGTGGCCGAACTCGCCGCGCGCGGGTGTCGCAAGGCGCTGGTGTTCTTCAACGCCCGTTCGTGGGCCGAGTCCGCGGTCAGCCAGCTGGACCGTCCGCCGTTCCAGGGCCGGGTCCGGGTGCACCACGGCAGTCTTGATCGGCGCGAGCGCGAGGAGGTTGAGGCGGCGATGAACGGCGGGAGCTCGGGTCTCCTGTGCTGTACCTCGACTCTCGAACTCGGCATTGACATCGGTGACGTTGATGCGGTAGTGCTCGTGCGGCCGCCGTTCGGCGTCTCGTCACTGCTCCAGCGTATCGGCCGCGGCAACCGGCGCAATCACGGCCGGCTTGTCGCGCTCGGGTTCCACGCCGACAGCTGGGAGCGGTTCCTGTTCAAGACGCTGTTCGACTGCGCGCGGACCGGCCGCCTGCACGAGAAGCCCTACACGCCGTCGCTCTCGGTGATTCCCCAGCAGGTCGTTTCCTATCTCTACCAGCGCCGGCGCATCGGCGCGACGGCGGTCGCGGTTCAGCGCGCCCTCGCGCCGCTCGGTAACCCGGCCGCGGTCGAGCAGGTATTCCGGCATCTTGTCGAACAGGGTGTAGTTGTCGCCACCCGGCCCGGGATTTACGCGCTTGGAGACCGGCTCGAGAGGCAGGTACGCTATGGCCGCATACACTCCAACATCCAGCAGAAGAGCTTCGGCAAGTTCGAGGTGCGTGAGGCGTCAACCGGCCGGCAGTTGGGCACGGTCTTCTTCGTCTTCCGTCAGTTCCTGCTGGCCGGGCGGACTTGGGAACTGGTCGAGTTCCGCGAGAAGGAAGGGCTGATACTGGTGCGGCCTTCGGCCGCGGTCGGTGCGGCGGCGAAGGTGTTCGAGGGCACCGGCACGGGCGGGCACGGCTACCGCCTGGCGCAGGTGCTGAAGAGCAGGTTGTTCCCGGAACTTGCGCCTGACGAGTTCCCGTGGTTCGCAGACGGGGGGCAGGTCTTCTTCGTCCATTTGCTCGGCTCGACGCACGGCTACCTCATCGCCGAGGCGCTCGGTGACGCGAGTGACCTCGACGGCCGGGTGCTCGCGTTTCCGTACCGCCGGGGGCCCGGCCGTTCTGCGGGGGCAGGGCGTGCGTGCTTTCCGGTGCCGGAAGCGGGCTCTTTGCGCAGGGTGGTGCGCGACAACCTTGCCCGGCTGGAGGACAGCCTCGGCTCGGGTGCCTTCTTTCCGTTCCTGCCCGAAGAGCTGAAGATCGAGGACCATCTCCTCGCGCTGGACATGGCCGGAACCTGCGAGTTCCTGCGGCGGGTCAGGCTGGTTGAGATGTCGGCCGGCGCTGTCGCCGGGCGCGTCGCGGCGAGAATGGCGCAGGAGGTCTGATGCGGCGGTTGCTGGTGGTAGCGTACTACACGCCGCCGCTGGGGTTGTCGGGTGTGATGCGGGTGACAAAGCTCTGCAAGTTCCTGCCCGAGCACGGTTGGCGGCCGCTCATCCTGACAACGAAGCCGGCGGCGTACTACCATTACGACCCGAAACTGCTCGACGACCTCGTCGAGGCAGGTATCTTCCGGACCGAGAGTACGGACCCGGCTCGCCTGCTCAACCGGCTCCGGCCGGCCCGGGCGCGCCAGCGGCCGACGGTCGCCCGCCATCTCGGCAAGGGACCGCGACTGCTGAACTACCTGCTGTTTCCGGATGCCAAGGTCGGCTGGACCCCGTTCGCGGTGCGAGAAGGCAGGCGGATCATCGAACGGGAGAAACCGGCCGCGATATTCGCAACCGCGCCGCCGTTCACGTCACTGGTCATCGGCAATCGGCTCAAGGCCTGGTCGCGACTGCCGCTTGTCCTGGACTTTCGTGACCCCTGGCCGACCGGGTTCCAGCCGCCGCCGCCCTGGCAGCGGAGCGCTCTCGTCCGCCTGCGTCGGGAGTTGCTGCGCCATGCCGACCTGGCGCTGGCGGTGAACGAGGGCACCGCGCGGCGGGCCGGCCCGGACGTGGAAGTGCTCGACAACGGCTTCGACCCGACCGAGTTTCAACTCGAGCCGAGGCGACTCGACGGTTTCGCGGTCGTCCATGTCGGCAATCTCTGGGAGAACGAACAGGAACTGAGCAGGGTCGTCCGTGCGCTCGAAGCGGAGCCGGATGCGCGGTTGTACCTGGCCGGCCGGGTGCCGGCCGAGACCGCCCGCAGGCTGGGCCGCTTCCCGTTCGTCAAGCTGATGGGTACGCTCGACCACGGCGATGTCTGCCGGCTGATGCTCGGGGCTGACGCGCTCTTGTACATCGGCAAGCCCGGCCAGCCGGTCGGCATCAAGCTCTACGAGTACCTGGGCGCTCGGCGACCGGTCGTCGTGTTCGGGCCGGACACTGCCGAGGCGGGCGGGTTGGTCGAATCAACCGGTTGCGGTCGGTGGGCCCGGGAAGAGGCCGGCCTGGGGCAGGCGCTGGCCGAGGTGCGGGCCGAACCGGCGCGTTTCTCGGGCTCGGGACGCGAGCGTTTCGACCGGCGCGAGCAGGCGAAACGGCTGGCCGTGCGGTTGGAAGAGCTGGTTCGACGCACGGGCCGCTAGCGACGACGCAGGCGCCAGGTCAGAGTCCGGAGCGCGAGCACAAACCCGGCCAGCGGTACCAGTACCAGTGCCTTGAGCCGGAACCAGCCCGAGCGGTCGTGCCGGGCAAGGTAGCGAATGAGGGAACGGTACTGCTCGCGGAGCATTCTCGGCTTTATCTTGCCGGTGCTGGTCCCGCGCGCGTGGACAACCCGGGCATCGGGCAGGTACCAGGTCACCATTCCCCGGTCCAGCATCCGTTTCGACAGGTCAACGTCGTTATAGAGCATGGGGAAGCGCTCGTCGAATCCGCCCAGCGCGGTGAGCGCTTGCCGGCGGAAGAGCAGGCAGGATGCCATCGGCTGGGGCGCGGGTCCGGGTCGGTCATAGTCGAACCAGGCCATCCGGATGCGGCCGATGCCTCGGTGGCGGGGGAAGAGGAGTGAGAGCCCGGTCAACTCCCAGAAGGCCGTGGCCGGGGTCGGCAGGCCGTGCACCGAGTGCTGAAGTGTGCCGTTCAGATTGAGCAGTCGCGGTGCGACCGCGGTGTGTTCGGGGTTGGCTTCGAGATGGTCCAGCAGCCGGTCCAGCGCACCGGGCTCCAGTTTCGTATCCGGGTTCAGGAGCAGGACGTACTCGCCCCGGCAGACGGCCAGGCCCTGGTTGTTGCCCCGGGCATAGCCGACGTTGCGCTTGTTTGCGATGACCTGCAGATGGCGGTAGCGGGCGAGTCTTTCCCGGGTATCATCGGTCGAGGCATTGTCAATGACGATGACCTCGAACTCGTGGCGCGAGTGGATGGAGTCGAGGCAGGGGACGATGTCCGGGCCGCTCTGCCACGTGACGATGACGATGGAGGTCTTCGGCGGCGTCCAGCTCACGACTGTCGGTCGTCGTCCGGGGGCTGTTGCCGCCAGTAATCGAGCAGGTCGGCCAGCGTCTGCTCGAAGGGAATCTCCGTCTCCCAGTCGGTCGCCGCGTGGAAGCGGGACGGGTCTCCGGTCAACACCGGCAGGTCGCGGGGGCGGAGCTTGTCGGTCGCAGTAACGACCGTTATCGGACAGCGGGCAAGTCGGACCATCGTCTCGATGGCGTCGCGCAGGAGCACCGGCCGGCCCGAGGTGATGTTGAACACCGACCCCGGGTCACAGCGGTCAAGCGCGAGGGCGTAGGCCCGGACGATGTCCCGGACATCGGTGTAGTCGCGACGCACCTCAAGATTGCCCATCTCAAGCCTGCCCCCGGTGTTGTCCCGGCTGTGCTCGAGGGCGGCGATGCGGCGGGCCGCGGACGAGAAGACGAAGGAAGGAGACTGACCCGGGCCGGTGTGGCTGAATGGCCTCAGGGTCACCACGTCGAAGCCATGGGCGTCGCGGTAGTAGCGCCCGACCTGCTCGCAGGCGAGCTTCGAGAGTGCGTAGGGCGAGAGCGGTTGAATGGCGGCGTCCTCGGTCAAGGGTGCGGGCGGCCGTGCCATTGGGTACACGCTCGAAACCGCCGGGCCGTAGACATTGGCCGACGAGATGACCAGTACGCGGGGTGCCAGACCGGCCAGGCGTAGGGCCTCGAACAGCTTGAGCGTTCCCAGAGCGTTGACCTCGAAGGTGGTCGTCGCGGCGTTCTCGGATTCGGCGACCGAGCTGACCGCGGCGAGGTGGACGACCCGCTCGGGCCGGCAGTCGGTGACCGCTCGCCGGACCGCGGCGAGGTCGCGGATATCGGCTTCGTATAGCCGCAGGCGCGGGTCCGTGGGCGGCGGGGCGAGATGGATGCCGCTGACGGTGTGGCCGGTATCGGCGAGCAGGGCGGCAAGATGCCGCCCCGCGAAACCTTCAATGCCGGTAACCAGGACCCGACTCATCGTCGGTCCGGTGGGGTTAGACCCGGCCGCGCCAGTATTCGAGCAGGTCGGTCATCGTCTGCTCGAATTCATAACCGGGTTCCCACCCGGTTTGCGCCTTGAGTTTCGCCGGGTCGCCGAGCAGGAGCTCAACGTCACTCGGCCGCATCCGGGCCGGGTCCGGTTTCACCTCGACCTTGACCTTCGCCATCCCCAGCAGGATGTCGAGCATCGCGCCGATGCGCCAGCCCTTACCGGTCGCGACATTGTAGACGTCACCGGGCTCGCCCTTTTCAATCACCAGCCAGTAGGCGCGGACGGTGTCGCGGACGTCGGTGAAGTCGCGGACCGCGTCGAGGTTGCCGACGCTGATGACCGGTTCCTGCTTGCCGGACTCGATGAGCGCGATCTGGCGGGCGAAGTTCGAGCTCGCGAAGACCTCGCCTCGGCGCGGGCCGGTGTGATTGAAGCCGCGCGTACGGATGACCTTCAGACCGTAGCTCTGGTGGTACTGGTAGCCCATCAGGTCCTGGGCGACTTTGGATACGCCGTAGGGTGAGAGCGGCCGGAGCGGATTCGTTTCCTTGATGGGCGTTTCCTCCGGTCGGACGAGGCCGTACTCCTCGGAGGAGCCGGCAATCTGGACCCGACAAGTGTCGGTGAGTCCGGCGGCGCGAATGGCCTCGAAGAGGTTGGTCTGGCCGATGACGTTGGTGTAGAGCGTTTCGGCCGGCGCGTTCCAGGACATCGGCACGAAACTCTGGGCCGCCAGGTGGTACACGCGCTCGGGCCGAACCCGGGCGATGACCTCGTTGATTGAGGTTGCGTCGCGCAGGTCGCAGATGTGCAGGGCAAGCCGATTGCGGATGCCGTCTATGTTCTCGGTCCGCGAACGCCAGCGGATGATGCCGTGGACTTCACAGTCGTCCCGGCCGAGCAGGAACTCGGCAAGGTGACTGCCGGCGAACCCGGTGATACCTGTGATCAGACACTTCAAGACGCCTCCTGGAGAGCCGTGCGCGGGCTCAAGCCTTTGCGACCTTGCCGGAGCGGATGCACCGGGTGCAAACCCATATCCGCTTGGTCGTACTACCGTCTTTCACGCGGACGCGCTGTAGGTTCGGCTCCCAGCGCCGCTTCGTAACGTTGTGAGCGTGGCTGATGTTCGAGCCGACGCTGGCCACTTTTCCGCATACTTCGCAATGTCGAGCCATAGTTTCCTCCTGAAATGCTTAAAAAAGAGAAGGGCGACTTGGACTATATCCGAAACGCGGAGAGAGTCAAGGAAGAAGGCGTCGCGACCGCCTGGTTGCGAAGCTCGGCGCGGTCGGCCGGGCGGTCAGTGCCGGATCAGGCGCAGACCCGCGACGAGCTGGAACCAGCCGTCGAAGCGGAGTTCGCCGGTCAGCGTGTTGACGGCGGTCACCTTGACCATCGCGTAGTGGCCATCGTCGGTGTAACAGCCGCCGGTGAAGCCGGCCTCGACGTCCCGGAACGGCAGGTAGACGCGATCGTCGTAGGCGGGCAGGGGCGCGCGTTCGCCCGGCAGTGCGGCCGTGAACCGGGTCAGCCGCCAGGGTGCGACCGGTACCTCGCCGGAAGGGTCGCTCGGCCCATAGGTCGGGCTGGCCAGCGCGTAGGTCGGGCCGCCGTATCCAAGCTGGAAATCGGTCACGAAGAAGTCGACGTGGGCCGCGCTTGTCGCCTCACGCATCGTGTAGCTCTCGCCAAGGCCGGTCGTGCGGTCCCAGCCGAAGCCCGAGTTTCCGGATGCGTTGACCTCGGCAAGGACGATGCCGGACGTGGCCACCGGCAGGGTCGAGGGTATCTCGTCGGCATAGTAGAGGTCCGCGCCGAAGAGCGCGGCGATGCGGTAACAGCCGGTCATCCCCTGGGGGTCGTGCTCGTACTCGGTTGCGGTCAGTTCGACCAAGGGAACGTAGCCCTCGGACCCGGCCCGTCGGAAGTAGACGAGGTAGCTGTCCGGTGTGCCTGCCTCCGGTTCGTTCCAGGAAACCAGGACCGTGCTGTCGGATGCGGCGACCAGCGTTACCCCGCGCGGCACGCTGCCCACCCGTCCCGAACAAGCGAGCCAGCCGAACGTGAATACAGCCGCAATCAAAGCTATCCCAAGCAGGTATTCTCTCACAGTTTCTCCTTAGTGCTGGACCAGTCGCAGGCCCGGTACCATCTGGAACCAGGCCACCAACTCAGCGTAACCGGCATCAGTATCAACCTTGAGCACTCTGACCAGCGCGTAGTGGTCGTCGGGCAGCCAGCACCCGGCGTGGAAAGGAATGCTCGTGATGTCGGTGTAGTCGAAGTAGACGGTATCTCCGAGCAGGGGCAGGATCGTCGGTTCACCGGGCAGGTGGTCGGTGAGCCAGCCCTCCTTCCACTCGGCGCCGGGGATGACCCCGGGCGCTCCCTGGTCCTTTCCGCGGGCGGCGGGGCTGAAGAGCGAGTAGGGGCGCGAGTTCGAGCCGAACCTGGTGTCGGTCAGGTAGAAGTCCACACTGGGAGCGTTGCCGGCAATTCGCATGTCGAAGGCCGCGCCTTCGCCTGTTACCCGGCTCCAGCCGAATCCGGCCAGGCCGTTTGCCACGTTCAGTTCGTCCAGCCGAATCGTATCCGTGAAGACCGGGACGGTTGAGGGCTCTTCGGTGGCCGGGTAGGCGTCGTCGCCGAACCGTGCCTCGACCCGGTAGGTGCCGGTTCGGCCGGCCGGGTCGTGGTAGCAGACGGTTGCGGTGGTTTCGGCCGCCAGTTCCTCGGTGCCGTCCAGCGGCGTGAAGTAGACCGCGTAGCGGTCGGGCGGTCCTTCGCTCGGGCTGGTCCAGAGCAGGACCACGCCGGTTCCGGTGCTGTCGGCCTGCACCTGGACATTGCCCGGCGGTCCACCGAGCACACCACAGGACGGCAACACAATCATCATCGCCAGGGCAAGGGCACCGGCTGTCAACACGACGGGTGAACGGTTCATAATGTCCTCCTGAGTTCGCGATACGGACCACCGTACCAGTTCAAGGCTATCCCCTCCCTTGCCGGTGTCAAGCGAACCCGGGGAGCTTGCGCTCCCCGGGTTGGAATCTGCGGGCGTCGGGCTAGTTGGTCTTGAGCCAGCGCAGACCGCCGACCTTCTGATAGGCGACCTGCATCGTCACCTTCGTGCCCTGGATGGAGACGACCTTCGCCTTGGCGAAGTTATCGGTCACGTCCCAGTTGTTGTTGGTGCGGTCGAGCCACAGGAAGTAGACTCCGCCGACCGCCAGTTGCTGCTGGGTGGTGTAGCCGCCCGGTGCGTCGGCGATCGTCGCGGCGTCGAAATCGGTCGTCCCGGCCGCCTTGGCCGCGTTGCCCTTGGCGTTCCAGCCGCGGTCGCCTGGGTTCACGATGTTCATCCCCGGGAGCTGGGTGTCTTCCATATAGTAGTCCATCGCCGGGTAGTTGGCCGCGTTGATGGAGTAGGTAGTGATGGTGCCGTCGGTGTTGAAGCCGAACGAGCTCGGGTTGTCCGGGCTCGGCTCGCTGATACCCCAGACCTCGAGCGTCTGGGTCATCACCGGGGTCAGGTTCAGGCTCCACTTGTTGCTTTCGCTTGCGCCGCTGTAGGCAAGCACGGTAATCATCTTGGCCGGGCCGTCCACGTCGTAGGTGGTCTCGGTGGTCGTGTACTCGGTTCCGTCCACGTCAATCTTGTAGCCTTGGGCACCCTTCACCGGGGCCCAGTTCAGCCGGAGCTGGGCACCCTCGTTGATAGCGACCTGGGTCACGTTCGGGGTCGTCAGGTCGTCAATCAGCTCGTCACAGCCGGTGCCGACAAGCAGCAATGCTACCACCGGCAGGATCCACATCAGTCTCTTCATAGTATTCTTCTCCCTCGGATTCGTTCGCTACTTCTGCGTCGGCGGTTTCAGACCGCCCGGGCTCGTTCCGCCCGGGGTCTTGGCCGGGGTCTTGCCCG
>Ga0129302_1003092_pt1 | contig 11587 bp, 13 predicted proteins | sample BlaSprsedimmetaG_FD_94476 | JGI IMG/M metagenome (GOLD analysis project Ga0129302, IMG submission 94476) | Hot spring sediment bacterial and archeal communities from California, USA to study Microbial Dark Matter (Phase II) - Blank Spring... | ecosystem: Environmental > Aquatic > Thermal springs... | reverse complement strand
TGGCGAAAACAGAAGTGGTGGATACGCTACCTTGGCATACCGCACTAAATGGGAAATTGAACCAGTTTTTAAGTTCGATTTCTTTGACTCTGGAAACGCTCAGAACTACAAGGAAAATAACCTAACATTTGGTGTGAACTATTACCCCAACGATTGGGCTAGGGACAGCTTAACTATATCTACCGTGCCGAGGAGCCCACCGAGCTTAACAACGATCGTTTCGTGATTCAGGTTCAGGCAATATTTTAATCATTAAAAGCAATAGAGATGAAATATATAAGCAGAATATCAGCAATCCTTTTACTGATAGTAATGGCATTCAGCGCAAACGCACAGTTCGACATTATTTCGGCAAAGGATGCTAAAAATTTGGTAAAGGATGACAAGGTTATCTTTGTATCAACTCGTAAGGCCGAGGACTACGCAAAAGTACATATTAACAATGCCATTAACCTTGAGATAAAGTCACTATACCAGGATGGACCCGTTGAAGGTCTTCTAATGAATGCTGCCGATATGGCTAAGGTTCTCGGTGAGAATGGAATTGATCCTGCAAAAACCATAATTATTTATGACAATGGGAAGTATGTTTACGCAGGGCATTTATACTTTGCCCTTAAATATTTGGGCTATCCTAACGTAAAAATACTTGATGGACATATGTCCGGATGGCGTTCGGTAAGGGGCCCCGTTACAAGATCGCCTTTTACAAAATCTGCCCTTACGGTTACTCCAAAGGTAAACTCTAGTATAATGGTAGATTACAATTACACCAAGGGAAAAGTAAATAATGCAGGAACCATTATAGTTGATGTGCAAAGTCCAACTGAATTTGCCGAGGGACATATACCGGGTGCAATTAATATGGAGTATAAACTTTTCATCAACGAGGAGTCAACCACTTTAAAATCAAAAGAGGAGATTGAGAAGGTTTTAGCTGATCACAAAATCGCCAAGAACAAAGAGGTAATTCTATACTGCGCATCTAGTGCTCGTGCAGGAACTGTTTACCTTGCCATGAAGGGATTGGGCTACAATAACCTCAAAATCTACGAGGGTGGTTGGAATCAGTGGAAAACGAAGTAACAGGTAAATCAAAATAATGACAACCATGAATAAGTTGAGTTATTTATTGATAATACTTATGCTACCATTAGTTTTTACTAATTGTAACAATGTGGACAAAACCGTTTACGATTCTGCTGATAATATGGTGGCTAAGCATCAGGAGGATGTCAAATTCATCAATGTAAACGACCTCAATGATCTTTTAGAGGGTCAAACAAATGGCCTTAAGGTTGTTGATGTGCGCGAACCCAATGAGTTTGAAGCAGGTCATATTCCTGGTGCCATTAACGTTCCCCGTGGATTGCTCGAATTCTCATCGCAACTTACAAATCGCAGGGAGAAACTAGTTGTGTATAGTAATCAGCACAATAGATCAACCCTGGCATACGACAATTTAAGGCTACTTAAGTTTAGGAATGTGCTAGTTGTTGAGGGCGGACTAGAGCAATGGCAGGCAGTATATCCCGATAAGATAGAGGAGGGAAGTGGTGCTGAAGCCAACGGCTTACCAGAACCCAAGGCAGCATCGGGGGGATGTGGAGACTAAGATAACACGAGTGTAAATCACAAAAAAAGAATTGTAAGATGGCAAAAATGACAATAGGACTAGGCTCCGGATGCATCGATAAGCTTACCAGCTTGGGAGTAATTTTAAGTGGTGCTGCAGCCGATGATATGGATGTGGATGTTTTCGTACTACTCAATGCGGGTGGAGCTTTCCTGAAGAATAAGACGACCGATTATAGCTTCGCTGGTCAGCAAACCGCTGAGGAGTTTCAAAAGGCTCTTGAGGCAATCAACTCACCCGGATGGATTGAGTTCTTTGAAATGGCCAAGGAGATGACCAATGTTAAGGTATACATGTGCAGTCTTGCTGGCAAAATAGTAGGCGGCGAGAAAAAAGAGGATTTCATTGATTTAGTGGACGACCTATGCGGAATTGGTGAGTATATCACCTCTACCCAGGAGGCCGATGTGAATTTATTTATTTAGTAATTATCAAACAATAGGAGATAAAGTTATGACAACAGAAGAATTAATGGCATTGAACGTTGATAAATCAGTAGATGCAAGAGGAACAGCATGTCCAGGTCCACTTTTAGCAGCAAAAAAAGCCATAGGTGAAATTAAAGGCGGCCAAATTATGGAAATTCTTTCAGCTGACGAGGGAACCAAAAGGGATATCCCGAAGTGGGCTGCCAAGCAGGGACACGAGTATCTTGGAACCATTGAGGAGTCAGGATTCTTCAAAATCTACATGAAGAAAAACTAAGCTAATTATGGAAAAAACAGAAAATCCTAAGATTCTGGTTTTTTCAACCGAGAAGATTTCGGACCCCGCCATCGATATGGCGGGGCTTCTCAAGAAGCATTATCCATCAACCGTTTATACAGTGAATGTTCCCTGTTCAAGTGGAATTAAACCACAATGGATTCTCCATGCTTTTGAAAAGGGGTTTAGCGGTGTTTTTATCGCAGCCGATGGAACCGATTGTCCATTTAGCGAATCGTGTTCCGATAAAACCTCTGAGATTGTTAAAACCACTCATGAAATAATGAAGGAAAAGAATATGGATCCAGCCCGTTTAAAAATGGCTGCCATATGCTCTGTTTGTGCCGAGGCTTTTGTAAAGCATGTGCAAACTTTCCATACCTACCTCTCGGGTAATAAGGCGAACTAACTAAAATAATCGCAAAATGTTAAAGTCTGAAGAATATGATGTGCTAGTAATTGGAGGGGGAATTGCTGGAGCCGAGGCGTCCATCAATTTGGCAGATCAGGGTCATAAGGTTCTTATTGTTGAGAAGGACTTATCGGTTGGGGGTAAAATGATACACCTTAGTAAGGTTTTCCCAACGCTCGATTGCTCTGCCTGTATTACAACTCCAAAGATTTCACAAACAGCACGACACCCTAATATAACCATCTACACCAATAGCCAGGTAAATGATATTGAGAAAAAATCGGAACACGATTTTAGGGCAATTGTAACCAAGCACCCCCGTTACGTTATTGAAGAGGACTGCACCGGATGCCAGATATGCGAAGAGAAATGTCCTGTTATTGTTAACGATCAGTATCAGTATGATTTAGTTGGCCGTAAAGCTGTTTATGTACCTTTTAGCATTGCTAACCCTAGGGTTGCTGCCATTGATATTGATAATTGTACCCTTTGTGGTGCCTGTGAAAAAGCTTGCCCATCGGAAGCTATCGACTTTAGCCAGGAGAAGGAGGAGATTGATGTTAAAGTTAAGTCGGTGGTTGTGGCCACAGGCTTTAAACTTTTTGAGCCCGAGCGAATTCCTCGATATGGCTTTGGTACGTTTAAAAACGTGGTAACCGCCATGCAGATGGAGCGACAGCTTGTTCCTACTAGGCCGTTCAACCACGTACTAAGACCCCTTGATGGCAAAATGCCCGATAAGATTGCTTACGTTCTATGTGCAGGTTCACGCGACGAAACTGTAGGTAATCCAATCTGCTCTCAGGTATGCTGTATGTACTCAGTTAAGCAGGCGCAGCTGCTTTTGGGAGCCCTCCCATTGGCCGATGTAACCATTTACTACATCAATATTCGCTCCTTTGGAAAAGGATTTAACGAGTTCTATCAGCAGGCTAAGGATATGGGTGTGAGCTTTGTGAAGGGGAAAATTGGCAATATTAAGGAGATTGAGAATGGCGACCTGATAGTTCGATACGAAGACATTCAGGAAGGTGTTGTTAAGGAAGCAAAGCATGACCTTGTGGTTCTTTCTACTGGAATCCTTGCAAATGATGAGATTTCTTCAATGTTTAAGACCCAACTTGAACTTGATCCCTTTCACTTCGTGAAACAATCCGATGAGCTTGCAAACCCTGCAAAGACTAATATTAACGGTGTTTATGTTGCTGGAACAGCATCGGGACCAATGGATATTCCCGACTCAATACTATCTGCCGGTGCAGCATCTGCTGAAATTGCTGGCTACCTGAAAGGAGGTAATCATGAAGAATAAAATTGGTGTATACATTTGTATGTGCGGCTCCAATATTTCCGATTATGTTGACGTGGAGAAGGTTAAGGAAGCTGCAGCGGCGGTTGAAGGGGTTCATCTCTCTAAGATAACTATGTTCGCTTGCTCCGACTCAACCCAGCAAGAGATTGCCAACGATATCAAGGAGCAAAAACTCGACGCCATTGTGGTGGCATCATGCTCACCCAAACTTCACCTCTTTACCTTCAGGAATGTTGCAATTCAAGCGGGATTAAATCCCTATAACTACGTTCAGGTGAACATACGTGAGCAGGGCTCTTGGGCTCACTCCGATAACAAGAAGGGTGGTACCTCTAAGGCCATTGATTTGGTAAAGGGTGGAATAGCAAGGGTTAAATACTCCGAGGAGTTGGAGACCATAAAAATTCCATCTGAAAATACCGTGGCTGTTATTGGGGCAGGTGTTGCCGGTATGCGCGCAGCAATAGAACTTGCCGAGATGGGAACTAAGGTTCATCTGGTTGAACGTGAATATTTTGTTGGAGGTAGAGCCTCACAATGGAACATACTTTTCTCAACCAATGAGACCGGACAACAGGTGGTTTCAAGGCTTTACAACCAGATAATAAAGCATCCAAATATAACCTTGTACACCGCAACCAGTTTGATAAACAAAAAGGGTAGCGTGGGCGATTTTACCCTAACTCTTAGGACAAAACCTCGCTACATTAAGCCTAATTGCAAACTTGATAGGGAGAAGCTGCAGAAAGCAATAGATTTATGCCCTGTTGAGGTTGATGACGAGTTTAACTTCAACCTTACCAAGCGTAAAGCCATTTTCAAAAACTACGACAGCGAATTTCCTGAAATCCCTGCAATTGACTACGAAGCTTGTACTAAGTGCGGCGAGTGTGCCAAACTTTGCGACGATATTGATCTTGAACAGCAACCAACCGAAAGCACAATTAATGTGGGCGCAGTACTGCTAAGCACAGGATTTAACCCCTATGAACCTCCGAAAGGGGAATTTGGCTATGGTGAGATTGACAACGTGATTACCCTTCAGCAGTTCAAACGTCTTATTGAACTCAGTGGCGATAAGCTTGTTTTTAAAGGGAAAGAGGTTAAGAACATAGCATATATTTACTGCGTGGGAAGCAGGCAGGTTGAAGGCGAAAACAAGTACTGCTCGCGTTACTGCTGCACGTCGGCCATTCATACTGCTATTCTTGCTAAGGAAAAATATAAGAACATCAATAATTTTCACTTTAACCGCGGAATAAGAACCTATGGTAAGCAGGAAATACTTTACCACCAATCCTCGGAGCAGGGAGATATCTACCTTCAGTCATTCGACGAATCACCATCGAGGGTTGAACGTGTTGGTAACAAAACCATTGTGAAGATTAACGATATTCTTACCGTCAATGAGGAGATTGAAGTGAGTGCAGACTTGGTAGTTCTGGTAACCGGTATGACTCCGCGCGAGTACTCCGATATTGTAAGCATCCTTAAAGTACCCGTGGGTCGCGATAAGTTCTTTAATGAGGTTCACCCCAAGTTAAGGCCAGTGGAAACTGTGATTGATGGTGTGCTAATCTCTGGAGCGTGTCAGGCACCATTGAATATTAGCGAGGCGGTTAAGTCATCATTATCAGCAGCTTCAAAGGTAAACTCTTTAATTAGCAAAGGCGAGATTGAGCTTGAGCCAACCACTGCTATGGTTTACAACGATCGTTGTACATGGTGTGGAAAGTGTGCAGAGGCTTGTCCTTACGATGCCATTAGCGTTAAAGACTACAATGGCAAGCAGATAGCCGAGGTTTCGAAAGCTTTATGTAAGGGTTGCGGAATGTGTTTACCCGTTTGTCCTGAGAATGCCCTCGACCTGATTGGCTATACCGATAAGGAGATGGAGAATATGATTGAAGCCTTAATTAGCTAAAATGAACAACTATGGGAAAAACAATTGATATCATTAAGCAGAAGAGGTCGGCTTCAGAGGCTGCAAAGCAGAGTATGAAAGATTATAACTCAATGAAGAAGAAGATCCTTGCCACAATGGAAACCGATCAGAAATCCATTCCTGAGATTGCCAAGGAAACCGAAATCCCTTTGAATGTGGTTACCTATTATCTGATGACCCTTCAAAAGTTTGGTTTTGTTGAGGTTAGCGAGTTGGATGATATGGATGAGTACTATTTTTATAAATTGAAAAAGTAAGAGAGATGGCAAGAATAAATCCTGATTTTGCAAAAGAAATCTTTAAGTACGGAAACAACGATTTTCATGCTTGCTATAATTGCGGAAACTGTACTGCAGTGTGCAGCCTTACTGATGAGCAGAACTCTTTCCCTCGCAAAATGCTTCGATACAGCGTTTTGGGCTTAGAAGATAAGATTACCAGTTCGCTCGATCCCTGGCTATGCTACTACTGCGGAGAATGTGCAACCACTTGTCCCCGCGGGGCTAACCCCGGGGAACTGATGATGACCTTACGCCGTTGGTTAACTGCCAAATACGACTGGACAGGCCTTTCTGGCCTTCTTTACAAGTCGTTACCTCTTACCTCTCTTGCATTCTTTATCACAGCTGTGGCTGTAATTCTGTTTGCATACTCTCAGAATTTTGATGCTGAAACCATAATGCACTTTGGGCACAAGTTTGAAATGTGGGCTATTATTGGTGTTTTCACCATTATCTTCATTCCAAACTTAGCCCGTATGTGGTGGTTTATCATTCTGAAGCCAAAAGTAAAGGTAAAGTTTATGACCTATGTTAAGGGAATGCAAGACTTGTTTGTTCATATGTTCACCCAGAAGAGAACCCTTGGATGCGACGATAGCTACTTGCGTTGGCTTATCCATATGGTCATTGTGTTTGGCTACCTTGGTCTGCTATTCACAACCGTAGCTCTCGATTGGTTTGGAACATCCAGCATGTTCATTATTCTGTTAGGATACGTTATGAGCATTTCACTCTTTGCCCTAACTTTTATCTTTGTAAGAGGGAGAATAAAGAAGAACAAGGAGCTTAACAAGTTTTCTCAGCCCTCGGATTGGCTATTCGTAATATGGTTATTCCTTATGGCATTCTCGGCATTTCTGGTAAGAGTATTTATTGACCTGAACATAATTGAGGCTAACCTGTGGTTATACCTTGTTCACCTTACTGTTCTGGTACAATGGGCACTAATTATTGTTCCTTTTGGAAAGTGGACTCACTTCTTGTACAGGTCATTTGCCATGTACTTTGAGAAGTTGAAGTTACCAGCCTAAAAATAATCCTTCATTAAAAAGAAGAGGCTGTCTTAAGAGGTTAAAATAAAAGAATACCACAAAACCAGTAAGTCAGTAGAGTACGGAGAACCCATTAGCTCAGGGTTCTCCGTAGCCCCATCATCAAATCGTTCGTGTGATTTTCCCGCCCACGGCTTTCCTGTCAGTTTCGTCTTTGGGCAATCACAGGTTGCAATCCCGAGGCCACATAGGGCTGAATGAGCCCGTAGTCTTTGACTAGCATGTCGTAGACTTGCTAACCGTACTAGCGTGATTTCCTCTGACTTTTGCGATTTATAGACCTTTGTTATTTCCAGATAGATATTATTTTACACAAACTCCTTAATGATTAGATATTCATGGAACACAAATCCAATATTATCGGATTTTGTTGGAATTACACTCCAAATATATCTAAAACATGTTATCAACAGATTCTCAAATTTTAACTATAGAGAAGGCAGGGGAGCTTTGCTTGAAAACTATGTATTCACCAGACTAACTGAAATCTACGATTCCGAAAGCATAAGATTTTGGCGTACAACTGATAAGAAGGAGGTGGATTTTATAATTTCATCAGATCTTAAAACCGGGCTGGCTTTTGAGGTGAAAATTGGATCGAATGTAAAGAAAAGTAGTGGCTTCTATACGTTCAAAGAATTGTATTCAGGTTTCGTTACCAATTTGCTTACCTACGAATTCTTCGATAATACCACGCAGGTGCTCAAGATTTAATTATCCACTAAAATGGTAGTAGAACCAAATAAGAAAACCGACAGAATTGCTGCCGGTTTCCCTTTGAAAATATGTGCTAAAAATTTAGTATAAAAAGCTTAGCAGAATACCTGCAGCCACTGCACTACCAATAACACCCGCTACGTTAGGTGCCATGGCGTGCATTAACAGATAGTTGGTTTTATCGTATTGCAGACCAATATGGTGCGACACCCTTGCGCTGTCGGGCACAGCCGAAACGCCTGAGTTACCAATTAGCGGGTTAATCTTGTTTTCCTTGCTCAGGAATAGGTTCATAAGCTTAACGAACAATATGCCCGTGGTGGTTGCAATTACAAACGATAATGCACCCAAAGTAAAAATTTTCAGCGATGAAGTGTTAACAAATACATCGGCTTGGGTTGATGCTCCCACCGTTAAGCCAAGTAGAATGGTTACGATATCAACTAAAGGGCCTCTAGCTGTTTCTGCTAGCCTTCGCGTAACTCCGCTTTCCTTAAGCAGGTTTCCAAAGAATAGCATGCCCAATAATGGCAAACCGCTTGGTACTACAAACGTAGTAAGCAAAATGCCAATAAGCGGGAACAGAACCTTCTCAAGTTTACTAACTGTGCGTGGGGGTTTCATCCTAATTACACGCTCCTTTTTTGTGGTTAGTAGCTTCATTATTGGAGGCTGAATAACTGGTACAAGAGCCATATATGAGTATGCCGATATGGCAATAGCGCCCATAAGATGAGGTGCAAGTTTTGAGCTAATAAAAATTGCTGTAGGGCCATCGGCACCGCCAATAATTCCAATTGCTCCAGCCTCGGCGCCTGTAAAACCCATAGCCAAAGCAATTGCGTAAGCACCAAAAATACCAAACTGTGCTGCGGCGCCAATTAGTATTAGCTTTGGGTTCGATATTAGGGCTGAGAAGTCGGTCATAGCACCTATGCCCAAGAATATTAGTGGTGGGTAAACACCGTATCGAACGCCAAAATATAGGTAGTTAAGTACCGATCCCTCTTCGTAAATCCCAATCATATAGCCATTGGTTATGGGTATATTACCCACAATTATGCCGAAGCCAATTGGGATTAGCAGCATAGGTTCCCACTCCTTGGTAATAGCAAGGTAAATAAACACAAGGCCAATCAGAATCATAATACCATGGGCAAGAGTAAAGTTGGCAAAACCTGTATTGCTGTAGAACTGGAGGAGATGTTCTTTGATAAAACCTAAAAAATTTCCGTCCATTGTATCAGTCTCCTATGGTTACTAGGATGTCGCTTTCCATTACCGAATCACCCTTGTTTACGTTTATCTTTAAGATTTTTCCATCCTTATCGGAGTCTATGTTGTTCTCCATCTTCATTGCCTCAAGGCAAAGTAGCTTTTGCCCCTTTTTTACGGCATCGCCCTCTTTTACATACAAATCGAGGATAACCCCAGGTAGTGGCGATTTAACGTGGCCAGCACCCTTGGGTGCGGTTGGTGCGCTAGTTTTAGCTACCGAAGGATGGCTGTCGGTTGATGGAATAGCGTTTGGACGAACCAGCTTAGGCGTTTTAGTTTGCTGAATTACCTTTTCGAGCTCAACCTGATAGTGAGTTCCATTAACCTCAACTTCAGCAATGTTGTCCTCAACCGATATTATGTTTACCTCGTATGGGTTTCCGTGGATGAAAAATTTGTAGTTTTTCATTTTAGCTATTTGTGATAGGGGTTACGTACTGCTGCTTTATTCATTATACCGTAAATTTTACTACTCCAGGGCGAGTATGTTCTCGATATTTTGTTAATGGTGAGCGTTAGGCTCTCTGAGTCGTGCAGCTCACTTTTATAGAGGTGCAATGCCATTGCAATGGCAGCAATCTCATCGCCACTGGTTTTTACCTTTTCTACTTGCTGTGTTTCGGTTTGCTGTTTCAGTTTTTTAGTGAAGAGCTTAGTAAAAAACTCAATCAGATTATCAATGTTCTGAAAAACAATTGCCGAAAAAGCAAGTACCGAAATTACCACAAGCATTGCCATTGCAGCCATTCCAATGCCGTACGGATCAACCTTAACAAACTCCTCCGCTGAGCTGGTTTGTGTTGTAACTGCAAGTAATATTGATTGAATTGTCATCGTTTTTTCCGTTTTATAATGGTAGGTTCGAATGCTTACGGGGAGGATTCAAATCCTTTTTGGTTTGCAATGATTGCAGCGCTCTAATAATCCTAAAACGAGTATTGCGTGGTTCAATCACATCGTCTAAGTAACCAAATTTGGCAGCAACGTAGGGGTTGGCAAACTTATCCTTGTATTCGTTCTCTTTTTTAAGCAAGAACTCGGCTTTAGCTTTTTCGTCCTCAATATTTTCGAGCTCGCGGCTAAGCAGTACTTCAATGGCTCCTTTGGGACCCATAACCGCAATTTCGGCACCTGGCCATGCGTAGTTTAAATCGCCACGAAGATGCTTAGAGCTCATTACATCGTAGGCTCCACCGTATGCTTTACGCAGAATTATGGTAACTTTTGGTACAGTGGCTTCGCCATAAGCAAATAGCAACTTAGCGCCGTGAAGTATAATTCCGTTATACTCCTGACCAGTTCCTGGAAGGAAACCAGGAACATCAACAAGGGTAACAAGTGGGATGTTGAATGCATCGCAGAAGCGCACAAAGCGAGCGGCCTTACGCGACGCGTTAATATCGAGTACACCAGCCATGTACTTAGGTTGGTTTGCCACAATACCAACTGACATGCCATTGAAACGTGCAAAACCAGTTACAATGTTTGGTGCGAAATGGCGTTGTACCTCAAGGTACTCCCCATAGTCGGCAATGGCCTCAATAATATCAAGCATGTCGTAGGGCTTGTTAGCCACCTCGGGGATAATCTCGTTTAATCTATCCTCAATCCTGTCAATAGGATCGTCGCAAGGAGCAATTGGCGGATCTTCCAAGTTATTTTGAGGCAAGTAGCTAAGCAGCTTACGAATTAGCTGTATTCCTTCCTCCTCGGTATCGGAAACAAAGTGTGCTACACCCGATTTGGATGCGTGTACGTCGGCACCTCCCAGCTGATCGGCAGTTACCGTTTCGCCAGTAACCGTTTTTACTACTTTCGGGCCAGTTACAAACATGTAGCTGGTGCTGCGAGTCATTACAATGAAATCGGTTAGAGCAGGTGAGTATACTGCGCCACCGGCACAAGGGCCAAATATTGCCGAAATTTGGGGGATAACCCCAGAAGCAAGAATGTTGCGCTGGAAAATATCGGCGTATCCGCCAAGACTTTTCACGCCTTCCTGAATACGTGCTCCACCGCTGTCGTTAATGCCAATAACAGGGGCACCAACCTTCATGGCCATGTCCATAATCTTACAAATTTTGGCTGCGAACATTTCGGATAGTGATCCGCCAAAAACGGTAAAGTCTTGCGAGAAAATGTAAACTATTCGGCCATCAATGGTGCCATAACCAGTAACTACGCCATCCGATAGGTAGGTTTCCTTCTCTAACCCAAAGTCGATGCAGCGGTGCGACACAAACATGTCA
>Ga0129302_1003088_pt1 | contig 11601 bp, 6 predicted proteins | sample BlaSprsedimmetaG_FD_94476 | JGI IMG/M metagenome (GOLD analysis project Ga0129302, IMG submission 94476) | Hot spring sediment bacterial and archeal communities from California, USA to study Microbial Dark Matter (Phase II) - Blank Spring... | ecosystem: Environmental > Aquatic > Thermal springs... | reverse complement strand
TGCCGATTGTACCCCCCGGGGGCACGCCAGCTGCCGGCGCGCCTCGCGAGCGCCCCCACCCGGCGGCGGCCCGGAAGCCGGTCGGCGCGTCGTAATCGTCGCCGGCGCTGTCCACGCGAATGCCGTTGACGTGCACGCGGAACCCGACGTCGCGCAGGTGCGGTTCCAGGTCTGGATGGTACATATCGGTGGGCACCTGGGCGGCGTCCCCCTCGGCGTAGACCCAGATCTCGATGTAGTCCCGGTCGTAGATGTCCTCGCCGTCGTCGTAACGGCCGTTGAAGTCGATCTCGAAATCGTCGTAGGCCAGGTAGGTATTGGCAGCGTAGATGTCCTCGCCGGGATCGTAACGGCCGTTGAGGGCCACCTCGCCGTCGTCGTAACCGAAGTGATGGGCGCTGGCCGAGAGGCGTTGGCCGATCTCACCGCCGGTCATACTGCCTCGCACCAGCACGTCGTCCACGCCGTCATCGAAGACGCTGTTGCCGTCGCGGTCGATCCACAGGCCATCGCCGTCGCTCCAGAACCAGTTGTCATCGTCCTCGACGTCGTACCACAGGACGTTGTCGGAACGCGCGAAAGGGGTCTGGCCATAGCGGGCCACATTCTCGTCGCCCGGCCCCTCGGTATCCGTGCCGTCGCCGTCCACGAGTTGCACCTGGAGCAGCTTCCCACGAACACCATTGGGCATCGTCCCGCGCACGAGGATGCCGTCCACCACGTCGCTGAAGACGCCATCGCCATCGTCGATCCACAGCCCATCCCCCTCGTTCCAGTCGCCGTTCCCGTCGGCGTCCCAGTGGTAGACCGCGTCGCTGGCCTGGAACCAGGTATTGCCGTCGACGTGCACCTCGCTCTCGACGCCGCGCGTGATGCTGGCGGTGCCGTCACCGTCCACCAGCCAGGACCAGCGATCGTCGAAATAGTTCCAATCGTAGATCTCGTCGCCGTCGCGGGTGCCGATGGGCTCGCCCACGTCCCATTGCTCGTTACCGTTCACGTCGTCGTAGACGAAGTTGTAGGTAGGCGCCGGCCCGTCGCTGTTGAGCTCGCGGCCCTCGTCGCCATCGGCGAGCACCCCGGTGCTGACGAGCAGCGAGTCGACGGACGAGCTGTAGACCCCGTCGTCGTCGCCGTCGAGCCAGAGAGAATCGCCCGTCGCCCAGGTGTCGGTGTAAGGACCGGTCGATTTCCAATAGACGTCGTCATCGGTCGTGAACCACCGCCCGAAGAGCTGCACGTGGAGCGTGCTGCTGATGGTATTGGTGAAGGGCTGGAACCCAATGGCCGTCTGCACACCCGCCACGCCGTTGGTGATACCATCGTCAATCCAGATCGAGGCGGCGTCCACGATGAAGTCGTTGTGCATATAGACCGTATTGGTGGTGTTGGCGACGTAGATGTGGGCCAGGACCTCGCCCGGGCGGAACGGATCGTAGACGATGCGCTGCATTGCGCCCATAAACTCGGCGTGGCTATCGACCAGGTAGATGTCCTCGCCGTCGTCGTAACGGTTGTTGTCGGCGATCTCGGCGTCGTTGTAGGCAATGGCGGTCTCGCCCGCCAGGCCATCCACCAACGTGCCGGCGACACCCTCGGTGGGCGAGCCGACGATGACCGCGTCGAGGGTGGAACTGAATATCCCATCTCCATCGTCGATCCAGTAGGCGTCGCCCGCGCCGGCCGCACCGTTGCCGTCCAGGTCCTCATAATAGACCATGTCGGCGGCGTCGAACAGCTTCTGTTCGATAAACGTGAAAGGGGCAGCACTGCCCACGCCTGGCGTAGCCGTGCCGTCGCCGTCGATCAGGTCGCCGCCGAAGACGCCGTCGATGACGATGCGATCGGTCAACGCCGCGACCGTAGCGGCGGCGGTCTCCTTACGGACTGCCTTCCCCGCCGCCGCCGCTTTGTTATCGACGGCCGGCATCCAACGGGCCAGCAGATCCGTCCCGTCCGGAGGGCCGGCCGAATCGGCGCTGGTGGGGGTGGTCCAGGCGAGGCCGATCAACAACAAGCCCAACATCGCCAGGGCCAATCCCCAGGGTGCAACTAACCTTCTCGTCTTCATCATAAACCTCCTCTTTTTGTGAAACAACGGATTCATTACCCGATATCTCCGGATCACGAATGGCACGAATAGACAAATGACACGAATTTTGGCTCGAATTGTGAAAAAACATTCGTGAAATTTGAGCATTCGTGTGATTCGTGATGGAAAATCACGTTCTTGGCCACGAATGTCGGGTAGTAAAACAACGGATAGCACGAATACCACGAATGGACAAAGGGCGCGAATCTTTTCTGGAGGCGAGGGTTGAAGGTTGGGGGTTGAAGGTTGGAAAAAGTAGAAAAGAAGGCCTCCCTGTCGCTGTGCAAGTCCAGTATAGCATACCTGTAGACGAAGGGCAAAAATTCACCGCACCCCGCATCAAGCCAGTCCAGCCGCCTTAGCCAGTTTGTCCGCCTCGCGGGCCATCTGAGCGGTAAAGCCCCACTCGTTGTCCTACCAGCTCATCACCTTGACCGGGTCGCTTTTCACCACACGCGTCATCGCCAGGTCGACGAGGGAGACGTGATCGTCAACGTGATCATCAAATCATCAAAAAGAACCCACAAGACGCCGTGGGTGCGTTTCGGCCCGGGCCGGTTGGTAGGCCAGCACTACGTCGACACCCAACCCGGCCATTGTCCCCTGCTCCACGTCGACGACGCGCAAGCCAGCCTCATCCAGGGCGTCCCCGACGTAGATCGGCCGGCAGTCCAGGACAGCGGGGAACTGTTCGTGGGCCCACGTGTAGATCCGCGCCACCAGCCCCGGCTCCTCGCGCTTGGCCAGCGACACGACGCACATCCGCCCGTCCTCGCGCAGCACGCGCCGGCACTCGCGCAACACGTCCGGGATGTACGGCGTGTCAAAAAGCTCCAGGGTAAAGGCTATGAACACGGCGTCGAACGCACCGTCCCGGAGCGGCAGGCGCACCGCGTCCCCGCGGGCGAGGGCCACGCGCCGCGAAAGGCCAGCCTCGCGCACCCGCGCCCCGGCGACCTCGGCCATGCCGCACGATAGATCGACGCCCCAGACCTGGCCCCGGAAACCGACGGCGCGGGCCAGCTCGAGCAACGCCTGCCCCGTCCCGAACCCGATCTCGAGGACGCGCTCGTCATCCCGGACGTCCAGCTTTTGCAGGCCAGCGTCCCGGAAGGGTTTCTCCCAGGGGCCGGACAGGAGGTCGTAATACCCGCTCAAGCGGTCGTAGGTGGATCGGGCCGCGCGCCGGGGCCGCTCGACCCGGCTCACACGAGCGCCGCTGTTCACTGAAGCCTCCTCACCAATGGTCATTCTTCTCTCTCCCTCTCTCCCCTATCCCGGACGAAGCCGCTGCGCTTCCGAGCCAGAACCTATAAGTAGCACCCCGTATGCAAAATTCTTGCACAAAAACCGTAACTGCTCAGGCACAAGGTGCGACGCACTTGTTCGCGCGAATTTGACGATTTATCCACCGCTGTTGTCCACTGATCAATCGGATGGTGGGGCAAAAGTGCGTCGCACCTGAGCAGATAACAAAAAACAAGAATCCCACTGGATAGGCACTATATTCCAGTATTTCACCACTCGACATTCGTGGCCAAGAGCCTGATTTTCGATCACGAATCACACGAATGCTCGAATGTTTTTTGAAATTGGAAGCCAAAACTCGTGTGATTTGTCCATTCGTGACATTCGTGATCCAGGGATATCGGGTCATGAATTCCAGTATAACAAAAACATCGACATCTTACAAACGTTGGATTTACATTAGCCAGCGGCAGGTTTGATCTATTCTTACTTGTCTCCCCATCCGGCCTGTGCTATACTCCTAACAATGATCAAACGTCTGTTTCTGCTCTTTCTCGTGGCGACTTGTCTGTTTTCCCTGGTGATGATCTACCAGACGCAGAATGCGGGCCGCTATGCCCCATCGCTGGGCCGGGTCGCCGCCTGGATGCCCACCTCGTGGGATAGTGCCCGCGCGCGGGCATCGTGGGACGCCCACCGGGCCTACATCGACGAATTATCGCCCGTCTGGTACCAACTCGACCCCAGCGGCGATGGCTCGATCCTGCCATACGCTGGCGCGCGAGACGCGACGCTGATCGCAGAGGCGCACGGCCAATCGACACTCGTCATCCCGCTGATCAACAACGCGAGCAACGCCGGTTTCGACGCCGGGTCCGTCAGCGCGGTCATCCACGACCCCGCCCGCCGCGCTGCTCACATTCGCGTGTTGGTGGAAGAGACGCTCACCTACGATTACGACGGTATCGACATCGATTACGAGGGGCTGAACGGCCACGATGATCGCGAAGCCTTCAGCCTGTTCATCGAGGAACTCTCGGCCGCGCTGCACGCCCAGGGGAAACTGCTCTCCATCGCCGTGCACGCCAAGACGGGAGAGCCCGGCGGCTGGAGCGGCCCCCAAGCCCAGGACTGGACCCGCATCGGGGCCGCCGTGGACCGCTTCCGCGTGATGACCTACGACTACCATTGGAGCGGCGGCGAGCCCGGCCCTATCGCGCCGGTGTGGTGGATGGAGGACGTGATCGCTTTTGCCGTCTCGGTCGTGCCGCCGAACCGGGTCTACGTCGGCATTCACTTTTACGGCCGCGCTTGGGGGGAATCGGCGAGCACCAGCCTGACCTGGGAAGGCGCGCAGGACCTGATCGCCGCCCACGACGTGAGCCCGCAGTGGAAATCGACCGAGACGTGGCGCCTGGCCGTCGCTGAACCCTGGTTCGCCTACACCGACGTCGCCGGCGCACACCACACCGTCTGGTACGCCAACGGCGCCAGCGTCGCCGCCCGGCTGAAATTGGTACAAAAGTATGGCCTGGGCGGCGTCGCGATCTGGCGGCTGGGCGGCGAGGACCCGGCCAACTGGTCGTCTATCTCAGCCGGCTTGTCCGCCAACTAAGCGAAAGGCTTGACAACTGCCCGGCGGGTGTGCTAATATGCAATGAGGTCGCCTCATGTCGTTCTGTACTGCTAGTCAAGAGCAAGAAGGAGGACAAAAATGAATAAGCGCTATCTCCTGTGGGCCATCGCCCTGGGACTCGGATCGACTCTCATCCTCTTCGCCCTCCTGAGACTGCCTGTCGCCCCCGTCCGCGCGGACCCCGGCATCTACTACGTGCGCGCTGGCGCCGACGGCGACTGTCTCTCGACCGAGACCCCCTGCGGCAGCATCCAGCAGGCCATCGCCTTGTCCGGCCCCGGCCCTGGTGACGAGGTCTGGGTCGCCGCCGGTGTCTACACCGAGTACCTGGTCATCAGCAACAGCGTCAAAGTCCACGGCGGGTGGAACATCACGTTCACCACCCGCAGCATCACCGGCACGCCGGTCATCGTCGATAGCAACGACGTCACCCACACCGTGCGCATCGACGCGCCGGACGAAGCGGTGACGCTGGACGGTCTCACCCTGCGCAACGGCCGGGACGGCATCCACGTCTACAGCGGCGCCGTCACCGTCACTGCCTGCACCGTCGAGCACTTCGCCCGTCAGGGGATCGAGATCGACGGCGGCCCCTCATCGGGGTTGATTTTACTGCAGCACAACCACGTCCGGAACGGGGATCGGGAGGGGATCGAGATCGACGGTGGCGTGGTCGCCATTCTCTCCAACACAGTCGAAAACGTCGGCCGCCACGGCATCTCGGTGCGGGGCGGCGAAGCGCTCGTCCAGGGCAACACCGTCCAGACGAGCGGTTTCGATCCGGCGTCCGATTACTATGGCATCGAGGTCAGCGGCACCCACACCGTCGTTGGCAACGTCGTCCGCGACGTGGACGATAACGGCATCTACGCCCGCGGCGGCGACGCGAGCATCGTCGATAATCACGTCGAAGACGTCGGCGGCGATGGCATCCGGGTCGACGCGGATTGCCCCAGCGCTGTGATTCGCGGCAACACCGTCTACAGCACCGCCAACGACGGCATCGACGCCCGGGCGCAGACCAACGCCATCATCTCCAACACCCTGACGCAGATCGGCAAGGATGGCATCCACATTGAGGGTGTCCCGGAGGCCGAGATTGCGTTCAACACGGTCTACAGCGCCGCTAGCGACGGCATCGACGCCGAGGGAACAGGCGCCTTCACCATCACCCACAACGTCATCGGCCCCAACGTCGGCGCCGAGGGGATCAAGGTGCGGGACGCCGGCGACTCTCTCATCTCCATCATCCAGCACAATCGAGTGCAGCAGGTCGGCGACGACGGCATCGACGCCCGCGCACAGACTAACGCCATCGCCCACAACGTCCTGACGCTGGCTGGAAAGGACGGCGTCCACGTCGAAAACGTTCGAGACGCCCTGATCACGTTCAACACCGTCTACAGCGCCGGGGGCGACGGCATCGACGCCCGGGGTGCGCGCGCCCTCACCATCACCCACAACGTCATCAGCGTCACGGTCGATGGGGACGGCATCAAGGTGCAAGCGGCCGATCAGGTGATGATTCGGGAGAACCGGATCAACGATGTGGGCGACGACGGCATCGACACCCGGGCGATCGCCAACACCATCGCCCACAACGTCGTCGCCGACAGCGACAACAATGGGATCAAGGCGGAGGGAACGACGACGGCGATTATCGAGGCCAACCAGGTCTACGGTTCCGGCGAGGCTGGCGTCGACCTGGATGACGCTGGCGTCTTCACCCTCACCAACAACGTCATCGCCAATTCCGTCACGCAAACCATCCTGATCCAGACCGGAGCTGCACCCCACAACGTGCTCTACCACAACACACTGGTCGGCAGCCCCACCGTGCGGCAAGGGATCGGCATCGAGATCAACGTGCCCGGCGTCACCCTGACCCTGGTCAACAACATCGTCGCCAGCCACACCGTCGGCATCTCGCACGTCGTCGGATCCGGGGTCGTCGTCAGCAACTCGCTCCTGTGGGCCAACGAGGGCGGCACTCTCGTGCTCAGCGGCACCCTGTCGATTTTCCTGGATCCGCGTTTCGTCGATCCAATCAACCGGGATTATCACCTCCAGGCCGATTCGCCCGCGATAGACGCCGGGGCCGACGTCGGCGTGAGAGTCGATTTCGAGGGGGATCCCCGGCCGATGGGCGACGGGCCGGACATCGGCGCTGACGAATTTGACCTGAGAGACGAGTTCATCTACCTGCCGCTGGTGATACGAAACTACGCCTCCCAATGATCGTCGTTAACACGTAAGCCCAATGGAGACATTTATGCCTGAACGCTGGCGGTCGAGCGTGCAAATCAGCCTCTGCCTCCTGATCCTGCTGCCGACCTGCTGCCTGTTCCCGATGACCGGCGCGCCCCGGTCAACCGCCGCCCCATCCCCGCCGATCGCCAGCGTTCAGGCGCCCCCGCCTGCCACGGCGTCTCCCTCAGACGATTGGCAGCGCGACGTCCAACGAGACCTGGAAAGCCGGGAATATCACATCACGTGGCGCGCAACGTCTCCCGCGCCGGGTCAGGCGCCCGGCTACCAGGCCCCGAACCGGGCGCATGGCGTGCGCGTGGGTTTCGATCTCGACGGCGTCTATCTCGCGCCGCGCACGACCGAGCAGCCTGACTGGCGCTTGAGTCCGCGCGTCTCGCTCCCGGGGCAACGCCAGGCCGGCGCGAGCACCTTGTCGATCAGCCAAAACCAGGCCGCTTACCGCCGCCCGGAATGGAGCGAGCGTTACACCAACGACCCGCGCGGCCTGTTGCATGAAATCATCGTGCTTGCCCCGGCGGAATCGCCGTTTCCCATCACCATAACGCTCGCCGGTTCCCTCACGCCCCGGCTCAACGAAGGGGTCATCCACCTGACGAGCGAAACAGGCGAGACCGTGCTGCACTACGGCCCATTCCAGGCCATCGACGCAGGCGGCCAAACGCACGCCGTGCTGACGGCGCTCGTTCCCGGTGACGCGGCTGGCGTCTACGCGCTCCAGGTCACCGTCATTGACCCCATTCCAGGGCCTCTCACGCTCCGCGCCCGCCTCGCCGCCCCCCCACCGCCGGCCGATTGGATCGGTGTGGGCGAGCAGGCGGGCGCTGGCCTGGGCTATGCCTCTCCACCGCCGGGGACGTCAACGGCGACGGCTACGCCGATCTCGTCGTCGGCGCGCCCTGGTACGACAGCGGTCAGGCCGACGCGGGCGCGGTCTTCGTCTACCACGGGTCGGCGACGGGGCTTGGCGACAACGCGGCCTGGTACGTCGTGGGCGACCGGGAAGGCGGTCGCCTGGGACAGACGGTCGCCGCCGCCGGGGACGTGAACGGGGATGGCTACGCCGACATCGCCTGTTCCGATGCGAACGATGGCGGAACGGTCTTCATCTACCACGGCGGTGAGAACGGCTTGAGCGCCGCCTCGGCGTGGGCCATCTCCGGCGACCATTTGGGCGTCGGAAATCTAGGCGCTTCCATCGCCGCCCTGGGCGACGTGAACGGGGATACTTTTGCCGACATCGCCATTGGCGCCCCCGGCCGAGAGGATACAGACGATATGGGCATCGTTGTGATCTACCACGGCGGCGCGGACGGTATGACGGAGGTCGCGCGGGTACAGGGGACGCAGCCCGGCGCCCAATTTGGCGCCACAGTCGGGCGGGCCGGAAACGTGGATGGCGACGGCGAAGGGGACGGCGAAGGAGATGGCGTCTATTTCGCCGTCGGCGCACCCGGTTACGACGGGATCGCCGGCACGCTCACGCTGACCGACACGGGCCGGCTCTACGTCTATTCCGCCCACATCACTGGGGCCATCACCGACACTGCCGCCTATGCGAGCATCACCGGTCAACAGGCCGGCGCGCGGCTGGGCGCGGCCTTCAGCGCCGGGGACGTGAACGGCGACGGGTACGACGACCTCATCGTCGGCGCACCCGGTTACGATGTCTTGAGCGATGTGACGGGTTCCACCGTCCTGACCGACGCCGGGCGCGTGCTCGTCTACCACGGCGGGCCAACGGATGACATCGCGACCATCATCTCGGAAACCAGCTGGACGGCGAGCGGCGACCGGGCGGGCGCTCATTTCGGATCGGCGCTCGCCATCCTGGGGGATACGAACGGGGACGGATACGCCGACCTGACCGTCGGCGCGCCCGGTCGCGCCGACGTGCAGCCGGACGAGGGCGCCGCCTACGTCTACCGGGGCGGCCCGGCCGGCCTCTCGACCGTGCCGATTTGGGTCACGCATCCTACCGACCAGGCCAACGCCCGCTTCGGCGAGGCCGTCGCGACGGCTGGCGACGTGAACGGCGACGGTTACGCCGACCTCGTCGTCGGCGCGCCCGGTTACGCGCGCGAGCAAATGGAGGAGGGCGGGGCCTTCGTCTACCACAGCGGACCAACGGGGTTGACGAATGCGCCCGCGTGGCAGGTCACAGGCGAGGGCGAGAAAATTCTCCTGGGCTGGTCGGTCGCCAACGCCGGGGACGTGAACGGCGACGGGTACGACGACCTGCTCGTCGGCGCACCCCATTACGACGGCAATTTGACCGAGCAGGGAGCCGTCTACCTCTACGCCGGGGGGCCGGGCGGCCCCGCGACGACGCCTCTCTGGACCGCCGAGGGGGGACAAGCGTGGGCCCGGCTGGGGCAGGCCATGGCCGCGGGGGACGTGAACGGCGACGGCTACGCCGACGTCATCCTCGGCGTCCCGCTCTACGATCACGAGATGCACGACGATGGACAGGTCCGCGTCTACTATGGTGGGCCCAATGGTCCCGGGGACGAGCCGGATTGGAGCGCGCCGCCGCCGCGCCAGGGGACAGCGATCTACGGGATCAGCGCCCGGTTCGGTTACGCGGTCGCCGCCGGGGACGTGAACGGCGATGGCTACGCCGACGTGCTCATCACAACCAACGGTTACGACGCCGAGGCGGTCAACGAGGGAGCGGCCTTCGTCTACTACGGCGGGCCGGATGGGTTGGCGGACGAACCTGCCTGGATCGCACACCCCACCGACCGGGCTTTCGCCAATTTCGGGCGCGCGGTCGCCGTTGGGGACGTGAACGGCGATGGCTACGCCGATCTCGTCGTGGGCGCGCCGTGCTACGACGTCGCGCCCAACTTGCACAGCAACGTGCAGGACGAGGGCGCGCTCTACGGATTCTACGGATCGGCGGAGGGTCTCTCGCCTGCACCCGACTGGGTGATCATCGGGGATAACAATCAAGCCGAACTCGGCCTCTCCATCGCCGCTGGAGATCTGAACGGCGACGGGTACGCCGACGTCATCGCCGGGGCCTACAAGTACACCGGCGAGGTCTGGCGCGAGGGGACCGTCTTCGTCTACGACGGCGGCGAAAATGGCCTAACGGATGAAGCGGCCTGGATCACCCACCCCACCGACCAGGAGAACAGCAAATTCGCCATCTCTGTCGCTATCGCCGGGGACGTGAACGGCGACGGTTTCTCCGATCTCGCCATTGGCGCCTCCAACTACGCCATCCATCCAGACAACGAGCACAGGATCGAGCCGGGCGGCGTCTTCGTCTACCACGGCGGGCCGGGCGGGATTTCATCTGGCCCGCAGGCCTGGGTGACAGCGGGCGCGCAGGACAAGGCCGCCTTCGGATTCAGCGTCGCTGTTGGGGACTGGGATGGGGATGGTTTCGCCGACCTGGCGGTCGGCGTGCCGACGTACGACGACGGTTACGTGGACCGGGGCGGGGTTTTCATCTACCCGGGGAACGGCGGTTGGGGGCGAGCCGTCCGCCGGCCCAGGCAGATGCGCACCGATGGCGAGACGCCCATCGGGCCGCTGGGTCGTTCCGATTCGCCCACCCGCGTCCACCTGCAATTGACCGCCCACCGGGCGTTGGCGGGCACACCGCTGGCACTCGAATGGCAGGTCGCGCCGTTGGGCGTCCCGTTTACGTCCACCGAAGCGAGCGCCGGCGTCGGCCTGTTCACAACCAGCGGCGTGTTGAGCCAGACGGTGGCGGGCTTGACGCCCGACACCGTCTACCGCTGGCGGGTGCGCCAACGGCATCCGCCCGGCGATCTGTTGGGCATGAGTGTGGGGCCATGGTTCTCCCCGCCCTGGAACGGTCCCACGGAAGCGGATTTCCGCAGCGCGCCTTAGACCGACGCGCACGCGGTCTACACGTGGTAGCGCAGGAGCAATTCCTTTTCCCGATCATGCATCCCATTCATCTTCTAACCGCCTGCCCATCCAGAAATGCCGCCAATCCCCCTGGCTGGTCTGCAACGCGATGAGGGTGTACAGGCTGGCGGTGAAAAAGCCCAGCACCATCATCAGCACGACCCACACGACGGAACGAAGGAGCGACTTCTCGCGGTAGACGATCCAGCAAGAAAATAGCACAAATCCCACGTAGAGATCGACCAGCGAGACGATCCCCCAGGGCATCGCGAGCAAGCGCCGGCCCTCCGCGCCAAAATCCCCGACGGCGAATCCGTAGACCAGGACGCCCGTCATCGCCAACAGGCCCAACAGAGCGATCAATTTAGCTATTTTCATCAACTTCCTCCTAACCTGGACAAGCCAGAAACGTATCATCTCAATAAACCGGGGCGGGGTGTTTGCGAGCGGCTTTGCCGCTCGCAAACAC
>Ga0129302_1003083_pt1 | contig 11613 bp, 2 predicted proteins | sample BlaSprsedimmetaG_FD_94476 | JGI IMG/M metagenome (GOLD analysis project Ga0129302, IMG submission 94476) | Hot spring sediment bacterial and archeal communities from California, USA to study Microbial Dark Matter (Phase II) - Blank Spring... | ecosystem: Environmental > Aquatic > Thermal springs... | reverse complement strand
GTCGGAGTAGAGGCGCTCAGTCTCCGTGCTCTCGTCATATTGGCCCCAGGCTACCCCAAAAGAATCGCCCAACGCGCCGTTGAAGACTCCCGTTGTAGCCGGCGACCAGCCCCGCCGCCAGAGCTCCGGCTCAGCCTGCGTGGATTGCGCCATGATGCCATTCTCACCCACGACCAGCGGCGTGGCACGGGCGGGATTGAAATTGGTCACATCGGTGTAGATGCCGCCCGTCCACACCATGCTGCGCACAGACGTATCCCCCAGCACACCGGGCGGGGCGTAGTAGTAGGGCTGCGCCGCGGCATCCAGGCCAAAGTAGGTGGAGCCATCCAGCGCGTAGTAATCGCCCAGCGCGCCCGTATGCTCCCCCAGAGAATCAACACCTGCAGCCAGAGACAAGTTTACAGTGGTGCTGATAATATCACCCAATGTAGGGGCACTTTGCGTTAAGTTGACGCTGGGGAAAGGGTCATCATCGCCCAAAAATCCACCGGTCTGGAGCATCGTCATCGGCAAGCCATAGAAGGTCGCCACACTCAGAACCTTGCGGTCATGCTCGGTGAAGGTTACGGCTTCCTGATAATAGCGTTGCTTGGCGCGCATCCACGCCTTCCCGATCCTGACTTGGGGTCGGGCGGTAATCTCTTGCGCCAACAACACCATCAGGCGCTCCACCTGGCCCACGCCTGGATTACTGGCCAGGGTGGCCCCCGTATTGCCGATGTAGTTGGCGCCCTGTCCGACAAAGGCTTGGGGTAAATCCAGTAGATTCTCCACCGAACCCGGCACGTTCAATCCGCCATAGCCGCCAGCATTCCAGATAAGTGCGCTGTTAAAATAGACAGACGCATTCGCAATATCAGAAGCGTAGATACGACTGCTAGGGCCAACCGGCGAGCCTTCGATATAGTGGGTGGTCATAATACCTAAAGCCTGAAGATCGAAGCGTGGGGCAGCATCCAGATGCAACGCCCTGAGATCGGCTGCGCTCCAGGTCCAGGACGGGTTAACAAGTGAGCAGTCCAGGCCAGAAACACCGGAATTGTTCCAATGATCGCAAATACGCTGCGAGCTATCGAGAAACACACTATACCCGGCCACCAGCGCCCGATCCACTGTCACGGTTGAAGAGGAAAAGAAGGCATAAAGCATGGCGATGATCTCCTCCGGGGTTTCAACCAAACGCCCTACCGCGAGGTCTGGAATGTAAACCGGCTGCCCATCCCAGATTGTGATTCGAGAGGCAGCATAGAAATCATCGTTGAGCGACATATTCTCCAGTTGCGCGGCGCGTACAGTGGAACCGGCCGGCGCATGGGAATAAAGACTTTCATAGGCCTGCGTCATATCGGCGCGGTCGGCTACCCGCCGGAAAGGGATGACGCGGTCGTCGCCCACGAGCACAAGGTATTCCAGATTAGGGCTTAAACGACGGTGACGTAAGACTATACTGCGCACAGCATCGCTGACCTGATTGGCTCTGGCATTGTTCTGCGGATCGGCAATCCAGAGCGCGTACGCGTTAGCTGCAACCGGATCATCATTTACGTCCACAACGACGCCCTTTACCGAGGGATGACTGGAGAGAAACGCCAGATTGTACAGCACCTCGTCGGCGGCTGCGGCCCCATAGAGCGCCGTCAGCCGTTCGCGGTTGGTGAGGATCAGGGTATGGGCGCTTGGGGGCATCACCTGGGGGGGCGGTGCAATGGTAGGTATCGGTGTAGGCGTGGGGGTAGGCGTGGGAGTTATGGTTGTAGGCACCACACGCAGATCATACTCCGTGCCTTGCCCGGAACCAGTCGCGCCAAAAGACTCAACCTTCACGTAGTAGATGCCCTCCTGTGTGAAATTCCACACAATCCTGGATTCACGCCCACTGCCCGCATCGTCATTTTGGTGTAGCAACGTCTGCCCGTCGCGGTCATAGAGACTGAGAATGGTATCTACATCTGGCCCCAAATTAGCTGTTTCGATGGCATAAGTGCGGTGCGCTGGGGTCCAAAAACTCACCCAATCCACATCACCTTCTGGGCAAATGTTGTGCGATTGCCACACACCATCTGTCGTGATCGCGTTCGCCCGATGGTAGGTATCGTTGTTTTCCCAGGCGTCCGCATCACAAACCCCCACGCCAGCCATAATGTTAAGCGTATAATTGACCCGTGCGCCGCCTGCATCCCGACGATAATCATAGACTTTGAGGTAATAGCGACCTGATTGAGGACAGCGCCACCACAGGCGCGAGGCCAATCCCGGACCAGAATCATCGTCGCACACCAAGAGACTCATTGCATCAGTATCATACAAACAAATCACTGTATCGCTGGCAAGGCCAAGATCGAATGTACTGATACGATAATTTTGTCCCACCTGTGCATCGAAGTAAAACCAGTCCGCATCATTCGCCGGAGCGATGATGCGGCTGAGCGGCGTCCCATCCGTAGCAATGGGGTGCGCGCTCCCCGGCGTGTTGTTAGGTTCATCAGGATCGTCGCCGGCATGGCTCGTTAAAGCGAGGCTGTAATAGGCCGTGATACCGTGTGTCGTCGTCACCGCGTCCTGAACACGAAGATAATAAATACCGCTCTGTGTACAGGTCCAATCTAAATTTTCGCCAGTATCCGCTTGAGCAATGACTGCGTCGCCGCAGAAGCGATAGAGCGATAACTGTGGCTGCGCGGCCGGGCCGATATTACTCAAGGCAATCTGGTAATCTTGTCCCGCAACGGCATGAAAGCGCAGCCAGTCCTCATCACCAGCACGGTAAAAGAGGCGTTGCTGTGACGCAGCGCCGGGTACTATCTCCCGCGCCGTCTCGCATGTATCATCTGGTTCATAGGGATCGCCATTAACATGGGCGCGCACCGAAAGATCGTAACGTGTATCAGACCCGTGCGTGGCATCGTGATGCGTCACCTGCACATAATGTGGCCCGGTGAACATAGCTACCCAGGTTAGTTGCGCCCCTCTCCCAAGCGCCGGATCATCGCTTGCTACGGGGGGATCATCACACAAATCATAGAGTTCGATTCGTGTATCACCATCCTGACCGACATTACTGGTGGTGATGATGTACTCAACCCCCTCAACCATATCCACCTGGATCCAATCCTCATCGCCCACTGGCCACAAGGTGTGCTGATAATGAACGCCATCTGCTTGCACAAGCCGTGCGGTAGCACATGAGTTATCTGGTTCGTAGGGATCGCCATTGGATGGGGGCGTTGAGCCTATATGAAAGATCATCACATCCGTATTGTTGGTTTCGTCGCTCTCAGCGATGACATTGTCTTTATCCACCCAGGCGAAGAGATAGTGCCTTCCATCTGAAGTAAACGTATAGGGCTTGCTCCAACTATAGCTATAGCCTGGGTGCAAGCTGGCATATAGACAATTATCATATAGAAAAGGCGTATCAATATCAGGTGGTTCAATACTCGGATTGACATAGAGATAGGAACAGAAGTCACGCGCCAGCACAGTACCTTGATTGGTTACGCGCACTGTTATCAACACTTCTTGACCTACCTGTGGATTGGGCGGATCCATAGATAACTGCACAATCAGGTCAGGTAACGAAGTAGCTTGTGACGGTGAGTGAAACTCCGCACCCACTGCGGGGGTGTTGCTCATGCTAAAAAGCAACAACGTAACCGCGAATAATAGAACGCCCACAAAGATCATTCCCCAAAAACGTATATCGCGCATGATAAACCTCCTTATAAATAGTCAACTTCAGTTTGCTTATGGCTCCGCAGGCGTGACAATAACCACAGGAGTTGCAGTGGGGTCGCCCCCACCATTACCACCGCCGCCGCCAATATTCGGATCAAACCAGAAGATCCCCTCGCTAGAAGTAACCACTATGGCATTGTTCTGTACAACTGCCACAGACCACTTCCACTCGCCATAGTGCTCGCCAGGGAGATTCACGGTCCAGTAGTCTGTGCTGAGCGCCGGGCTTTGAATCCGATACCCTGTGCGCGTACTGTAGGCTGTGACCTGATAGCTTTGCCCGGAATATAGTGTTCCGGTCCAACTAAAATTGATGGGGTTGTTGTGGGTGCTCCCCTGAGCCGGGGCACTGCGTTGCGGGATCACTGCTGTGACAGGGGTATGCGTAAAAGTAGCTGCCGGTACGGGGGTCTCGGTAGCGGCTAAGGTAGGTTGTCTTGTTGGGGTTAGAGTTGGCGGGGGCGTCCGCGTAGCAGTTGGTGAGGAAGTTCTAGTTTGTGTTGCGTTTGGGGTAGATGGAGGAATGGGAGTGTGCGTAGGTGTGGAAGTCGGGGAGTCCGTCTCGGCAACAGTAGGCGGGCGAGGAGGAAAAGCGGTGGGCGTTTCTGCCAGCTCGAGCGTGGATGTCAATGTTGGGGCAGGCGTTTCAATCACTGGCGTACCTACCGTTGTTGATAATATACCCGGCAGTTGATGCCACACAGTTTGCAGTAACGCTCCAGAAACCAAACAAGCCAACAAAAGAAATACAGCCGCATACGCTACTCTCATCAAAATTGGCCTGAGTGGTTTTAGCGCGCGTTCCAGATCTTTCCCATCGCGCGGTCGCGCCTGCGGCGTCTCTTCTAATAATCGCATGACCGCTTTGTTCAAACAGGGCGATACTTCAGGACGCAGTTGCCGCAATGTCTCATCATCATTACGCGCTTTTTTATACGGCTTGCCGGTCAACATCTCAAATAACACACAGCCCAGACTGTAAATGTCCGAAGCTCCGCCCAAATACCCTGTCGTGCGCTCTTGCTCTGGCGACATATAGAGCGGCGTGCCAGGATGCGATTGGGCTACCCATGTGCGCGAACTGGCCCCGCCAAGTTGCGCTATCCCAAAATCGGTGAGTTTTGGTATACCTTCACCAGTTAGAAGAATATTGGACGGCTTTACATCCCGATGCACAATATCTAGTGGATGTGTATGCACCTTTCCCAAGGCTTCAAACATTTTCAAACAGATTTCAACCGCCTCAGTGATGGGCAAAGGAGCTTTCGTAATCCGCTCGGACAAATTTCCGCCGTCTACATACTCCATCACCAGGTATAACGTACCATCAGCGAGCTTAATAAGTTCATACACATGAACAATATGAGGGTGGTTGAATTGTCCCTGAACCTCAGATTCCAACTTGAATCTCTTACGATACTCTTGATACTTATCTTGTGGAATATCCGGGTGTAATTCCTTGATTGCCACATCACGGTTCAGATTCATATCCAGCGCCCGATAGACTTGCCCAAACTCGCCGCTACCTATCACCCTTTGGATTTCATACTTGTTGCCTAACTTTTCACCTGGATCCATGGCCTATTCCTTGATTTAACTAAATTCTATCTCTCTATTATTGCGTAGAATAGTTATTGACGCAAGACCAGAGGCAAATAGATGCGTGAACCACCCACCAGCGTCACCCTCGGCAGCGAAAGGTTGCCGTCATTATCCCACACATAAGCCACCAGCCGGTAGACGCCGGGTTCGGTGAAGCCGGTGTACACTCCCTCGAACACGCCCGCGCCCGTCGCGGTGAGCGTCACGCGCTCGATGTCCAGCACCGGGGCCTCGCCTTCCGGCACTTCCGGGACGGTGAACCCCGGCGGGAAGACCTCCACCCGCGCCGTTACTACGGCCACATCATCCACCGCTTGCACGCGCAGCGTGGCCGTCCCGTTCGCTACCTCGCCTACGCTCAGGCTTTGTACGATAGGCAGCGAGCCGCCGCTCAATGTCAGCAATCCCCGGCTGCGCGCCAATGCGCCATCGCGCCAGTCGGCCACCGCATCGCCGTTGTCATCCAGCCACGGCGTCTGTGGTTTGCCCGTCGCCTGGGTCGCCGTGCGCCCCGCCTCGTAGGCTGTCCACAGATCGGCATTGTTCCCCAATGCCATGAAGAACGCATCCGAGAAGTACCCCCCATACTCTGAGGGGTAGGCATCATTATGGCTCCCCGTCGAGGCGATGACTACCCGATTATGCCCGGAGATGTGCGCCGGCCCATAGAGCGTCACATCAATGAACGACCCCGAACGGCACGCTTCGATGATGACGTTCACCTCATCCGCGCCGGTTGTGGCCTCCAGGTTACTCAGCCACAGGTTGAGCTCTGCCGCCGTGACGCGCTTGTTCCCCCAACAGCCCAACGCGCAGTAGTAGTCCGTGCCGCCATGATCTACCATGTAGAGATAGAACGGCACGCCCAGCCCCAGCCCGCGCTCCCGGGGCCAATCCTGGATCGCGTAGCGCACATTTGCCCAGGTCGGTGCAGCATCCACATCCAGATACCCATCCTGGTCGGCGTCGCGGTTGACGCCTACGCTCAGGTAGCGGATGTTCTCGCGCGGCACCCCCAGCCGCCGGAAGGTGCGGTAGGCCTGATCCCCCATGAATTGTATGTTGGCATCCAGGCTGCCGGATTCGTTCTGTCCAGCGACCAACACCACCAACGGCGACGCCTGCGGCACCCGCACCGAGAGCTGGTATTCGGTCTGCGCGCCGTAGACGAAGGGGTCGCTATTGGTGGCCTTGATGTAATACACCCCATCTACCGGCGCGGTGAAGACCAGCCGCGCATCGTTGCCTAGCGTGTCCTCATCATCTGGCGGGACGGGCGGCTGCCCGCACTGGTCGTAGAGCTCGAGGTTGAGATCGGCATTGCTCCCGATGGCTGTGGCCTGCACCACATAGTTCCTCCCGGCCACCGCCTCGAACCAGATCCAATCGGCATCGGCGTATTGGTGGAAGGTGTGTGCCTGCGGCGCGCCGTTGACGGCGATGGGCCGCGCCTGCGCGCAGGTGTCGTCGGGTTCGTAGGCGTCCGCGTGGGGCGGCTGGCTGCTGTACTCGATGCGCAGGCTGTTGACCACTGGCGAGCGGTGCCGCCAGAGGGGATCACCGGTGAGGACGGCCCGCCAGCGCAGATCGGAGCCGGTGGTGTTGAAAATGTGCGTGATGCCTGGGGTGACGGCGGCCCAGGTCGCGCCGCCGTTGTTGGTGAGATAGAATTGCACGCTGCCGCCGTCGAGGGTCATATTGGCGGTGAGGGTGGCCTGGGTGATGTCGGCGGTGAGGGTGGCCACAGTGCGGGATTGGGCAGTGCCAATGCGAAAGTAAAAAAAAATCAGGAAGAATAACTTGCAAATCAGCTGACCAGAGCCGACTACCGTTTGTATTAAGGCGTTGCGCGTAGATGTCGTCATTACCATTGCGGTTGTCCTGCCACATCACCATCGCATTCCCGCTGCCGTCTATCGCCACGACCGGGACGTATTGACTTGCTATTCTGCTGTCGCCATTCACCTGCACGTCCTCTGCCCACAACTGGTTGCCGTTTGCATCCAACCGTTGCGCGTAGATGTCATAGTTGCCGTTGCGATAGTCCTCCCATACTGGGACGGCATTCCCATTGCTGTCCATCGCCACGGCGGGAGAGTATTGTCCTGCCGTTCCCGTATCCGAGTTGACGCGCACATCGCTTCCCCACAGCCGGTTGCCTGCCCCATCCAACCGCTGCGCATAAATGTCCCCATTGCCGTTGCGATAATCCTGCCACACCACGACATTGTTCCCATTCCCGTCTACTGCTATGGCGGGAGAATATAGTCCTGCCGTTCCCGTATCCGAGTTGACGCGCACATCGCTTCCCCACAGCCGGTTGCCCGCCCCATCCAACCGCTGCGCGTAAATGTCCCCATTGCCGTTGCGATAATCCTGCCACACCACGACATTGTTCCCATTCCCGTCTACTGCTATGGCGGGAGAGTATTGTCCTGCCGTTCCCGTATCCGAGTTGACGCGCACATCGCTTCCCCACAGCCGGTTGCCGTCCCCATCCAGCTGTTGCGCATAGATGTCATAGTTGCCGTTGCGATAGTCCGCCCATACCATGACGGCGTTCCCATTGCTGTCCATCGCCACAGCGGGAGAGTATTGTCCTGCCGTTCCCGTATCCGAGTTGACGCGCACATCGCTTCCCCACAGCCGGTTGCCGTCCCCATCCAGCCGTTGGGCATAAATATCATCGTTCCCATTGCGAGAATCAGCCCAAACTACCACAGCATTCCCGCTGCTGTCCACTGCCACGGCGGAGTACCTCTGAATTACCGTCCCGCTATCGCCATTCACCCATACGTCCTGAGCCCACAGCGAGTTACCGCTCACGTCCAACCGTTGAGCGTAAAGGTTATAGTCACCATTTCGGTCGTCGCACCACACCACAATGGCACTACCATTCCCGTTCACCGCTGTAGTAGGGATTGCCTGCCTAGCTGTCCCACTGTCATCGTTCACCCGCGCATCCTGTGCTCCCAGTCGGTTCCCGCTCGTGTTCAGTCGTTGTGCGTAGATGTCACCGTTGGCTTGATCCTCCCATACCACCAAGGCGTTTCCCCCACTGTCCACCACTACAGTGGGGCACCAATGATTCGCTGCCCTGTTGGCATCGTTCACCTGTTCATCCTGCACCCACAACCGGTTCCCACTCACATCCAATCTTTGCGCATATATTTGATTATGCAGACTTTCATTGCTATTTCCCCACACCACCACAGCGTTTCCGTTGCTGTCTATCGCCATGGCGGGAGCGGCTATGTTTGTCATTGTAATCTTACCGTTGCCGTTCACCCGTTTATCCTCTACCCACAGCCGGTTGCCGCTCGTGTCCAACCGTTGCGCGTAGATGTCAACATCATCCCAATCGCCGTTGCGGGTCTCGCTCCATACCACCACTACGTTCCCGCTGCCGTCCGCCACTACGGCCGGGCTGGCCTGTAGTGCCGTCCCGCTGTCGCCATTCACTCGCATATCCTGCGCCCACAGCCGGTTCCCGCCCACGTCCAGGCGTTGCATATAGACGTCGGTATCACCGTTGCGGGTATCGCCCCATACCACCACAGCGTTCCCACTGCCATCCACCGCCACATCCGGGCCGACCTGCAGTGCCGTCCCGCTATCGCTGTTCACCCGCATATCCTGCGCCCACAGCCGGTTGCCGTTTACATCCAACCGTTGTGCGTAGAGGTCCCAATCACCGTTGCGATAGTCATCCCATACCACCACGGCGTTCCCGCTGCTGTCCGCTGCCACAGCGGGAGGGCTGCCATAATACCCTACCATCCCGCTGTCACGGTCTACCCGTACGTCCTCTGCCCATAGTTGGTTACCGCTTGCGTCCAACCGTTGCGCGTAGATGTTCGAGTCGCCATTGTGATCATCCGTCCACACCACTACAGCATTCCCGTTGCCATCCACCGCCACGGTGGGGCTCCATCCTCGTAGTTTCGCATTATTGCTGTTCACCCGCACGTCCTCTGCCCACAGCCGGTTGCCGTTTGCATCCAACCGTTGCGCGTAGATATCTTGACCGCCGTTGCGATTGTCATACCACACCACGAAAATGTGTCCCGCCCCATTTGCCGCAACCACAGGAGACCATTGCTTTATCCTATCCAAACGCTCCAGGCGCAGCCCAGCGATCCCAATATCCCATACGGCTTGGTCCACATAGTCTTTCCCCGCATACGTCGAGAAATCCTCCTCATACACGCCACTCGCTGCCAGTCCTGCCACCTCCGGCTGCGCAATTGCGCGCCTGGGGGCCGGCACGCCCATCCCTAACAGCATCAACACCAGTAATCCGTTCACCAATCCTTGCCATAGTTTGCGCATTGCTTGCCTCCTCATTGTTTGACCACCAACGGCAGATAGACCCGCCAGCCTACCTGCACCTCAAAAGCCACCGGGCGCGCGACCATGCCATCCACATCCCGCGCGTTAATCACCACCCGATAGGTTCCCGGTTCCTCGAAACCGGAGTGCGTCCCCACATACCAATCCCCTGTCACCGACGTCAACGTCTGCGTTACGACCGTGTCCACCGTCCACATCTCTTCCACCTCTGGTGGCACATAGGAAGGCGGATAGATCGCGGCCCAGACCTGCGCAACGGCGATGTCATCCCGCACTTCGGCGCGCAGTGTCCCGGCACCCACCACAAGGCCATCCGGCCCCAAAGCCTGCACGATGTATGGCGGCCAGTTATCTCCCGATAGCGTGCCCGCAAAGTTGAACCCGCGCTGTGCGGCCTCCTGACCATCCAAATCTTCATCAAAGATGCCATCGCCATCGTCATCCAGCCAGGGGCTTTGCGCCGGATGGGCGCTCTGCGCCGTCCAACGCGCCTCGTTGAAACTCTGGTATAAACTACTGCCGCCCGCCAGCATCTCCAGAAAACGATCGGAGAAGACCGCACCCTGCGCAGAGGCCCAGGCCTTGTTCACCACATCGGTGGAGGTGATAATGACCCGTCCCGGCTTGCTGAGGGATCCCGGTGAAGCAATGAAGCTGCCTGAATGGCAGGCCTCAATGATAATGTTGATTTTCACCCCCGGCACAGCAGCTTCCAATTGTGATAGCCAGCCATCCAACTGCGCTGGCGTGATCCATTCGCCGTTGGGTTTATCGAGGTAGAAGCGATTTATATCGCCATGATCCACCAGATACACTGTGAGCGCCCGATCCGCATCTACCCGCTCCACAGCCCAGGTGGTGATGGCTTCCGCCAGATTGGCCGCCGTTGCCAGTTGATCCACGTGCGGTAGCGTTGAGTCGGCGGCCAGGTACATGATGCGATCATCCGTGTAACTGTGGTTGATGAACAATTGCCGCATCGCTCCGGCCACATGGTAGATATTGCTTTGCAGGGTATCGTAATATTTAACCCGTCCCGCGACTATAATCAACGCGCCCGGCGTGGCTTCATTAGCCAACGCGCGCACTGAGAGCTGATAAACCACATCCTCGCCGAAAATATTGGGGTCATAATGAGCCAGACGCAGGTACAAGGGGCCATCCACTGCCGGAGTAAACTCCAGGCTAAAACCAGCAGCGAAGGTGTGATCCTGTTCAGCCACAAGTTCGCCAGTACACCTATCGTAGAGTTCGGCAGAAAGGTCAGCGGCAGACTCCGGCGGGACCTGGCCTTGAATCAGATAGGTGGTCCCGCTAATGGCGTCAAAGATGATCCAATCTATATCCTCATAGGTGTGAAATGAGCGCTGCTGGACGATACCGTTGGTCGCAATGGGGCGCGCCTCGGCGCAAGTGTCGTCGGGTTCGTACACGTCGCCGGTTGGGGTTGACGGCGGCATAGCAACAGCGTCTGCCGGGCGGGAAAACTCCGAGGTATTGCCATCGTTGTCAGTCACCGTTGCCGTGAGTCTGGGGCCGAAGAAACCGCTGGGTCTGGTGAAAACGAAAAAGCCCGCTTCATCCGTCAAGATGTGCCCCTCATAAAGGCCCCCCTGATCATTCTCGTCAGAGAAGAATTCGACGATCACATGCGCCAACGGCGCCACGCCCCGAATAGTATAGGTGGTGACAGAGGTGATCACTGGCGGCGTGAGTTCGGCATTCCCGCCGTCGCCCGTCCTGATTCCGTACTCTGCGTTAGCATAGATACTGTTGTTGGACATCCTGTTGTAGCGTGTGGTCTGATCCCAGATGTTCACGCCATGCAGCGCATTGTGCGCGATGACATTCCCCGGACCGATAAGGTTATGATGCGAATCGCGGAACAAACTGATACCATTTTCCCCATTACCCAAATTC
>Ga0129302_1003079_pt1 | contig 11622 bp, 11 predicted proteins | sample BlaSprsedimmetaG_FD_94476 | JGI IMG/M metagenome (GOLD analysis project Ga0129302, IMG submission 94476) | Hot spring sediment bacterial and archeal communities from California, USA to study Microbial Dark Matter (Phase II) - Blank Spring... | ecosystem: Environmental > Aquatic > Thermal springs... | reverse complement strand
GTTCTTGTATAACGTGGGTGCTTGATCAACAAAGTGCCTTGTGAGACTTTTGTAGTCTGATATTGAGGAGTTAAGTATGGCGCTTATTGTAGTGATCGAAGAGAGTCCGCTGATGCGACCGGCGCTGCGCGATTTGCTGCAACTCGACGGGCACACGGTCATCACGACCGGGCGCGTCGAAGAGGCTTTGGGGCTGCTGGACGACATCATTGGCGTGGAGTTGGTGGTGGCGAACTTCGCGATGCCGGAGATGGATGGCGCCGCCCTGGTACAACGGTTGCGCACGGATACGAAGTATCAAACAGTGCCGGTTCTGATGTTGGCCCTGGATGGGGATCAAAAGGTGAGCCGGCAGGCGCTTGATGCCGGTGCCAACAATTGTCTGGTGCCGCCGATCACAGTAGAGGGGTTGAAAAGTGCTGTCAAACACATACTCAACGGCGATAGAAGTGGATGAGGAACGCGAGAATACTTACTTTCCCCACACGCAATTGGCAGGAAGTTGGGAAACCTATTTTCTTTCCGTTCCTTCGTTCCCGGTATGGACGGAATTGGGGAATGAGAGGCCGCTAATGTATAGAATGGAGCCAGAAGTGATGATTGCCTCCGTAGAAACGCTACGGGACTTTGCGATTGTGACCGTAGGCGAGCGGATGGATATTTTCAACGCGCCGTCCTTGATGGCGCAGTTGAACGAGCTTGTGGCCGGTGGGGCGACGCACTTCATCGTCGATCTCACGGCGGTGCGGGTGGTGGATGCGGACGGCGACTATCCTTTGCTGCATCTCCTCAAGTGCGCGCAGGAAGTCGGCGGCAGCGTCCATCTGGTTTGTCCGGTCGGCAACCCAATCCGCGTGTTTTACGAAATGATGCGATTGGATACGCTCTTCGAGATCACCGAGACGTTGGAAGATGCCCTCGTCAATTTGGAACTATCGCCGGAAGCGGTTTAGCTCCGGCGGTAGTTCGCTTTCTCTGTTCCCTCGCAGTAGTTGACATCCCCTTTCTCATTTCTATAATACGCATACGGCAATTGTCTGGTGCGCTATGGAGTAAGTTCCTTATTAGATAACTTTGCTTGCCTGCATAAATGTTGGCCTAAAGGCCGGAGGTCAGGGGGGATTTTATAGGAGAAAACATGCAGTCGCCTCTCTATGTGCGTGCAGAGGAATATATCGCCGCGTTGCGTTCGCAGTTGGTGAAGACGCGGCGCGATTTTTGCATGCATCCCGAGCTTTCCGGCGAAGAACAACGCACGGCGCAAGTGATCGCTGCTCGACTGCGCGAACTGGGCCTGACCGTGCAGACGGGCGTGGGAGGATACGGCGTCGTGGGGGTGTTGCCGGGCGCGCACCCCGGCCCCATCATCGCCTATCGCGCCGATATGGACGCGATGCCCGTGCCAGATGCATTGGAGACGGACTACCGGTCGCTCGTCCTGGGCATCAAGCACGCTTGCGGGCACGACGTCCACATGACGGTGGCGCTCGGCGTGGCCGCAACGCTCGCAGCGTTGCGGGACGAGCTTGCCGGAACGGTTCGCTTTATCTTCCAACCGGCGGAGGAGTCCATGGAGGGCGCGCGCGCGATGTTGGCGGAGGATGTGCTCGGCACGCCTCTGCCGGAAGCTATTTTTGCGTTGCACACCTTCCCCATCCCCGTGGGGACCATCGGCCTGGCGACGGGCGTGTGTCTGGCCGGGATGGAGGAGTTCATCGTGCGTTTCCACGGCCCACCGGATAACCTCGATGCGGCGATGACGCGTGCCGCTTGTGCTTTGCGCACACACATCAGCGCGCCGCCCACCACCATGGTGACGTTTGACGCGCTGGTGCGTGCGATGCGTGCCGGTGAGGTCTCCGAGGACGAGATTCTGGTAAGCTGCTGGCCGTTGACGGATTTCCCCGGTCTGGAAGATTACCTGCTGGTGTTGGCGAGTTTCGCCTCCGGCGTGGCGCAGGAGGCTGTGCGCGCCCACATCCGGACGGTGTTGGATGCCGTCGCCGCCGAGTCGGGCGTGACCTACGACTTGACGTCCACCTTTGGCAATCCGCTGTTGGTGAATGACGCCGCCACTGTACGTGAGGTGCTGCCGCTGTTGGCGTCTGTCGTCGGCCCACAGAACGTTTGGACTTTTCACTCGCTGTATCCCTTCGCCCACGAGGATTTTGCACTGTACCTCGAACACGTGCCGGGCGCGCTGCTTTGGTTGGGGATTGCCAACCCGGAAAAGGGTATGGCCAGTCTTTTGCACGCGTCCGATTTCGATGTGGACGAGGACGCGCTCGTGATTGGGGTGCAGGTGGTCACACGCATCTTACTACATTTCCTCAAGAAAAGTTAATTTTGCTTGGTCTGGATCGCCAGATCCGGACCGGAACGGGAATCTGACGATCCCCTCGAAGCCATTTGTGACCTACTGAGTCTGGGCACGACTTAATGTGGCCTTGATTGTCGGTGTGTTCGCGCTATAATATCAGGGTTGCAAACATACCGTCTTCAAACACATTATGCGTTATGGACCAGACCGAGACAAAACCGAAAATTCTTTACATTGACGACGCTCCTTCGTCCAGGCGACTTGTGGAACGTCTGTTGTCTGTGCATTATGCGTTTTTTGAAGCGCCGGACGGGCTTAGTGGTATCGACCAGGCCGTCGCTATCCGGCCCGATCTCATCCTCGTGGATTTGAACCTTCCCCAGTTTACCGGCTACGAAGTCGCGGCCCGCGTCAAAGTGCTGCTTCCCCACGTCCCCGTCGTCGCGTTGACGGCGGACATGGCCGAGCACGTGCGCGAGCACGCGCTGGCCTCCGGTTGCGACGGTTACATCGCCAAGCCGATCAATGCAGACACCTTCGAAGAGCAAATCGCACGTTTCCTGGGTGGACGCCGCGAAACGCTGGAGGATGACAGTTTCCGCAGCGCCTACCAGCAGACGTTGGTGGCGCGTATGGAGGAGAAGGTCCGGGAGTTGACGCGCGCGCTGAAGAGTAATGCGGAACTGAACGAACAGCGCGACCAGTTGTTGCAGGAAACGCAGCGCCGGGCGCGATTGTTGGAGGCTACGGCGCAGGTTGGGCGCACCGTCACGTCCATTCTCGATGCCGACGCTCTGCTCAAGGAGACCGTTAACATCCTCTGCGATGTCTATGGCTTCTACTATGCCGGTATCTTTCTGGTCGATGCCGCCGGCGATTGGGCGATTTTGCGGGCCGGGCGTGGCGCTGCCGGCGCCGATATGGTTGCCGAGGGATACAAACTCAAGATCGGTGGCCGGTCGATGGTGGGGATGGCCATTGCCGAGCGCCGGGCGTTATTCGCGTTGGATGTGGAAAAGGACCCCCTTCACCTCAAGCATCCGCGTTTGCCATTGACCCGCTCCGAAATGGTGTTGCCGTTGCTCGTGGGCGCCGGGGCGCAGGCGCGTGTCATCGGCGCGGTATCGGTGCAGAGCCAGGAAGAGACGACGTTCACCGGCGAAGATATGACGACGCTGCAAACTATGGCTGACCAGTTGGCCATCGCCATCGATAACGCGCGTTTGCTCGAGGATTTGGAGGCCACCCACGCCGAATTGGTACGCACGAAGACGTTCGAAGCGATAGCGACTGCGACAGGCGAGGCTATCCATTGGGTGGGGAACAAGGCCGCGCCGATTCCGGGCAGCATCGCCCGGGTGCGCGAAGACCTGACGAAATATTTACTGATGGCGTGTGCATTGCTGGAAGAAGCGCCGCCGGAACTGCGCGAGCATAAATTTGCCCAAATGCTGCTCGCGGCCGAGGCGGCGCTTGCCGAACAGGATGCCGGTTTGGATCTGGCGGAACTGCGCGAGGAATTGGCGCTCCGGTCGCTTCGACGCTTGCAGCGCACGCTGAGCCTGGAATCTATTTTCGAGGACCTGGATATTGTTGAAAAGAGCGCGCGCTCGATCCTGAACATCAAAGAAGACCTGATCGGTCCGGCGCGGCAGAAACGCCTGGAGATGGTGCATCTTCCCGACTTGTTGCGGGAGACGGTGCGCTCGATGGCGATCCCCAAGGAGGCCTTGCGTTTCTTGCTCGTGGAGGATGTGTTGCCCGTCCTGGCCGATCCCGAACAGTTGGCGCACGTCTTCATCAATCTGATCAAAAACGCGATGGAAGCGATGCATCAAGTGGCAGACAAGAAACTCTTCATTTGGGTGCGCACGGCGGATGACCCGCGCTTTGTAGTCACGGATGTGACGGACAACGGGAGCGGAATTCCGCCGGAGGTCGTCGATAAGATTTGGGTCGCGTTCTATACCACCAAGGGTGACCGGGGCGGCACGGGCCTGGGACTGCCCGCGTGTGTCAAAATCATCAATCAGTTGGGCGGCAAAATCACCGTCGAGAGTGTCATGGGTGAGGGAACGACGTTCAGTGTATATTTGCCGGTGATGAGGGCTTAGTGACCCCAGACTACAAAAGTCTCACAAGGCGCTTGCTTGAGTCAGTATATACGCTAAACGAGAGGTCTGTAAGGCACACTACGTGCTGAGACTTTTGTAGTCTTTGATTCTAACGAAAGGAAAATCGTAATGAAAGAGGAAGTGAAGGTCTTACTTGTTGATGACGAAAAGCTCGTATTGCGCAGTATCGAGAAGTCGCTGTTACGCGCCGGCTTCGATGTGGAGCCTGCCGGTGACGTGACGATGGGGCTGGCGCTGTTTCAGGAGACGATGGCGAGTGCTGCGCCTTTCGACATTGCCGTCTTGGACCTGAACATGCCGAATTTCGAGGGGTACGAAGACCCTACCGCGGGTTTGCAGTTGTTGCGCAAGCTCCTGGAAATACAGCCCGGTTTCCCGGTGATCGTACTCACGGCCTTCGATGAGGTCGAGCGGGCCAAAGATGCCGTCCGGAGCGGCGCACGCGCCTATTTCGTCAAGGGTCGTGAGGCGGATCTGATCGCGCTGGTTGAGCGCATCGTCAAGAATTGACCACCTCTCAATTTCTCGTGTGAAGGAGTAGATTTATGGATAAATCAGTATTAGCCGAGCGCCGCGTGGCCTTGTTGCACGCCGGAGCACAAGTAAGCCGCAATATTACGTCAATTCTTGATCTGGATGTGTTGTTGCGCCAAACCGTTGACCTTATCTGTGAGGCTTTCGACTTTTATTATGCCGGCGTTTTCCTGGTCGATGAGACTGGGGAATGGGCTGTCTTACGCGCTGGCCGGGGCGAGGCCGGCGCGGCGATGGTGGCCGAAGGGCACAAGTTGCGAGTGGGGGGCCTATCGATGATCGGCGCGGCGACCGGGCGCAACAAAGCGTTGATTGCGTTGGATGTTGGCGATGAGCCGGTGCACTTCAAGAACCAATATCTGCCTTTGACCCGTTCCGAGATGGCCCTGCCGTTGGCCGCCGGCGTAGGCGCAGAAGCGCGCGTTATCGGTGCGCTGACCGTGCAGAGTGAGGAGGAAGCCGCTTTCTCCGAGGACGACATTACGGCGCTGCAAGCGATGGCCGACCAGTTGGCGGTAGCGATTCAAAACGCGCGGTTGTATTCGGAGAACGCGCGATTGTTGGAACAGGCGACGCGCCGCGCGCGGCTGCTGATGGCGGCGGCGGATGTCGGCAAGGGCGTTACATCGATTTTGGATTTGGATGAGCTGCTGCACAAAATGGTAGACATTATCTGTGGCGCTTATGGCTTTTACTACGCCGGCGTTTTCCTCCTCGATGCGACGGGGACGTGGGCGATGTTGCGCGCCGGACGGGGCGAGGCCGGCGCGGCGATGGTGGCTGAGGGTCACAAGCTCCAGGTCGGTGGGTTTTCGATGATCGGCGCTGCAATTGCCGAGCGCCGGGCGCGCATCGCGCTGGACGTGGGAGAAGAGGCGGTCTTCTTCAAGAATCCCCATTTGCCGATGACGCGCTCCGAGATGGCGCTCCCGCTGGTGGTGGGCGCTGGCCCGCAAGCGCACGTGATTGGCGCGGTGACGGTGCAGAGCGAGCAGGAGGCGGCCTTCAGCGATGAGGACGTCAGCTCGCTACAGGCGATGGCCGATCAATTGGCGGTGGCGCTGCACAACGCCCATCTGCTGCGCGAATTGGAGACGGCCCACGCGGAGCTGGTGCGCACCAAGACCTTCGAGGCGGTAGCGGCGGCGACGACCGAAGCCATTCATTGGATCGGTAACAAGGCGCTGCCCATCACGGTGAGCGTGCAGCGATTGCATGAGGACCTGGCGGATTTGTCGGGGGTGGATGCCGAGGTTGTCGAGTCGATGCGCGAGGATTTGACGCTGATCGAGGCCAGTGCCCAGTTGATCGTGCAGGTGAAGGAGCATCTCATCGGCCCGGCCCGCGAGTACATGCCGGCGCCGGCGATGATCGAGGACGTGGTGAAGGACACGGCGCAGGTGATGGGCATTGCGCCGGAGGTGATCCATTTCACCGTCGCGCCCGACCTGCCCCTGGGCGTTGCCGACACTACGCAGCTAAGCCGCGCGTTCCGCTACGTGCTGCAAAACGCGCTGGAGGCTACTGAAGCTCTCGACGTACCACGTATCGATGTGGAAGTCGATCTGGTCGACGAAAGTGGTATGCGCTACGTGGTGACGCGCATCGCCGACAACGGCCCTGGCGCAACCGAGACAGATTTGAACAAGATATGGGTCTCGTTCTACACCACCAGAGGGGCGAAACACGCCGGGCTGGGCTTGCCGGCTTGCCTGCAAATCCTCAAGCAGATCGATGGCAAAGCGGTAGCGCGCAAACGTCCGGAGGGCGGGATGGTCTTCGAATTGTACGTGCCCGCACATACCGGCGTCACAGCGAACGGCGCGGCCAATCTCCCGGCCGGCACACGGGTTTTGCTCGTCGATGATGACGATGTGTGGAGCCGCTTTGTCGAGCGGACGTTGACCGAGGCACAGAACACCGTCACCCGCGTGGTGGATGCCGGCGATGTCGACGGTGGCGACGCTTTCGACGTCATTATCGTGGATGACGTGTTGGCCGCGGCGGATAGCCTTACGGTGTTGCAACAGATTTCCAGAGCGGGGGCTGCGGCGAAAACGCTGGTGGTGGCTTCAAGCGTGCGCGTCGAACGGATGATGGATTTGCTGCGCTTTGGGGTGCGCGACGTGCTGCCCAAACCGTACACCGCCGCGGCGTTGGCCGAAAAACTGGGTATCTAGCTCACAGAAACCGGGATTTTTCTTAAAATCCCGGTTTCTTTATAGGGCATCGAACTCGTTCACTGCGCCAGGGTAGGGCGCTAGTGCCTGACGTAGCGTGTCGATCAGCCAGGGACGTTCCTCCGGTGGGATGAAGGCGGCCTCGGCGGAATTGCGCAGCATGTGGTAAATTTGGCGTTCCTCGATGCCGAGGGCGGCGACAGAAACGACGTATTCGTCGGTGAGGGTCGTGTCGCTGATGCTCGGATCGTCGGTGTTGAGGGTGACACGCAGCCGCAAGTTGTAGAGATCGGACAGGGGATGCTGCCCCATACCATGCACGGCCCCGGTTTGCAGATTGCTCGTGGGGCAGACCTCCAACGCCACTTTTCTGTCGTAGAGCAGTTGGACTACGTTGGAATCCTCAATGGAGCGAATGCCGTGGCCGATGCGCTGCGCGTCGAGGTGTTGGACCGCGGTATAGACGCTCTCCGCGCCGGCCCATTCTCCGGCGTGGATGGTGATGTTCACGCCGGCCTGGCGGGCACGCCGGAAAGGCTCCAGGAATCGCTCGGCGGGAAAGCTGACCTCGTCCCCAACCAGATCGATCCCCCGCACCAGGTCGCCGAAATGCGCGATGCTGAGTTCGACAATTTCGTAGGCAGTGTGGAGGGATTCCTTGCGGGGGACGGTCAGAATCAGGCAGGTGCGCGTGCCGGTTTCAGTTTGCGTTTCGCGGGTCGTCTCCTTGACCCATTCGACCACGTCATTCAGCGAGAAGTTTTGGGTATTCGCCAGGGCTTCGGGATTGAAGCGCAGTTCCAGGTAACGGATATTGTCGTGGGAGGCATCGATGATGGCCTCGCGCACCACGCGCTGTACCGCCTCTTTGGACGTGTAAAAATGGCGCAGCAGTTCGAATTTTCCCAAGAAAAGCTGGTAGTCGGGCGGATCGTCGGTGATTTGGACGTAGGGACGCAGTTGCTCGATATCGTAACTTGGCAAGTCGATGCCGTGTTCCAGCGCAATCTCGGCCAGAGTATTCAGCCGTAGTGAACCTTCGAGATGCCGGTGTAGATCGATCTTGGGGAGATGATATGCCCATCCCCATAATGTACCGGCAGTTTGAGGCGGCTCTGGTAGCGTAGCGGCTGCTATATGTGGCATTTTTAGTAAGTCTTGCACCATAGTTCAACGCTCCATCCCGGTTGCTATGAAGGCGCTGTTTGTTTCGAGCGTTTCCAATGTGTTATACCCGTATTATATCAGATGAAGGCAATTCGTCAGCTCGATCCCAGCGATGCGTCAGGGCTATCGCATTGGCGCAACCTTCCGGGAAGCTCAACGCGGCCTTGAAATAGCGAAAAGGCGGTTTTATTCCAGGGTTTTGCTCCAAATCATACGCGCGCAGCTTCCCGGAAGGTGCAAATACGATAGCCCCAAGCGATGCGTACCTAGCGCCGGCGAAATAGCCAACCCCAATAAATGATGGCGCTCGCGAGATTGATCCCGATCCCCAGTGTGAGGGGAAGGTAAAACGTCAGCAGCGCGAATTCGACGGTGAGTACCCCGGCCGGTTGTTGAGCCAGGGCGGCGCTACACTGAAAGATGTAGCTCAACGTCGCCACGATCAGCAAGGTGCTGCCGAGATCGAACCCGCGGTAATACGCCTGCATCTTGGTCACTTCGCTCATCCTGCGGCTCAGAATTCGCAGCAGCCAACTGATGTAAAGGATGCCGATCAATATTCCCGTGCCGAGATGGGACGTGAGCACCTCAATATCGGTCATGGCCCCGTTCTCCCATCATTCTTTCGTAGAGCAAGTTTCCCATTCCAATCAACAACAACCCGGCGAACAAGAACAAAACGTCCGCAACCGGGTCTCCGGCGAAATCCGGCCGGGCGTCGTGGGTGAAGAAGCGGCTGACATACCGTACTGCACCGGCGCCGGTAAACAGGATCGGAATCAGGTAAAGCTGGTACCACGTTTGCTGCCGTGACGTGCGCTCAAAGAAATGGGCAATCGCCATCAGGATGACCTGGAGAGCGATAATCCCTATCCAGATGAGGCTACCCAGGATGATTCGCAGAGGGATGGTGGACACGGCGCTCTATCTTCTCACAAAGGCTTTCATAAATGAGTCTGTCATCCGTTTGGGTGCGCCGCTCAACACCCCTTCCCGCCCCTCGAAGGGTTGCAGCACTTTGAGACCCTGTGCATCGATCTGGTATTGGCGGATCGTGCTATCGTGCGCGCTGCCACGCATCTTTAGGGCGACGATGGCGCGTTGCACCACGCTTTCGATTTCGACGTAGCGCAGCATGATGTACGTGTCGGCCAGAAATTGGATGCTGGCATCGAGCTGGCCTTCGAGACCCTCACCGAAGAGGTGGGCGCTCTCGCGTGTCAGGATCATCGTCAAATCCTGGCGTTTCAGCGCGTTGAGGTAGCCGTACATCAGTTTGCGCAGCTTCACGGGATCCTGGTGCAGCCCCTCGAAGTGGGTGATGCTGTCGATCAGCATGCGTTGCGCTCCCATTTCGGCGATCAGGTTTTGGATGGTTCCCCCAACGTGTTCCAGGTCGGCTTTGGTGACTTCCGGGCTGCTCATAATGATCTTGAGCCGGTTCTGGCGCTCCAATTCCCGGAAATCCCAACCGAACGACGCCGCGTCGCGGTAATACTGCTCGGGAAATTCCTCGAAGGTGAGGATGATGCCCGGTTCGTCACGGCGCGCGCCCTCGTAGATGTATTGCATGCCCAGGGTGCTCTTGCCGGTTCCCGGTGCGCCTTCGACCAGATTGGCCGTGCGGGGTAGGAATCCGCCGTTCAACATCGCGTCTAGCCCTGGTATACCTGTGGTAACTCTCGTTTCATTTTGCACGTCATCCTCCTCATTGCCGGACCATATGATAGATGACTTTGCGCCGGAATTCTCGATCTTGCGTTGCTTTGACGAATTGTTGTAGGAGCGTTCTGGTCGCCGGATTAGCCTTTAGCATGTAGACTCGCATGTCGTCCACCGGCATCTCTTCGAGCAGCCCGTGGCGCGCGAGGTCTTGCAGCTCGGTTTGCACGTCTTCGGCGGTGCGCCCGGTATACCGTGCGATGTTCTCACTGGTATCCATCGTATGCGGGTTCTCGTGAAAGAAACGCAGTAAGTCCCATTTGACAAACGAATCTACGTAAGTTGTCAGGAAGTTGAACAGCTCCGGATCCATATCTTTCATCACACGCGCAGTCAGGTCCTCTCTTCTCATCACGCCTCTCAACCTTGTTGCATTATTACGACTCGGCCACCTACAGGGCAGTTACGCCTTTGGTAATTTTGGACAGGATTCACAGGATCAGTCTTCGGTGACATAGCGCACGACGTTCGCTCGTCGATCCGCTTTTAGATGGCAGTCTTTGTATTTCCTGCCGCTGCCGCAGAAGCAGGGGTCGTTGCGCCCAAGTTTCCGGCCTCCCGAGCTGGCTCGCACGGGCATAGGCTTGGACGCGGCTTGATTGCTGCCGCCGCTGGCACGGAACACGGGCTGGCGCGGTGTCCCCCCCCTTAGTCCCCCCCATGAGGGGGGAGAGGATGCGGCACGGCGTTGTTGCTGCGGGATCAGGAACAGTGAGCGTGCGATCTGTGCTTGCACCGAGCGCAACATCTCCTGGTAAGTCTCGTAGGCCTCTTTCTGATAAGCCACAATGGGCTTCTGCTGTCCGATGGCGCGCAATCCAATACCCTCGCGCAGCATGTCCAGGTCCGTCAGGTGCCGTACCCAGTGACCGTCCAATTGTTGCAGCATTAGCTGCCGGTCCCGAAAAACGCGCATCACGTCGGTGACGACTTGCTTGACCTGTTCCTCGATCTCCGTAGGCATGCGGCGGATGGGCTGATCGTACCACTGCGCGACGGTGTCCCGGCCGATGCGGGCATCGATCGTCTCGACAATCATAGTGGTATCCGGTCTTGGCGTCTCGCCCAACATTTTCAGTGAGGTCTCCTCCTGGCGCATCGCGCGATAGACGTCCTCGCCGATCCTCTGGTTGATTTGCCAATAGGCGCGGTCGGCCTCTTCGACGCACGCTGCGACGATCTCATCCGGGGTCAAGTCGTTGAACTTTCGGGCCGTGAAATTGTATAGCGCCGGGACGGCCTGGCGAAGTTCTGCCAGCATCCCTTCGATGTCCCACTCGTCCTCGTAGCCCTGCGTTTTGGATTCGACGATGCGGCGGATTTCAGATTCGACCATCTCCAACAAATCGTCGTGCAGGTCTTCACGGCTGAGAATCTTGGCGCGCTCCTTGTAGACGACCTCGCGCTGTTTGTTGACCACGTCGTCGTATTCGAGCACGTGCTTGCGGATGTCGAAGTTGAACCCCTCGACGCGCTCCTGGATGGATTCGATGGCTTTGGCGATAGCGCCGAATTCCAGCGGGGCATCTTCCAGGCCGGCGCGATCCATCCAGGGTTGCAGGCG
>Ga0129302_1003078_pt1 | contig 11624 bp, 12 predicted proteins | sample BlaSprsedimmetaG_FD_94476 | JGI IMG/M metagenome (GOLD analysis project Ga0129302, IMG submission 94476) | Hot spring sediment bacterial and archeal communities from California, USA to study Microbial Dark Matter (Phase II) - Blank Spring... | ecosystem: Environmental > Aquatic > Thermal springs... | reverse complement strand
GCTTAAAGATCATCTTTATACACTATCTTTCTTTATCAGCTATGGCTTTCTGGCAGCCTTTCCATCTGGGATACCATTTCGTATGCCAGCGTCATAAGCGAGAACAATAGGATTTTGGGTTTGCCTCTGCTTTTTCCCGCATTCCACACGATTCACACGAATAAATTTTTCTGTATCACTCATCTCTTCTCCGCCATAGTTTTTATAAAAGTGCCAGCTTTCCGGTCTTTTTTAACATTCGGAAAAGCAAGCACCCGATTGTGCATCACCGCATAGATGCCGGGTGTCAGCAATCTGGCAGCCAGCAACGCTTCCGTCACATTTTGCATCGCATCAGTATCCTTAAAAACAAAAGGCTGCATTGCCCCGGTGAGTATGATGGGGCAGGCCGGCTTTTCGATTTCATTATAAAGCTTTTCTCCGGTAATTTCCAATGTGTCGGTGCCATGCAGAATGATAACAGCCTCACTGCTTTTCATAGCCTGATTGACGATTCGTTGGATGATTTCCCGGTCATTGTCATCCATATCAAGGCTGTCTTTGAAAATAATGCTTTGCTGCATAATTTCCAAATCTGGCAGCCGAAGCGAATTGATAATCCGAACCATCACCGACGAATAGTTACTCAGGCTGCCATCCAGTTCATTATAGGTCTTTTCTATGGTGCCGCCTGTACTTATCATAGTTATCTTCATGCTTCTCTCCTTACCGGAAAATTAGCTATTTTTAGGCGCGCTTCCAATGGCGAAGCTCTTTTCATAAAAATTAATATCAGCTAAGAAAACGTTTGGAGAAACGGCGGAATCATCTTAAGCTTATTCAGGTGAAATAGACAGGGAGAAAGCAATGAAGAAACCAATCGAACCATTTCGTATCAAGTCAGTTGAAGCCATACCTTATATCTCGCGGGAAGAGCGAGAAAAAATCATCAAAGAGGCGGGCTATAATGTCTTTCTAATCAGCTCTGACAAAATATATATAGACCTATTGACAGACAGCGGCACCTCCGCCATGAGCGATAACCAGTGGGCCGGGCTGATGCATGGTGACGAAAGCTATGCCGGAAGCCGTAACTACTTTCACTTTGAGGAAACCATCCGGGAGCTGACGGGCTTTAAATATATCATCCCTACGCATCAGGGGCGGGTCACCGAGAATCTGCTCTTCTCTGTGATCATGAAGCCGGGGCAACTTATTCCCAATAATAGCCATTTTGACACCACTCGGGCTAATGTAGAGGCCAAAGGCGGCATTGCCAAAGACCTACTCTATCCCTGGGCTCATGAACCCGATTATGAGCATCCTTTCAAGGGTAATATCAATCTGGAAGCTTTGGAAGCTTTGATTCAGGAGACAGGCGCCGAAAATATACCCCTGGGTATGATAACCGTCACCAATAACAGTGGCGGTGGTCAGCCCGTGGCAATGGATAATATCAGGTCTGCTTCCGAAATCTATCACAAATATGGCATTCCCCTTTTTCTCGATGCCTGCCGTTTCGCCGAAAACGCATGGTTTATTAAGTCGCGGGACCCAAAATACCACAATACATCCATTCGAGATATTGTTTTAGAAATGTTCAGCTATGCAGATGGCTGCACGATGAGCGCTAAAAAGGATGGTTTGGTGAATATTGGCGGCTTTCTGGCCCTCAATAATGCGGAGTGGAATGAACGCATCAGCAACCAGCTTATTTTGATAGAAGGCTTTCCGACCTATGGCGGTTTAGCGGGGCGCGACCTGGAGGCCATCAGCCGGGGTCTGAAAGAGGTTGTTGATGAACGCTATCTGGAATATCGTATTGGCCAGATTGCAGCTATAGGAGAAATGCTGGATGGCTTTGGCATTCCCTATGTGAGGCCGGCGGGGGGACACGCCATTTATATTGATGCCAAGCGTTTTTTGCCTCATATCCCCCCCCATCAGTTTCCGGCGCAGGCTCTGGTGGCTGCTCTATTTGTTGAGGGCGGCATTCGCGGCGTTGAGATTGGCAGTCTGATGTTTGGCAGCGCTGACCCCAAGACGGGTAAGTTTCAGGCGCCGCAAAATGAGCTGGTGCGGCTGGCAGTGCCCCGCAGAGTCTATAGCTACCTCCACCTCGAATATGTAGTCCAGGCATTGGCTGAAATTTACAAAAAGCGGGATAAGATTAAAGGTTTAAGGCTGGTTTATGAAGCGCCGGCGCTGCGTCATTTTACAGCCCGTCTGGCGGAAATTGATTAAAATCTTTGCAAGAAGATGTTTAAAAAAAGCCACCTTTTCCTGATTCTTTCTTCCTTTTTGCCGGTTCTTTCTCTTGCTGCCCCTTATTGGCTTCTTTTAGAAAAGTCAGCCAGCTCTGAGAATGTGCAGAAATATCTTCCCGATGGCGTGACGATTCGCTACTACAGCCCTGCACTTCACGCCATAAGTGTAAATAGTCCAGACAAAAAAGAAATCGGAGAAATTCCAGGCGTTAGAGAGATAAAAAGTCTTTGCATACTTTATTTTCCAAGGCCAGTAATTTATGAAGGCTCTTTGCATAAAGGGGGAAATGAATTTTACGGTGCGATGTATCAGCAATTGGCAACTATGAAAATTCCCGAGCTGCATTCTTTGGGTATCACTGGCAAGGGGGTTCGCGTCGGGGTGATTGATACAGGTTTCAAAAAGAGTCTGCCGGCTTTTGAGCGGATTTTGGCTGAAGGACGGCTTATCGCTGAGCGTGATTTTGTTTTTGCAGATGAGGATACCGATGATAATCCTGACGAGAGCCCACAATTGTTTTCAATACATGGCACTGGCTGCTGGAGTCAGATAGGGGCCTATGTTGAAGGCGAAATGGTGGGCGCCGCTTACGATGCAGAATTTGTTTTGGCAAAAACAGAAGATATTCGCAGCGAAACCCGAATTGAAGAAGACAATTTTGTGGCTGCTATTGAGTGGTTTCATTCTCTTGGTGTTAATGTGGTGAGCTCTTCCTTGGCCTATCTTGATTTTGACGGCGAAGATGATGATTACAGCTTTGCAGACCTGGATGGAAAAAGCACAATGGTGGCTCAAATTTGCAATTGGGCCGACCAGCAGGGAATAATCATCGTCACCGCGATGGGCAATGAAGGTCCCGGGGAAAGCACACTATGGAGTCCTGCTGATGCGGAGGGGGTCATCTCTGTTGGAAGCGTGGATAGTGAGCTGAATCCAAGCTATTTTTCCAGCAGGGGTCCCACTGCAGATGGCCGCGTCAAGCCTGACATCATGGCGCCGGGGCAAAACTGTGCACTGGCCAGCATCAGTGGCGGTGTGCGTTATGGCACCGGAACATCTTTTGCCACACCTCTGATTGCCGGTGGGGTGACGCTCCTCAGAGCCGCTTTTCCGTCTTGGACTCGGGAAGATATGCTCTATGCCTTTCGCAAGCACTCATATTTGTCTGAAAAATCGAATGAACTGGGCTGGGGCTTACCCGATTTTGAGGCGATTTTGCGCGATTTTCAAAATCAGGCAATGGCTAATATTCAAATCAAAGCTTTTCCCAATCCCGCGCGCTATACCATAAATCTTCGCTGGGATAATGTAAAGCCCAGGGTCAGACTTACGCTCTACAATCTGCTGGGGCAAGAGATTGGTGACTATCAGAGCATTAGCTACGAGCCAATTCACCTGGTAAATTTGCCTGTTGCACATCTCCCGGCAGGAGTATATCTCATTTCTGCTGAAAAGAGCTCCATCCGCTTTATCAAATATTAGTTTTCATAAATAATGGCTCTATAAATCAAAAGAGGCTGTTTCCAGCCTCTTTTTGATCTATGAAAAAGGCGATGTCGCAGAGGATTATTTATCAACGACCTCAAAATCGGCGTCTTCTACATCCTCTTTGCCATTGCCGCCATTTCCTGGCTGAGCCGAGCCTTGCGGCTCTTCCTGGATATTATCAGCTCCCGGCTGGCCCTGGGCGTTAGCAGCAGCATAGATTTTCTCAGAGACTTTCATCATTGCTTTCTGTACTGCATCGATTTTTTCCTTGATCTCATCAACACTGTTGCTGTTTTTCACTTTTTCCAGCTCGTCGAGGGCAGCAGTCACAGGCGCTTTATCTTCTTCAGTGAGTTTCTCACCAAAATCTTCCAGAGATTTTTTTGTAGTGAAGAGTATCTGGTCAGCCTGATTGCGTGTATCTACCGTTTCTTTCCACTTCTTATCCTCTTCGGCGTGCTCATCTGCTTCCCGTTTCATACGCTCAATGTCATTGTCGTTTAGGCCGCTGCTGGCTTCAATGCGAATATTCTGCTCTTTGCCGGTGGCTTTGTCTTTGGCTGAAACATTGAGAATACCATTGGCATCAATATCAAATGTCACTTCAATCTGGGGAATGCCGCGGGGTGCTGGTGGAATGCCATCCAGGATAAATTTACCAAGTGTCTTATTGTATGCAGCCTGTGTCCGCTCACCCTGGAGAATGTGTATTTCTACAGAAGTCTGATTGTCGGCTGCAGTGCTGAATACTTCCTGTTTTTTAGTGGGAATGGTGGTATTGCGCTCAATCAGTTTGGTGGTAACCCCGCCCAGTGTTTCAATACCCAGACTAAGGGGTGTCACATCCAGGAGGAGAACGTCTTTCACTTCACCCTGGAGCACTCCACCTTGGATAGCAGCGCCGATGGCCACGACTTCATCAGGATTTACCGATTTATTAGGTTCTTTGCCAAATAGCTCTTTTACAACCTGCTGTACTTTGGGAATGCGGGTTGATCCGCCAACTAAAATGACCTCATCAATCTCGTTAACAGTGAGGTTGGCATCTTTTAGAGCTTTACGGCAAGGCTCCTTTGTCCTTTCAATAAGATCATGAACCAGCTCTTCAAATCTGGAGCGGCTCAAACTCAGGTTCAGATGTTTGGGGCCGTCCTGATCGGCGGTGAGGTAGGGCAAGTTGATTTCTGTGGCCGTGGAACTACTCAGCTCGATTTTAGCCTTTTCTGCGGCTTCTTTAAGCCTTTGCATTGCCATAGGGTCTTTGCGGATATCAATCCCTTCTTGTTTGCGAAATTCATTTGCCAGGTAGTCAATGAGTTTCTGGTCGAAATCGTCACCGCCCAGATGTGTATCGCCATTGGTAGATTTTACTTCAAAAACACCATCGCCCAGTTCCAGAATTGAAATATCAAATGTGCCGCCGCCAAGATCAAATACAGCTATTTTCTCGTCTTTTTTTCGGTCCAGACCGTATGCAAGAGCTGCTGCAGTGGGCTCGTTGATGATGCGTCGAACACTCAATCCGGCAATTTTTCCGGCATCTTTGGTGGCTTGCCGCTGCGAATCATTAAAGTAAGCTGGTACAGTGATAACCGCTTCGGAAACTTTTTCACCAAGATAATCTTCAGCGACCTGTTTCATTTTCTGCAAAACCATCGCGCTGATTTCTGGCGGTGAATACATTTTGTCTCCCACCCTTACCCGCACATCTTTATTGGGACCTTTTTCCACTTTGTAAGGCACAGTTTCAATTTCACTGCCTACTTCATCATACATCCGGCCCATGAAGCGTTTGATGCTTGATATCGTGTTTGCCGGATTGGTGATTGCCTGACGTTTAGCGCCGGCGCCCACCAGCCGCTCACCGTCCTTTTTGAAAGCGATTACTGACGGGGTTGTCCTTCCGCCTTCTGAGTTGACCAAAACTTTTGGGTCTTTGCCCTCCATAATTGCGACGCAGGAGTTGGTCGTTCCCAAGTCTATTCCGATGATTTTTCCCATTTTTCTTCTCCTTTATTTTAATTGTTGTTTCTTAAAACCAGCAAACGGATGAGCTGAAGCACAGCCATCGTTGCAGCGGCGACATAGGTCAGCGCGGCGGCATCCAGCACCTTTTTCGCGCCGCCAACCTCTTTCGTCGTCAGGAAGCCATTGCTTTTGAGAATGGCCAAAGCTCTGCTGCTGGCATTAAATTCTACCGGCAGGGTGACAAGCTGAAAGAGGACCGCCGCGGCAAATACCAGAATACCGATATCCACCAGCATCGGGAAACTGAATATGAAGCCGATGAAAAAGAGGGGCAGCGCCATATTGCTGCCAATGCTCGCTGCCGGATAGATAGCGGTTCGCCATTGCAGCGGGGCATATTGCTCTTTATGCTGAATAGCATGGCCCACTTCGTGTGCTGCTACTGCCAGAGCCGCCAATGAATTACCGTGGTAATTATCCGGTGACAGGCTCACCAGCTTTTTCTTTGGGTCATAGTGATCACCAAGAAAACCCTGCCCTTCCACAACGGCCACGTGTTGCAGACCATTGCGGTCTAAAATAGCCCTTGCCACCTGAGCGCCATTCTTGCCAAATGAAGATGTAAGCCGCAGATATTTTTTGTATGTGCCTTTTACCTTACTCTGGGCATAGAGTGCCAAGACTAGAGCTGGTATCAGCATAAAGAATGTCCAGTCAAGATAGAACATCTTTTTTCCTCCCTCTTTTCAAGCGCTGAGCTTATAACAATCACCGTGCCAATAATGTTAGATGTGGATATGGCGCAATAGCCTGTCAATATGGCAAGCGCTTGCTGACAATTAGCACAATCTCCCAACAGATTTTAAGATTTTATTACTTTATGGCACAAAAGTTAGCTCGTTCAAAAAAATGAGCAGAATACTTAATGCTGCAAGCGCAGCTTTAACACGCATTTTAAATCGCTCTTTATCACGGAGCATCTTTTCATTTTAGCTCGATTTTCCACTGGGCAGAACTGGTTTTCTCTCAAATTTTATCCTGAGAAAGTGAGGGGAGCGATAGAGTTAGAAATTGCGCAGATATTTTTTGATTTCGTCAGCAATTTCCTCTGCTTTTTCATAATGCACAAAGTGTCCGCAGGCGAGATGATGCCCTTGGCCATTAGTGATTTCTGATAAAAAATGCGTTAGCTTCTCCTGCCAGTCCGGGAAAAATGAATCACCACCATCAGAAATAAAAAAAAGCATCGGGGTCTCAGCAGGAAGGGGATAGGATGCGATGGTTTGGATATTCTTTGGAATGTAATCAATCTCATTCACCATATTCCTTGTGAGGGCGCTGCGATAAAAAAGGGCTTTTATAATGCGTTTATCCGCTTTAGAGAGCGCAGTTGACAGGATTATGGGAAGCATTTTTTTTAAAGTCGCTTGGTCCATCAGGCGGGTCACGCCAACTCGCGAAATGATTGCCAAAATCTTTAGCTGCTTTTCTTGAGACCGGAGCAGGGAAAGATCGTCGTACACTGCAGGGACGCTGGGGTCAAGCCCAATAATCGCCTTGACCTCTTCAGGATATTTTTGCGCCCAATGGATTGCTTCCAGACCAGACATTGAATGGGGAATCAGCACGTAGGGAGCGCTTTCTCCCGCCAGCTTCAGGGCTTTCCGGCTCTCTTCAAGTACTGTATCTATGTCTCGTGGTATTTTTGATGGCTCACTCCAGCCGTAGCCCGCCCTTTCAATGACAATAATTCTGAAATTATCAGATAATCTTTTCCATAAGGGCTTGAAATCGAGTGTTGGCGCAACTGTGCCATGCCCGGCTAAAAATACCAGGCTGAAGTCTCCATCGCCTTCTCTATAAATGTGAATTTTTTTTGCTTTATCTCCACCAATTCACCCAACGGCGGAAAATTTCTGGCTTCAACTTTAAGTTGATAGGTATGATACAGATACAATGATGTTAACAGAATGAAAAGCAGAGCAAGTCCCCCCAAAAGGGTTTTGACTAAAATTTTGATAATTCCCATCTTATTCCTCCATTAGATTGATCTTGAATCGTCTTATTTCAGAATGCTGAATGGCATTCCTTGCCGGCTTCTCAAAGAAATGGGTGAGCGCCCCTTGCCCCTTGCTGCATTGAGAAGCGCGATAATAGTTAAAAAGGGCAAGCTTTAACATTTTTCCTGCGCCGGGGCTTTGATGAAAGATTTGATTAAGTTCCAGGCGCTTTCATTTTCGTACATTATTTCATCCTTTCTTAAAAACATTTAATAAACGCCTTTTGTTAATAGTTTTCTGTTTGTAGAATAGCTGCCATTTGCCAGGGCACGTTACATTCAGCATTGAGAAAATCGCTGTTTTGAGAAAACCATAGCAGCAGCGCTTGTATGATTTTTGCGGATAGAAGCGCAATAATTTCAGCATCAAAACTCTATCTTATAGCTGATAAAGGGGACAGGACTCGTGAAAAAATCATTCTCAATCTCCTGAGTTGCTAAATTGTATTTTTTCCCCAGGTATTGCCGTCCTAAAATGTTTTTAATCTGAAATGCTATAAGAGATGATGCTCTGGAATGGTTTATTCGGTAGCTAAGGGTGATATCAGAGATGCTTTCGAGATTTGCAGGGCGATACGTAAATGGCGCTGCTTCATCATAAACAATATCACCTCTCTGAGCACTTGCATTAATATCAATCGCTTGATGCCAATAGGGACCATAAAAGGCGATTTTTCCGTTGATGCCCAGCAGGTTTTTACCGCCAATTGTCCATTCTTTCCCACCGAGAAAGTTTATCACAGCGTTGCCATTGTAGCGTGAATTGTAGCTTTGGCCATCGCCACCGATGTAATTAGATTGGTAGAGCGAGGCGGTGATAAGATAGTAGTAGCCTTCATTAAGATAACGTTCAAGAGTCAGATCAATCCCGTAGTTTTCTCCGGTTCCCTTATTAACCAGAGCCTTGTCGAAGCACCAGTCCTTTTGAAAATTCAGCATCGAATAGGCTTCTCCATCAAGAACCGGCACATTGTAAAGATGCTGGTAATAGGGCTCGATTTTTAACCGTAGGTATGCTGTTGGCAAAAAATCGTAGGCAAAGACAAAATGCTTTGCTCTCATTCTTTTCAGCGACCTGTTTGGAAAATGCGTTTCGCCGTCGGGCTGAGCTTGTGATACAAAATAAACGAATAGCGGCTCAATCTGGCTGTGCATTCCAAAGCCGATGGAGAATCGATTTTGGCGATTTGCCTGAAAATTTGCCGAGAGGCGTGGTTCGATTAGAAAATCATCATTCAGCTCAAACCATGACGCATTTAGCCCGGCAATCATTGAGGTGTATTGACTGAAGATATATTTCGCCTGGTAAAAAGCTTTCAGTTCGGCGCCTCTCCCTTACCCCTTCAAGAAATTAGTATAATTTCCCCTTTGAAAATCCCTCGCGTTTCCATGAAGCCGATAGTGATGCACATTGGCGTGAAACCCTGTCCTTAAACTCATGCGGGATGATGAAACAACTCATACAATTGAATTTACCGCTGTCATTCCCGCTTAGCTTTCGATAGAGAAAAGTGGGTGCAATTCAGACGGCGTTGTTTCTGAGAGCCTGGCATCTTCGCGGTATTGATGTATGCCGGCGCTGATGGCAATGTTTGTACGGATATGAGATTTTGCCGCCAGGGGGAGAATATGACCGATACCCATCACTCCCATATCATAGCTAAACTGCATATTCTTCCTGTTCTCGGGATAAATCCATCTCTCCACTGCATCATAACCTTTCATTGAGCTTTCGCTTAAGCCGCCCACGCCCCAAATGGAAAAATGTCCTGCTTTCCGAGTGGGAATATGAATTTTGAATGATAAATCCTGATATACAGGCAGCTCATTGGCATCTTTTACTTCAGGCAGCAGGGGGAAAATTAAGGCCATCGTGGAATAACGATAGTTGAGCAGGAAAGAGCTGCCGCTTCCGTCTTTGATGGGACCCTCAGCAGCCATTTCAATACCCTGCACGCCTACCTGAAAAGCATATTCATATCGTTCATTATTGCCATTTCGGAGCTTTATATCAAAAACACCGGCAGACGCATTGCTAAATTCTGTGGGAAAAGCGCCGGTATAGAAATCGGAATTGGCTAAAAGCTGACTGCTGAAAATGGTCAATCCGCCTCCGCCGGTAATATTAGAGCCGGAGAAGTGGCTCGGAGCGGGTATATCAACACCTTCCAGGATCCAGAGTAATCCTTTAGGTGCATTTCCTCTAACCACAATTGCATTTTGGTGTGCTGCCACCGGACTAACGCCGGCAAAATTTCCCGCCATCCGGCCTGGATCGTCTAATGCGCCGGCATATCTTCTCGCCTCTTCTACAGAAAAAGTGCGGGCGCTGACAGAAGACATACTATTGACAGGACGGTCTTTGTGAATATCTGCTTTGACGATGATGTCTTTATGTACCAGAATCGAGCGCTTCAAAGCCACATTAAGCACAAGCTCTTTGCCGGAGCCGAGCAGCAACTCTGGTATGACCAAAGGTTCGTATCCAATAAAGCTTACTTGCAAATTGTATCTGCCTACTTCAACCATATCAATCTGAAAATAGCCATCCATTTCTGAAATGGCGCCATAATCGCTGCCTTGTAAGATGATATTTGCGCCTGGCAATTTCTCCATCGTTTCTGCATCATAGACATTGCCTCGTATCTTTTGGGTGGGTTTCTGAGCATAAACATAATTTATGCTCATCAATAGCAAGAATGTGATTGCCCCTATACGTTTCATCAGTTTTTCCTTTCATAGCTCAAGCGACCCGATTCTTTTTTTTATGGCCAAATTAACGGATTTTTTCCAAAGTCAATATAAGTGGTGGCATTGCGCAAATTCATATTTTTCTATAGAGGTGATCTTAGGAAAAAGGTTGTCACTATTCAGACTTTAGGCGGAAATGCGTGTTGTAATCTCGAATGGCCGCAAATAGATAGACTTGGCCTTTGCTGGCTATGAAGCTTGCACCGAGGGAAAGAGCTTGTCCACTCATAAATGTCCCCCAAAAGAGAAAGGGGTCATTCTTTGGCGCTGCAGAATTATTTATATATCACAGCAGGTCTGCAACAGGCATGGCAGCGCCAAGCAGCGCTAGGGGTTTTGCAATGCGCCTTTGCCTCTTATAGTTATCAATGAGCGCTTTGCCGCTAGGGGTTTTCGACAACAGCGCATGAAATTCCGGATTATTGGGAAAGTAGCTTTGCCGCCCCCCATCAATCGTAAAAACAAGCCCCTTAAAAGGCACAATTTGCGGATAGATATTTTTTGTGAGCTAAATATTGATACTCATTTCTGCTTCTAGGGAGTCAGGCATTTCCCGAGATATGCCTTCAAAAGGCTGTGATAAAAGCAGAAGTGCCCATAAATATGTTTTCAGGTTTTCAGCTATCATTTCATTGCCTCGTCTCTCGATTGAATTCTTATTTGATATATTCGACGGCTGCTCAATTTTGGGGGACTTACTTATCATTCTGTTAATTTTACGCCAAAGCTGTATGACTGTCAAGGCTAATCGGCTAATGGCAGACTATCAAGTTCCATCTATTTCAAGTTTACAATGCTTGTTCAGTCGTGCTGAAAGAGCTTGAGAAAGCTCTGCTCAAATAAAAGGAGAGAAAGCAATCTCCGTATCTTATTACTCATATTTCTAGATTAATGGATGGTGGATATTTCTAAATTTTCCTGGCATTTTTAAAAAGAGAAGTGCTCTTTTGAGAAAAAATTTATAAACTATGCCGCTTTTTGCAGCCGTGGTGGAATTGGCAGACACGCCAGACTTAGGATCTGGTGCCGCGAGGCGTGGGAGTTCGAGTCTCCCCGGCTGCACTACCTTAAACTATTCATTTGCATATACTTAGAGTACATTGTATTTGTC
>Ga0129302_1003077_pt1 | contig 11626 bp, 11 predicted proteins | sample BlaSprsedimmetaG_FD_94476 | JGI IMG/M metagenome (GOLD analysis project Ga0129302, IMG submission 94476) | Hot spring sediment bacterial and archeal communities from California, USA to study Microbial Dark Matter (Phase II) - Blank Spring... | ecosystem: Environmental > Aquatic > Thermal springs... | reverse complement strand
CTTCGGTCCAGACCCATTGCGGTCTTCGTCGTATTAAGCCGACCACGGCGGATGTTTGGAATGGTTCCGCGGCCGGCTTTCGTCTTCGGGGAGTACCCCTCAGCCGACCATTCTGTCTCAGACCATGGGTCCCCGGAACCTGCCGTTTGCGTTCGCTTATGCTTTATGCCCTGCGGGTACTCGTACTCACAACCGCTTACCAATTACCAATGTGTATTTACCCACACAAAACGTAATAGATCCAAAAGTTTCAATGGGTATGTCCATTCCCTCGGTATTCACAATATTGAGAATCCTGGATGCCTCTTCGTTTGAAACATTTTCGTCCGTGATTCTGAACCAGTCCCGCAAGCCAATTTCATCACAGACTCTTTTAACTTCATCAGCGGTTACATATTCCGGCAGTTTCATCGTTTCTCCTTGTTTAATGAAATCCCGCACAACACAATTATATGCCTGATATTCTTTTTGGTGTCAAAAAAAACCGGGGTCCAAAATCCGAGCCCAGGCTTATGAGAGGAAAGCGGAAAACGGGGGAGGGATACCGCAAGGCGTTTGCCAATTCCCCGAGGGAAGAGGGACGCACCTTCTAATGGGCGTCCCCTGTCCCCCCTGTCCCCTTGGTGAAGGTATGGGGCGATTTTCTTGACAACCTGAATAATAGGTTATATAACCTGAATATGAGGTGAGAAATGCTGGAGGTATTGTTCGGCAGCCGCACGGCGGAACAGGTGTTGATGGTTCTGCATGTATTTGAATCCGGATACGCTTCTTCCATTGCCGGCCGGTTCGAAATTTCCCTCAGCATGGTTCAGAAACAATTGAATAAATTTGAAGAGGGTGGGATCCTGGTCTCCCGCAAAATGGGGCGTACCCGGATGTATGAATGGAATCCACGGTACGCTTTCATGGAGGAATTGCGTTCTCTGCTGCAGCGTAACCTGGATTACCTGCCGGATAGCATTCGGGATCGTTATTACAAAGGACGTTCTCGCCCCCGCAGACGGGGTAAACCGTGAAAAAGATTTCCCCGGATATTTCCCTGCGCGAGTTGGCGCTGCGGGTGGGCCGTGTGCTCAAAGATGCGGGGATTGATGGGGTGCTGAGCGGTGGCGCCGTTGTGTCGATCTACACCCGAACTCTCTACCAGTCCTTTGACCTGGATTTCATTACGCACAGCTCGCTCAAAGACCTGGAAGCCGTATTGTCTCCACTGGGATTTATCCGGAAGGGCAGGCTGTTTATGCATCCGGACACCAATTTTTACCTTGATTTTCCCGCTCCCCCTTTGTCGGTGGGCAATCGGCCGGTGTCGGAATTCAAGGAACTCCGCGATGGATCGGGTTACTTGAAGTTGTTGACGCCGACACATTGCGTAATGGATCGCCTGGCGGCGTATTTCCATTGGAATGATCACCAGGCTCTGGAGCAGGCGCTGATGGTTGCCCGGGCCCAACGGATCGACATGGAAGAGGTACGTTCCTGGTCCGAGGCGGAAGGCATGTCGGATCGATTCCATACGTTTCATGATCGTCTGGAGTAGTGGCGAATCTTGTGTTCATCCGGGGCAGGGGGGCTGGTCTAGTGTGCCTGGCAAGCCGGCACGATTCAGGGGGTTAAACCCCCCCACAGGCAAAGCCTGGCCGGCAGCCCGTTAGCCAGTTTGCATTTAAGGAGGCGACGAATTAAAGACTCTAAGACTGGGGTCTTGAATTGCTACATTTCTGGTATGGCAGGTGAGTGAAAGCACGATGAGGGGTGAGAGGCGGGGGCTTTAATTTAAAAGTCGAAAGTAAAAAAAAGAAGTTTGCCGTGTAACTGATATTTCAAGACGTACCCCGGTTTTCAAGCGGTCAAGTAGTTGGGCGGGTTCCTGAGGAAATCCTCACAGGGAAGAATCAGGATGTGGTCTCTTTTCAGTTTTTCCCTGCCACGGTAGACCAGTATTCCCCGGCTTCGTGGATAGTCGGACAGGAAGGTTTTCAGCGCCCTCAGGTCGGCCGGGCGGATTATGGTCGTGTTCTTGACTTCAATGGCACAGAACAACTCTTGACCATACAGAATGAAATCCACTTCACTGCCGCTTCGGGTTCGCCAGAAATAGATTTCCAGTTCTTTGTTCTGATGGTCGACAAAGGCTTGCAGGTGTTGAAAAACCATTCCTTCCAGGGCGGGTCCTTCAATTTCTCCGGGAACGTCCAAGGGTCCTTTGGGCCGCAGTTTGCGAAACAATCCAACATCAAAGAAGTAGAATTTGGGGCGGACGGCGACCTGCCTTTGGGCCCGTCTGGAAAACACATTCAATTTGCGGGCCATCAAGAGGTCTTCGAGAACCGTCACATATGATTCCACGATTTTCCGCTCGACCTGGCATTCCCGGGCGACATTGGACAGATTGAGTATGGAGCCGTGGGAGAAACTGATGGCCTCCAGGAATCGGGAGAAGTTACCGAAGTTCCGGGTCCAACCTTCCATCATCACTTCCTGCCGGATGTACAGGTCAATATACGCGGAGAGCGCGGCGTTTCTATCCCGGGCGCTGAATACGACCGGGATGAGTCCGGTGTTCAGGGTTTCGGTCAACGAAAACTTTTCTTTGAGTTCCCCCGCGGTGAAGGGATGTAACCGCTTATAGAGCGCCCTGCCTCCAAGAAGGTTGATGCCTCCCAGGCGCAATTTGCGCGCGCTGGATCCGGTTAGAATGAACCGGCGGCCTTGCTTTTCTTCAATCAAGCTGTGCACGGCCGGAAGCAGGTCCGGGATTTTCTGGATTTCATCAATGACCACCACACGCTTTTCCGGCTGGGCATGAACAGTTTCCAGGAGCCTTTCGGGACGCGCGGCGTACGAGCGGAAAAGGTCCGGTTGCAGGAGGTCGATGTAGAGGCTGTCCGGGATGTTTTTTTTTAGCAGGGTTGATTTTCCCGTGCCCCGGGGACCGAAGAGAAAAAAATGCTCCTCCGGTATCTGGAAATCTCTTTTTACATGCTCCATATCTCCTCCGGTCGCCTGAATTACACTAAGTGGAAGTGCAAATTCCAAAATGAGTCCAAAATTGGAAGTTCTGATTCCATATTTGCGCAGAAAATGCTCGTTGTCAACAAGAAAGTGAAAAAAACCGGAGAAGTGAAATGGCCGGCTGTCTGGTCGCGTTTACGCTTCCGCGCGTTGAACAGGAGAGATTGGTGCTGGACCGGGGCTTCCCTGGTGGTCCAGTGGAGACAGAACAGCTGGATCGGAGTGATTCTTCACGCAGTCGTCAACGGCCCCGGTTTCATCGCCATCGCCCTGGGGGTGATGTAATGGAAGAGACGAAAAGAGAGGTCGTGGTAAAGGAGATTTAAAGACAGGATCGATCGCCTGGGCGGAAACCATTACTACACGTAAATCACGAGTTGGATAAATAGCAGAAGAGGGAACGGGAGCTAACGGTAGACTTGCTTGCGGTGACCCACCCGCACCACCAGGATGAGCAACTCACGGTCTTCGATACGGGCAATGATGCGCAAGTCGCCCGCCCGGTATTTCCATAGTTCGCCGAATTTTTTGCCCTGCAAGGTTTCGCCGATGGAGCGGGGGTTCTCCAGTTTCCCCACCCGATCCCGCAGGAAAGTGATGACCCTTCCGGCCACGGGCGGGTCCAGTTTACGCAGCTCTTTTTCCGCTTCGGCGCAGAACCTAATCAACCAGGCCAAGTTCGCGCTCCACCTCTTCCAGGGTCTTGTCTTTGTCCTTTCCGGCATAGTACGCGCCCAGGCGTTTCTCCGCCAGGTAGAGGTCTTCCAGGTCGTCCAAGTACTCCAATATGGCCTCGCGTACATAGAAGGTTTTAGTGCGACCCGTGGCCTTGGCCAGGGCGTCCAGGCGCTTCTCCATTTCTTCAGGCAAGCGGACCGCGATCATGTGGACCTCCCTAGATATACATGTATATCAAACGTGAATAGTATAGCGTGGAATGCGCGCAAAATCAAGTGGAATATGGCGAGGGAAGAGACTGTGGCCAGGGGCTGGGGAATCTCGGATTGCTTGGGGGTGCGCTATAACACCGTCAGTCGGGGGATCAAGCGAGGAGGGTAAAAAGGGGACGTGTTGTACAGTATGACAGTAGGGGGATTCTTGGCGTATGGCCGGAGGCGAGCGGCAAGAGGCAAGAGGCAAGTGGGGGGTGGATGATGTCTCCGTCAGCCGGGCGGTCAAGTGGATGTAAAGTCAGAAAAAGTAGTAATGCAAGACCTGACCCCCAGCCGGTTTCCCCCTGTCCTGGCTTCCCTTGAAATTCTGATCATCCAGTCCTATAATCAGTTCATAGGTAAGATGGGGTTTTCTGTCAAGAAACAGGACCTGTTGCCCGATGGCGCCGGGAATGGCGTTGGGCGCAACCAGTCGTCGAACCAAACAGTTCGGTTAAACTACCATTGTCGTTGACCGCCGCCTGCTTTCCGGCTGCGTGTCTGAAATACACTGCGGCTAGGAATGCGTTGGTATGAATGGTGTGCCGGGAGTCATTCCGCCGCCTGAAATTAGTAAGGAGGTAAAAAATGCAATTTATTAGATGTTTTTTTGGGAAGTTATTGATCGCACTTTTTGCCGTTCTGGCATTGTCCGGATGCGGCCAGGATAAACCCGGAGCCGCGCCATGGCTGAAATCTTCGAAAATGAAGATGACCCCGGCTGCGAGTATTTTTATCGAAGCCGACGCATCAAAACAGCAGAAGCTGACCACCCCTGACGGGAGGGTTGAAGTTGTTGTTCCTGTCGGTGCATTCACGGCCCCGGACGAACTTGTTGTTTCCACGGTCGAAGCCGATCTGCCCGCCCTGGCGGAGTGCTTCGATACGGTTGCTCTTTTCGACATTTCAGCCAAGCAGCAAAATACCTTTGAGAAGCCCCTGCAAATTACGTTTTCCTATGCCGAGTCGGGTCTGAGAAATACTGACAGACCAAGCGCGCTGAAGGCGGCGTGGTGGAATGAGCATTCTGGAAGCTGGCTTTCCGCACCGGTCACTGTGGACGCATCGGCCCGGACGGTGACTATGGAAATGACGCATCTGACTCTGTTCGGGTGGTTTATGGAGAAGCGCGGCTACGAAAGACGCACTTTGGGTGCGTTTGAGGTGATCTGGGACAAGAAAGCTTTAACACCACCGAAAAACAAGGCTGATCGTGCCGCCTGGGACGGCAAGATAATGTACAAATCCGCGAATGACGCGGACAAATACTCCAAAGCCGCGTATGTGAAAGATAAGTCATTGCCGAAGATCGTCCGCGATCTGGGAGCGTATCTGAACCACGCTCTAAAACAATACAAAGACGCCGAATGGAAGATGCCCGATACCCCCATCAGCGTGGTAATCGAGACTTCATTGACAAGCGAGAACATGCGCGACAAGGCCCTTGGCATAATCCACATCGGCGAGTACAATACGTCGTCCAGCCAATTGAAAACCGCTGCCGGGCACGAGTTGTTCCATGCGATCCAGAATGAGTATCTTTGGTCTATCGGTGGAATGACTTTTCTGGGCTGGTTCTGTGAGAGCACGGCTGAGTATGCCGGCAGCATTGTCTGGGGGACTTCACAGCCGACTCGGCGTGTACCCCCCAAGTATTTCAGTGAACGACTGGACTCCGAAAAGAACGAGCACGAATATCACAGTGCCCATTTTATCAATCATCTTGTCGGACCCGGATCCACAGAGCAACGGCTTAGAAGCCTGCGGAAGCTATGGACCGGAACACTGGACAACCATGGTGTGACCGATGCTTTGGATATTCTCTATCCCATGCATCAGTTTTTAAGTAAAAGCGGAGGCGGAGGATTGAATCGATCTTTCAAAGATCACGTTTACGAGGTTTGTTTTGGAGCCAACAGCCCCATGTCGTCGGGGACGTCGCCGTCGAGCAATCGTCCTCCCGTCGAGATGGCTGAAGGATGGGCTCTGCTCAAAGCAAACGAAACCTCTGCACCGGGTCTGATCATGATGCTCAAGGGTAACCGCCGCGCCAAGGTCTGGGCCGTCCGCGCACAGATGCCGGATAAACAGAAAACCCGTCCGGTCAAGCTTACCGTAAAAGGCGAGCTACACGGAAACATCACCGCAACGGCACATGTTCTTGCAGGAGGCGCCCGCTCAAGCCGGGCCGTAAAACCCAGGCATTTTTTCACTGATGCCCAACGGGAGGTGAACCTGGTAATCGCCGAGGACGATGCCGTTTATGTTGTGGTAATCAACACTGGCGGCAGGGCAGCAGAGTTATCGTTGAAAGTCGAGCAGGGTGAGGCCTCCATGCTCGATGCACTGCACATGTGCAATTCCTTCCTGGTATCCCTCAGTGCCACACACCCCAACGGGTACAAAGAGAAGATCATTATCACATGCGAGAATGTTCGCTGGCATGGCACTACGTTTACAGCGGATTTCTCGGAAGCAGGCCAAAAAGCCGGCCTTCGTACCACGGACACCCGCACGCGGGTTTCAGGGAGTGTTTCAGCCGATTGCAGTCAGTTGCGGAACCTTCGTGCCCAAAAGTCCCAAGCCATTGTCACCAAGACCCCCAAGGGACCATATAAGCGTGTGGTTGACAAGGAGATGCACGTCGGACAGCTCCCGCTGACCGGTCATGACACGGCCGGCAGCCCTTATTTCCGGTACACCGCGAATGCCCCCCTGAAGGCAGACAACGTTCGTTTCATTACCAGAAACACCGATTCCGACGGCGTACTTGAGACAGGACTTGACGAAATTTTCCTAAAAAAAGGCGAGCTGGCTGTTTCTTTTTCGACGCGCTGAGGGGTCTTCGGAGAGACTGGGTGGGAAGGGGTACGCCCATTAGAAGGTGCGTGTCAAGCGGGCAGAGGAGTTTATTGAATTTTTTCTAGGCGGTCCTGGGGACGCAATAGTCAGCGTCCCGCACTCGGCGACTTCGGATTACAATTTACGGAGCCTTAATGCTCCGCACCAGTGCAGTACAGCATGACAGTGGTGAAATAGCTTAGTTTTATGGGGCGGGCGAGGGTTACGCAAGAAGGTGCCTTTCATCATGGAGAAGACCGGGGCCAGGCCTTGAATTGCGACATTTTTGGCCTGGCAGGTGAATGGATAGTATACCGCGGTAAATGGAGGAATGCCTTGTGGCCGGGGGCTGGGGAATCTCGGATTGCTTGGGGGTACGCTATAACGCCGGCAGTCGGGGGATCAAGCGTTTGGAGAAGCAGAAAAGTACGATTTCAAGACTTTACTCCAGCCTCGCCCAGCAGGCGGTGGATGTGCTCCACCAAGTAGAGGGGAAGGGAGATCAACTCAAATTCCACGGGCGTGATGCGGTCGCCCCGGGAGCTTTGATGGCGAACCGTCATCCTTGTGGGGGGGTTCAGGTCGAAGCGCAGGGCTTTGGCAACTTTTCGGGAAAGAACGAATTGGTGCAGTGACTTCAGTGTACCGCTTTTTCCCGCTTTTACTTCAATGGGAACGATGCGATTGTGCGCCTGGATAACGAAATCGACCTCGGCATTATTGGCTCGACCATCGCGCAGCCAGTAATACAGGCGTGGCGTTTCATCACTGCGATTCAGATAGAGCAGGTGCTGGGCGATGAATTGCTCGGCCATGCCGCCTTTGTTGATAAAATCATCCGCCGTGCCCAGTAAGTCCGTGGATATGTGCTCCACGCCGCACATGCGGTTCATTAAACCGACATCGAGAAGATAGAGCTTGAATACTTTTTCATTCATCCCGGATTTAAGCGGTATGCCGGAAGATGAGCTGTGATGAACAGCAGTTAATACGCGGGCCTTGGTCAACCCGTCGATGGCTTTCTTGAGATCCCGCGACTGGGTGTTGGGATCGATTCGGCTGTATTTGACTTTTTCACCTACTGCAGAAGGAATGAAGTCATACACCCTGTGAATATTGTGCAATTCATTGCCCCGGGCGTACTTGGCGAAGTCGTCCCGGTAGGTTTCAACAATAGACGACTGCACGCGAAGGGCATCCTCCAGGCGGTCGTTTGCCACGTACCGGCTGACGGCTTCCGGCATGCCGCCGATAATGAAAAATTCACGCAGGATGTCAACCAGGCGGCGGTGGGCTGAGTGGGGCACGGAAGAGGAAAAATCGAAATTCCGCAGCAGTTGCTGTAGTTGGGTTTCTTTTTTGGCTTCCAGGTACTCGGAAAAGCTCATGGGTCCCATGAAAAGGTATTCAATCCGCCCGACGGGCATTGAGAAGTTGTGGTTCGCCAGAGTGAATTCCAGCAGGGATCCGGCGGCAATCACCGCAATATGGGGGTGCTCTTCATGGATATAGCGCAATGCTTTCAGCGCTCCCGGTGCGGCCTGGATTTCGTCCAGAAACAGGAGGCTTTTGCCTGGTTCGAAGGATCCGGCTTTTGCGCTGAATTCGAGTTCGGCCAGGAGCGCATCCACATCCAGGTTATTAAACATTTCGTTGTGATAGGGAGTTCGTTCAAGGTTGGCTTCATGGAGTTTCAGCCCTCTGCTGTGGGCGAAATGACGGACCGATGTGGATTTGCCGACCTGCCGGGCCCCGCGGATGACCAGCGGCTTTCGTCCGTCCCGGTCAAACCATTGATTCAATTGCGCGTCAATATGGCGTTTCAGCATGGTTCCTCCAATTGATGACTGCATGGAAGATTATAAAACAGGGGCAAAAAATATGCAAAACATGCAGAAAACAGGCGGGTGAAATATGCAAAACCAAGGAGATGGAAGGGGGATCGGTGCTGTAGTGCGCCAGGCAAGCCGGCGCGATTCAGGGGGTTAAAATCCCCCCACGGGTAAATCCTGGCCGGCAGCCCGTTATCCAAGTTGCATTGAAGGAGACGACGAATTAAATGAAGCCGACGGCTGAGAGCTACCAGGCCGCAAAGCAAGTGAAGGTTGTGCGGGGCAGGTGGTTGAGTGAAAGGGTAAAATACTGAATTATTCAAAAAAAAACCCTAAAATAAATTCCTTTAATTGCTATAATTCTTTCTGATTGGAGAAGACGCCATGGATGATAGAGATCGGGAGTTGGGGATTATTCCCGGGAAGCCGGTGGAGTTGGTCGCGGTAGCCGTCAGGCGGGCCGCGGTCCGATGCGTAGTAATTTCAAGTAAACTGCCGGTTGTTTTGCGGGGCGGATTATTTGCCGTTGAAGGCGAGATCATCACGGTAAAACCGAAAAAAGTCTGGCAATTCGGGCATACGATCAATCTATCAGGGGATGCGCAATCCATCCGTTGCGATGTGAAAGCGTTGCAACTGAAGCCGTTGGCATTGCACAAACTCGGCCCCATGAATCCCGCGGAAGACGAATTTATTCAGGAAAATGATCCGTTTTCGAAATATTACAAGCCGATCCTGGAGCGCGGAGAGCGCAATGTTTTCAAGATGGAGCAAGTCATACCTTTCGAGGATCCCGAGAATTTTGAGACGGATCCCATAATTGATGCCAGTGAATTGCATAATGCCGGAGAATTTTTTGAGGCCAACGAAATTTTGCGTGAAGTATTGACCGCTGACCTGCGCTGTCTGGATGCCCACGCCCACATGGGGAATTGGGAGCTTAACTTCACGAATCACCATAATGACTTTATTCTGGAAATGGCGAAAAGGCACTACCAGGTGGGGGTGGGAATCGGAGAGCTTACCCTGGGGGAGGATTTCCCGGAACTTCTTCCCTGGGGCATCATGGATAATCGGCCTTTCCTGCGATGCTATCACGGCCTGGGCCTGGCGTTGTGGAGGTTGGGAGATAATAATAGAGCCAGGAAAGTTTTTGAGCACATGCTGTGGCTGAATCCCATGGACAACCAGGGCGCCAGGTTCCTGCTGGACGCGATGGATAAAGGAGAATCCTGGTACGACCTGGACTTTTGACATCCCGTGGAAGGATGTTGCGCAAATGGATGAAGATCGAAAAACAAAACTGAAGAATCAAGGAGCGGAGCGGTTGGCGGATGCGCTGCTTGAATTGGCCCGGCGGGATGATGCCGCTAGTGATATGGTGGAACGTTTGACCGCTTTGCCGGAAGAAAACGTCCGGGGGTTCAAGCTTGGGCTGGCCGGTTTAAAGCGGTCACGGCGTTTTATTGATTGGCGTGAGTCTCGAGAATTCGCGCGGCGACTCGATGGGTTGCTGGATGATCTGGAAGCCGGTGTGAAAGATCCCTGGACCGGGGTGGAGCTGATCGGAAAATTTTTTGAGGCGGATGGTTCCGTTTTCGGGCGTTGCGACGACTCCAACGGCATGGTGGGTGACGTTTTCCGGATGCACGCTCGCGCCCTGTTTGTTGATTATGCACAGCAATGCGAAGACAAGGAAAAAATCGCCGACTTGATTATCGAGTTGAATCGCCGGGATGATTACGGGGTACGGGGAATACTGAGCGACTGTTCAGTTGAATGTCTTCCCGAACCGCTTGTGCGTGACATGGTCCGGAGATTGCGGAAAGCCGCGGATCATGAGCATGATGAATACGCCAGGCGTCACCATTACCTTCAGATCGAGTCCCTGGCACGTCAGCTTAAGGATGGAAAACTCCTGGAGGAAACCTGGCTCGCTGATCATAAAGAACTGCCGACGTTTGCGCTGATCGATATCGCCCGGACCTGTCTGGAGAGCGGAGATGCCCGGACGGCCCTGGATCGGCTGAACAGGATACCCGCTACCGAGACTTTCCAAGTCCATGAGAGGGAAGAATTGTTGGTGAAGATCTATCGGCAAATGGATGAAAAAGACAAACTGGCCGAATTGCTCTTCCGGCGCTTCAGGTTCAATCCCTCGCTGGAAAGACTGGATCAATTCCTGGATGTGGCCGGCCTTGACAAGCGGGAAAAGGTCACTGCTGAAGTTGTTGATAAAATATTGACTGGCAATGTTTTCAGGGTTGGACATGTCGAGTTCTTGATCGAACTCGGCCGTATGGACGATGCTGAAGCATATCTGCTCAAGCAATCCGATCGTTTGAATGGTGACCTGTACTACAGTTTGCTGCCCTTGGCAAAGATGATGGGATCGGCGGATCGCCCTCTGGCCGCATCCGTGGTGTACCGAAGCTTGATGATCTCCATTCTGGAGCGAAAGTTCTACAAGGCCTACGGCCATGCGGCCCGCTATTTGCGTAAACTGGATAAATTATCTGAAGGTATTAACGAATGGCGAGAGTTTCCCGATCATGAGTCGTTCAAGCGGGAGTTGATCCGGGTACACGGGCGCAAGACCAGCTTTTGGTCAAAGTACGAAAACTCAAAATAGTTGTGTTGATGGAGAAAAGTGTTTGGTTGAAAGGAGGAGAGGGTAGAATGGGCAAAGGCAAGTTGAAGTGGCGGGATTTGGAGATGGCTTTTGAATTCGTAAGTGCCGGCACCTTCAGCGATAATTCGGCGTACGTTTCCCGCAGCACGGGCAAAATTTTCTGGGAGGGCGACGCAGTGGATGATCTTGAGGAGCTGCCCCCGGATGTGGATACCAATCCCGACTATGTGGCTATTCCCAACAAGTATGACCTGGACCTGGGCAATCAACTGGTCATGGATTTCGCCCGGGGGGAAATGCCCGAGCACTTTGAGGAGATAAGGGATATCTTTTCGCGCCGGGGGGCTTACCGGCGCTTCAAGAATTTTCTG
>Ga0129302_1003075_pt1 | contig 11627 bp, 9 predicted proteins | sample BlaSprsedimmetaG_FD_94476 | JGI IMG/M metagenome (GOLD analysis project Ga0129302, IMG submission 94476) | Hot spring sediment bacterial and archeal communities from California, USA to study Microbial Dark Matter (Phase II) - Blank Spring... | ecosystem: Environmental > Aquatic > Thermal springs... | reverse complement strand
GGCATGCCGTCGGGGTCATACACCCGGTGCACTTCCATCAACGAGTCATACAACTTGTCGGCATCGGTCAGCATTTCGCTGCCGGAGTAGCCCTTTAACTTGCCAGCATGCACCCCGGCAAACGGCACCCACGGCACCTGTGAGGTGGTTTCGTGGCGGAAAACGGAGAAAAGCAATTCTTTAGAGGGCATCGTCAGCACCTTTCACAATGTTTTTGGCAAAATTAAGTTACCTACAACGATACCAGAAAAACCAGCGGCAGGAAGTCTTTTTCAATAAATGAAGGCGGATTGTCAGAAAAAAGAGAGTAGATCATCCTCGCCAAGCAACAACCGCTTGCGTAACCTGAACAACCATCCCCATCTATTGTCATTGCATGATTAATGTCCTCACAGAACAGGGAATTTGGTCCGGTCAGACATCGAATTTCACGTTATAATAAGCGCTGAGGTGAAGGAACGCGGTTTGACAGTTCATAGTCACAGCGTTATAATTCATCCTTGGCAAATCCAACAATTGGGAGAACGCGATGGACGATAGCGTCATGACAACACAACCACAAGAATTAGAACCTGGACAGACGGTTAAAGGTACTGTCAAGAAGATCAGCCTGGCAGCAGCCCTGGTTGATATCGGTACAGAAAAACCGGCTGTACTGCATGTGTCACAATTAGAAACCCCCGGTAAAGAACCGATCAAAAAGGTAGAAGACGTTCTCTCTGTAGATCAAGAAATTGAAGCCTACGTAAAACGTGTAACCAAAGATGTCATTCAGTTGACCATGCTTAAACCGGTCAAACTGCCCTGGCGCAAGATCGAAGACGGTATGGTCGTCAAAGGCACCGTGGTGCGTTTGGAAACCTTTGGCGCTTTTGTAGAAATCGGCGCAGAACGCCCCGGCTTGGTGCACATCTCTGAGATCGCTCATGGCTACATCAAAACCACCGGCGATGTCCTCAAAGAAGGGCAGGAAGTCGAAGTGCAGGTGCTTGAATCAGACCGCCGCAAGCGTCAGATCAAGCTCAGTATCAAAGCGCTGCAAGAAGCCCCCGAACCCTCAGATGATTATGCTGAGCAGCCCGATTCTTATCAGGGCCGCGACCGTGGCAGCAATGACCGCGGCGGGTACCGCGGAGGCGGCGGACGGCGCCCACGTCGTGAAAAACAGACCAATGTGAAACAGGCACTGAAGGAAGTCAACGAACCGGTTGATGAAACTGATACCGCTATGGCAGCCGCTTTGCGCGCCGCCATGGAAGGAGCTTCTAACGGTGATAAAGATTCCAAGAGCGGCAAACGCGCCAAAGACCAGAGCGCGCAGGATGACATCCTGTCACGCACACTGGGCAGCCGCTCGGATCAAAAGTAAGGAAGACGACGCATGTCGATGATGATGAAGCACAGAACTCATCACAAAAGACAATAGCCAGACAACAGGGAGGCGCTGGAACATCAGCCCTCCCTGCTTCTTTTAACAGCACAAAGCAAGTATGATAATGGAGAGAGGTGACAGCATGCAGACAAAATACGTGTTTTTAACCGGGGGTGTGGTCAGTTCGGTCGGCAAAGGCGTGACAGCCGCCGCACTGGGGCGCTTGCTCAAGTCGCACGGTTTCAAAGTCGCCATCCAGAAGCTGGATCCTTACATCAACGTCGATCCCGGCACGATGAGCCCCTACCAGCATGGTGAGGTGTTTGTGCTGGATGATGGCGCTGAAACTGACCTCGACCTGGGGCATTACGAACGCTTTGCCGACATCCGCCTCAACAAAGTCTGCAATGTCACCACCGGACAGGTGTATGCCGAAGTGATCAGCCGTGAGCGCCATGGCGATTATCTGGGCGGCACCATCCAGACTATCCCGCATGTCACCAACGAGATCAAACGCCGCATCCAGCAGGTGGCGCAGACCACCGGTGCAGAAATCGTGCTGTGCGAGGTCGGCGGCACAGTCGGTGACATCGAAAGTGAACCGTTCCTGGAAACGCTGCGCCAGTTGCGCTCGAACCTGGGGCGTGAGAACACCTTCTACATTCATGTCACCTGGCTGGTGTACCTGGCAGCCACCAAGGAATTAAAAACCAAACCCACCCAGCACTCCGTGCGCCAGCTGCGTTCGGTGGGTATTTCACCTGATATGATCATTGCGCGCAGCGACCACGAGGTCACCCATGACCTGTGCGAAAAGATCGCCGCTTTCTGTGATGTCGACATCAATGCTGTGGTGCCCATGGAAACCGCTGACAGCCTCTATGACGTGCCCATCAAACTGGAAGAGGCTAAGGTCGGCGAATACATCATCCAGCACTTCGGACTGGAATCGCGCCAATCTGCTGGCATGGAAGGCTGGCACTGGCTCAGTAAACAGATTCACAAAGAAAAACCAAAGGTCAAGATCGCGCTGGTAGGCAAGTATATCGAACTACAGGATGCCTATATCAGTGTACGCGAGGCATTAGAACATGCCTGCCTGCATCTGGGCGTGGAACTTGACCTGAGCTGGGTGCATTCCGCCGACCTGGAACGCTCGCGCGGATGGGGGCTGGTGCAATCCGCGCATGGCATCGTTGTGCCGGGCGGTTTCGGCCAGCGCGGCATCGAGGGCAAGATCGCTGCCAGCCGTTATGCGCGCGAACATAAGGTGCCCTATCTGGGCCTGTGCCTGGGCATGCAAACCATGTGCATCGAGTTCGCCCGTCACATCAATGACACCGAGGACGCCAATTCGACCGAATTCGACCCCAACACCGCCCACCCGGTCATCTCGTTGATGCCCGACCAGCAGCACATCACCGACAAGGGCGGCACCATGCGCCTGGGGCTTTACCCCTGCGAATTGCAGGAAGGCAGCATCTCGCGCCGCGCCTACGGGGTTGAACGCATCGATGAACGCCACCGCCACCGCTTCGAATTCAACAACGCCTACCGCAAACCTTTCGAAGAGAACGGCATGCGCTTCGCGGGAATGTCGCCCGATGGCCGCCTGGTGGAGGTTATCGAGTTAGTCGATCATCCCTTCATGGTCGCCAGTCAGTTCCATCCCGAATTCCTGTCGCGCCCCACCCGCCCACACCCGCTCTTCCGCGAATTCATCCGCACCGCTTGCGAAATCAACCAGATCTGCTGCGGCAACCTGGAAGTGCCGCCGGACTTCGATTAGCCCGTTTGCAACCAAACCACCGCTCCTGCGTAGATAATGGCGAATGAAGAAAACGCAAACAGAGGAGTGTAACGATGAATCAAAACAAAAAACTATACCGGTCTCAATCCAATGTCATGCTGGGCGGCGTGTGCGCCGGTCTGGGTGATTATGTGGACCTTGACCCCACCATTGTGCGCCTCATTTTCGTGGTGATGTTCCTGACGGCTTCCTTCGGTTTCTGGCTGTATTTGATCATGTGGATCATTGTGCCGCCCGAACCCGTCGACAGCGTTCAGGCGCGCCGCGCAGTGATCGATGCGCAGCCCCTCGACGACGAGGAGGTCAACCATGACTGAACAGCGCCTCTACCGTTCACGCGATGATTATTTTCTGGGCGGGGTGTGCGCTGGTCTGGCGCAGTTCTTCGGGCTGGATGCCAGTCTGATCCGCCTGCTGGCGGTGATCCTGTTCCTGACCGGCACGATCGGCTTCTGGGTATATCTGATCCTGTGGGTCATCATCCCGCTCGAACCCTGACAATCACTTTTACAACAGTAGAGAACCCGACCGAAGGGGAACCTGCGGCTGGTTTTTTGTTTTATTGAATGAGAATTAATCTTGGTGGGCTTGCTTTTTGAACTGCGCCAGTTTCTCCGGCGTCAGCTGCATTTCTGTCCACGGTTCGCGGTCATACACCATGATCGACTGCCAGTGTTCAAAACCCGCCTTCTCATAGAAGGTGCGCGCTTCGGTGGCAGCATCCAATACCATACAAATACGCTGCTCGCCGCCGGCGGCCTCATGCGCCATGCGAATCAGGCGTGTGCCGATGCCCTTGCGTTCATAACCGCGCGCCACCCCCAGATCAATGACAAACAGGTAATAGGCAAAGTCCGTCACCCCCAGGCAGGCGCCCAGCAGCACACCCTGTTCATCGCGCGCGGTGATGCCCACGTCATAGTTCTTCAGCAGGGTCGGTATGCGCTGCATGAAGTCCTCTTGCGGATATTGATTGCCAAGGTCGGTGCGGGTGAGGAAATCAGCGTATTCCTCAAACGTCAGGCGTTCATCGTTGTGGTACGTGATCTTATTGTCCATACAGCTATCCTTCAGAACCAGTAATGGGCATATTATACCTGTTGATACCCGCCTACGGCAACACCTGTCTATAAAAATCATAAAAATTCTGCCCTCGTTAATCGGATATTAACCTGCAGATATTGACAAAGGCGGGAATTACACGTAGAATACTTCCTTGGCAAGAACAACTATTTCATAGATGCCTTATTATTAGAATTATGTTCGAGAAAATGCACGAGTTTCAACACCCCGGTTGTGACATAGCCGCAGTTGCCGCATGCGCGGTGCTACTGCCCTGACCAGTTTTAAACCGGTAAATCGAGAAATTCGTCCAGACTGAATCGCGGGAAAAACTGCGGTTCTTTTTTTATTGTTAACTTGGAGAAGAGAGAAAAAACATGTTGGAATTTATTTTTGCAAATATATGGCTGACAGTGATCGTCGGGGTGATTTCCATCGCCGTGTTGGTGCTCAGCGCCGATGTGGCGGTGACCAAACTGACCGGCCTGGCGGGTTTTTACCGCCTGTCCACCACCTTTGTGGGTGTTACGGTGGTGTCGCTGGCCACCAGCATCCCCGAAATCGCCGCCCATTTCACCGCCTCAGTCGGCATCCTGCGCGGGACGTTGGACTATGAGATCAGCTCTGCCGTCGTGTTGGGCGCCAACATCGGCTCAGATGTCATCCAGCAGACCCTCATCATGGCGATCGTGATCTTTATCGCCGGCACATTGACCTTCAAACGCTATTTTCTCTGGAAAACCATGCTGCCCATGATCATCACCACCCTGATGTGCATCATCCTGGGCCTTGATGGCACCTATTCACGCATCGACGGCCTGATCCTGTTCGGTTCCTTCCTGGCGTACGTGGCCTTCCTGTATTATGATGAGCGCAAGCATTACAAAGAAGAAGACCATGGCTTCACCCCTGAAGGCGAGCGTCCGGAAGGTGTGCCCGAAAACGGGAAGGAAGCCCTGCACGATGCCATCATCGCCGTGCTGGCTATGGTAGTAACGGTCGCCAGTGCCATGGTGGCGCTGCAAGCCACCGAAGGCATCGTGGAAAACACCGGCATCAGCGGTTCCTTGATCGGTGTGGTCACCCTGGGCATCGCTTCGGCACTGCCTGAACTGATCACCGCCGTCTCTGGCATCCGCAAAGGCGACGCCGGTATTCCCCTGGGCACGCTGATCGGCTCCAACATCAGCAACCCGCTGGTCGCTATCGGCGGCGGTGCCATTATCTCCAAATACTGGGTGCCGCGCCCGCTGGTCATCTGGGACCTGCCCTGGGAAACCATCACCGGCGCCATCCTGTGGGGCATTCTGTGGTTCAACAAGGGCAGAGCCGGCAAGAAAACAGCCATCTACCTGACCATCCTGTACTTCATCTATCTGTCGATGCGCGTGATCTTCTTCGGACAGGACTGAAGCGGTTCGGTAACAAACTCAGCGGATCAAACCCTCTGCCAGCAGCAGCGAAGCGAGGGTTTTACCGTCCATGATCCTGCCGTCAGCAGCCATCTGGTAGGCATCCTGAATGGGAATGCGCACCAGGTCGATCAACTCGTCTTCATCCTGCTGTAAGGGCGCCGGGCTGAGTCCCTTCGCCAGAAAAATGACCAGATGCTCGTTGGAATAGCCCGGTGTCAGGTAAAAAGACCCGATCTGTGTCAATTGCGCCGCTGCCATGCCGGTTTCTTCACGCACTTCGCGCCGCGCACACTCGATGGGCGCTTCCTGCGCGTTGAGGGTGCCGGCGGGCAGCTCCAGCAAGGCTTGCTCTGCCCCCAGCCGCCATTGGCGCACGAACAGGATGTTACCCTCGCCGTCAATGGGCAGCACCACCGCCGCCCCGGGGTGCACCACCAGGTCGTAGGTCGGCTGCTTGCCGTTGGGCATACTGAAGGTCACTCTCTCAACATCAAAGGCTTTACCGCGGTAATGGGTTTCGCGTGAAGTGATTGAAATTTCTGACATGGGCACCATCCTGTAAGGTTAACAATTGGTCAGACCCATTATAGACGATAAATATCCGCTATAATAGAGAAGGAAGGAAACTGGTTTATGGCTGTCATTGTCTGCCCCAACTGTCAACACAATAACGAAGAGAACATGCGTTTCTGCGTCATGTGCGGCACTACCCTTGCCAAATACTGTCCGAATTGCCAGTTCGCCAACCCGCCGCTGGCGCGCTATTGCGGTATGTGCGGCACCAACCTGTCTGCCACCGAAGGAACTGCCCTCTTGGCAGGCGCGCGTCCCAAACCGGTGCCTGCCAGCCTTACCGTTCCGGCAGAAACCATCCCGACCAACAGACCCCAGACGGCAGGGCCCTTCGCCGAGATCACCCCGCGCGAACTGGTCGGTGAGCGCCACATGGCAACCGTGCTGCTGGCGGATGTGCAGAACTCCACCCGCCTGATGGAAGTCATCGGCAATGAAGCCTGGGTGCGGGTGATGAACCACATTTTCCAGGTGTTAGAAGCCGAGATCTACCGCATGGGCGGCGAGATCGACCAATACCGCGGAGATGGTGTGCTGGCGTTCTTCGGCGCGCGCTCCGTACATGAAGATGACCCGGAACGCGCCGTGCTGGCTGCGCTGATGACCCAGCGTTCTTTCCACCAGTTTGCCAAACAACTCAAGAAAGAATATCCCGAGGTTGACCTGCGCCTGCGCATCGGCATCAATACCGGTGAGGTGATCGTCACCAGCATCGGCAGCGAGCAGCACCTCGAAAAAACCGCCATGGGCGAAGCCATCGCCGTGGCAGCCCGTATGGAGAGCTCTGCCGAACCCGGCACGGTGCTGGTCAGCGAGTATACCTACAACCTCACCCAGGGGCAATTCGACTATGAATCGCTGGGCGAGATCGAAGTGAAGGGCATTTCGAAACCAGTGGCTGTCTATCGCCCTCTGCGCTTCAAAGAACAATCATTGCGCGCTGCCACCCGTGCCACCCACTGGATCGGCAGAACCAAAGTGGTCGAAACCCTGCATGAAAGCATCCTGGATCTCACCAACGGCAATGGCTCCATTGTGATGATCAATGGCGACAAAGGCATGGGCAAATCCTATCTGATCAACCATGTGCGCCAGGAAATCCGCCGCGAACACATCCTGCAAGCACGCGCCAGGGGCGAAGAAACCCATGACCACCAGGAACCGCATTATTGGTGTGTGGGCGCCTGCCGCTCGTACGGCCAGGCCTGGCCCTATGCCCTATGGTTCGACCTGCTGCAATTCTGGCTGCGTTCACTGCAGGAAGAACACCATGCCAGCGCCTCGGAAGTATTCTACAGCTTCATGGAAAGACACTGGTCGCAGGAACAAAATGGACTGGTGGCTTACCTGAGTCATTTCCTCGACCTGCCTATGGAAGAGGAAAAAACCCACTATCTCGAACAACAGGAAGCCCAGCTGTACCAGAGCCATTTTTACGAAGCTATACGCGAATGGGTACAGACATTGACACGCATCAAACCACTGGTGCTGGTATTTTCCAATTTACACTGGTGTGATGAACCTTCGCTTGACCTGCTCAAATTCTGCCTGCCGTTGAGCGACTCTGTTCCGGTGATGTGGCTGATGACCATGCGGCCGGTGCGCAATTCTCCGGCGTGGAATTTCCGTCATTACCTGGGTACCGAATATCCTCACCGCCTGGTATGGATCGAAGTCAAGCCCATGACCGCCGACGAAGGCAACCAGTTGATCGACCAGATCCTCGGGTCAGACTCGCTCGACAAAGATGAACGCGACTATATCTATCAACGCAGCGAAGGCAACCCCTATTATTTGCGTGAGATTCTCTTCACCATGATCGACAAAGGCGTACTGGCGTTCAATGAAGAAAGCGGCACCTATGCCCTTGATCCGAACCGCGAACTGAACGAACTGCCCGACAGCCTGCAGGGTATCTTGCAGGAATACATCGCCAATTTGTCAGCCGAAGAACGGCATGTGCTGCAGGTGGCATCAGTGATGGGCACGCGTTTCTGGCACACCTTGCTGCTGCGTATGCTCAGCATGGATGAGGAAACCCTCAACCGCCACCTGACCGGCTTGCAGCGCCACCAGCTCATCCGCGAAGAATTCATCGAAGAAGACATGGGCATGCGCTTCACTTTTGTGTCCACCCTCATGCGCGAAGCCGCCTATGAAAGCCTGCTGAAACCGCAGCGCAGTGCCTACCACCGCCAGTGCGGCGAGATCATTGAACAATGGCTTGAAGAGCATGCCAACAAAGTCTCGAATCTCAACCAGATCTATGCCTACCTGGCGCACCATTTCGAGATGGCTGGCGTGGCGGAAAAACAGATGATCTACCATGTCAAGGCGGCTGAAATTGCCGAAAACCTGCATGCCAACGAAGAAGCCCTCTACCACCTCGACCAGGCGCTAAAGGTCAACCAGGCGCTGGCGGAAGGTGTAGAAGGCGAAGAACGCAAAGAAATCCTGCGGACGCGCTTTGATATTCTTTCACAGCGCCGCTGGCTGCGGCTGATGATGGCCGATGTGCGCGGTTCACAGGAAGATGCCGAGGCAGTCCTGCGCCTGACCGAAGAAGAACTGGCAGGCGAACCCAGCCTGCGCATCGACGCCATCCTCATGTTCGCCTATCCTTCCACCTTCAGCCTGTTCACCGTGGAAGAATCAGAACGCATGGGCAACATGTGCGAGGAAGCCCTGTATCTTTCGCGCAAGCTGGAAGACCGCCAGCGCGAAATGGAAACCCTGGTCAAGATCACCTTTCTGCGCGCCAACGCCAGCAACCAGAATGTGTATGAACCCGCCATGCAGGCGCTCTCTCTGGCGCGTGAGCTGGGCGATGTCAATATGGAATTCAACATTCTGCTGAACTTCGGCTATTACCTGCTGGGGTATGACCAGACCGATGAAGGCATGCGCTATGTAGATCAGGCCTTGACCCTCAGCGACCGGGTAGATGACCCGCTGGCGCAGATGAACGTGCTCAGTGTGATCGGGCCTTCTTTCGAGCGCACCGGCGATTATCACCGCTGGCTGGTCGAGTACGAAGAGAAACGCCTGGAACTCAGCCGTCAGATCGGCAGCCGCATTGCCGAGGGCAATTCATTGATGAACTGCGGCATGATCCGCGCAATTTATCTGGGTGATTATGACCTGGGGCTGGAACAGTTGAAAGAAAGCATCCGCCTGTTGGGCTCAGCGCCCTCGCGGCTGTTTGCCATGCTGCGCCTGGCGCAAGCCTATGTGGAACTGGACAACCAGGAAAAAGCGCAGGCAACACTGGATGAGTCCCAGCCGCTGACCGTTGATTACACCATGGAACTGGCGCGTGTGGGCTACCAACTGGTGCAGATCATGCTGAACAACGAACAGGACGATCTGCAGCGCCTGATGGTGGCACTGGAACTGGCGCAGGATATCGACCGTCTGGCACTCGATCACGGTATTTCACACCAGTACCGCATGGCAGCAGCCTCACATGCCAGCTCCGTCCACCGCAAGTTGGCAGCCTTGCTGGGGGGTAAAAAGAACCTCAGTGACGAAGAAAAAGAGCGCCGCCAATACCATCTCGATCAATCACTGGCAACCGCCGAACTGTCGGTGTCCATTTACGAAGATTACGGCTATACGAATGCCTCTGAAATCACCGGTGAGTGGATCCTTTACCGCATGGGGCAGGCTCTCATCGCCCGCGGACGCCGTAACGACGCCCTACCCTTCATCCGCCGCGCCCATGAAGAGATGATGCGCAAGCATGACCTCATCCCCGAAGGTTCACCTCTGCGGCGCACCTTCCTTGAAAATATCCGCCACCACCGCCAGATTCAGGCGGCCTTCCGGCTGCTGACCTTCTAACCCCTTCACAAGAACCGCGAACGGCAAAAGACCGGCACTGCGCCGGTCTTTTGTAAGAAAAGGAGGTCAAAATGAAAAAGACTTACTTATCAAGGGATTTGCAACACCTGCCCCTGGCTGATTGTATACGGGGCTACCAGGTCGTTGGCAGCGATGATCTGCTCAGGTGACACATCGCCGTAGTAGCAGGCCACTTTGTAGATGTTGTCGTTCCAACTGACGGTGTAGGTGGCGGGATGTGCACGCAGGGCACGTGCACCGTGCGCTTCTGTATTCCAGACGCTGTCCTGCGGAATCTTCAACACGGCACCCGGAGAAAGCACAGAATTTGTGCTCAAGCCGTTGAGAGCCAGCAGGCTGGTGATATTCACATCAAAGCGGCGCGCGATGCAATAAGGGAATTCATCTGCTTGCAGTGTGTAGCTCTCGGGGCGGGTGATCTCGGGAATGGTTACTTCAGTTGGCTCAGGTTCGGGGGTTACTTCTTCCACCGGCACTTCAGCCTCTTCTTCGGTTGCTTCGCCCTCGGGTTCTTCCACCTCTTCGATAATCTCGATGCCGTTGTCTACCTCAGCCTCTTCCTCAGCGGTGTCGGTAATATCCAGCGTGGCGATCGGAATGGCCAGGGTGGGCATCACCACCGGTTCGGTGGTCTTGGGGCGGTTGCAGCCGCCCAACAGCAGCAAACCCGCCAGCACAACGATTATAGTTAACAGTGAAATTTTTCGCATTTTTTTCTTCATTCTACTTCTCCTGAACGTTCAGGTGTTTATTTCTTGTTGCCAGAAAGACGGCAGCAATCTGCCTCGGTGAATCCAATATAGCATAAGTGGCAAAAAAACAACAAACAAACACACTCCATGAATCTCAACCAGCCAAAGCGCTGTCAACCATTGTGATGCAATTCCTATGCCAGACAGGGAAGGAAGATTATTTTTTGCCGAGCAGGGTGCGCATGCGCTGCAGCGCAAAACGCACATTTTTCACCGCGCCTCGTTCATACTGGTTCAAAGTCAGCATGCGCGCCGCCGAAAAATGGCTCAAGGCGATGATGCTGTCCTGTATCAACGGCAGCAGCTGTGCGCTGAGCGCCTCGCGGGCCTCATTGCGCGTTTGTTCTATCTGTTGATCACGCGCGCGCAGCCCGCTGAACAGGCGGTTAGAGAGCAGAAACATCGCCGTAAAATGACAGGCGGTCAGCACCAACTGGTGCATGTTCTTGCTGTAGTCGATCTTGCCGCGTTTTGCCAGCGCTATCGTGCCGATCAGGCGGTTTTGCACCTTGATGGGCGTCACCATCACCAGTGCGCCCAGCCGTTCCAGATTGACGGCCTGCAGGTCACTTTCGCCAGCCACCCAGGCCTCACCGCTTTCAAACACCCTGGCGCTGAGTTTGTCCATCCATTGCTTGTGCAGCGCGGCGGTTACACTCTGCGGCATGTTGCGGCTGGCTGCCAGCAGAAATTGCTGTGTCTCAAAACTTTCCAGCACCACCCACCCGCGGTTGCTGTCGGTGGCGGTCATCAAGATAGCAAGCACCTGGTCAACGGCG
>Ga0129302_1003072_pt1 | contig 11631 bp, 10 predicted proteins | sample BlaSprsedimmetaG_FD_94476 | JGI IMG/M metagenome (GOLD analysis project Ga0129302, IMG submission 94476) | Hot spring sediment bacterial and archeal communities from California, USA to study Microbial Dark Matter (Phase II) - Blank Spring... | ecosystem: Environmental > Aquatic > Thermal springs... | reverse complement strand
TCCGAAGCTACCTGTCCACATGCAGAAAACATGGCGTTACTGCGTCCGATGCCCTATGTCTGCTCTTTCAGGGAAAGTACCCTGCATTTATAGATGTAAAAGAACATTGTGCTGAATAGTTACTTCCCCGGTAATGCCGTTTCATATCCATTTAATTCCAAAAATTGACCGATAATGAGAGAGAAATGGGGAGTGACCGTATTAAAAATATTACACTTTCCGTTTCGACCGCAATTGGTATGGACATTATTCTCCGCCCCTTTCAAAGATTCATTGATGTCTAATAAAAAGGAGTTTTAACCATAGGCCTGTTTGAGAGGCTTTATCTATTGACTGTTTAGAGGAGACACCTATGACAGGTCGTTACAATGTTGTCTTTCAAGGGGGGCTTGTGCCCGGCAAAATGGTCATACCGCGGGCGCCATTGATTTCTTCGAAAAAATTCCAAGGGAACGGGATCCAGTCGCATCCGGTCATTGTTCCGCGTCACATCCGGAAAATTCTCACCGTAGTGATCATGTCAAGGACATTATCAGGGCTGAAGGCTCTGCCTCCGGCTACCATAAACTTCTTCCATACAAAGTCGAAAAGTCAGTGAACTGAAAAATCCCCTTTCCCTTCCGATTTTCAACGGCATCGTCAGGATGGATTACCGGAAAAATTCCGGTGTAGTATGTCATGGATGATGTTTTTCTATTGTTCGTATAATTCGGGATTGACGCAATCGGGTGGTTTCTTGCCCTTCAGCATGGCAAGCAGGTTATTTGCTGCCTTGAGGGCCATATTGGTCCGCGATGCTGTTGTTGCCGACGCAGTGTGGGGTGTTAGTACCACGTTCTCCAGCTCTGCGAGGCCGGCGATCATTTTCGGTTCGAATTCATACACATCGAGGGCCGCACCTGCAATCTCTCTGTTTCGAAGGGCAACAACCAGTTCCGCTTCGTTGACCACCGGTCCCCGGGAAGTGTTGATCAGGTAGGCCGTCGTTTTCATTTTCTTGAAAACATCCTGATTGATCAGGTGCCTTGTTTTTGCCAGCAGGGGAACATGCACACTGACAAAGTCGGATTCCTTGATAAGCTTTTCAAGAGATACCTTGTGGGCCCCCAGTTCCTCCTCGAGGATATCATTTCTTATAGCATCGGTGTAGAGCACCTTCATAGTAAATCCCTTCGATTTCAAGGCCATAGCCGTTCCGATTCGACCGGCCCCGATAATTCCCAGGGTCTTGCCGGTGATATCACCACCGATATACTGCAGGGGGGCCCATCCTCCCCATTCGCCCGTTCGCATGAATCGATCCGATTCGACGATACGTCGACTGACGGCAAAGAGAAGTGCCCATGCCATCTCTGCAGTAGCATCGGTCAGGACTCCCGGGGTATTCGAAATGGGGATCTTGCGCTTCGTGGCTTCCCTGACGTCGATATTGTCGAATCCGACGGCATAGTTTGCATAACCCTTCGCAGTCAGTGCCGTATCAAAAATCTCCGCGTCGATTCTATCGGTAAGAAGGCAGAGAATGCCGTCTTTTCCCTTGACGTTTTTCAGCAGCTCATCCCGTGTCAGCGGTCGGTCTTCAATGTTTAGCTCGACATTACAATATTTTTTCAGAAGGTCAATACCCTCCTGAGGAATCAGGCGGGTTATGAAAACGTTCGGTTTTTCCATGATATCACCTCGTTTCATCGGGTGTGTGACATTGTGTCAGATAGGATTTTCTTCGGAGAACAATTTCTGTCGGTATCCTTATTTCCTGATATGGACGGTTCAGCCGTCCGTCGTCCGGTATGTTCCATGCCGGACAGGTTCTCCGGAACCATGCCTTTCAGCATACGACGCGGCACGCTTATTATGGAAACTGTCACACAGTATAGCGGTATTGTACTCGATAGTACAGAAATTCTACTGCATACTCACATTGCAAATTGAGGTTAATTTTTATTGAGAGGCGAAAGGGAATTCAAGTGTATTTTTTTAGAATTGTTCTTATTTGGGGAATCTTTCCCTTGAGACATATATCCTGACATGATCCATATGATGTATAAGAAATGGTAAGCTTTTGCCTGAATAGGCTGGTGAAAAACGTTCACCTGCGGCGTTGTCTTTATCCTTCGTCGCTGTGACATACCGTTAAGTCCGACTCCCTCCTCAGGATTTCGGGTACCTTGCATCCGGACATTTTTGAACAGTCTTACAGTGGGACTTTTTCAACGGCCCGTGAACCATCGACCCCTTGAATCCTGAAAAAATGAGAAACTTTTCACAGAAGAACCTTATAAAGCTGATATAATATGAAGCGGTTTACAAATTTTTATAATGGTGAACTGCCATGCGAATATGGGACATTGATGCCGGATATCTGAATGATAAAAGCCTTCTTGGTGAACATAGAGAATTACATGGAATCATATCCATTGTTTGCAACGGCAAACGGGGTTATTCTAAGCATCCGGAAACCCTGCGTTGGTCCCGCGCGCTTGAAGGGTTGGCTCTTCGCCATGCCTTGTTGATCCAAGAGATGTCGCTTCGTGGGTTCAAGCATCAGAGTCCCTTGAAAGGATTAGAAGAAAAGGCAAAATGGCCATCTATTTTTATCGACGAACCTGATCGACAATATAAGATTTTAGAGAAGAAGTATGTCGGCAAACGTACCGGCCGAATTCCACTTCCGAACACCGTTTATGATCTCTGGGCGAACCATAAATATTCCATCATGGCGCGAGACTATAACATATATAAAAGGTTCGGGAAGTTGGTTGCAGATAAAAAAATTGGTTTTGCCGAGTTGTCGCGCAGATTGATTCCTTTTATGAGGATGATGCCGTCGTTCGGTTCTCTTACCAATGCAATTTTTCATATGTGGGGTTATGTGTCGCGTTATTCACCGGTCAATCCTGTAGAGATTCCAATTGACGAACTGTTTGAGGAACTTCAGACGCTGGTATTGATCCACAAGGTTACGTATCTGATTCAGTCCACCGCACTCGGGGAGCTGGCATATTGGACCAAGTCCGTTAAGAAGAACCACTGCTAGCCGCTCGAAACCTCCGCCCCAGCACGCCATGACTCTTCCGCCGCACGGGCTTTATCAGGATGAGCCTTGCGATAGCATTGAAGAATCTTTTTAGCAATTTCCTTCAACTCGAAGGGTTTCAGGATATAGTCTTGAATCCCATGCTTAATACACGCCATGATATCGTCCTTATCTGCCACAGCTGTTGCCATGATTATAACTGTCGACATATCTTTTGATTCTTCCCGTATGATCCTCAGGGTTTCATAACCGTTCATCAAGGGCATCAAAATGTCGAGAATAATAATATCCGGATTAAACGATGCATAGGTTTGCAGAGCCTGCTGCCCATTGTTGACAATGCTTGTCTCGAAGATGGATTCCGGCAGTCCCGCTTCATATATCATCTGCATTCTCTTATCGTCTTCAGCTATTAAGATTTTGATCTTATCCATAATCAAGTTCCCTTCTTTGTGCTTAAACCTCTGCCTCTGATCCTGCTATTCGAAAACGACTTCAACTGTTTCCATGTAGTTGATCAAATCTGCCAGATACCTTCGTATCTCATCGCCCTTCCCGGCTTTTGCCGCCTGTTCAATGGATTTTCCGAGATCGGTTATGGTTTTAAAGCCGAAGCTGACACCGGAACCCATCATGCCGTGCCCAATTCGTTGAACCGTTTCAAAATCTCCAACGCTAAGAGCTTGTTTGATCGATGCCATGTCCTCGGAAGTTACTTCAAAAAACCGGGTAACATAATTTTTCAGTGCTTCATCTACACATACGACACATTTCTTTTCTCCACCGGGCAGGAACGTGATGCGTGTCCTCGCATCCTTTTCCAAGTTGCCGGAAGGGAACGGGGAAGGACCATTCATCGATACACCAAGTGCGTGTATGATTTCGAGCAATTCCTTCTTCCTGACTGGCTTGGTAATGCAGGCATTACATCCGGCATCCAGACATTTTCTGGAGTGTTCCTTGAGTGTGTGGGCAGTCAGTGCAATAATCGGCGTCGGTTTTTTCTGCCGTTCCTGTTCCCAGTTTCTGATCCATCGGGTGGCGGCATATCCATCCATGACCGGCATCATAATATCCATGATGACGAGATCGAAATTTCCCCCGACGAATTTTCTGCAGGCAATCTCGCCGTTTTCCGCCATATCCAGGAGGCAGGAAGTATGTTTAAGGTAGGTCCGGATAAACGTTCGATTGCCCTCATGATCCTCAGCGAGAAGAATACGAAATAGGTGGTTTGTCGTATGACTCACCATAGTAGCTTCGGGAGTGGCGGCTGATTCCGATTCCTTCCTGTGATGCATGGCCGTGCCTATTGCCTGTTGAAGTTCCGAGTATTTGAGGGGCTTTACCAAATAGGTGTTTATTCCCAATGCCTGAACCTTTTCAGCGTCTTCATCTCGATGATCGGGCATAATCATCATGATTATCGTGACACACAGGCTTGGCCTGTTTTTGATGTGCTCTGCCACCTCGAATCCTTCCATAGCGGGCATTCGGCAGGCCAGCAACACAACGTGAAAAGGTTCCCCTCTATCCCGGGCGCGCTCCAGTTCGGAAATCCCATTGCGGCCATCGCCGAATTCTGAGACTTTTATCCCCCACGCACCGAGTATCTTCCTCAGTGCCATGCGATTGGCTTCGTCATTATCTATAACAAGGACCTTCATGCCTGCAATAACCTTTCTTTCGTTTTCTACAGATGTAATACTGTTCTTTATGATCTGGTATGACTGTGTCGGCATAAAAGTTTCTTCCTCCTGTCACCGGAATTATGGGGGCGTTATTAATTGTGCAGCATTCCCGGCTCATCAGTAATAGTCGGCAGCAATTCCTTGACACTTGAGAAGAAAGTATTTGAATTTTTGTGAGAATTGACGATGGGACATGAGAGTTTTCGGGGAGAGATCATGCTGCCGGTTTGCCGGTCGTTACTACCGGGTATGATATTAAGCGATGAAGTAATGAAAATATTCTTATATCTCGAGGTTAGTGTGGGTTTGTTGCCGTTATTTCCATGGTTGTGACAATGCTGATGCTCTACCACTATTATTCTGAATGATCTGATCTATCCGATACACGAAAAAACGGTGAGAATATTCCTGAGAGGCTCGGGAGTTCAGAAGGAAATGCAGATATTCACAGAACCACGGTAAAGCCTTCCGGTATTATTATTTCTTTTCTTCGGACATGAGGGTGCGCAGGATATCTTCTTTGCCGATGATGCCGACCAGTTTATCCTGATCCAGAACGGGCAGTGTGTGTATCGTATGTTTTACCATCAGCGTGGCAATATCCTCAAGGCTGGTTTCCGGAGCGACCGTTATGGGATTGGGAGTCATGGCTTCATTCACGGTTATTGCAGCCATTTTTTGGACTGCTTTTTCAATTTTCTTATACGAGGTCAAGGGTATGATACTGTCAAGCAGTATGAAGAAGGATGGTAGTGGAAGCTTTTTCTGCTGAGCAATCAGGTCATCCTGGCAAATAATTCCCCTGAGGCGTCCCTCCTGATCAACCACGGGCAGGCCGTTGATATGGTGTTCAAGGAGCAGTTTCGCCGCGTGGATGATCTCCGTTTCCGGATGAACCGTAATAACATCTTTTGTCATAATATCCTTTGCTGTGACCATCTCCCTGCCCCTCCTTGATGTTTTGACAAATTTTACCGGGGCTTTCCGCTGAAGTCCATCATTGATTTTAAAAAAGAGTATTTTTATTGTTCCCCTTCGTTATGGTCTTTATTGTAACCACCTCGCTGTTGATTCCCTTTTCGCTGCCGGCATTGATTAAGCTTTTGCTGGGCCGGTCCGTGGCCATTTCACTTTCGGTGATGGTCCGCAAAAGAAAATAAGGAAAAACCATCACTGTGGTATGTGGTGAAATCAAAGTGTCAAAAGTTCCTTGAATAATCTGATTTTGTGGTTCGGCATAATTCCCTGACGTCGATGCCGTCGTTTTTCAAAGATTGCGACACGTTTACCCGGAGAGCATACACACTCAACGATAATATTCCCGGTTGACACAGTGCCCGTTTCCCGATAAATCGTCTGATTATATATGCAGAGATGTGGGATGAAAGACCGGTTTAACATTTCGCCATTCATTACATTTCCGACCGGTGCATTGATCCCGTGTTTGCGAGGAGTCTTTCGAAGTGTTCGAAAACAGGTTTGCCGACGGCGCTTGATCGTAGCCGGGAGAAGTCGTGGGGGTTCATGTCATTTCATTGATGACTCCGAAGATAACCCGTGGTAAGAAGCGTTGATACGGAGACGGACCGGTACCTGGGAAGAACAATGTATTGACCCAACTGACAGGAGGGATATATGATCGTAAATTATGAAGATTTGGGACTGGTGAATACGAGAGTAATGTTTGCCGCGGCTATTCACGGCGGTTTTGCCGTGCCGGCGTATAATTTCAACAATATGGAACAGCTGCAGGCTATCGTGACGGCCTGTCTGGAAACTCAGTCTCCGGTGATCCTGCAGGTATCAAAAGGGGCCCGGGACTATGCGGATCAGACGCTGCTTCGCTATATGGGGCAGGGTGCTCTCGAAATGATGAGGAGGATAGCCGATACAACGGGTCTCGGAGAGATTCCCATTGCCCTTCATCTCGATCACGGCGATTCCTATGAGATCTGTGTATCCTGCATTGATTCCGGCTTTTCATCGGTCATGATCGACGGGTCTCATCTTTCTTTTGACGAAAACGTTGCGGTAACGGCAAAGGTAGTGGAATACGCCCACCGTTTTGACGTCACGGTGGAAGGCGAACTGGGTGTCCTGGCCGGTGTCGAAGACGATGTATCCGCCGAGCACCATACGTATACGAAACCTGAAGAGGTACAGAATTTTGTAGCAAGGACCGGCGTCGATTCTCTGGCGATTTCCATCGGGACATCTCATGGTGCTTATAAGTTCAAGCCGGGGCAGAAGCCGGAGATCCGTCTCGATATTTTGAGAGAGATCGAGAAAAGAATACCTGGATTTCCTATTGTTCTGCACGGGTCGTCATCAGTCCCGAAGGAAGCCGTCGAAACGATCAACCGGTTCGGTGGTAACCTCAAGGATTCCATCGGAATTCCTGAAAGCCAGCTACGAAAGGCAACCCAATCGGCGGTGTGCAAAATAAACATCGATTCCGACGGCAGACTGGTCATGACGGCAAAAATCCGGGAAGTCTTCGCCGAAAAACCCGAAGAGTTTGATCCGAGGAAATACCTGGGACCGGCGCGGGAGGCTCTCAAGGAGATGTACATGCGGAAAAATCGAGAAGTCTTGGGAAGTGCGGGACAGGCGCCAAGGATCATGGAAATGCTCCGCGAAAGATAAGCAGATCCGGCGGAAAGCGGTGTTGACCATGCAGGATTGCCGGTGGGGAAAAATATGACGGGCGAAAGCGTGTTGAGAAAAAGGATACAAAGTAAAATGGGTGTTCCAGACGCCTGATTGAGCGTCGATTCCGTCGCTTGATACTGCATCATGAAGGGAAAATCTGTTTTGTGAGTAGAACAATATTTGATGCATCGATACCTAATCTGCTGCTTTGCCGGATATCGTCATTTCTGTTGCGGATGTTCGGATGGCGCAAGGAGGGGAATCTTCCGGATATCCCAAAGTACGTTATGATCGGTGCGCCCCATACGTCAAGCTGGGATTTTCCCATAACCCTCGCCTATGCATTTGCCTTCAAGGTCAAGGTATTCTGGATGGGGAAGGAAACACTGTTTCGCCGGCCCTTCGGACGTTTTATGCGGTGGTGCGGAGGCATTCCCATTGATCGGACAAAGTCCAACAATACGGTTGCTCAAACGGTTCAACTTTTTAATAATCTTGAAAAACTGGTTATGATCATTTCCCCGGAAGGAACACGAAAAAAAGTTGGAAGCTGGAAAACGGGATTCTATCATATCGCTGACGGCGCGAAGGTGCCGATCCTTTTGGGATTTCTCGATTATCGACGGAAAGCGGGCGGGTTCGGTCCGCTGATATTCCCCTCAGGTGATATGATAAATGACATGGAGGCCATTCGCGGCTTTTATGAAACTGTAACGGGGAAACATCCCGAACTGGAAAGCTTGGTCAGGGTCCGCATGATCAGCCGATTTCATTGAGCGGAGCATTGCAGTGTTTGCATTTTTTATATTGACATTTCAATCGGTTCTTGTTTAGTAAGCATATGTAATATGACAGAATTCAGTAACGGAACATGGTGGAAATCCATGACGGTCCCGCCGCTGTAACCGGGAACGCGATTCATACTGATGTCACTTTCATGGGCGTGTAAACGTATCATGATGGGAAGGCCTTGAATCGCGGATGATCCGGAAGTCAGAAGACGACTGAGAATCTGGCGAGTCAAACCTGATGGTAAAGGGTTCTGATAGTATGATGGTACTGTCGGAGCCCTTTTTTTATTGGTTGATGGAGGCTGACGATCATGAAATGCATTCGGGTTGAAACTATCGGTGATTTTCGGATTATTGAAGTGCCCATGAAAAAACCAGCAGACGATGAGGTAACGATCAAGGTTGCCGTTACCGGTCTCTGCCGGACGGATCTCAAGCTGATACGGCAGGGACATCGTGACCTGACGCTGCCGCGGATACCCGGGGAAGAAGTGGTCGGCACTATATGTGAGAGAGGTGCCGACGTAACAGGCGTAAATATCGGGGATCTTGTTTATGTCTATCCGGGTCAGTGGTGCGACCGGTGTCATCTCTGTGACAGTGGAGCGGAAAACCTCTGTCCTGAGATGAGAATCATGGGGTTTCACCGTGATGGCGGATTTGCTGAATATGTTACCGTTCCGGTCCGCAGTATCATCACCGTTCCCGAAGGACTGAACCCTGATATGGCGGTGTTTGCCGAGCCTTTATCCTGCTGTCTGAATGCCCTTGAACTGGGGCGAGTGGTCAGCGGACAGTCTGTCGGCATCTGGGGTGCTGGTCCGGCAGGGACATTGATGTGTCGTGCAGCCCGGGCGATAGGCGCCGAGGTTGTTTCGATAGAACCGGATGAACGGCGTCGAGAACATATTTATGGATACGGTTCCTGTCCTGACGGCATATTCGATGTTTGTATTGTCGCCGTCGGCGCAAAGGATGCCTATGAAGAGGCATTGGAGAGACTGGCGCCCCGGGGGCGACTCGTCGTTTTCTCAGGCTTGTCACCGGGGAATGATATCATGGAGATAAGCTTCAACCGGCTTCATTATCTGGAACAGACGATTGTCGGTGCCTACGGATGTAATTTTCGCCACGGCCGCCAGGCACTCGGATATATAGCGGCGGGGGCGATTCCCGTGGAAGATATGATTTCTCATCGCATGTCTCTGTATGATCTGGAAACTGCCCTGGACTATGTGCAACATCGGTCGGGCATGAAAATCCTTCTATATCCCTGGAGGAGGTCGTCAATCGGTATGTGGACGGATGCATCGCTCAAACGATTTGGGAACACGATCCAGAAAGTAATGAACGGACATGATATGACCCGTCAGGAGAGCTACGATATGTTTCGACAGATTATGCTTAATGAACAGCCGGATTTGCACCAGGGGGCCTTTCTGGCCGCACTGACGGCGAAGGGAGAAACTCCTCATGAAATTGCCGGGGCCTGGCAGGCGGTTCTCGATCTTGATACGAACAGACTTTCGATGGAATTCCGGGTTCCCCTGGTTGAAAATTGCGGGACGGGTATGGATGAGATGAAAACGTTTAATGTCAGCTCCGCTGCCGCCGTTGTGGCCGCCGCTGGCGGTGTCAGGATTGCACGACATGGATCCAGGGCACTGACCTCCACGTGTGGAACAGCTGATCTTCTCGAAGCAATCGGCATTAATGTGGAGTGTGCTGTCGAAGATGTCGGCCGGAGTATTAATACAGTAGGCATCGGAATGTTTAACGGAATGAGTACGTCGATACACCCTCGATCGCTTGCTCGAATATTATCCCTCATTCGGTTCGGATCGACACTTAACATAGCGGCATCGCTGGCCAGCCCGTGTAAGCCGACTCATGGATTGCGTGGTGTTTATTCCGCGGCAATGGTAAATCCCGTCTGTGCGGTCATGAAAGAAATCGGCTATGAACGGGCGCTTGTTGTCCATGGATTCGATGAACGGGAAGAGCGGGGAATGGATGAATTGTCCACGATCGGAAGAACGGTGATCCGGGAATTAAAGGATGACGGCAGTGAAACAACCTTTTCAATCGTCCCTGAAGATGTCGGCCTTGAACGATCCCGGTATGAGGCAATTGCGCCGATGAACACTATAAAAGCGGAATCGATCCGGTTTCTGAAGATTATCTCGGGGATCGGTTATCCCGAATGTTGTGATATCGTCTGTTTGAATGCCGGTGCCGTTTTTTATCTCGTGGGATCAGCGGAAGATATTCGACACGGGGTGGAGATAAGCAGAGAGATTATAGAAAGTGGAAGAGCTTCTGCAAAGCTCGTTGAGTGGATACAGGCGCAGGCGGACACCGCAGGACACGGTCGCCGAAAATTTATGAGCCTGGTAAAGGAAGCCCGGATGGGGCACATATTTGACCACATTCTTTCCTGACATATCCCGTAGCCTTACCTGGAGGTAGCTACGCGGCGGTTCGGAAAATATAGTTCGTGTGTGGCGGCATCATCAGCCGCGCATGATGAAAGTTAGAATTTTATCGAAAAATTCCCCAGGATTGTCAACCATCATAAAATGACCGCTGCCGCCGATCTCTATCAGTGGAATGTCACCCAGTTCAGACAGTACCTCCAGCCCGGAGTTTCGATGACCGTAAACATATACTTTTTTACATGTCAGAGCTTTGAAACGCTCCATGAGATATCCGCTGTCCGACCATGCGACCAGTGAGCGTGCGGTCTGATAGAATGCCTGTGGAGCGGCCGCATCAAGGGAAAAACCAAAAATACCTCTCTTGCCGAAGCGGGACTTGAAGTCGAGAAACAATTTTTTCTCGAAGATGTCGTACGGGACACTGATGGTTTCTCTGCTGATGAGGCCGCAATCTTCAGCAATGAGGTTTCCTTCAACATTTATGAATGATTTCACCGAGGTCATGAGTTTCGATGACAATAAAAGACCGATTGCTCCCCCCATGCTGTGAGCGACGATATGATATCTACGATGAGGAAAAAACGAAATGACGGCTTCGCAGACGGCGGCGTGATCTTCCATGGAGTACGAAAATTCGGTGGTTTTCGATGATGAGCCGAAACCGGGAAGATCAAGCGTGAGGAGTGAAATCCCGACCGGGAGCTGATGGTGCCAGACTCCGTCAAATGATTCTTTCGTACAGCCCAGGCCGTGAATGAAGAGGACAAGATCGTCGGAGATTATGCGGTACTTGACCGAAATGTCGAGAGATTGTCCGGAAACGATAACTTTCTTTACTGATGTCATGGGATTCATACCGTATGTACCCCCAAGAATTGAAAGCATTCTATCATGTTTATCTTTTCTTTTACAGTTACTTGCTGAGAATCAGCCCAAGCCGTTTGTAACCTGTTGATTTTATTTAATCGCTCTTTGGAAAATCGGATGACGTTTCAAAAATGTGGTGCCACAGATATGAGGCT